>Ga0302325_10003699_pt1 | contig 35882 bp, 37 predicted proteins | sample Palsa_T0_2_FD_201948 | JGI IMG/M metagenome (GOLD analysis project Ga0302325, IMG submission 201948) | Peat permafrost microbial communities from Stordalen Mire near Abisko, Sweden - Palsa_T0_2 | ecosystem: Environmental > Terrestrial > Soil > Palsa > Peat permafrost | place: Sweden: Abisko...
AAACGAGGCTTTTCTGCCATTGACCGAATGCGAGTTGGGGCCTGTTCAGTTCGTCCCCTCTCCCGCTTGCGGGGGAGGGTCAGGGAGGGGGCAATTCTACCGCACAGACTCGCCTCGAGAGCCCCCGCCCCAACCCTCCCCCGCAGGCGGGAGAGGGAGCAGAAGGTCGTGTATCAACCGCGGGACGCCTCGGCAAGCAGGCCGAAAATCGTAAACACCAGGGGCTTTTTCTCGAGATTATAAATCTCGACGTCCCGGGCCGACCGGTTGAGCTTGTCCCAGAGATCGGCAGTCCCGGCCAGGCGCGCAAGATCGGGCCGCGGCCGCTTCACCTCGGCGTCGAGGCGGCGCACCAGCCAGTCGCGCACCGTGCCGACGAAGGCGTCGAGCAGGCTGCGGTCGCGGTCGAGCTGTTCGCCGAGCGCATGGAGCGCGCCGGGATCGGTGGCGGGCAGCGCGTCGAGCATCACCTCTACCCGCTGGCGCAGCGCCAGCAGCGGCCCGCCGGCGAGCGCGATGGCGCGGGCGACGCTACCGCCCGCCGCCTGGGCCGCCGTGGCGAGGGCGGCCGCGTCGGCGTCGGGCCCGAGCGCCGCGGTCGCCGCGGCGGCGACATCGGCGGCATCGAGGGGCTTGAGGATCAACCGCCGGCAGCGCGAGCGGATGGTCGGCAGCAGCCGTCCCGGCGAATGGCTGACCAGGAGGAACAGCGAACGCGCCGGCGGCTCCTCCAGCATCTTGAGCAGGGCATTCGATGCTTGCGGGTATTGGAGTTCATCGGCGGTGTCGACGATGCAGACCCGCCAGCCCCCCTCGCCCGCGGTCGAGCCGAAGAAGCTCACGATGCGCCGGACCTGGTCGACCGTGATCACGGTGCGCAGCGTACCGGTATCGCCGGGGACGCGCTCCAGCACCAGGAGATCGGTATGGGCATTGCCGGCGATGCGCCGGACCGTCGGATGGGATGGATCGAGGGCGAGCGAGGCGGCCGACCGGACCGCGGTGGCGCAAGGGTCGGGGTTGGCCAGCACGAAACGCGCGATGCGGTAGGCGAGCGTCGCCTTGCCGATGCCGGCTTCGCCGCTGATCAGCCAGGAATGGGGAAGCCGGCCGCTGCGATAGCTCGCAAGGAACTCCTGCTCGGCGGCGTGGTGGCCGAACAGCACCGTGGTCTCGCGCGGCGGCGGAGCGTCGCGGCCGGTATCGGCGTCCTTGTCTCGTTCAGATGATGTGCCTCTGGCCCCCTTGTCCGGCGCCCGGCTCACAACAACTCCTCGGCGGACTGGGACGCGGACTCCGGCGCGAGCCGCTTTTTCACGTGCTTCCAGATTTCGGCGGCGACCTGGTCCTTGGTGCGGTTCGCATCGATAAGCACGCAGCGCTGCGGCTCTTCCGCGGCGATTTCGCGGAAGGCCGCATTGAGCTTTTTGTGAAAGTCGAGGTCTTCCTGCTCGAACCGGTCCGGGGCGTCGCCGGCCCGGCGCTCGCGGGCGCGGGCGAGGCCGATTTCCGCGGGAAGGTCGAGAATGAAGGTGATATCGGGCATGGCGTCGCCGACGGTGAGCTTTTCCAGGCCCTTCACGAACGGCCGGCCGGCCTCGCCCAGGATGCCCTGATAGACCCGGGTCGAGTCGAGAAAGCGGTCGCAGACGACCCAATTGCCGTGGTTGAGCGCGGGCTTGATGAGGTTTTCCAGGTGATCGCCGCGCGCGGCCGCGAACAGCACGGCTTCCGCCACCGGGCCGAGCGATTTTGCCGCGCCCGACAGCACGACATGGCGCACGATCTCGGCGCCTGGCGATCCGCCGGGTTCCCGGGTCAGGACGACGTCGATGCCGAAGGTGCCGAGCCGGCGCGCGATCGTCGCCGCCTGGGTGGACTTTCCGGCGCCCTCCCCGCCTTCCAAGGTGATGAAACGTCCTGCCATGTCTTCGTGTCGTCCGAACGACTCAGAGAATTTCCCTGATATGTGGGAATTTTCCTGATTTGTGGGATGTCATTGCCCGGCTTGACCGGGCAATCCAGTACTCACTGTCGGTGTCTACTGGATCGCCCGGTCAAGCCGGGCGATGACAGCGAATTATGGGTCGGTCTAACGCTCTATATCTTCTTTGTCCCCATTCGGAACAGCCCGATGACGAGCTCGGCGGCGGCGTCGAACGCGCGCTGCCTGAGGTTGCCGCGCTCGACGTTTTCGGCGGCATAAAGCGGAACTTCGAGCACGAGGCTGTCGCCTCGATAGACGTTGAGATTGGCGATCTGCTGGCCCAGCGTGACCGGTGCCGGGACCGGGCCGGCATAGACGATCTTCGCGGAAAGATGGTCGTTGGAATTCTTCGGCATCAGGATGTTGATCGCGCCCTGCCCGACCAGCGAAACGCGGCCCGATGCGCCGCCGAACAGCTTGGCGACCCCGATGACCTGCCCATCGTCGAACAGGGGCCTGGGATCGAAGCTCTTGAATCCGAAGTCGAGCAGCCGCTTCGCCTCGTCGCCGCGTTCCTTCGCCGACTTGAGGCCGTTGACCACGACGATCAGGCGCTGTCCGTTTTGCACCGCCGATCCGACCATGCCGTAGCCGCCGTCCACGGTGAACCCGGTCTTGAGCCCGTCGGCGCCGGGATACATGGCCAGCAGCGGGTTCCGGTTCTGCTGGTGGATCCGGTTCCAGGTGAAATCGTGCTCGCCGTAATAGCGGTAGTATTCCGGATAGGTGCGGATGATGTGGCGAGCCAGCCGGCCCAGCTCACGCACCGTCATCTTCTCGGCGGGGTCGGGCAACCCGGTCGCATTGGTGAAATAGGCGGTCGGCAGGCCGAGTTCGCGCGCCCGCTTGTTCATCATCTTGACGAAGGCCGCCTCGTTGCCCGCGATTCCCTCGGCGAGGGTGATGCAGGCATCGTTGCCGGACTGGACCACCGCCCCCTGGATAAGGTCTTCGACCCTCACCCGGCTGTGGATCGCCGCGAACATGCTCGACGTGTGGGACGGCGCGCCGCCGCGGCGCCAGGCGTCCTCGCTGACGAGATACTCGGTGTCGAGCGTGATGCGGCCCTGCTTGAGCTCGTTGAACACCAATTCCGACGTCATCAGCTTGGCCATGCTGGACGGCGGCGCCGGCGTGTCGGCGTACTTCTCGAACAGCACGGTGCCGGTGTCGGCGTCGATCAGGATGACGTAGGGGGCGGGGGTCTGGAAACCATTGTCCTTGCTGCCGCCGACCAGGCCGATATTGGCGGGCGCGGCGACGGCGGCGAGCGCAAAGCCCACCAGCCCCAGCGCAGCCATGCCGCGCCAGATCACCGGCGCCTGCCTCAACCATATGCCGAGAGCCGAAATCAAAGTGCCGCCGCAGCCGCCTGCCGATACACGGTCAAGGGGCCGCCTGCCTCGCCAAGACCTTGCGTCAAGTGGACATTCCCTCAAGTGGATCCTGCCTCGTGTATTCGCCCTTCAAGTAGCAAACCGGTGGTGGCGAAACAATCCCGCAATTGATGGCACAAGATTGCGACAAAACCGCTGCCATGCAAGCGCAAACGCCTGGGGAAGCGGCTCAATAGAGACCCCGCATGGCGCTGGTGAAGGCAACATCGCCGCGCTGGAAATCCGGCCGCGGCGACGCATAGGCCGACAGCGCCGGCAACGCGCGCAGGGGTGGACCGGCCTCGGGCGCACGCGCCACCGCGGTGCCGTCGCCGCTCGGCCGGTAATTGGAGACCATCTGCCCGTCGCCGAGCCCATAGGGGCGGTCCGGCGGCGTCGGCACGTCACGCAGCGCCGCCCGCGAGGCCGCGGCGGGCACGAAGGGCTTCGCCGAAGCGACCCGCACCAGCGACGGCGACGGCGCCGGTTCGCCCTGCCGCAGGGTTGCCATCAGCATATCGTCATCGGAGCCTTCGAGCGGCGCGCGGCCGACATATTCCACCCGCACCGGCGCCAGGCCGCTGCCGTAGAAGCCCAAGAGAGACGCCGCGCGCACCGAGACGTCGATGAGGCGGTTGCCGCTGTAGGGCCCGCGGTCATTGACGCGGACGATGACCGACTTGTGGTTGGAAATATTGGTCACCCGCACGTAGCACGGCAACGGCAAGGTCGGATGCGCCGCCGACATGGAATGCATGTCGAAGATTTCGCCATTGGCGGTCAGGCGGCCATGAAAATCCTCGCCGTACCAGGAGGCTACGCCTTCGGCGCGGTAGTTCGGATTTTCTTCCGGGACGTAGGTCCGTCCGCCGACCGTATAGGGCGCGCCGACGCGGTAGTTGCCGCCGCCTTTGGGGACCGGGTCGCCGGGCGCGACGACGCGTGCGCTGCTGGAGACGCCGTAACGCGGATCGAGCGAGCCGAACGGGCTCGAAGCCGAGCAATTGGCGAGCAATACGGAAATCGCTGCGAGCGCGCCCAGGCGCGCGCGGCATATCCCTCCCCGCTCCTCCCGCCGCCTCATCAAGCTCAGGAACCCCGCATTGTGCGGCCGAACTCCCCCGAGCCGGCCTCCCCGTTTTGCAACCTTCAGCACATCCGCACGGCGGCAACGCATCACAGCGCTGTTCGGCGGCTGACGGAACTCGCGCAGAATGGTGCAGTAAATACAGCAAAAAGAAGACCGCTTCGTTAAGTGGACAAAACTCGCCAGGCTCAACCATTGGGCGGTAGGGCATTTTTGCGCGTTGGCCGGCGTAACGGGCAGCCGGCCGGCGCTTCAGGCCGGCCGTCGCGGCTGCGGCTCGACCGCAGCCTCATTGGTATGTCGGCGGCCTCATGCGGGCTTCTCGACGGCCGGCGGCAGCCTGCTATAACCCGCGGTGCCGCACGGGACCCGGCGTGCGGCGGGAAGCATGCGATGGACAGTCTTTCAGGGGTTAGACGAATGCGTGGCACCGTGATCGGAATTCTGCTGGCCGGCGTGCTGATGTCCAATACGGCGCATGCCGCACGGGACTATCAGCGATATTGGCGCAATGACAACGCCACCCCGGATTTTTCGAGATATTGGCGCCACAAAAAGCCGGTTCCGCCGCCCGTGGGGCCACCGCCTCACCGCCGACCAGGAGTTAGACGGCCCGTCTAAGATCGTCTAACATCGCCTGATCGGATAATAATACCATAGTACAAGTTATTGAAATTACTTTAAGGAAGGATGGCCGAGTGGTTTAAGGCACCGGTCTTGAAAACCGGCAGGGGGTCCGCTCCCTCGTGGGTTCGAATCCCACTCCTTCCGCCAGAAAACTGTAAATTGTTTAAATGATACAATAACTTAACGATTCAATCTCAAGTTGTCCCATTAGCAGTCCAAAATCGGACGCCGGACCGCTGCAAACTTGGAGAATCATCGAAAAGAACCGGGATCGCCCAAAATCCGCCGGGCGAAATTAATCCCATCGTGAATGATTCTCAGCGCGCAGGGGGCGGGTCCGATGACATTGTGGTGGCTTATGTTCCGTGACGGGGGTGCCGTCATTGTAGAGGGGGAATCGGTCACTCATGCCCGGCTGCTTGCCGTCGCGAATGACCTCTGTCGAGCCTCGCAGTTCCTCGAAGGCTATCCGATCGATCCCGGCCTCGTCGAAACGATCCCGGAAGATATCAAGTGGCGGACGCTCTCTCGGCAGCAAGCGAACGACATGCTCGCCCTGATGAAAGACGGCCATCAGAAATGCGTCACGCCAACACAAGCGCGGCAATCACAAGCAGCGTGAACACGCAAAAGCGGCGATGCTGCTCCCGGCGACGCTAGAACGACGCACCCGGCGGCGTCAGCTCCCAAAACGAAATCTCACCCTTTGCTGCCGGCGCCCGAATCCTGCCGGCCAGGACTTCCTTGAATGCCAGTTCGTCATTCGGGCGCTTGAATTTCGCCAGCGGGTCGCGGTCGTCAGCGCCCTCGTGCGTGGCAACATCGCCGGCAACACCCCTATCGCTTCGCATGGCACCCACCCCGTGATTAGGAGGAATCCAGTGCACAGCAATTGTGGCGGCTTTCATGCGGGTCGCCGCCGACGGCGAGATGGTCGATGAGACGCAAAAAGGGGCGACCCGAAGGCCGTCCCCGAAGTTTGATAGGATGGGAGGTGTATTGTCTGCGAGGCTGGAACGCGCCGGCGATTCGGTCAAATCCGCCTCTGGATAACCCCGCGCGAGCCGCCCGACCCGCTGCAAGCCGGGCGCCTCGATCGTTCTCAGTGGATCGCTTCATTCGCGCTTGAAGGGCGGCCTTGCATGCAAATGCCGTCCGAGGCGCCGATCATGCCATCAGCACTGCGGAGACCGGTCTCACCAGACCTTGTAGTTCAAGCCGACCTTGAGCGTCCATCCGGTATCGGCGTTCGATGTGACGATGTGAGCAGCACCGGGCGGTGACGACGGTGTTTGCGCACCGGCCTGGAAGGCGCTGCCGTCGAGTTGATAATAAATGCCTTCGAGCTTGAGGCTCCAATTGTAGCCGAACGCGTACTCGGCACCGGCGCCGGCCGCCCAGCCGTTTCGGTTGGTCGAATACGTGTTCATGTAGGTTTCGTTGGTCAGAGGGAACGTGAACCGGTAAAAGTCGTTGGTGTTGCCGAGCGCAATGCCGCCGGTTCCGTAGATCAACAGGTGGTCGAAGGCGTAGCCGATACGGGCGCGTATGGTCGCGATCGATTCCAGATTTTGGCTGACGTAACCAGACCCCGGAACAAAACCCGGCACAGCGGTGTTGATCGCCTCCGAGCCCTTCAGGTTGGCCCAATCGGCATCGGCTTCAAGACCGTACACCAAAGGACCCGACTGGTAGTTGCATCCGACCTGTCCGCCCACGATACCGCCGCTCGTGTTCAGGCTATAACTGCTCGGTGTCGCGCCCGAGGCAAACGCGCCGTTGAAAAAGGCAGGGAACAGAGCAGGATCATTGTGACCGATATTGTACGATGTGCTGTTCCAGGCACCGCCGCCGTTGAAGCCGGCGTAGCACCCGGTCCAACTGAAGGCCGGGGCGTAGACGGGCGCCTTGAGCGCCATGTCCGCCGCCAGCGCCGAGCTACCCGCACACGCAATGACCGCGACGCTTGTGAGCAAAATTCGTTTCATGATGTACCCCCAGAATCTCGTAATTCAAAATTTAGCAGCAGGTATCGGGCGAAAGCTGTAGCATTTTCATCACACTGGAAATAAAGTTGCGCCTGTGGACAGTGCAGCGCAAAAGAAGCCGACATCCTGGACGCCGCTGCAGGCGCGACGCCACCGGGCGAGCCGCTTGATGAATTAAATTCGATTACTTTGATATATAGTTGATTTTAAATGATCAAAAACGATGAATCTGGCCTCGAATGACGGCTCCTGGACTGTTGCCGCAACGTGTAGTTGCCCCCAGGCGCCGCGCCCCCTGTGATTTATGACATCTCGTTAGCGGACCCGAAAGATTTCTCCGCTAGTGAACGTCGGTGAAAGCTGATGCCCATCGCGGAGGCTATGCGCGGCGCGGGAGACCAGACATGCAAATCTTCAAGGGATTTCTTCGAGACGACTCCGGCGCCACCGCGATCGAGTACGGCCTGATCGCTGCCGGCATTTCGGTTGCCATCATTACGGTGGTCAACACGCTGGGCTCGCAGCTGAAGGCGACATTTACCACCATCAATACCGATCTCGTTTCGGCCGGCAAATAGCTGCTCGCACAGGCCTGACGGCCATCGGCTCTGCGATCCGTTCCGACGATATTTTGGCCTCCGCCGCGCCCGCGCCTCTGCAGTCGCATCTCCTCGCTCCGCAGCATTGCCTTTGACTCAGGGTGGTAACCCTGCTCCATGAAACGTGTCGCAGGAGCAAGGCCGTCATGGATCAGATCAATCGCGCCGGCGGCGCGGCCGGGGACCTCGATACCGGCGGCACGCTGGGCCGCCGCGGGGTTCCGCACGGCCCGCTCCGCCGTCTGCTGCGCCGTGTCATTCATTTCCTGTCCTACCACCTGATCCTGGCGCGGCGGAGCACCCGGGCGACGCGCGCGGCGGGCTTTCGCCTCACCGTGCGCCCGACGGTGTTTCATCCCCGCTTCTTCATCAGCAGCGAGGCCTTTGCGGCCTTCATCGATGGTCTCGACTTGTCGGGCAAAAGCGTGGCGGATGTCGGGACCGGATCGGGCATCCTGGCGCTCGCCGCCGCGCGCGCCGGCGCGGCGAACGTCATCGCCGCCGACATCAATCCGAATGCCGCGCTCTGCGCCGCCGAGAACGCGCGCGCCAACGGCCTCGGCGACCGGGTATGCGCGGTCAGCTGCGACCTCCTGGCGGCGCTGCCGCCGCGACCGTTGTTCGACGTGATCGTGTCGAGCCCGCCCAAGCATGCGGGCGAACCGCGCAACATCGCCGATCTCGGCTGGCACGCCGGCTCCAAGTATCGCTACATCGCCGCGTTGTTCGAACAGTCTCGCGAGCGGCTCCGGCCGGGCGGCCGGATGTATGTCATGGTCTCCTCGGATTCCGACCTCGATCTTTTCAGCGAGTTGATCGCCCAGGCCGGATTCCGCGCCCGGCAGGTGCACGAGCATTCACTCTACATCGAATCCATGATCATCTACGAATTATCGGCGCGATAGGCCGCAATCCTCACGGGAATCAGTCAGGCGCCGGACGTCAACAAGCCCCGCAAATAGCGCCACAACGACCAGCCGCGGGACGGCTCGACGCGCACCACCGGCGCTGCCGGGTCGGTCATGAAGCCCAGACGCTTGATCATATGCCATGCGATCGGATTCCACTCCCGCCACACCTGCTCGGCTTCCTGATGCAGGAGGCCGCTGACGACCTCCGGCACCGCGCCGAAGATCTGCGGCAGGCGGTCCGTCATGTCCTCGTCCCGCAGGATGTTCCATTTCGACGAGCCGCCCATCACCGGGGAGCCGATCGCATAGACCACCCTGCCGACCTGCGCCTCGCGAACGCAGAACGAGCACATCGCGCAGGGCTCGACATTGGTATAGAGCGTGGCGCGGCGAAGCCGCTTGCGGCCCAGCGTCTTCTGCGCCTGCGACAGCGCGATCACTTCGGCGTGGCGGGACACGTCGCCATCGCGAACCGCGGTGTTGATCGCCTCGGCGACCACCATGCCGTCCAGCGTGATGATGGTCGCGAAGGGATATTCGCCTTCGCGGGTCGCGCTCCGGGACAACTCGATGCAACGGCGCATCATCGCCAGATCGATCGGGTCGGCTGCTTTCAGGGTAGGCGCCACGGTTGCTGCACGCGGTAGACGAGTGGAAGGATTTCGCGAGAAAAACGCGATGATGGGATTCTGTGGCCGGTCTCGATCAAGACCCGCGGGGGGTTAAGTCTTTGCGCGCATACCCGTCCCCTCCAGCCGACTCGATAGCCCCACGGTAAGTCTATAGTTAACCGGAGCAATCCAGTCAAAAGCCCCCTGTGCATCGCGGCGAGGCGGCCGGTTGCGTCGAGCGCCGACGATGCCACGTCGAGTTGCATACGCAGTCGACGTTTGTAAGTCGACGGTTTGATGGCAAGCATGTCCCAGCCGCATGCGGGACCGGCAGGGCGAAATTTGATTTCGATCAAAGCCCCCATGAAGCGGTTCGGCGATCCTGCTCCCCTTTACTGGTTTACAGGGGAGACTCACTATGACGACCGAAACCGCCATCATGGTCGGCGCGATCACTGCCGCCTTCGTCGGATTCGCCTTGACGCTGTGGTGGGCGGAACGCCAGACGCGTGGCATGAAGGGGCAGTAGCTCCCGAGACCAAAACGGCTGGTGCGCGCAGCTTTGCGAAGTCCCTCGTCGGGAGCGCCGGGGGTGGGGCCGCGGGCCGCTTATGCGGTAACCCGGCGGGGCCCCACCCCCTAGCTCTCCCGGCCGAGGGAATGAGCCGCAAACCGGGCCGTTGCGGTCGCCTCCGATGGTGGTAGTTTTACGCTCGGCGCGGATCGTCGAGAAATCGCGCGCCGGGAGGTTAATGATGACGCCCAGCGTTCAAGCCCTGTCCTCGGATCGTGTCGGCGCCAATCCGATCGATGTGATCCCGACCGGACCGGCGCTCGGCGCCGAGGTTCGGGCCGGCGACCTGAGGATGCTCGATGATGCCGCATTCGAGCGGATGCTGCGGGCCTGGCACGACCATGCCGTCGTGCTGTTTCGTGGCCAAGCGCTGAGCGACCAGGACCTCGTCGCATTCAGCCGCCGCTTCGGCGATCTCGACTGGGCGCCGGTGCAGGAAACCGGCCGCCGCTTCGTCGAAGGCATGCCGGAAATCTACATCGTCTCCAACGTCAAGGTGGACGGCGAGCCGATCGGCAGCCTCGGCGACGGCGAAGCGGTGTGGCACACCGACATGTCCTATCTCGACATGCCGCCGAAGGCGAGCATGCTCTACGCCCTGGAAATTCCCACCAGCGGCGGCAATACGTCATTCTGCAGCATGTACGCCATCTACGACTCGCTTCCCGCCATGTTGAAGGCGCGCATCGCCGGGCTCAAGATCAAGCACGACGGCACCTACAACAGCGGCGGCTACCTCCGCCAGGGCGTCACGCCGACCGACGATCCCCGCACTTCGCCCGGCGCCCTGCACCCGCTGGTGTGCACCCATCCCGATACGGGCCGGCGCATGCTCTATCTCGGCCGCCGCCGCAACGCGTATATCGGCGGGCTGGAGACGGCGGAGTCCGAGGCACTGCTCGACGAGCTGTGGAGCTATGTCGACCGGCCGCAATTTTCCTGGGAGCATGTCTGGCGCGTCGGCGACCTCGTGCTGTGGGACAACCGCTGCACCATGCACCGCCGCGACGCCTTCGATCCCAAGCAGCGCCGCATCATGCATCGCACCCAGGTCAAGGGCGAGCTGCCGCCGGCGTGAGGGTTGCAGGCGTGCAGGGCGCACCCGTGAGGGCCGGCGGCCCCGCCACAGTGTTGCCGAGGATTTCGCGCACATCGAATTCGGCGAACCTGACAGGTTTCGCGTGTCGTTCCGCCCCTGTCCTTGCCGGGCCGGAAGCAATGGAGAAAACCAGATGATCAATCGTGTGCCTGCCCTTGCTGCCGCGGGGCTGCTGGCGGCCGGCCTCGGGGCCTTCGCGAGTGCGGCGGCGGCGACACCGCTCTCCGGTGCGCTCGCGATCGAGAACGCGGTGCCGGGCAACATCGAAGCCGTCCGTTGGGGCGGCGGCTGGGGCGGCGGCGGCTGGCGTGGTGGCGGCTGGCGCGGCGGCGGCTGGGGATGGGGTGTCGGCGCCGGCATCGTGGGCGGCGCCATCATCGGCGGTGCGCTGGCGGCGCCCTATTACGGCTACGGCCCCTATTACCCGGCTTACCCGCCGCCCTACCCCTATTACGGGCCGGCCTATGCCGCGCCTCCGCCCGGAGCGTACGGGCCGCCGCCGGCTGCCTATGGGCCGGGGCCGGGAGCAGGCGCTTATGGGCCGGGGCCGGGAGCAGGCGCCTACGGGCCGGGCCCCGACGGTGGCGGCGGCGACCCCGGCTACTGCGCGCACCGATACCGGTCGTTCGACCCGCAGAGCGGCACCTATATGGGCACCGACGGCGTTCGCCATCCCTGCCCGTGACGAAGCTTGATCTTCTCCCTCCCCGAAAACGGGGAGGGAAAGAAAAGCTACCTCTCCGGCAGCGGAATGAATTCGGTTTCGCCGGGCACCGGCGCGAAGCGGCCGGATTTCCAATCTTCCTTGGCCTGCTCGATCCGCTCGCGGCGCGAGGACACGAAATTCCACCAGATGTAGCGCGGCCCCTCGAGCGCGGTGCCGCCGAGAAACATCAGCCGGGCACGGGAGACGGCACGCGCCGTGATCGCGTCGCCGGGCCGGAAGATCAGGAGCTGCGGTCCGGTGAAGCGGTCGCCCGCGATCTCGATCTCGCCTTCCACCACGTAGATCGCGCGTTCCTCGTGGCCGGGATCGAGCGGAGCGCTGGCGCCTTGCTCCAGCACCACCTCTGCATAGAGCCAGTCCGAAAGCATCCCGACCGGTGAGGTGCGGCCGAACGCCGATCCCGCGATCACCCGCGCCCACACGCCGCGGTCCTCGACCACCGGCAGGCTCGCCGCATCGAAATGCTGGAATGACGGCGAGGTCTCCTCGTCGGCCTGCGGCAGCGCGATCCAGCTCTGGATCCCGAACATGTCCTGGCCGGCGCGACGCGCCTCGTCCGGGGTGCGTTCGGAGTGGGCGATGCCGCGCCCCGCCGTCATCAGGTTCATCGCTCCCGGTGTGATCTCCAACGCATTGCCCTCGCTGTCGCGATGCATCACCTTGCCGTCGAACAGGTAGGTGACGGTGGCGAGCCCGATATGGGGATGCGGGCGCACGTCCATCCCCTGCCCGGCGACGAATTGCACCGGACCCATCTGGTCGAAGAAGATGAACGGCCCGACCATCTGGCGCTTGCCGTGCGGCAGGGCGCGGCGCACTTCGAAGCCGCCGAGATCGCGCACGCGCGGCACGATCACGAGATCGAGCGCATCGCAGGAAGCCTTGTCGCCGAGCACGGGGTCCTTGTCGGGCATCCAACTCATGGTCGATCTCCGTCGGTGGGCCGGAAGGCTACTTGCCGCAAAAAATATAGCCACCGAGAGAAGAATCGCCAGATGGACGGCGCAGGCCCTGGATTGCTTGCACCTCTGCCTACGCCCTCACCTCCTGGCGCTGGAACACGACATAGGTGGCGACGAACAGCATGATGGCGCCGGCGATGAGGCCGACCACTTGGGGCCAGGCGATCATCAGGCTTTCCTTCAGCGGCAGCGCGGCGCCGATCACGGCGCCCTGCAGCTGCTCGAGGAAGATCGGGCCGAGCGCGCGGGTCGACGGCGACAGGATCGCCAGCACCGCCTCGCCGTAGAGGTCGTTGGGCGAGAGCCGCTGCAGTGCCACCTGCCACTGCAGCGTCTCCGGGCTCTGCAGCCCGAGCATGACGTAGCGGATGTCCGGCGGCGCGATCATTTGGGCGAGCACCGGGGCGATCATCGGCCACAGCAGCGTCATGAACAGCCACACGCCCAGCGACAGCAGCGCTGCGGTCGACGGCGAGCGGAAGATCACCGAGAACAGCATGGCGACCGCCAGCCACACCCCCGCATAGGCGAGGGAAACGAACAGGAAGATCAGCGAGCGCACGATCTCTTCCCCGCTCGGCGGCACGCCGAGAAACAGCACCCCGAGCCCGACCACAAGGAGCCACAGGCACAACAGGCTGATCCCCAGCGTGGCGAGGCCGGCGATGAACTTTCCCGCCAGCAGCGCGTCGCGATAGATCGGCTGGGCGAGGATGCGCGACAGGGTGCGCCGGTTGTGCTCGCCATTGATGGCGTCGAAGCCGAGCCCGATCGCCATCAGCGGAATGAGAAAGCCGAGAATGCCGACGAACGAGGGCAGCGGCGCGCGGTCGACGGTGAACAGCTTGAGCAGCAGGAACGGATCTTCCGCGGTGGTGTCGCGCAGGCTGGTGATGGCGCTGTAGAGCGGCGCCGCCGCGGTCAGCAGCATCAGCCATTCCAGCATGCGCATGCGCGCGCTGCCGAGATGGTCGGCCAGCTCCTTGAGCACCACGGTGCCGAGGCCCTGCCAGGGCGAGCCCTCACGCCGCATCGCGCATCTCCCTTTCCGCGGAGCGCTCGAAGAAGCGGGTGTAGATGGCGTCGAGGCTCGGCTCCGCGACCGAAAGCCGGGTCAGCGCACCATCGGCGGCGACCACGGCGCGTGCCGCGTCCGATCGCACGTCGTGATCGGCGGTCATGCGGTAATGGATGTCTCCGGTGCGCTCGACCGACTTCACCCCGGCGATGGCGCCGAGCCGCGGCACCAGGTCCTGACCCGGTGCGGCGGTGGCCTCGACATCGACCACGAAGCCGGCGCCCAAAACTTCCCGCGCCAGCTCCGGCACCGTGCCCATCATCAGGATGCGGCCGCGCTGGAACAGGGCGACCCGGTCGCACAGGCGCTGGACCTGGTCGAGCAGATGCGAGGTGATGAGGGTGGTGACCCCTTCGCGCTTGAGGCCGGCGATCATGTCGAGGAACTCGTGGGTCGATTGCGGATCGAGCCCCGAGGTAGGCTCGTCGAGGATCGCGATCTCGGCGCCCTTCATCAGCAGCTCGGCGAGGCCGAGGCGCTGGCGCATGCCGCGCGAGAAGGTCGCGACGCGCTTGTCCGCGACATCGCCGAGCCTCACGCGGGCGAGCGCATCGGCGATGCGGGTGCGGCGCAGGTCGCGGGAGAAGCCCATCAGCCGCGCCGTATAGGACAGGTTCTCGGCCGCGGTCATGCCGTCATAGAAGCCGACCGCGTCGGGCAGGTAGCCGACCCGGCGCTTGACCGCAAGCGGCTCGCGCACGGGGTCGTGGCCCATCACCCGCACCGTGCCGTCCGACACCTCGGTGAGGCCGAGCATCATCAGGATCGTGGTGGTCTTGCCGGCGCCGTTCGGCCCCAGCAGGCCGAAGGTCTCGCCCTTGAGGATGTCGAAGTCGATGCCGTCGACGACGATGCTCGCGCCGTAGCGCTTGGTGAGGCCGCGTGCGGTGATGACGGGCTCGCTCATCGCCGTCCGAACCTTGCGACCGCGCCCACCATCAGCAGCAGCGCCGCGCCGATGACGCCGACCCCGACCATGCCCCAGGTGGTGGAGGTGCCGACGGTGACGCGGAACTGGGTCGAAGCGTTCTCGCCGCGCGAGGCCGCTCGGATGGTCGCCATGTAGTCGCCGGCCAGCGACTTGTCGGTGGGGGTGACCAGCGCATTGGCCTCGGCGGTGGCGTTGGGCGCGATGCGCTCGATGGTCTTTGGCTCGAACGTGACCTTCCAGCCGCTCGGCGCCGAACCCGACAGGTCGATATTGTCGGCGGGCGCGGTGCCGTCATTGGCGACGACGATCGGGACCGTGGTCTGCTCGCCGGCGACGGCGCGGGCGCTGACGAGGCCATCGCGCCCGGCGATGGACAGCCGCGGCTGTCCGGCGATCTCCATGGTCAGCTCGGTCTTGGCGGTGGCATCGGCGGCGGATGCCGTGACCTCGATCGGAAAGGTGCCGGCATCGACCGAGGACGGCGGCCGCACCTTGAGCTTCACGTCCTTGGAGGCGCCCGCATCGATATGCACCGAAGACAGCTCCTGGGTGCCATAAGCCTCGGTGAACGAGGTCTCGAAGTTGCGCGGGGCGGTGGCGGCGACGCTGACGGTGAGGTTGCGGCCGCTGTCGTTCTTGATGCCCAGGGTGTAATCGAAACTCGACTTCGGGGTGCCGCGCAACGACGGCAGTTGTGGCGTGATCGCGAGCTTGGCCGGCAGCTCCTTGGCGAGATTGATGGTGAGGGGAAGGCTCACATTGTTGCCCTGCCCGTCCGCCTTCACCGTCAGGGTCTGGGAGGTCAGTTCGGCCTTGGCGGGCACGTCGAGGCGAAGCTGCAGGCTGACGCTCTGGTCGGTCGCGGGCATGGCGGCAGCGATCGGCTGCCCGCCGCCGAGCAGCGTTGCGGTCCAGCCCGGCGGGATGCCGTCGACGGTCAGCGCATAGCGCTCGGGCGGCAGGCCGTAATTCTGCAGCCGCAACGACACCGTCGAGGTGGTCCCCGGCCGCACCGACACTGCGGGATAATCCGTGAGCAGATAGAGCCCCTTGATGTCCTTGTTGGGCTCCGCGGCGGCGGCCGGCAGCATAAGGGATGCAAATACGAGCAAGACCGCGATCACGGATGTTTTCATCGCGCCAACTCCCTGGAAATGAAGCGTTCTTTGTCGCCGCCCGCCGGCCGCGCGACGGGGCGATGCCGGACCCGGGCAAACTCTGTAGCGATCTTGGCAAAATCTTGAAAGCCCTGAGACTCCATTTGTCGCAGGGGCAAGCCGTGGCATTTCGTCGTGACACAGCGGTGAACGGCGCCGCGGGCCCCACAACCTATCCGGTCTTGGACTTATATCCTAACTCGGCACGCTCGCATCGGCCGCCGGAACAGCTTATATCGCCCTCCATGGCTTCCGAGGACGTCGAACCATCGCCGCCGCCCGAACCGGCGCGCCGGATCAGCTTTGTCTCGCTCGGCTGCCCCAAGGCGCTGGTCGATTCCGAGCGCATCATCACGCGGCTGCGCGCGGAGGGCTATGAGCTCGCACGCCGGCACGACGGCGCCGACCTCGTCATCGTCAACACCTGCGGTTTCCTCGACAGCGCCCAGGCGGAATCCCTCGATGCCATCGGTGCCGCGCTCAAGGAAAACGGCAAGGTGATCGTCACCGGCTGCATGGGCGCCGAGCCGGAAAAGATCAGCGAGCGGTTTCCCAACGTGCTCGCCATCACCGGCCCGCAGCAATATGAAAGCGTGGTCGATGCCGTGCACCGCGCCGCGCCGCCGCGCCACCATCCGTTCGTCGACCTGGTGCCGCCGGAAGGCATCAAGCTCACGCCGCGCCACTACGCCTATCTCAAGATTTCCGAAGGCTGCAACAACCGCTGCAGCTTCTGCATCATCCCCAGGCTGCGCGGCGACCTCGTCTCGCGGCCGGCTGCCGACGTGATGCGCGAGGCCGAGCGCCTGGCCGCCGCGGGGGTGAAGGAACTGCTGGTGATCTCCCAGGACACCTCGGCCTATGGCGTCGACATCAAATATGCCGCGAGCCGGTGGAAGGACCGCGACTTGCGGGCGCGCTTTCTCGATCTCGCCACCGCGCTGGGCGAACTCGGCATCTGGATCCGCCTGCACTACGTCTATCCCTATCCCCATGTGGACGAGGTCATCCCCCTGATGGCGGCGGGCAAGGTGCTGCCCTATCTCGACGTGCCGTTCCAGCACGCGAGTCCCGAGGTGCTGCGCCGCATGCGCCGCCCCGCCGCCCAGGAAAAGACCCTGGAGCGCATCCGGCGCTGGCGCGAGATCTGCCCCGACATCACCCTGCGTTCGACCTTCATCGTCGGCTTTCCCGGCGAGACCGAGGAGGAATTCGCCTTCCTGCTCGACTGGCTCGACGAAGCCGCGCTCGACCGGGTCGGCTGCTTCCGCTACGAGCCGGTCAAGGGCGCCGCCGCCAATGAGTCCGGGCCCGCCGTTCCCGATGAGGTCAAGGAGGAACGCTGGCACCGCTTCATGAAGCGCCAGCAGGCGATCTCGGCCAAGCGCCTGCGCCGCCGGGTCGGCACCCGCCAGCAGGTGCTGATCGACGCCGTCGGGCCCACCGTCGCCAAGGGCCGCAGCAAGGGCGATGCGCCCGAGATCGACGGCACCGTCTACATCGCCTCGCGCCGCCCGCTCCGCGTCGGCGAATTCGCGACCGTGAAGATCGAGCGCGCCGAGGCGTATGATCTCTATGGGACCGCAGTGGGGTTTTGAAGTGCGAGCCCCCTCCCCTTGCTAGGGGATCGGGATGAGCAGCCCAACGCTCACGGCAGCCGCTTGTTCATGGCCCTTGCTGAAAGAGTAGCCGTAGGTCGGCTCCAAAAACCAACCCAACTTCCGGTCGGGCCAGGGCCAGAACATGAAGTCGAGTGCAAATTCGGCGGAAAATTTGTTGCCTCGGTCTGTGTAGCTCCATTCCGGTCCCGCACCGATCATGAATTCCACGGTATTCGAGAGCGTGAAGGGCTTTTTGAAGAGGAGATCGGTGCTCCACTCCGGGGAATCGCCTTTTCTCAATAGCGGCGTGAAGCCAGCTTCCAGTTCCAGCCATTCCTTGATCGGTTCTATCTCGACGGCAATCGAGGGGCCAAGGCTGGCGGCTCCATTCTGCAAGCTCCATTCGCTTGCGCCACCGATTTCAACGATAGCCGACGGCTCCTTGTCCTTGTCGGCAGCCAGTGCGCCGACGGCGAACAGGAGAAAAATCATCAGCACTCCAATGTGCCTGCACATTTTTCAATGCCCCCACTGACTCTCGCGCTTCGGCTCAGGGGCAAGTATATAGTTCTACTTGCAGAGGAGGGAGAAGATTTTCATACCCAGGGAGTCTCCCCCGCCAGTACCTTCGCCATCACCGGGGAGTCGATGTTCTGCCCCGTCACGACAAGCCCCACTCGGCGGCCTTTCATGCGGTCGCGCTCCTTCATCAGGGCGGCGAGCGGAGCCGCGGCGGCGCCCTCGGTGAGGGTATGGGTCGCACTGAAATAGAGCCGGATCGCTGCGGCGATCTCCTCTTCCGACACTTCGACGATGCGCTCGGCCCCCGCCCGGATGATCTCGAGCGCGGCCACGTCGGGCACCCGCACGGCCATGCCGTCGGCGAAGGTGCGGGCGGTATTGGTGGGCACCACGTGACCGGCCGCATAGGATCGCGCGTAAGCGTTGGCGTTCTCGGCGACCACGCCGACGACACGGGTCGAAAGGCCCAGCGCATCCCGCATCCCGATCACCCCGCAAATCCCGGAGCCGAGGCCGATAGGCACGTAGACGGTATCGAGATCGGCGATGGCCGCGAAAAATTCATGGGCATAGGTCGCGACCCCGATGACGAGGTCGCGATGGAACGACGGCGTGAACTCGTAGCCGCGCTCCCGGGCCACGGTCGCGGCATGCTCCTTCGCCTCGTCGAAATCGCTGCCGTGCTCGATCAGTTCGGCGCCGAAGCCACGCATCGCCGCGTTCTTCTCCGCCGAATTGCCGTGCGGCACCACGATGGCGACGCGCAGGCCCGCGCGGGCGCCGGCCAGGGCGAACGACTGGCCATGATTGCCGCGAGTCGCGGTCGCGATGCCGATCGCCTGGCGGCGCGCCCGCTTGAGCCGGTCCACATAGACGAGCCCGCCGCGCAGCTTGAAGGCGCCGGTCGGCGTGTGGTTCTCGTGCTTGACGAAGACCTCCGCGCCGGTCAGCGCCGCGAGCTGCGGCCAGGCATATTGCGGCGTCGGCGCCACCACCGCGCGCACGATCGGCAGCGCCGCCTCCACCTCGGCGAGGCTGAACAAGGCGCTCATCCTTGCCCTATCGTTCCGACGACCTTCACCACCGCGTCGATGAGCGTGGCAAGTTCGTCCGGTGGGATGGTGAAGGCCGGCGTCAGATAGACGACGGCTCCGAACGGACGCACGAACACCCCTTCGGCGACGAAACGGCGGCGCAGCGTATCGATGTCGTCGATGCGCTCCAACTCGACCACCCCGATCGCCCCCATGACGCGGACGTCGCGCACGCCGGGCATGTCGGCGCAGGGCGCGAGCCCGGCGCGCAGCGCCTGCTCGATGGCAGCGACCTGCGCCAAGCGCGGTTCCGTCTCGAACAGGTCGAGCGAGGCATTGGCGGCGGCGCAGGCGAGCGCATTGGCCATGTAGGTCGGCCCGTGCATCAGCGCATGGGAGGGATCGTCGGACCAGAACGCGTCGAACACCTCCTTGCGCGCCAGCGTGACGGCGAGCGGAAGCGTTCCCGCAGTGAGCGCCTTGGAGAGCGTGGCGATGTCCGGGGTGACGCCGGCGCCGCCGCTCGCGAACATCGTCCCAGTGCGGCCGAACCCGGTGAAGATCTCGTCGAAAATGAGCAGCAGCCGGTGGCGGTCGGCGACTTGGCGCAGCCGGCGCAGCGTGGCGGCGTCGGAAAAGCGCATGCCGCCGGCACCTTGGACCAGCGGCTCGACGATGATCCCCGCGATGTCGTCCACATGGCCGGCGATGAGCCGTTCCAGCTGCGCGGCGCGGGCGTCGGTGTCCGGCAGGTCGCGCACGTAATGCCGGGGCAGCCGGCCGCCGAACCTGCGGTGCATGCCCTCATTGGGGTCCGACACCGCCATGGCGCCGGCGGTGTCGCCGTGATAGGCGCCGCGGAAAGTGACGAACCTGGTGCGGCCGCGCACCCCTTTGTTGATCCAGTATTGCACCGCCATCTTCATGGCGACCTCGACCGCGACCGATCCGGAATCGGAGAAGAACACGCGGTCGAGCCCAGGCAGGAGCGCCGCGAGGCGTCGCGCCAGCGTCAGCGCGCCTTCATGGACGAGGCCGCCGAACATCACGTGCGGCATCATATCGAGCTGGCGCTTCACCGCCGCGGCGATATCGGGGTGGTTATAGCCGTGGCAGGCGGTCCACCACGACGCGATGCCGTCGATTAGTTCCGTCCCATCGGCGAGGATGATGCGGCTGCCGCGCGTCGCCACTACCGGCAGCGGCGCGCCCGCCGTCTTCATCTGCGCATAGGGCAGCCAGACGTGGGAAAGGTCATGCCACTCCGCCGGGCCGGCCGCGCCGGCGGCGTATTTTTTGCCTGAATTTGGGTGCATTGAGCCGGTTCTCTGGTTTCCTTTGCGCGGCCATGCCTTCTCCCTCCCCTTGAAAAGGGGAGGGTCGGGGTGGGGATCGCGGGCCGCAGGCGCAGCGCTTGCGGTAAGTCAGCGGACCCCCACCCCAACCCTCCCCCTGAAGCAGGGGGAGGGAGCAGATCATAGCAGATAATGTCCTCCCTCGACGACTACGCCACCGCCAAACTCGCCGGCCTCGACGACCGGCATCTGCGCCGTGCGCTGGTGACCACGGCGCGCCGCGACGTGGCGGTGGAGCGCGACGGCCGGCGTCTCATATCGTTCTCGTGCAACGACTATCTCGGGCTGAGCTGCCATCCCGCGCTGGCGGATGCCGCCCGGAACGCCATCGCGCAATATGGCGTCGGTGCCGGCGCCTCCCGGCTGGTGACCGGAAACCATCCGCTCTATGACGCGCTGGAGGCCCGGCTGGCGCGGCTCAAGGGCACCGCGGCGGCCTGCGTGTTCGGTTCCGGCTATCTCGCCAATACCGGCATCATCCCGGCGCTGGTCGGCCGCGGCGACCTGGTGCTGATCGACGAGCTGGCCCATGCCTGCCTGTGGTCGGGCGCACGGCTCTCCGGCGCAACCGTCCTGCCCTTCGGCCATAACGACCTCGACGACCTGCGCGCGCTCCTGGGCGAGCGCCGCACCGGCCATGGCAAGACCTTGATCCTCACCGACGGCGTGTTCTCCATGGACGGCGACCTCGCCCCCCTGCCCGCGCTCGGCCGCCTCGCCCGCGACTACGACGCATGGCTGATGGCGGACGACGCCCACGGCATCGGCGTCCTCGGCCGCGGCCGCGGCTCGACCTTCGCGGCCGGCAACGCCGCCGACGTGCCGCTGCAGATGGGAACCCTGTCGAAGGCGATCGGCGCCTATGGCGGCTATCTCTGCGCCTCGGCGCCGGTGATCGAGCTGATGAAGAACCGTGCCCGCACCCTGATCTATTCGACCGCGCTGCCACCGCCCGTGGTCGCCGCCGCCATCGCCGCGATCGATCTCATCGCTGCCGACCCCGTGCTCGCCGCCGTGCCGCTCGCCAAGGCGCGCGCCTTCACCGCCCGCGCCGGCCTGCCGCCGGCGACGAGCCAGATCGTGCCCTTGATCGTCGGCACGCCGGAAGCGGCGCTCGCCGCGGCGCGCTTTCTCGAAGCGGAGGGCTTCCTGGTGGTGCCGATCCGCCCGCCTACGGTGCCGCCGGGCACGGCGCGGCTGCGCTTCGCCTTTACGGCACGCCATGACGACGCCGACATCGCACGGCTCGCCGACCTCGTGCGCACAAGGGTGGTCGCTGCGGCATGACCGCCGTCTTCATCACCGCCACCGGGACCGATATCGGGAAGACCTTCATCGCCCGCGGCATGATCGCCCAGTTGCGCGCGCGGGGCCGCACCGTCGAGGTGCTCAAGCCGGTCATCACCGGGTTCGATCCGCGCAAGCCGCAGGCGACCGACACCGGCCGCCTGCTGCTGGCACTGGGCCATACCTTGACGCCGGAAGCGATCGCGGACGTCTCGCCGTACCGGCTGCGCCAGCCGCTCTCCCCCGACATCGCCGCGCGCATGGAAGGCACCGCGGTCGACTTCGCCGCCCTCAATGCCCATTGCCGCCGCGCCGTCGCGCGCCACCGCGATGCGCTCGTCATCGAAGGGATCGGCGGCATCATGGTGCCGCTCGACGACCGCCACACCGTGCTCGACTGGATGATCGAACTCGACGTGCCGCTGATCCTCGCCGCCGGCAGCTATGTCGGCACGCTGAGCCATACGCTGTCGGCGCTCGACGTGCTCGACCGCAACGGGCTCAAGGTTTCCGCGGTGGTGGTGAACGAGACCCCGGGCAGCGCCGCCGGCCTCGACGACACCGCCGCAACCATCCGCCGCTTCTCCACCGGCATCGAGGTGCTTGTATTGCCGCACCTGCCCGACGGCACCCTCGATCATCCCGTGATGGCGGAGCTGGCGGACTTGATGTGAGGCGCTTTTCCCTCCCCCGACTTCGGGGAGGGCCGGGGTGGCGTTCTTCCTTCGCCGCCGGGGTCGCAGTCCGATTTCACACATTACGGTTACAGACACCTCCAGTTCTACTTTGCATGGGGTTGTTTTTCAAAAAAGAGTCGGGACCGTAGGGAGCCCGGCCGGCCGGGCCGGGCTCTCGCGAAGATGGGCGACCGCGCGCCTACATGCCGTCGACGAAGAACGAAAGCGAGTCGGTTGATTTGATGCGAATTGCGTCGAGCTCCTTCTGGGCCGCCGAGTTGTGCCAAGCCTGGGCCTTCTCGGCGCTGTCGAATGCAATGAGGACGAAGCGCACGGGCGGAGCCCCGTCGACGCCGGTTACCTTGTCGGTACGGATGAGCAGTTTGCCGCCGGCAGCCTCTGCAGCGGGTGGCCCTTTTGCGATAACGGTCTTGAACGCCTCGGCGTCGTTCATTTTCCGAATGGCGATGACGGCATAGGTCGGCGGTTTGGCCTGGGCATGAAGGCCCTGGATGGCGGTGGCTCCAATGGCGATACCTGCGAGCAGGGTCAGTCCCGATACGATACGTTGATTCATGAAACGCTCCTCTGTCTGGCTGAAGGTTTGACGCACCCCGCAACGGGCGCACGCGTACGAACCGCCGGCATGAAGGCACCGGCAAATCGCAACTATGTTTCGAAATTATTGCCCGCCGGGGGCACTAACGCCGCCGTTCAATTGCAGGACTTCGGCACGTCCCGCTGGCGGCTCACGGCGACGTTACATCAGGGGTCGTGACGAGTCGATGTCGGTCAGGAACATGTCGGTCGGGAACATCGCTACACCCACCCCATCACGATCACCGTCTCCACCACGCTCTCCAGATTGAGCAGCATGTGGAGCAGGATCACCAGGGTGGTCGAGCCGCTGCGCCAGCGCACGAAGCCGAACAGCACGCCGATCAGGAACACCTGGGCGGTGCCGAACCAGTCGTATTGCACATGCAGCATCGACCAGATCAGCGCGATCACCAGGATGGCAGGCAGCGCGTCGCGGGGCTCGTGGACGAAGCCGCGGAACATAAATCCGCGGAACAGCAGTTCCTCGCCGACCGGTGCCGCCACGATGATCGCGAGCCACAGCCAGGGCAGCGTGCCCTCCGCCTGGGCGGTGCGGTGGAGCTCGAGCTGGAATGCCGGCACCATTTCCTTGCCGAGCGCAAAGGTCACGGCATCGGCCGCGGCGATCACGGCCAACAGGGTGGCCACCGCGATCGCGAGGTCGCGCCGGCGCGGGACATCGAGACCGAGATACGCGCGCGCGTCGGCGCCGGAGAGCCGTGTCGCCAGCACCAGCGTGATGATCTGGACGGGATTGCCCACGAGAGTGTAGATCGCGACCGCGGTGCCGTCGGAATCGACCCGCGCCGGATCGAAACTCTTCACCATCGTGAGAACCGCGATCCCCATCGCCTGGCCGAGCACGAACGCCAGGACGGCAAAGGCCAGCGTCGCCCAGATGCCCCAGACCTTCATTATTTCCGGCCTTCGGCCCAGGCGCCGAGCCGGTCACGCTCCTCGTCGGTCATGTCGGTCTGGTTGCCGAGCGGCATTGCGCGCTCGACCACGACCTGGGTGATGATCTGCTTGGCATAGCGCCGCAATTGCTCGATCGTCTCCAGCCTGATGCCCTTGGGGGGCTTGTCGAAGGCCTCATGGGTGGGCATGTCGGCATGGCAGGCGACGCAGTGCTTGTGGGCGAGCGCGACCGCCTCGGCATCGGTCATCGGGCTCGCGGCCTGAGCGCCCGGTCGGGCGCACGAGAGGGCCACGAGCGCAGCTGTGGCCACGCCGAGCTGCCGCCTCGCCCGAAGATGCCCTGCATCCGTCTTCATGCTGCACCCCGCTGCAGGAGCGCCGGTCAGGTCAGCAGGATCGAAGCGCCGGTGGTGGCGCGGGATTCCAGGTCGCGGTGCGCCTTGGCGGCGTCCTTGAGCGGATAGGTCTGGTTGATCGGGATCTTCACCGTGCCGCTGGTGATCGCCGCGAAGGTCTCGTCGGCGAGCTTGAGGAGGTCTTCGCGCTTGGCGGCATAATGGTTGAGCGTCGGCCGCGTCGCGAACAGCGAGCCCTTGAACTGCAGCAGGTTGATGTTGAAAGCCTCGATCGCGCCCGACGAGGCGCCGAAGCTGACGAACATGCCGAGCGGGTGGAGGCAATCGAGCGAGGCCGGAAAGGTGGTCTTGCCGACGCCGTCATAGACGACATCGCACAGCGCGCCCTTGGTGATCTCCTTGACGCGTGCGACGAAGTCCTCGTCGCGATACAGGATGGTGTGGGCGCAGCCATTGGCGCGGGCGAGCTCGGCCTTCTCCTTGGAGCCGACGGTGCCGATCACGGTGGCGCCCAGCGCATTCGCCCATTGCGATGCGATCAGGCCGACGCCGCCGGCGGCGGCATGGATGAGCACGGTATCGCCCCTCTTGACCGGGAAAGTGCGGCGCACCAGGTAGCACACCGTCATGCCCTTGAGCATGGTGGCGGCGGCCTGCTCGTAGCTGATGCCGTCCGGCAGCTTGACGGCGCGATCCGCCGGCAGCACGCGTTCGGCGGCATAGGCGCCGAGCGGGAATACGTAACCGACGCGGTCGCCGACCTTGAGGTCGGTGACTCCCGGCCCGACCGCGATGACCTCGCCGGCGCCCTCGTTGCCGGAGACGAACGGCAGCCCGACCGGGGACGGATACATGCCGATGCGGAAATAGGTGTCGATGAAGTTCACCCCGGCGGCGTGCTGCCTGAGCCTGACTTGGCCCGGCCCCGGCGCCGGTATGTCGATGTCCTCATAGGTGAGCACCTCGGGGCCGCCAGTCTTATGCACGCGCACTGCCGCAACCATGTCTCTCTCCCATATTTTCCGTGGGGGCAGGGTTCGCACGGGCCCCGTCATTTGTCCAATGCCGCGGGATCATAGGTAGTCGCGGCGGCGACGCAAGCAGGCCTGTTCCGCTTGAATCGGGCTGCGTGCCGACCTATCTGGAGCCGAGCAATGAGCTTCTCTCGATGCGGCCGGGATTCCCGAACATGCGCCTGATTGCCTTCATCGTCGCGTTGATTGCCGCCGGCGGACCCGCCGCGGCGCAGAACTGGACGGAATACGCCTATCCCAAGGACGCCTTCACGGTCTCGTTTCCCGCGAAGCCCACCGTCGAGACCACGACCTATCAGACCGCCGACGGCCGCATGGTCGAAGCGCGGGTCTATTCCGTCACGAACGACAGCGGCATGTTCAGGATGATGGTGGCCGACCTCAAGGGTGCGGCGATGGTGGAAAACGCCGTGCTCGACCATGCGGTCAAGACGCTGTCGGAAGGGGGCGAGATCAAAGTCGACATTCCTCACCGCATCAGCCGGGTTTACGGCCGCCAGCTCAGCATCGTCGGGCCGGAAGGCAGCCGCTCGATGGCCGCGGTGTTCTACTACAATCGGCGGCTCTACCTGATCGAAGGCAAAGCGCTTCCCGGCGGCCCCAACGGGACCGCCGACGCCATCCGCTTCCAGCAATCGCTGGAGTTCACTGATGGCGGGTCGAACCGGTAGGGGTGAGGAGCCCCTTCCTATTGATGTCTTTGCCCGGCTTGACCGGGCAATCCAGTACTCACGGTCGGTGTTTACTGGATCGCCCGGTCAAGCCGGGCGATGACAACGAGGTGTGAGTCAACCAACGAAAAAAGCGGGTTGATGAATCAGTTCCCCTTTATCATCTTGTAGGCGGCCTCGACATTGGTCGGGAACCGGTCCTGGTTGCCCCAGGTCGCGTATTCGGGCATGCGCACCTCGGCCTTGATCTGGTCGAGCGTTTTGCCCTCCTTCATCATCGCGCCGACCCGGTCCAGCAGCAGCGCGTAATACTTTTCGGAATCGTCGAATATTTTCGTCGTGCCGGGGATGCCGTGGCCGGGGATCACGTATTGCGGATTGAGCGCCCTCATCATCTTCACCGCCGCCAGGATGTCGGGAATGGTGACGAAGGGCCGAAGGATGTTGATCTGGTCGACCACCACCGCCGACGCCGAGAACAGCACGCGTTCCTTGGGCAGCCATATGGCGGAATCCGCCTCGCTGTGGACGCCCTTCATGTACGTCATTTCGAATGTCCGCTCGCCGACATTGAGCGTCAACTTCTCGTGGTACTCGATCTGCGGCGGAACGAACCGGTAGCCTTCCAGCGCCGCTTTCATCTCGGGCGAAGAGGCCGCCATCTTCTGGATGCGCTGGGGGTCTTCGTGTTCGCGGGCGCGCATCGAGTCCCCCGCTCCGGCCGCGGCGATGACCACGGCCGGCGGCGAGAACAAAAAGTGCCCCGTGGTGTGGTCGGGATGCGGCTCGGTATCGAGGACGAAGCGCACCGGCATCGGGGTGAGCTTCTTGACGGCTTGCGCAATCTCCCTCGAAATGATCGGGTTCTGCCCGGTGTCGATCACCACGACGCCGTCCTGGGTGAGGATTATGCCGCTGTTGGAAAAGAAATTCTTGCCGACATAGACGTAGATCCCGTCACCGAACTTCTTGAACTGCGGCCCCAGGTCCTGCGCGGACGCGACGCCGGCAAACGCGAACCAGGCGAAGATCGCCAAAATCCCTGCCGCCCTGATTTTCATGGTGGAGTCTCCCCTATTTGAGCGGTCTGCGCCGCGTCCAGGGCAAGCAGCTTAGGCCGTTCACGCCGGGGATCAAGGCAGCGCGCGGCTTCGAGCTCCCCTACCGCCCGCCCGCCACCCGCAGCACCGCGCCGGTTGTGAACGACGACTGCTCCGACAACAGGAACATCACCGCCTGGGCGATCTCCTCCATGGTGCCGGCCCGCGCCATCGGCACCGCCTTGGTGATACGCTCGAGCCGGCCGGGCGGGTGGATGCCGGTTGCGATCGGTCCGGGCTCGACCACGTTGACCCGGATGCCCTCCGCGGCGAGCTCGCGGGCGAGCCCGATCGACAGGCTCTCGACGGCGCCCTTGGAGGCCGCATACATCACGTATTCGCCGGGGCCGCCCAGCGTCGCCATGGCCGAGGAGATCAGCACCATGGCGCCCCCTGCCCCGCCCTGCGCGGTCGACAGCCGCGGGATGGCGGCGCGGGCGCACAGGAAGGCGCCGAGCACGTTGATGTCGAGGATCTCGCGGGCGGCGTCGCCGGCGAGCGCATCGATGCGCGACAGCGGGCCGGTGATGCCGGAGTTGTAGACGAGATGGGTCAGGCGACCGAGCCGCTGCTCGACCGAGGCGAACAGGCGCTCGACATCGCCCTCCCGGCTCACATCGGCCTGGATCGCCGCGGCGCGGCGGCCGGCCTTCTCGATGTCGGCCACGACAGCCTCGGCCGCGGCCCGGTCGCGCACATAGTTCACGGCGACGTCGAAGCCGCTCGCCGCCGCGAGCCGCGCGGTCGCCGCGCCGATGCCGCGGCTGGCGCCGGTGATGAGAACGATCTTCTGCGTGGTCATGATGTCTTTTTCCCGGAGTGCCGGCGCTTGCGGGCGGCCAGCACGTTGAACGTCTCGACCGCCGCGGCGAACGCCATTGCGAAATAGATGTAGCCGCGGGGGATATGGAAGTCGAAGCCATCGGCCACCAGCGCCGTCCCGATCAGCAGCAGGAACGCCAGCGCCAGCATCTTGGTGGTGGGGTGGTTGGCGACGAAGCGCGCCACCGGCCCCGACGCCGCATACATGACGGCGACCGCGATCAGCACCGCGGCGATCATGATGCGAATATCCCGCGCCATGCCGATGGCGGTGACGATGGAATCGATGGAGAACACGAGATCGACGGCGACGAGCTGGGCGACGACCAGGCCCATCGAAGCCGCGGCCGGCGACGCGGCCTTTTCCGCGGTCGGCGCGTCCTCGTCGGGGATGTCGATCTCCGCATGCATCTCGTGGGTCGCCTTGGCGATGAGGAAGAGACCGCCCGAGATCAGGATCAGATCGTGCCAGGAAAACGGATTGCCCCACACCGTGAACACGGCGGCGGACAGGCCCAGCAGCGAGGTCAGCGCGAACAGCAGGGCAATGCGGAAAATCAGCGCCAGGCCGAGGCCGATGCGCCGGGCGGTTTCGGAACGGCGGGGGTCGAGACGCCCCACCAGGATCGAAATGAAGACGACGTTGTCGACGCCGAGCACGATCTCGAGGGCAGTCAGGCTCGCAAGCGCCGCCCAGGCATCGAGATCGGTCAGGAGGTCGAGCACGAATCGCTCACGGTCTGGTCCGGAAATATCCGGCGCAGACAACATAAACGGCGATCAGGCACAAGGCGACGGTGACCCAGGCCGGCGGCAGCAGGTCGAGCGCGATCGCTGCGACCGCCAGCACGGCCCACAGGGCGAGCACCGCAAGATTGAACGCGCGATAGCGCCGCACCCGCAACGGATGGATGAACGGGAACGGCACGAAGGTCAGCACCGCGAGCGCTGCGACCGACACCGCGGCCGGCACCGGTGCCGGGCGCAGCAGGAGGAGGTAGAACGCGGCGACGTTCCACAGGGCGGGAAAGCCGCGGAAATAATTGTCGGGGGTCTTCATGGCGCGGTCGGCGAAATAGAGCGCGCCGGTCACCACGACGAGGACGCCCGCCGGGGCGCCGAGCCCGGCGGGCAGCAGCCCGCTCGCGGCGATCGCATAGGCCGGCACGAACACATAGGTGGCAAAATCCACCACCAGGTCGAGCGTCTCCCCGGACCAGCGCGGCAGGATCTTGGCCACCTCGAGCCGGCGCGCCAGCGGACCGTCGGCGGCGTCGACCGCGAGCGCGAGACCGAGCCAGGCGAACATGCCGGCCCAGTGCTGTGCCACCGCCGCCATCAGGGCGAGAAGCGCGCAGGCCGCCCCCGCCGCCGTCAGCACATGAATGGAAAAGCGGCCGACCGTCCGAGCGTCGAAATGATCCAACGACCGCCCCTGTTGTCATCGTCCGCGCATGGAAGATACGGCTCGGCGCGGGCGTGCCGCAAAGTATCGCATCAATTTGCGCGATCGAACGGCTTTTGCTCCCTCCCCCGGCAAGCGGGGGAGGGAAAAAGACCCCGTCACGCCTCCGCCGTCGCTGTCTTCCAGGGCCGCGTCACCGCGTAGCGCATCGGCACCAGCGCGACCGCGAAGGTGGCGATCCAGGCGAGCCGGGCGCCATAGCGGTCATGGGGGTTCGACAAGACGCCGCATACCACGGCGTTGGCGAGCAGCGCGACGATGACCGTGGCCGCGAGCAGCCGCAAATCGCCGTATTCGCCGCGCCCGGCCAGCACGATGACCGGCAGCAACAGCATGGAGATCAGCGCCACCGGCACCTGGACCTTGTTGAGTGCGCGAAAGCTCACCTCGCCATGCTGCTGACGCGCCGCCCGCATCGCCGGCACGACGGCCGGCATATAGCGCTCGATGATGCCGTAGGTGTGCCAGATCGGCGTGACCACGCCCTCGCCGCTCGCCACCTTGACGAGTTGCTCGGCCGAGGCCGCGATTGCCGTCTCGACCTGCGCCGCCGGATATTCGGCGAGGCTTTCCAGCACGACGGTGCGCATCTCGTCGCCGAGTCCGGCGAACCGGCCGAGCTCGTTGAATGGACCGTCGCTCCACAGGAACTCGTCCGCAGTGCGCGGCAGCTTGGAGCGATACGGGCACAGCCTGAGCTTCGGGTTCGGGCAGTGGTCCTGGAGATAGCGCGCCACGATGCCGTCCTCCATCATGCGCGCGAACACGATGCCATAGCCGCCCGGCGTCCAGGCGAGCTGGCCCGACAGCGCGAAATTGGCGCCAAGCAGCATCGTGACCCCGAGCACCAGCGCCCCGGCGCCACGCCCGAGCGCCGCCAGCGGCAGCAGGTCGCGCAGAAAGAGCCGCGCCAGGCCTGCCGCCGCCACGATCGCCATCAGCACCGCCAGCGTGGCGCTGTGGGTGGCGGCGGAAAAACCGACCAGCAACACCAGCCCGGTGGTCTCGCGCCGGCTCAGCGCAGCCGGAGCGAACAGCAGGAGGTACAGCGCCAGCACCGCGGTCCCGGCGAAAATATCGGTGAGCACGATGCCGGCGATCCAGGGCAGCGAGGTCGTGGCGGCGAGCACGGCCACGGTGCCGAGCAGCGCCAGAGGGCGGCCGCCCAGGCCGCGGACCCTCAGCACGAGCGATATGATCCAGACCGCGGCCGCCGCCTGAAGCAGCACAACCGGCCAGAAATCGAGAGGCCATCCGGCGACGGCGAACAGGCCGTAGACCGTCGAGCGGCTCGGCACGAGATAACCCTCGAACCACCGCGCCAGATATCCGCCGCTGTCGTATTGCAGGAACGGAAAGCCGTTCCACATGGCCGGCGCCAGCAGCAACAGCGTTGCCGCCAGTGCCTCACCGAGGCGCCCATAAGCCTTCATCTGCGATTCGCTCCCCCTTTGTGGTGAGAACCCAGCAGAAGTTTCCCATCTGCTTGGGTGGGTCGTCCCACCGCCTTCAGAAGCCCCACCACTTGCGATCCGAATGTCGGGTCCGGACCATTTGCCCCTGCCGGCAGAATAGCCGGACCGCCTGCGCCGTGGAAGCGGCGCCGTCCCGGTTGCGACATCATGAACGCCCCTTGCCACCCTCGCGCCACCTCGTGGTAGACGTGGCCCCGAGGTCCCCAACGTCCCCGACGTCCCAAGGGCGAACATGACGGACAGCGCTCCAGCACCCTGTGCCTGCGCGGTGATCGGCGGCGGGCCCGCCGGGCTCATCGCGGCGCTGGCGCTCGCCCATTACGGCGTGCCCACGTTGCTGGTGGCGAGGCGACCCGATCGGACCGACAACCGCACCACCGCGCTGCTGGCGAGCTCGGTCGCCGCGCTCGAGGCGCTCGGCGTATGGGAGGCCTGCCGGGCCTATGCCGCGCCGCTTCGGGTGATGCGCATCGCCGACGACACCGGGCGGCTGTGGCGCGCACCGGAAGTGCGGTTCGAGGCCGCCGAAATCGGGCTTCCCGCGTTCGGCTGGAACATCGCGAACCGGCATCTTGTGGCCGCGCTGTGGAAACGCGCGGCGGCGGCCAACGGGCTCACCCAAATCGATTCCACCGCGCAATCGATCGCGATAGATCCCGCGGGCGTCACCATCGTTCCCGCCGAGGGTGCGCCCATACGGACCCAACTCGTGGTCGGCGCCGACGGCCGCCACTCGATCTGCCGGGTCGCCGCCGGGATCGCGATGGAGGAGCGCAACTACCCCCAGATCGCGCTCACCTATATTCTCAGCCACTCCCGGCCTCACGATGATATTTCAACGGAATTCCATACCGTCGCTGGCCCGTTTACTGTGGTTCCGCTACCCGGCCCGCGGTCGAGCCTGGTCTGCGTGGTCGCCCCGGTGCAGGCCGAAGACCTCGCCGGGCTGCGCAGCGCCGCGCTCGATGCCGAGATCGAGCGACGCAGCCATTCGATCCTCGGCAAGGTGCATGTCGAGCCGGGCCACGGCGCATTTCCGCTGGTGGTGGCGACCGCCAGCCGGTCAGCCAGCGGCCGCGTCGCCCTGGTCGGCGAGGCCGCCCATGTGTTTCCGCCGATCGGGGCCCAGGGGCTCAATCTGGGGCTGCGGGATGCCGTGACCATCGCGGAGGTCGCCGGTGATGCCTTCCGCGATGGCGGCGATATCGGCGGCGGCGGCGTGACGGCGCAATACGAGCGGAGGCGGCGCGCCGACATCGGCAGTCGCAAGCTGGCGATCGATATCCTCAACCGCTCATTGCTGTCGGATTTCCTGGCGGTCCAGGGATTGCGCGGCCTCGGCCTCTATGCCCTCGATCGCGTCGGCCCGCTGCGTCGCGCGGTGATGCGCGAGGGCATCGCCCCATCGGCCGCGATGCCTTTGCTGATGCGCGGCGAGGCGTGAGGCGCCCCGCGCGCAGGCGCCGGTACCGGTTTGCCCGAAAATGCGGAGGCCGTCATGGAATGATGGCCTTGCCGTTGTCATCTCCAAGGTCCATTTATCTCCCGGTTTCCTGGTAAAAACGGAGGCGAACATGGGATTGATGGATGTTCTCAACGGCATGCAGAATGGTCCGCGCGGTCCGCGCACGCCCGTTCCCGCCAATTCCAGCGGCGGCATGTCGCCGATCATGATGGCGTTGCTCGGACTGCTCGCGTTCAAGGCATTCAAGAGCGTCACCGGGGGCAGCAAGCCGGCCCCGGCACCGGCAGCTCCTCCGGCCCGGCCGACCGGCGGCACGGTCGCGGCAGGCGTACCCGGCGCCGGCCCCGGCGGATTTGGCGATCTCCTCAAGGGCGGGCTGGGCGGCCTGCTGGCCGGCGGCGCAGCCGGCACCGTGCTCAGTGGCGGCCTCAACGACCTGCTCAAGCAGTTGCAGCAGAGCGGCCATGGCGAGACCGCCAATTCCTGGGTCGGCAGCGGACCGAACCACCCGATTTCGCCGAACGACCTCGGCTCCGCGCTCGGAGCGGACCAGATCCAGTCGCTCACGTCGGAATTCGGCCTGACCCGACAGGAACTGCTCGATGGCCTCAGCCAGCATCTGCCGGAACTGGTCGACCACCTCACCCCGCAGGGACAGGTGCCCGCCCCGCATGAGATGGAGCGCCTGATCTAAGGACACGTCTGCCGACAATCGATTCGGGTTTGCTCTCCTCCCCCGGGTCAGACCCGGGTCAGGAGGAGCCAATTCCACGGCACAAACTCGCTTCGAGCGCCCCTCCCCAACCCTCCCCCGCAAGCGGGAGAGGGAGCAAAAGCCGTTCGATCACGCGGATTGAAACGGTAATTCGCGGACCGGCGAGATCCCGGTGGCGTCCAGTTTGCCCACTGGGCGTGCCTCACCTGCCGGTCTAAGCTGCCGGCCGGGAGTACAACTCCGGGGGGCCTCGCATGCAACGCAAAGTCATGATTTCCTGCGCGGTCACCGGATCGGCGGATACGCCGGGCCGCAACCCGGCGGTGCCGGTGACGCCGCAGCAGATCGCACAGTCCGCCATCGACGCCGCCAAGGCCGGTGCCGCGATCGTGCACATCCACGTGCGCGATCCCCAGACCACCAAGCCCTCCATGGACAAGGCGCTCTATCGCGAGGTGGTCGAGCGCATCCGCGCCAGCGGCGTCGACGTGCTCATCAACCTCACCACCGGCCCCGGCGCGCGTTTCATGCCCGGTGTCGACGACCCCCTCGCGCCCGGCCCCGCCACCAACCTGAAGCCGCCCGCCCAGCGCGTCGCGCACATCATGGAGCTGCGGCCGGACATCTGCAGCCTCGACATGGGCAGCATGAACATGGGCGGCTATGTCTTCATCAACACGCCGAGCCATCTGGAAACCATGGCGGTCGCGATCCGCAACGCCGGTGTGATCCCGGAGCTCGAAGTGTTCGAAGCCGGCCATCTGCTGCTCGCCAAGCGCATGATCGAGACCGGCCACATCAAGCCGCCCGGCATGTTCCAGATCTGCCTCGGCATCGCCTGGGGCCAGCCGGCGACGCCGGAGGCGATGCATTACATGCGCAGCATGCTGCCGCCGGCTTCGCCGTGGTTCGCCTTCGGCATCTCGCTCTACCAGTTTCCCATGGTTGCCCAGGCGGTGCTGCTCGGCGGCCATGTCCGGGTCGGGCTCGAGGACAACATCTATCTCGGCAAGGGCGAGCTCGCGCCCAGCAATGCCGCGCTGGTGGAGAAGGCCGCGAAGATCATCGAGATCCTCGGCGACCGCGTCGCGACGCCGGCGGAGGCGCGCAAGATGCTGGCGGGGGCGTAGTTACGTCACATCACTGCTGCGGCTGGCGCCCGTCCTTGGTCCGGGCAATGCCGGTCAGGACCGCAAGGGTTGCCGAGGTGATGAACGCCAGCAGGGCGAAGGCGCCGAGGAGGCCCAGTTCCCGCGGGCTTTGCACCGCAAAGCTGTTCTTGGGCGGAATCGCGAAATAGTAAATCGCGATCAGGCTGACGAAGGCCGCGGTGAAACCGCATCGGGCCCCGAACAGAAGCTGGGCGAATACGATCGGCAGCAGGAACAAATAAAATGCCGTCAGGATATGGATATCCCTCAGGCCGATATAGACGGCGGTGGCCGAGACCACGAGCAGCGCCGACATGGCGAGGCGATCCCACAGTGGCAACGACCGGCACAGACGCAGCGCCGCGATGAGGGGCGCAGGCGCGCCCGCATCGGATTTCCCGGCCGGCGGCAGCATGCCGATCAGCAGCCCGGCGGCGGCACAGAGCGGCAGCGACCACCATGGCGCACCCATCAGAAAGTTGATCGTGCCGACCAAGAGGCCGCCCGCCGCGCCAACCGAATTGGCGATGAATTTTGTCGGCGCCGTCCGCTCGCCCATCGTTCTTATCGATTTCTATCGATGCAGGACTTTCAACGTCGCGGCATGATATCCAAATCCGTTCGCCAAAGCGATTGCCCCGGCCACGCTCTGCCGGTATTTTTTTTCGAAGGTAAACATCCCAGCCGCTGCGGTGCCGTTCCCGACATTGCGGCGCAGCAAGAATCGGCGCGGCATGGCACGGCGCGTCGATGGCCGAACCGGTCACCCCACCAGTTGCTGTGCGAGCCGGTTGTGACGTTCGATCAGGACCGGCAAGTCCAGAGTCGTGATCCTGCCGTCCCTGACCACGACGCGGCCGTCGATGACACTGAGCGCGACCTCGCCCGGCGCGCAGAATACCAGAGCCGAGACCGGATCGTGCAGTGCGCCCGCCAGCCCGACCCGATGCAGGTCGAATGCCACGAAATCCGCCGCCATGCCCGGCGCCAGCGCCCCGATGTCGTCGCGGTTGAGCACTTTGGCGCCGCCCAGGGTCGCGATTTCGAGCGCGTCCCGCGCGGTCATCGCATTGGGGCCGAAGCCGACGCGGGCGAGCAGCATCGCCTGGCGTGCCTCGGCGATCAGGTTGCTCGAATCGTTCGACGCCGAACCGTCGACGCCGAGGCCGACCGGGACGCCGGCGGCCCGCATCCGCCCGACCGGCGCGATGCCGGAGGCGAGGCGCATGTTCGAGCACGGGCAATGAGCGACGCCGGTCCCGGTGCGGCCGAACAGCTTGATGCCGTGGTCGTCGAGCTTGACGCAGTGGGCATGCCAGACGTCGTGCCCGACCCAGCCGAGTTCCTCGGCATATTGCGCCGGCGTCAGGTCGAACTTCTCGCGGCAATAGGCGACATCCTTGTCGTTCTCGGCGGAATGGGTGTGCAGCGAGACGCCGTAGCTGCGGGCGAGCGCCGCCGCTTCGCGCATCAGGTCCGGGCTCACGGTAAACGGCGAGCACGGTGCCACCACGATGCGCTGCATCGAGAACCGCGTCTTGTCGTGATAGGCCTCGATGAGCCGCCTGGCGTCGCGGAGCACCGCGGGCTCGTCCTCGACGATGCTGTCGGGCGGCAGGCCGCCCTTGCTGACGCCGACGCTCATGGCGCCGCGGCTGGCATGAAAGCGCATGCCGATCTCGGCCGCCGCCTCGATCTCGTCGTCGAGGCGAGCGCCATTGGGATAGATGTAGAGGTGATCCATGGCGGTGGTGCAGCCGGACAGGATGAGCTCGGCCATCGCGGTCTTGGTCGAGACCTTGATCATCTCCGGAGTGAGCCCGGCCCAGATCGGGAACAGGGCGGTGAGCCAGTCGAACAGCTCGCCGTCCTGCGCCGGCGGGACCACCCGGGTCAGGCTCTGGAACATGTGGTGGTGCG
>Ga0302325_10003701_pt1 | contig 35868 bp, 30 predicted proteins | sample Palsa_T0_2_FD_201948 | JGI IMG/M metagenome (GOLD analysis project Ga0302325, IMG submission 201948) | Peat permafrost microbial communities from Stordalen Mire near Abisko, Sweden - Palsa_T0_2 | ecosystem: Environmental > Terrestrial > Soil > Palsa > Peat permafrost | place: Sweden: Abisko...
TAGGCATGGATGAAGGGCGGGACCGCTATGATCCGGCCCCACGTGCTGTCCGAATAGGCACCCCTGAGGATCGCCTGAGCCGTGCCGAGATAGGCGGCGAACAGGGCGAGCACCAGCAGGCAGACGGCCACGGCCTCACGCTTGCCGTCGCGCGATCCCAACCGCTCGAGCGCCTCGCGCCAGCCCATCGCCGCCAGGACGGAGAAGATGATGATCAGCGCACAGGAGAACGTGTTGTCGATATGGAGGATGTTTCCCAGGAACGGAATCCGCTCGATAAGCCCGGGGGGCACCAGCCCGAACGCGAGCGCGAGCAAGGGCACGCTCGAAAGGGCGAGGGCGACGGCAACCCGCTCGGCCGCGAGCGAGCGCCAGCGCACGACGGCCCAAAGAAGCCCTATCAGCACGAAGAAATTGGCCGACGGGTTGACGACGCCCAGTTCAACCTGGAAGGGCCGGTAGAAGGCCTCGTCGAAAAGCCCGATGAGCATTCCGGGCTGGATCTGGAACGCGAACGGACTGTTGTAGCTCGTGTACGATCCCCTGAGGGCCCGGTAGAACGTGTACCACACCGGGGAACCGACCATCGCGAAGATCGCGCCGGAGGCCAGAGCACCGGCGACGAGGCCCGACTTCTCGGGAAGCGGCCGCTTGCTTGCCAGCAGGAGGCACAGGCCCGAGAAATTCATGGATAGGATCAGGACGTAGGCCTCCTTCACCGTGCCGCTGTTCAGCTCGGCCCAGTTTGCGCCGACGAGCGCGGCGAGCCAGATCGTGGCGCTCCGGGCCGACCGGCCGTCGAGGCACCGAAGCCAGCAATACAATATCCAGGGCGCGTAGCAGAAGCTGAAGGTCGCGGGATGGTTGATCCTGTAGAGGAAGAAGCCAAAGAAAGGCGCCGACGCCGCCATCAGCAGCGATGCCGGGAGGTGCCGCGACGAGCGCCATGCGCACAGTCCGATCCCCATCGCGAAAATCCACTTGGCCAGGAGAAACTTGAGATCCCAGGCCCACGCCGCGCCGTCCGCGAGAATCGGCAGCAGGTTGAGGGGATCACCGAAGCACGACTGGCCCTGGCCCAGCAGGGGCGAGCCCGCCGAGTCGTAGCGGTTCCAGAGCGGCAGCTCCCCGTCGCGAAACAGGGCGCGGCGCTCGAGCATCGAAAGCGGCAGGTGATGCCACATCAGGGCGGCCACGTCCGACTTGTGGGGATCGCCAACCTCGACGTTCTGGAATCCCGGGATCCACGGGTTCTCGCCATAGAGCAGCGGCACGCCGAGGTTGGGCGTGACAATGCTTCTGCCCGCAAAGACGATCGGGTAATTGGCGGCCACGGTGCCGAGGAGCGCCGCCGCAAGGACCGCCCATCCCGGGGAGGCGACGGAGGCGTTCCAGAGCGAGCGCGCGCGCGCGCCAAGGCGGACGCGCTCCGAGCATGCCCACGAGGCGACCACCAGACCCCCCAGCATCGCCGCGAAGACGAGGGCCGCTCTTTTCCACCAGGGCGGCCCGGTTAGCCTGAAGGGGTTCGCGAGCTTGACGGAGAGCTGCGGGTCGTATCCTCCCGGGGATGTCTCGATGAATAGCCTCTCATCCCGGATCTTGAGCGAGTCTATCTGATTGGACTTCGCGAATTGTTCCGGAGCAAGGGCGAGGACGGTCCGTCCGGAGCCGTCGACGATCTTCGCCCCGCTGATCGTCATCCGGGCGGCCCTATCCAGCGGATCGAACCTCAAGGCCTTGTACGTGGCGCTGGGCAGCGCGAAACGAAGGAGGCTGGGATGGCCCGCGACGACCGGCTCAACCACCGAATCCGTCTCGTTGAAGTCCCGACCCACGTCGTAGTACAGCTGCACCAAGCCCGATTGGTCCGACTCCACGCGGACCTCGAGCGAGCAGGAACTGAGACCCGACAGGCCCCAGGGCTCGAATGGGAGAATGGCTGCCAGGGAAAAAACGAGGCATGCGAAAACGCCGGGGATCCTGGGGCGCATCGGGAAATCGTCGCTACCGCGCCGCGGATCGGGCGCATGGGGCGCCCGCGATCCAGGCGTTTCCGAGGCGCGTCCCGGCATGAGGAGCGGTCATGGTGGCTTTGACTATCGGGGCGAGCCCTTGCGCCCCGGGCGTGGCACGGCGGTCTTGGCAACTTTGGCCTCGTATGCCGCCCGGACGGAATCGCGAAGGAGCACAACCCAGGTGAAGGCGCCGAGGAGGGTGCCGATGGGGACCATGATGCAGTTCACGCATGCGACGAACAGCGAGAGGAACCGGCCCTTTCTCCGCGTGATGAGGATGCCCGAGAGCAGGTTGCCGACGCAGCATGCGGCCACGATGGCGCCAGGGACCAGGTAGAACAGATTGAACACCTCAAAGAACTCCTGGAGCGACGCGCCCCCACCCTTCTGCTTCTTCCACGCCGTGACATCCAGGAAGGCGTCATGCACGCGCCGGTATTGCCAGATGAGAAGAAGGGTCCCCGCGAGGCAAAGAAGGGCCATGCCAAAGTGGAGGATGGCGAGCGTGCGCAGGTCCGGGTCGTCCGCCCGTCCTTTTTCGCTCATCGCTGGGGCCGGTTCGGTCATGCTTCGTGAATGGGGCGGTGGCGGCGCGCGCCTCGGTCGCCGACCGCTGGCGGCGCATCGGTTGCCGGAGCGGGCTGTGGAGATGGTTTCGGCGGAGGCTGCTTTGCTTTCACGTCACCTTTGGGGGTTCGGCATTTGTAACCAAGGCAAAAGGGGGCGGCCCGTGCTCGCCCGCGCGCCTATGTGGGGGGTTTGCGAGCGATGTAGATGAGGTTTTCAAAGCCCGCATGCCCATCCGCGTCGACGGACAGGACCTCGGCGCCCCCGTCGGCCAGGCATTCGAGAACCCCTTCCCGCGCCACGGCGTACATCTGCATCTTGGGTGTCCCCGAAAACCACCCGGGGTAATGGTAGCGGACATATCTCCTGGCCCGCATCCACACGGTCGGAGGCCAGAACGAGAGCCGGAAGCGCTCGGGGGGATCGCCCGCGGGCACGGTGGCGGGAACCTGGACCGACATGACGCCGCCCGGGGCGAGGACGCGGATGAATTCGCGCAAGTACCGCCTGATATAGCGCGGGGCGATGTGCTGAAGCGTGATGCGGCTGTAGACGAAGTCGAAGGACCCGTCGGCAAAGAGCCCAAGGTGAGGCCGGGGGTTCTGGACAAAATCGACGCGATCGTTCCGGTTGTGCTCCCGGGCCAGCGCCACCATCCGGCCCGAGATGTCCACCCCGGTCACGCGGGAAAAATGCAGGGCGAGGCCGTGGGTCAGCCGCCCGGCACCGCAGCCGAAATCGAGCGCGCTTTCCCGGCGGAGCCGCGGTTCGAGCGACCGGGCCCGGCCGACATCGGCCTCGGCCTCGGCGACGCCGGTCGAGAAGAACTCCTCCTTGGTCCAGCGCTTTCCCTGCTTGTCCGACTCCGTGAGCACGGCCCAGAGCGGGTCCGCCTTGGCCAGGGCATCCCAATGGCGTTGGACCTGCCAGAGCTTCATCGGCTCCGATGCCTGCGATTCGGCGGCGGACTCGATCCGGGGTTGGGAGCGATGGGCGGCAAGGCGATTCGATTCGTAGGTTCTCGGGTCCGAGTCTTCAGTCGCAGGGGAACGCAACTTAGCGATGGCGCCGAGGGGAAGTCGATCCTCCGATTGACGACCGCTTAGAGGCGCCGCCGCAGGTCGATCTCAAGGTCCCTCAGGCTGAAGGTCAGCCTCCGGATGTCACCATTGCCCGGATACATAGCGGGCCGGTCGCTTCCAAACGCGAGGACCGTTTCGCCGGGCGGAAGCTCGATCTCGCCAAGGGTGACGCGCCTGACCTCCGCCGGTTTCAGCATCCCGCGCCAGAGCACCTTCCCGGCCCGCGTCACGATGGCCTCGCGGGCGTCCGCCGCCCGGAGCCTGAATTTTACAACAGCTACGATCGTAAATGGTTGCGGGTTTCTGATGGTCACGGTGCCATCGCCCTTGCTCCAGCGGAAGTACTCCCAGCTGGACCACCGGGGCCTCTCGGACGGGTACCAGTTGCGCGGGCCGTAGACAACGTCGACCACGCTTGAATCCTTCGGGTTGATCCGGAGCGACCTGGGGCCCTCGACGACAAAGCTCTCCCGTCCGGGCGGCTTGAAGATGTCGGCCGAGGCGAAGATGCCAAGGTTTCCCACGATGAGCAGGAGCGCCCACCATCCCCGGCGCGGAACCGATATGTTGAATGCGAGCACCATCGGCAGGAGCACCCGCGCCGCGGCGGACGGGTAGTTCTCCCAGACGGCGTCCCCGAGGAAGACCATGAGCACCGCGTAGCACGCGCCTATCCGCCACCAGGGGTCGTGCCAGCGGCGGCGAAACGCGAAGAAGAAGAACTGCGCGAGCAGGCCGGCAATGACGAGCAGGTCAAATTTTGCGATGACCGACGGGTATCCCCCGGCAATCAGGAGCGAGATGCTCTGCTGGAGCTTCTCGGTCAGGCCCGCGAAGGGGGCGCCGAAATTCCGGGCCCCGATGTCACCCCCGCGCCCGAGCCACAGCCTGAGGACGAGTATCCAGACGCCAAGCGGAAGCAGAACGAGCGCAGCCCTCGCAGCCCATGACGCCCAGGCCCCCGGGTTCCGCGAATAGGGTATCCTCATCCCGGCCCCGCACAGGATGCTGGTGTCCTTTCCCAGCCCGGAGACTCCCAGGACCGCCGCGGCCAGCCACGGATGCTCGGTTTCCACGAGCGCCATTCCCACGGCGACCAGGAGGAGACTCGGGCCGTCGAGAAGCGCCCCCTTGACGCTGAAGAGCAGTCCGAATGAGAGCAGAACGGCCGCCCATCGGGCGCAGTTTCCCCATGTCACGGGCGGAAACCACCGCAGCAGGAGGGCGGCGAGGAGGAACCAGCAGACAACATTCTGGAGCGCATAGGCGTTCATCACGCGCGCGGGGCTTCCGCCCCCGAGGAGCCAGGCGGTCCAGAGGAACAGGATCCGCCGGGCCCGGTACGGCAGGCTGTCGACCGCCTTCGCCAGCGCGGGATCCTTCAGGTGGGGACGGATCGCGATCTGCGCGTACCACTGGGAGTCGTAGCCCGCCGAATCCGGCATCTCGTAGTGGTTCACGGCCTTCACCTCGGGCAGGTACTTGCCGTGCAGCTTCTCGCCAAACTGGATAAAGTACGAAAACCCCTGGCCCGGCAGGTAGAAGAGCGTGATGTACCATGCAAAGAGCGCGAGGAGCATTCCGCACGCGAGGCACCGCAAGGCATTCGCCCGAACGCGGAGAAATGATTTGAATCCAGCCACGAAAAGAGGACAAACCACTCCCCCGACCCCCGCAAAGCAAGTATGGATTTCCAAGACGCCCAGACACCGCCCGCGGATCCAATCCGGCGGCGCGCGGCCACCGTGGCGATGCTGCTGGCCCTGGCCCTCTATGCCGTTGTCCTCGTCGAGCATGTGGGGGCCGTCGCCGGGGGTTCGGATTCCTCGGGTTACATGAACCACGCCAGGCTGCTGGCGTCGGGTCACATCCATGTCCCTCCCAGGACCGTCGCCGGCCTGCCCCAGGCCGACGCGCCGTACTTCCTGTATGTCCCGCTCGGATTCAAGCCGGCGTGGAACGGCGACGGCCTTGTTCCCACCTACCCGACCGGATTCGCCCTTTTCGTCCTGGCCTTGAAGCCCATCGCGGGATGGAGGCATGCGGGGGACCTCACGATCATCCTGAATTCGCTCGGCGGCCTGGTTGCGACCTACGCGCTTGGCAGGATGGTAGGCCTCGGGAGGAAGTGGTCCGTCCTCGGCGCGTTCGTCGTCGCCATGAGCCCGCTCTATCTCTGGTCCTCGCTCCAGGCCATGAGCGACGTGCCTTCGCTGGCTTGGACGACAGTTGCGGTCGTCGCCGCGCTGAAAAGCCGGGAACGCGCCCCGTGGGCGCTGGCGGCGGGGGCGGCAATCGCAATCGATGTGCTTCTGCGGCCGTCCAACCTGCTGGCGTTCCTGCCTGTCGCCATCGCGCTGGGCCTTTCGCCGCGGCGCTGGATCCTGCTCATCATGGGCGGACTTCCCGGCGCCATCTTCTATGCCGTCCACAGCTCGTCGGCCTATGGCAGCTATTTCTCGACGGGCTACGGCGACAGCTCATCGGAGTTCAGCGGCGGCTTCGTGCCCGCGACCCTTCGCCACTACGCGCGGTGGATGCCGGTCCTTTTCACGCCGTTGGTGGCGCTCGTTTGCGGTCTGCCGTGGCTCCGGCGGGAGAAGGTGTGCACCCGATGGCTCCTGGGGACATGGATCCTTGCGTTCGTCACGTTCTATTCGGTCTACAAGTACACCCATGAGACCTGGTGGTACCTTCGCTTTCTTTTGCCGGCCGCGCCGGCGCTGGTGGTCGGCAGCCTCCTTGTCCTTCGGTCGCTCCTTTCGCGCGCGCAGCCGCGCTTCGACCCGGGTCGTTCGGCGTCGGCGTTCGCCGCAGCGCTCGCGATTGTCGCGGCCCTCTCCTGGTGGTCGATACGCGATCTCCCCGCCCTCAGCATAGGGAGAAGCGAGCTCAGGTACGGGTACGTCGCCGACTGGATGCTAGAAAACGTGCCTTCGGACGCGGTATGCCTGACAATGCAGGCAAGCGGCGCGCTGTTCTACTACACGCCGTTCACGTTCATCCGCTGGGACTCGCTCGACAGCGGGAATGTCGGCAAGGTGGAGGCGGCCATCAGGAAGTCGGGCCGTCCGCTCTACGCCGTCCTTTTCCCGTTCGAGATCGACGAGCAGCACGTGCTCCAGAAAAGGATGCCGGGCCATTGGACCCAGGTCGGCAAGGTTCAGGACGTGACCATATGGCGGCGCGCCTTTGACGCGGCAAAACCCTGAACCGCGGTGTCCCTGCTCCTCGACCTCACCCATACGAGCCACACGCGGGCCCGGACGGGAGTGCAACGCGTGGTCCTGGCGCTCCGCCGCGAGCTGGCCACCAACGCCGACGGGGTCTGTTTCGACCCGTATGAGGGCGTCTGGCGCCCGCTCGAAAGGGAGGAGTCGGACAACCTCGAGGCGTCCGGTCCCGGCGCGGGAAGGGGCGCGCACTGGCCCCTGGGAACGCGCGTGAGGGGCCGGTTCCGGCGAATGCGCCACAGTCCGTCGCCGCTCGCCGCGCTTGCCGCGGCCGGGGGCGGTTGGCCGGGCGGCGTGCTGGTGCCCGAGATCTTCTCGCCGGCCGTGGCATCGGCGCTGCCGTCCCTCTTCGCCGCCTCGATGGGCCCGCGAGTGGCGGTGTTTCACGATGCGATCCCCCTGCAGTTCCCGGAATTCACGCCGCAATCGACCGTCACGCGGTTTCCCGGCTACCTGCGCGACCTGCTTGGCTTCGACGGGGTTGCGGCGGTCTCCGCGGCGTCGCGCGAATCATTGATCGGCTACTGGCGCTGGCTCGGCGTCCCGAGGATGCCTGCGGTGGAGGCGATTCCCCTCGGGCTCGACGTTCCGCGGCCGGGCGGCGGCAATGCGGAGTCCCCGCCGGTGCCGGTGGTGCTCAGCGTCGGAAGCATCGAGGGTAGGAAGAACCATGCCGCGCTGCTGGAGGCGTGCGAGTCGCTCTGGGCCGGGGGCGCCCGGTTTCAGCTGCGGCTGGTCGGAATCGCGAACTCAGAGACAGGAAGGCCCGCGCTCGAGCGGATCGATCGGCTTCGCTCCGCCGGCAGGCCGGTGCGCTACGACGGCCCCGAGAGCGACGTGGCGCTGGAGGCGGCCTACGGCGAGTGCGCATTCACCGTCTACCCCTCGCTCGCCGAGGGATTTGGCTTGCCCGTCGCCGAAAGCCTCGCGCGCGGGAAGCCCTGCATATGCAGGACGGCGGGCGCCCTCGGCGAGATCGCGCGCGGCGGCGGCTGCCTCGGCCTGGCAGCGGCGGCCCCCACGGAAATCGCCGCCGCCATCCGGACATTGCTGGAATCCCCGGACCGGCTGGCCTCGCTTCAGGCCGCCGCCCGCAGCCGCCGCTTCAGGACCTGGGCCGAATATTCCACCGAGCTTCTCGGCTGGATGGGGTCGCTCAAGCGGGTCGGCTGACCGGAGATCTCGCGCGCTTCCAAGCGGGCCGGCTGGGGTAAAAGCCCCTCCCATTTGCATTTGCAAAGTGCGGCCCCGGACCTAGGGTCGGCCCCGCATGGCCATCACCCTATTCCTGAAAAACAAGAAACCCATCTTGGGGCGGTGCACGGACGATTACTCGACCAAGATGCGGCTGCGGTACGCGCCCTTCTACCACGCCATGGATGCCCAGAAGGGCACGACCATCCGCCTGGACGGCCGCGAGATGATCATGCTCTCGAGCAACGACTACCTCGGGCTTTCCTTCCACCCGAAGGTCGTCGAGGCGGGCCGGGCGGCGCTCCTTAAGTGGGGCACGAGCACGACCGGCGCGAGGCCGTCGAACGGTTCCAGGACGTATCATCTGGAGCTGGAGCAGAAGATCGCCGCCTTCCTGGGCCGTGAGGCCTGCCACATCCATGCGGCGGGCTACCTGTCCTGCCTCGCCAGCGTCGCCGCGTTCGCCCAGAAGGGCGATATCATCCTGGCCGACAAGAACGTGCATTCCTGCCTCTGGGACGGCATACGGCTTTCGAACGCCACGGTGGAGCGGTTCTCGCACAACAACCCGGAGGACCTGAGGGAGGTGATCGCCACGGCCAATCCGCAGTCCCCCAAGATGCTGGTCATCGAGGGGGTCTACTCGATGGAGGGCCACATCGCCCGCCTGCCCGAGCTCACCGAGATTGCGGAGGAGCACGGGTGCTTCACGGTCCTCGACGACGCCCACGGGCTAGGGGTCCTCGGCCGCCAGGGACGCGGCACGGTCGACCACTTCGGCCTCAACGACAGCGTCGACGTGATCTGCGGCAGCCTCTCCAAGTCGCTCGCAAGCACGGGAGGATTCGTCGCCGCCTCCAGGGACGTGATCGAGTTCCTTCGCACCCATTCCAAGCAGACGATCTTCAGCGCCGCGATCAGCCCTAGCCAGGCCGTGTGCGCCCAGGCCTCACTGGAGGTGATGCAGGCGGAGCCCGATCACCTCGAGAAACTCTGGTCGAACACCAAGAAATACCGTGCGATGCTCAAGGGACTGGGATTTGATACCTGGGACAGCGAAACACCCGCAGTGCCCATCGTCCTGGGCTCCAAGGAGCGGGTGTATCCTTTCTGGAAGGCCCTGCTCGAGAAGGGTATCTTTACCGTGATGGCGACGGCGCCCGCCGTGCCCGCCGGCAAGGACCTTATCCGGACCGCCGTCTCGGCGATGCACACCGAAGAGCAGCTTGAGAAGATCGCGGCCGCGATGGCCTACGCCGCGAAGAAGCTGTAAGGGCCGACCTTCGCCGCTTTCCGCGCGAGGCCTCCACGCCGCGGGCGAAATCCCGATAGGCGGCGCACGTTGCCTCGGCTAGACAAGCGCCTCGCGGAGAAGGCGCGCGGCCGCCGCCCATGTGGGAAGCGGGCGGCTCAACGCCTCCGCCGTCAGGCGGCCATGGAAGGCGTCATCGGTCAGCACGCGGCGCAGGGCGGCCTTCCAGCCTTCGAGGTCGTTTCCGGGAACGACCGCGCAGCCTCCGCCGGCCGCATTCTCGGCAAGGGAGGCGACGTCGCTGCAGACGCAGGGAATTCCCATCCAAAGGGATTCGAGGAGGGGAAGGCCGCATCCCTCGGCGATCGACGCCAAGGCCGTGGCCCGGGCCGTACCCACCAGGTCCGCAAGCGCCGCATCGTCCATGTGGGTGTGGTGCTTGAGGCCGGGCCAACGCTCCTGCATCGCGGCCACCCTCCTCGCTATCGGGCCGCCGAAGTGGGGATTCACGCGACCGACCAGGTGCAGCTCCATCTCGAGGCCTTCCCGCCGGAGCGCCTCGCATGCATCGAGGAGCATCTCCTGGTTCTTCCTCGGCTCGAGGATCCCGACCGACACGAGCCGCGGCGGCCCGGAAGCCCGCGCACCGGCGGAAGGGGCCGACGCGCGCGCGTGGCCCTCCCAGTCCGCGCCGAGGGGCAGCACGTCGACCGGGGGCGGCTCCGCGATCTCCTGCCACTTCCAGAAACCGAGAAGCTCCCGCCTGCTCGCCGCCGAGACGGCCCACACGCGGTCAAAGCGCGCGAGAAGCTTCATGTAGCCCGGATGCCGCTCGACGCTCCTCGGCCAGGTGATGCCCGGGAACTTGATCGGGATGGCGTCATGGTACACCGCGGCGCACCTGCAAGGGCGCCGCTTGAGGAAGTCGGCGAAGCCGGGCCGCTCGGTCTCCGAGAAGAGCTCGGGCGTCAGCACCCAGTCGGCCGCGCCGGCAACCGCCCGCATGCCGGGCCACCGGGCGTCCCTCGCCGCGCCTCCGAGCTCCGTCCTCAGGCGCCGGCTCACCCGGGCGAGCCCGGAGGCGTGGCGCCATGATTCCGCAGCGGTCGTGTCGAAAAGGATCATCGGGCCGAGGCGGCCTCAAGCCGCGTGAAAAGGCGGTCCGTGTTCACGCGGACGTCGAAGTGGGCCTCGACCCAGGAGCGCGCCGGGCGCCTCAGCGATTCGCAAAACGCGTCGTCGGAGGAAAGCCGGCGCAGTGCACCGACCCAGGCCTCGGGCTGGTCCGCGGGCAGGACGATCCCGGTGGCGCCGTCGCTGACCGCCTCCGTCGTCCCGGCGGTCGGCGAGGTCACGACCGGCACCCCGGCGGCCATGGCCTCGGCTATGGCGTTGGGGAGCCCGTCGCGGTCGCCGCTCGGGGCGACCACGCCCGTGTGGAGCAGGACGTCGGCCCATGCCAGGTGCTCCCAAACCTCGTGGGACGCAACCTGCCCGATGAACGCCACGTTTTCCGCAACTCCCAGGTGCCCGGCAAGCTTCTCGAGCCTGGATCGCAGCGCGCCGTCCCCCACGATCCGCGCGGTGAAATCGACTCCCGCCTCCTTGAGTGCGGCGTAGATCCGCAGCTGGCGGTCGAGCCCCTTCTTCTCGACAAGCCTGGCGATCGCCAGCAGGTGCAGGGGCACCCGGGAAGCCCGCAGCGGCTTTAGGGCCGGGAGCCTGTCAAGGCCGCTCCGGATGCACACAATTTTCTCCGCGGGCACGCCGCGCGCGATGAGCGCATCCCGGGCGAACGCAGTCGAGGTGTGGACGAAGATGGCGGACTCCAGCTTCTCGCGAAGCCACCAGTCCCCGCCGTGCTCGAAGATGTCATAGGCATGGGCGCCCGCCGAGAACCGGTGGCCGTCCAGCCTCCACAGGAGCCACGCCGCGGTCGCCGGTGCGCCGCCCCAGGCCGCATGGATCAGCGCTGGCGGGTTCCTGCGGAAGGATCTCGCGTAGACGCACGCGAAACCGGCGCCCAGCATGTTCTCCCAGAAATTGATCCACGAGGGGGGACGGCGCGATGCCAGGCCGCGCAGGAGCTGCTGCAGGACATCGGGCCGGCGCCACGACTCGTAGGGGATCAGCCACACCAGCTCAAGCAGCCTCCATTTGTTGAAGCGCTCGACCGCGATTCCCCGGAACACGCCCCCCCCGCCCCACATCGAGTGGATGCTCAGGCGCAGCCCCCTGGCCCTGAGCGCCGCGATCTCCCGCTGGAGAAACATCTCGGTCGTCTTCGGGAAGGTCGTGAAGAGGTATGTGACTGCGGGTGCGTTGGAGTTCAAATCCGCGCGACTGTAGACCGGCAAACCGCTTCGCGGAAAGACTCTTCGTGGGCGCCCTGGATCGCCGCCTTTTTCGCTCGCGCGGACCGTTGCCGTATGATGCGGTCAGTTTCTCTTTGATGAATTTCTTCCGCCGGAACGAGCTCACATCCGACGTTTCCAACCTTCTCACCCGCTATGACGAGACCATCCGCAGGTTTGTCGGGGCGAATTACCCCCACCCGATACGGATGCGGGACTGGGAGCTGGCCAAAATCCTGGATTCCATCCGCTCGGTGCCGATGGGGTCGAGCGTCCTGGACATGGGATCGTTCAACACCTATCTCCCGCTCGCCCTGGCGGCCGCGGGATACCGGGTGACGGCCTCCGACCTGACCTGGCGGCGGATGGTGAAGAGCCTCGAGCGCCGGCTCGGGCTCGCCCCCGCCAAGGCGCACGAGGCGCCCTTCTTCTCGTGGCTGGGCGTCTATCGAAGGGCGGGAGTCCCCGTCAGGAACCTCAACATGACCCGCCTCGCCTGCCCCGACGCCTCCTTTGACTGCGTCGTCGCCCTTTCGGTGATCGAGCACGTCACCCACGTCGAGCGGGGGCTCGCCGAGATGTATCGGGTGCTGGCGCCGGGGGGCCGCCTCCTCGTCACGACCGACTGCGCGCCCGAGCCGTCCCCGTTCGCGGGGGGCGTCAGGTATTTCTCGGAGGCCGAGCTCGAGAGGCTGTTCGCCCCCTTTCCGGTGACCTCGCCGCGCAACAGGCCCGACTTCTCGCGCGAGAACTGGTGCTACGACCTCGACCGGCCGGTCGTCACGGCATTCGCCCAGATCACAAAACCCCGCTGAAGGGGGCGATCGAGTGGTGCTTGAAGGGTAGCCGGGTGGGCTTGTCGTCGGACACCTTCGCGGCAAGCCCCACGAGCTCGTCGATGAGGATGGTCGGGTCCTCCTCGTAGCGCAGCCTCAGGAAGTTGTCCCGCATCCGGATGTAGGCGTTCGGGTCGGAGAACCAGGCGCTGATGATCCTCTCAAAGTCCTCGCCGTTCTCGATCTTGTCCGAGGCGGCGCCATTGCGCAGGTACTTCCACGTGAGCTCCTCCTGCGGCATGATCCCGCCCGAAGCGTTGAAGATGATCGGGCACTTGAAATGGAGCGCCTTGGCGCACGTCGTCGTGCCGCCCCGGGTGACGATGACATCGCTCACCTGCATGAGCATGTGGACGATCTCCGAGTAGCCGTCGATGTAGCAGTTGAATTCCGGGTGGCTCGCCCGCCAGTGGACGAGCTCGTTGAAGGCCTCCTTGTTCCGGCCGCAGATGACGATCACCTGGCAGTGGTCCGCCCACTTCACGAGGGTCGGGAGCAGGTCGAAGTGGTTGTTGGCGCCGTTGACCCCCGTGGCCAGGAACACCGTGAACAGGTCCGGGCGGAGCCCGAGGTTCTCCTCGCGGAACGCTCCGCGGTCATGCGGCGCGATGACCTCGAAATGGGCGCGGGGGTGCATGAGGTAGCCGCGCACGCGCGCCTTCTCGGGGGGAATCCCCTTCTTGATCGCATAGTCCTGCGCCGTCGCGGTCCTCGAGAAATACATGTCGGCCGACGGCTCGATCCAGTTCCGGGAATAGCCCCACCCCCCCGAGAATTCGCCGCAGTACGTGGCGCACATCACGTTGTCGGGCCCAAGCAGCCTGCGCGCCAGCTGGAAATAGCCGCGGTTGAGGCAGTCGTGCACGCTCAGGACGAGGTGGGGCCGGTATTCCCGGATCACGTCCGTGTAGTAGCCCCTGCCGAGTGAGACCGTATCCTTGTTAAGAATGCTCTGCAGCTCGATGAACGCGTAGAAGGCCTTGTGCACCCATGGCGCGCTCGTCTGGATCTTGTTGTAGAAATTGACGCCCGCCCGGTTGATGACCGACGACTTTTCCAGCATCTGCTCGATCCGCACGTCGACCTCGTGCCGGTAAAGAAGGAAGCACCACTCCGCGAAGGCCTCCGCGCGCGCGTCGTGGCCGCCCCCGGTGCTCGACGTCAAGACTAGGATTCGGATCTTGGACATGGTTGTGGGCCCGGAGTCCGCTCAGAGGCCAAAGTAGCGGGCGGTGCCCCAGCGCATCACCGAATCCGGAAGGATGCGCGACAGGAGCGGAGCGATGCGCGCCTGGAAGAGGGAGCCCGAGCGGACGATTCCGCTCCTTTTCGCAAGGAGGGCGCGCCGCAGGTCCATCGCCGCCCGCTCGGAAGGGGGCGAGCCGGCGAAGGTCGCCTCGAGCGCCGCCCTGGCGCGGAGCGCGATCTCGGAGGATGAATCCGTCGGCATGGCTTCGTTGAATTCGGTTTTGTAGTCGCCGGGTCGAAAATCGATCACCCTGATCCCTGTGCCGCGCGTCTCAAACATCAAGCTTTCGCTGAGGGCCGACAGGCCGGCCTTGGCGACGTTGTAGCCGCTCATGTAAGGGAGCGGGAGCTCCGCCGCGATCGACGAGATATGGACAAGGCAACCCCGCCTGCGGCTGAGCATCGAGCGGAATGCCGCGTGGCTCAGCTCGAGGACTGTCCCCACCATGTCCTCGATCTGCGAGCGCCAGACGGAGGATTCAAGGTCGGCGAAGCCGCCGAATACCCCGTAGCCCGCATTGTTGATGACGAGGTCAAATCCCTTCCCGGCGGCCGCGGAGGCCCCCTCGAACGCACGGATGGCTCCCGCACGGTCGGCGAGATCGAGCGCCACAGGAAAAAACGCCCCGGGATGGGCCGACGCCAGCTCGGCCAGGCGGCCCGGGTCCCTCGAGGTGCCCCAGACGCGGACGCCCTCCGCGAGGAGCATTCGCGCGAACGCCCTCCCGAGACCCTTGCTCGCGCCGGAGACGAACGCGGCGTCGTGGAGTTCGTTCAGGCGGCGCATTCAGGTGCCCCGAAGGATGATCGCGACATTCGCGCCGCCGAATCCGCTGCTGTTCTTGAGCACGGTCCGGGGGGCGCCGGCGATCGTCGACCGGATGATGTTCAGCCCCTCGCAGGCGGGGTCCAGGTTTGAGATGTGGGCCGAGCCCGGGATGAACGCCTCGCGCATGGCCAGCGCGCAGAAGCCCGCCTCCATGACCCCCGCCAGGGAGAGGCCGTGGCCCGTCAGCGCCTTGGTGCTGCTGATCGGGGGACCCGCGCCGTTCGCGCCGAACACCGACTTTAGCGCCCGCGCCTCGGACACGTCGCCTATGAGCGTGGACGTGGCGTGAGCGTTGACGTAGTCCACGTCCGCTGCAGCGATGCCGGTCGACGCAAGCGCGTTCTCCATCGCCATGCGCGAGCCCGTCCCGTCGGGGTGGGAGATCGCCACGTTGTATCCGTCGGAGGCCTGGCCCCACCCGACCAGCTCGCAGTAGGGCGCGACGCCGCGGCGGGCCACCTCGGCCTCGCTCTCGAGCACCACGACGACGCCGCCCCCAGTCCCCACGAACCCGTCCCGGGCCGCGTCGAACGGCCGGGAGGCGATGTCCGGGTCGGTCTGCAGCGAGAGCGTCCTCATTCCCGCAAACGGCAGGATCGCATCCCGGTTGCCGTCCTCGCCGCCGACAACGAACATCCGGCCCTGGCGTCCAAGCGAGATCTCCTCGAAGGCGTACGCCATCGCGTGGGCCGACGAGGCGCACGCGGACGAAAACCCCGTTGAGGCGCCCTGGATCCTGAAGGCCGCCACCAGGTTGAAATTGAGGGTGCCGACGATCGAGGCGACGATGCCCAGGGGCGAGCTTCGCGACGGCCCGAGCTTCAGCAACCGGTCATGGTGGTAGTACGTCAGCATCGGCGACCCGGCCGACGCGGCGAAGAGCCCCGTGCTCCTGTTCGAGATGTCCGCCTCGTCGAGGCGCGCATCGGCGATCGCTTGGAGGAACGCGCAGTGCGCAAAGAGGCCGTGGGGGGCCATCGACCGGATGGTCTCCCGCTTGATCTCGTAGGCGGGGGGCCACGTCCAGTCCTCGGGATCGACGGAGTCCGTGAAGAAGCCCTTGATCGTCCCCACCACCTTGCAGGCTATGTCGGGCTTCTGGAAGGGCGGGTAGATCTCAAAGCCATGCCGGAGCGCGCGAAGGTTGCCGGCAACGGTGGCTGCGTCGTTGCCGATGCTGGTGACAAAACCGAGGCCGGTGATGAAGACTCTGGGCATGCGCTAAGGCAGGGCTGCCCGGCCCATCGTGACAAACGTCACAACTCGGTCAATCAGGCGTTGATCGCCACCCGAAGCGGCGGGTTGGCGCCATTCTCGCTCTCGGAAAGCGGCTGGGCCGCGCCGTTGACCACGGCTGGGGCAACCACGGATTCGACGTAGGCAAAGGTCAGGGTGATGTCCTCGGCGATGACGGCCTTCTCCTGGCCCACCCGTATCGCGCCCTCGAAGGTCGCCAGCGGCATCTTCATCCGCTTCGGCTTGATCGACAGCGTGAGGAGGTCGCCCGGCTTGCACATCCTGTGGGCGCGAACGCCTTCGCATCCCGTGAAATAGATCGTGTTCGCCCCGATCGCTTTGCCGGGTTCCGTCGGGGCTCCCTCCAGGAGAAAGAGGACGGCGAGCTGGCCCAGGGCCTCGAGCATGATCGAGGCCGGCATGACGGGATTATCCTTGAAATGACCCTGGAGGAAGAACTCCTGCCCGGTGATCTTGTACTTGCCGTTGGCGCCCGTGGAGCTGACGGAGGCCTCGTTCAGAAAAAGGAAGGGAGGCTGGACCGGCATGACGGCCCCGATGTGCTCGATGGGGAGGAACTTCGTCGGCCGGGGCAGCGGCAGGCCGCGGATCTTGCAGTCGATGAAGGTCTTAACATCCCCGACGGTCCGCAGGTTGCGCAACTCGTCGTTGCTGATCGTGAGCTGGAGCACATCTTCGACGAGGATGACGATCTCCATCATCGTGAGTGAATCGATGCCCAGGTCCTCGATCAGCCGCAGGTCGTCGTCCGCGTCCTTGAGCTTTGCGCGCAGGTCGGGCTCCACAAAGCGCTCGATCACGCCGATCACCACCGCGGGCATGTGGTCGGCGTTGCCGGTCTTGCGGAACTGGACGGCCGCCTCGAACGTGGAGGGCGAGCAGCGCTTCAGCGCCTCCCTGAGGGCCGCCTCGTCGTCAGGTGCAAATGGCTTGGCGCCAAGGGGAAACGGCTTGTTGGAACTACCGGGTGATTGCGCTATTTCGGACATCTGTCGTTATTTGTATGTTGCGGTGGCCGATAAAGTAAACCCATTTCTTGGCATCCCCGGCCGCGGGGCTGCACGGCCCCCGCGCGGGGGGACCCACCCTGCCTGACAACACCCGTAACCGGGCTTGAATGCCCAACTTCGCAGAGATTACGCTGCAACCACCAACCAGGCAATGACCGAACTTTCGCCCGCTAAGCCTGCCTCTCCCCTTTTTCTCATCACGCATGAGTTTTATCCGGTGAGCGGCGGCATAGCCACGTTTGCCGAGGAAATCGCCAAGGCCTCCGCCAATCTGGGATACGATGTGGAGGTTTGGGCGCAATCCGCTCCCTCCCATATCGAAAAGGATTGGCCGTTCAGGATGAGGAGGCTTCCCCTCAAGGGCACCCACGACCTGATCTGCCAGCTCCAGCTCGCCCGCGAACTGGTCGCGTCCAGGCGCCAGCTGAGGAACGCAACGGTCTATCTCCCGGAGCCGGGCCCGATGCTGACGATGATGCTGCTGCAGTTCTTCAAGGCATTCCGGCCGAAGCGGCTCGTGCTGACGTTCCACGGATCCGAGATCCTGAGCTTCGCGCGCAGCCCGCTGCGCCGGTGGCTCGCGGGGCGGCTGATCCGCCACGCGACGCGCGTGAGCACACTCACGACCTACACGCAGGAGCTCCTGCTCGAGCGCTTCCCGCACGCCGCCAACAAGATCTTCCTGACACCCGGGGCGCTGCGGTCCGATTTTGCGGTCGTCCCCCCGCGAGCCGCGCACCCGAAGGACAAGATCGTTGTCCTCACCGTGGGCAGGCTGCACCCGCGCAAGGGCCAGATGATCACCCTCCAGGCCCTGCAGATGCTTCCGGCCGAAGTCCGCAGCCGGATCGAGTACTGGGTCGTGGGCGGCAGGAACAAGGGCAACTATGAGGACCGGCTCCGCGCCATGGCGAACCTGGACCCCGCGCTCACGGTCCGCTTCTTCGGAAACATTCCCGACGAGGAGTTGATCGAGGTCTACGAGAGGTCGGACATATTCGCCCTGACCAGCATCAACCACGGCGACAGCGTCGAGGGATTCGGCCTCGTCTACCTCGAGGCGGCGGCGCACGGGCTCCCGATCGTGGCCCACAGGGTCGGCGGCGTCTCCGAGGCGGTCCGCGACGGAGTGACGGGCCTTCTGGTCACGCCCGAGCGGCCCGCGGAGCTGGCGGCCGCGTTTGAGAAGCTCATCCACGACGCCCCGCTGCGCAGCCGGCTCGGCGGCGCGGGCCGCATCTGGGCCGCGCGCAACTGCTGGAAGGAGAACGCCTCCACCCTCTTCGCCAAGGCGGAGGATCCGGGATGATCCAGTCGCGCGCGCAGGTGACGGTCCGGTATGCGGAAACCGACATGATGGGCGTCGTCTACCACGCGAACTACCTTCCCTGGTTCGAGGTCGGCCGGACGACCCTCCTGAAGGAGATCGGAGTTCCCTACCGCAGGCTCGAGGAGGAGGGCTTCCGCCTTCCCGTCCTCGAGGTCGCGGCCAGGTACATCCGGCCTGCCGTGTACGACGACACGCTCGAGATCACCTCGACGGTGCGCGAACGGCCGCTGCTCAGGATCCGGATCGAGTACGAGGTGCGCAGGGCCGAGGACCTCCTTGCCACCGGCAACACCCTTCACGCGTTCGTCGACCGCGACGGCCGCCCGGTGCGCCCCCCGCCCTGGGCCGTGGAGCTGATCCACAAGGCCTTCGCCTAGCCCGACTTCCGCTACTGGAGCACTTCAAGAACGTAAGTCCCTGATCTATCGATCAAGTTTCTAAAAAGTCGGGACTACACGGCTTGTTTTTCTGCTGGGTAGGTGATCTTCGGTGGTGGTTGTGGAGGCAGCACGAGTTTGAGGTGCTCGAGCAGGATGGCGACATCCCGGTCCGGCTCGGTATGGCGGACGAGAAGCAGTTCCCGGCCGTCGGTGGTGGGCAGGCGGACGTCCAGCATTTGGAGGGTCGCCAGTTTTTCGATCACGACCCGTGGCGTGAGTCCCGAGCCGGAGCCCTTCAGCATCTGGCGCAAGGTCGTCATCAGGCAGTACGCGAGGAAGGAGACGAAGAGGTGCGCCTCGATTCGCTCCGGCTTGTGGTGAAAGATGGGCCTCAGGCCCAGGTCGCCCCTCAAGGTACGGAAGGCTTCCTCGACGTGACAGAGCTGCATATAGCAGCGCCATATGAGCGCCGGATCCTCGGCGGTCATGTTGGTTCGCAGGAGGTAGCGGCCCTCGCGCTGGCGCACGGCACGCAGCTTTTCGCGGTCGAGGCTGTAAGTGAGGACGCCGTTCTCGCTCACGTCGACTTCCACCAGGTGCTCGACGATTCGGCCGGCAGCGTGCTGCGCGACCCCGAGCTTCTTAAGCAACTTGTCCCGGGACTGCTTCTGATCCTTCAGTTCACCCAGGCGCATCCAGTAGCGCTTGAGATGGCGCCGTCGCATCCCGCGCTCCTTGTCCTTGCGGGCGCCGCTTTCGGCGAGGACATATAGTTCGCCGTCTGCGGGCAATAGCTTCACCCGTAACTCCGACCTCACGTCCTGCCACGGCAGCTCTGCCAACGCGGACTCCAGTCGCGTCAGCCGCCCTTTGGGCGTTCCAACCAAGTAGCGCACGGGCACCTTTCCCCTGCGCAGCTCCGTCAGGATCTCCTCGGTGGGGATCCCCCGGTCCATGACCCAGATCCTATCGGCCTGCCCGTAGCGGCGCGTAATCGTCTCCAGCATTTCCCGCAGGGTTTGGTTGTCCACCGTGTTGCCCGGCATCATCTCGTAAGCCAGCGGAAGGCCCTCCGGGGTCACCACCAGGGCCACCACCACCTGCACGCAGTCGCCGCGCTTGTCGCGGCTGTAACCGAACCTTCGCGGATCCTCCTGCCCCGCGGGCTCGCTGCATTCAAAGTAGGTCGAGGTCAGATCGTACAAGAGTATTTCGTACTTCGCCCCGAACAGATCGCGCCAACGCTCGTTGAGGTGGGAAAAGAGCTCCTCCTTCTCTGCCAGGAGCAGATCGAGCGCCCGGTAGAGCGTGTCGTCCTGCACCGCTCGGGCGTCCACGCCCAGCAGGTCGCCCAACGCCGTCGTGTTAAACCAATGCCGGTGGAGCCGCCACTCGCTTCCCGGGCTGAGCAACCGGTAAACCGCCAGGATCCGCACCACCTTTCCCCAGTCAGTGCCCTCGCGGCTCACCGGCAATCGTTCTCCAAAGAAGCTGTCCAGCCCCAACCGCCTCCACAGCTCGTCCGCCAACCAGCACGCCCCCCATTGCCGCGGATGCTCCAGGCGCATCCCGCTCAAGCGCACCTGCAGGCAGTCCACACCGCCGGCCCGTGGCCGTCGGTCCGCCGGGAACAGCGCCATCTGCCGCGCCTCCCCGTCGCGCTCGTCAATGACTTCTATCGTCCGCTCCCACGCCGCCCGCTCGCTGTCGTTAATCTCCCCAAGGTAAAACACGTGCCGGTGCGCCACCTTGCCGCCCCGATACCGGCGGCTCTCCACGATCGACCAGCTGCGGTGCGTCTTACCGTCCTTCCTGCGTTCACGACATTTCAGGAACATGCCACCCAGTTTATCCCATCGGCCCCACTTGCGGAAGGGGGTAGGTCGGGACTACACGCCCTTTTGGAAAACGCGATTTGCGCAGGTCAACTACTTGCGTCGCCCATACCCCTCAAATTAATCCTTTCCCGCCTCCAGTAGCGGAAGTCGGGCTAGGGAAACAGGCCCCGCTTCTGCTTGGCCTCGGCGACGCGGGCGATCCCCAGGGTGAGCGCCGCCAGGCGGCGCCCGAACTTGAATTTTCGCTTCTGGTACTCCACCGAGTCCTTGGCCTTGTCGAGGATGGCGTAGAGCTTCGCGATCACCTCGTCGCGGTCCCAGTAGAAGCTCTGCAGGTTCTGCAGCCACTCGAAATAGGACACGATGACGCCCCCCGAGTTGCAGAGGACGTCGGGGATGAGCTCGATGTCCCCGCGCTCCTCGATGATCCGGTCGGCCGCGTTGGTGGTCGGGCCGTTGGCAGCCTCGGCTATCAGGCGGCACCTCAGCTTCGGCGCATTGTCCAGGGTGATGACCCGCTCGAGGGCCGCCGGGACGAGGACCGTGCACTCCAGCTCCAGCAGCTGCCCGTTCGAGATGGCCTCGCCGCCGTCGAAGTCCTTGAGGACGCCCGCATACTGGAGGTAGGCGAGCGCCTTCTTGACGTCGATCCCGGCGGCGTTGTGGATGCCGCCCGTGTAGTCCGAGATCGCGATGATGCGGGCGCCCATCGCGGACAGCGCGAGGGCGGCCTCGCTGCCCACGTTGCCGAACCCCTGGATCGCGACCGTCGCCTTCTCGACCTGTATCTTCATGTCCCCGAGGTACTTCTTGACGAGGTAGGCGACCCCGGCGCCCGTGGCCTCGCGCCTTCCCTGCGATCCTCCCAGGGCGATCGGCTTGCCGGTCACGACGCCGGGGGAAATGTGGCCGACATGGTTCGAGTACGTGTCCATCATCCAGGCCATGATCTGCTCGTTCGTGCCCACGTCCGGGGCGGGGATGTCCAGCTGGGGCCCGACGAACCCGATCAGCTCCTGCATGTAGCGCCTGGAAAGGTGCTCGAGCTCGGTCGGGGACAGCTCCCTGGGGTTCACGATCACGCCGCCCTTGGCGCCCCCGTAGGGGAGCCCCACGAGGGAGCATTTCCAGCTCATCCACATCGCGAGGGCCGCGACCTCGCCGAGCGTGACGCTCTCGTGGAACCGGATGCCCCCCTTGGAGGGGCCCGTGGACAGGTTGTGCTGGACCCGGTAGCCCTCGAACACCGTCACGCTCCCGTTGTCGCGCCTGATCGGCAGCGAGACCGCGAGGCAGCGGCGGGGATATTTGGTCCGGTCCCTGATCTCCTCGGGGAGATTGATGGCGTCGGCCGCCTGGTCGAACTGGCGGCACGCCATGCGGAACACGTCCGAATCGTAGAGGGTCGAAACAACGGCCTTTGACATGGGGGCAGCTTGCCCGATGTCATGGTTTTTGCCATGCTATTCAGGCTCAGTTCCGAGTACAAACCGACGGGCGATCAGCCGCAGGCGATCGAGAAGCTGGTCGCATCCGTCGCCGCGGGAAACCGGTACCAGACCCTGATCGGCGTCACCGGCTCCGGCAAGACGTTCACCATGGCGAACGTCATCGCGCGGTGCGAGCGGCCGGTTCTGATCATCTGCCACAACAAGACCCTGGCGGCGCAGCTCTACTCGGAGTTCAAGGGCTTCTTCCCGGACAACGCCGTCGAGTATTTCGTGAGCTATTACGACTACTACCAGCCCGAGGCCTACATCCCGTCGAGCGACACCTACATCGAGAAGGACTCCTCGATCAACGAGGAGATCGAGCGCCTGCGCATCTCGGCGACGAGCTCCCTCGTGAGCCGGCGCGACGTGATCGTCGTCGCCAGCGTCTCCTGCATCTATGGTCTGGGCTCGCCCGAGGACTTCACGCAGCTGCGCATCCCGATCCGGAAGGGCGGAGAGCTCGGGCGCAACCAGTTCCTGGAGCGTCTCGTCGACAACATCTACGAGCGGAACGACTACGAGCTGAAGCCCGGGCGGTTCCGCGTGCGCGGCGACGTGGTCGACGTGATGCCCGCCTACATGGAGCACGGGCTCCGCGTCGAGTTCTTCGGGGACCTGGTGGAGGACATCAGCGAGTTCGAGCCGCTGTCCGGCGGGGTCATCCGCAAGCTCGACATGTTCGACCTCTACCCGGCCAACCAGTATGTGAGAAGCCGGGGATCCCTCGCGCCGGCCATCGCCTCGATCAAGGCGGAGCTGGATGACCGCGTGGCCTGGTTCGAGGCCGGCGGCCGCCTTCTCGAGGCGCAGCGGATCAAGATGAGGACGAACTACGACCTGGAGATGCTCCAGGAGATGGGCTTCTGCAACGGCATTGAGAACTACTCGCTGCACTTCGGGAACCGAAAGCCCGGCGAACGGCCCTTCTGCCTCATCGATTTCTTCCCGAAGGACTTCATCCTCATGATCGACGAGAGCCACGCCACCGTCCCGCAGATCGGGGGCATGTACAACGGCGACCGCTCGAGGAAGCTGACGCTCGTCAACTTCGGGTTCCGCCTGCCGTCGGCCCTGGACAACAGGCCCCAGAGCATGGAGGAGTTCGACAGGATCACGGGGCAGACGCTCTACGTCTCCGCCACCCCATCCGAGTACGAGCTCGCGCGCTCCGCCGTGGTCGCCGAGCAGCTCATCCGCCCGACCGGGCTCCTCGACCCGGAGATCGTGGTCCGGCCCATCAAGGGGCAGGTCGAGGACCTGATCGGCGAGATCAAGGCCGCGGCCGCGGCCGGCGAGCGCGTCCTGGTGACGACCCTCACCAAGCGCCTCTCGGAGGACCTGACGACCTACCTGCGGGAGGCGAAGGTGCGCGTCGAGTACCTGCACTCGGATATCGATACCGTCGAGCGGATCGAGATCCTGCGGAACCTGCGCCTGGGGAACTTCGACGCGCTCATCGGGATCAACCTCCTGCGCGAGGGACTGGACCTGCCCGAGGTCGCCCTCGTCGCGATCCTGGACGCCGACAAGGAGGGCTTCCTGAGGAGCGAGACGAGCCTCATCCAGACGGCCGGCCGCGCGGCGCGCCACGTGAAGGGCCGGGTCATCTTCTACGCCGACACCATCACGGGCTCGATCGCCCGGACGATCGAGACCACGAACCGGCGACGGGAGAGGCAGATCGCCTACAACAAGGAGCATGGCATCGTCCCCCGGAGCGTGATTCGCGGGGCGCAGGCGAGCCTCCAGACTTACGACGGCTCGGGCGACCGGGGCGAGGCCGCCGTTTCCGAGAGCCCGGAGGACATCGCCGCGGTGATAGCGGAGCTCGAGGACGAGATGCAGGAGGCCGCCGCAAGGCTCGAGTTCGAGAAGGCGGCGATCATCCGGGACCAGATCGACTCGCTCAGGTCCGGCAAGTTCAAGAAGCTCGGCAACGCGCCGAGGGGCAGGCCCGGGCGGGCGGCCTCATCCGGCCGGAGGTAGGGGCCGCCCCGGCTTCCCGCGGCGGGCGCCCGCGGATCACGCCCACTCGGGCGGGTTCTGCAGCTTCGGATTGAGGACGCCGATGCAGGGAAGGTTCCGGTAGCGCTCCGCGAAATCGAGCCCGTAGCCGACGACGAACCTGTCGGGTATCTTGAACCCGACGAAGTCCGCCTCGAACGGCACCTCGCGGCGCCCCTGCTTGTCGAGGAGGACGCACGTCTTCATGCTGGCGGGCCTGAGCTTGGCGATGAGGCCGGCGACGAGCGTGATCGTCTTGCCCGTGTCCAGGATGTCGTCGATCAGCAGGACATGGCGCTTGGCGATGTCGATCGTGAGGCTGTGGACGATCTGGGGCGTACCGACCGACTTCGTCCTGTCGGCGTAGCTCGAGATCCGGATGCAGTCGAGGCGCACCGGGTTGTCGATCTCGCGCATCAGGTCGGCGGTGAACATGACGGCGCCGTTGATGATGGAGACGATCGTGAACTCGCCCTGGCCGTAGGCGGCCCTCAGCTCGCGCCCGAGCTCCCGCACCCGCTTCTTGATCTGGGCCTCCGTGAACATCACGCTCTCCAGGTCCGGGTGCTCCTTCGACGTCTTGCTCCTGGTCGGCATGGGTGGTGGCGTTCAGAGAGGCAAACGGCGGGTCCGGACGCAACCTGTTAAGGCGGCCCCGCGAAAAACTCCCCCCTGTTGCGCTTTTGACTTCGACTGAACGGCCCGTTCCGCCGAGATTCGTCCCGTCGCGCGCCATGATCTCCATCCGCATCCAGAAGCTCACAAAGCGTTTCGGCGCCGTGGTCGCGCTGCACGACCTGGACCTCGTCGTCGGGCCGGGGGAGCTCTTCTTCCTCCTGGGCCCGAGCGGATGCGGCAAGACGACGCTGCTGCGGTGCATGGCGGGGTTCTACATCCCGGAGGAGGGGAGGATCTTCTTCGGGGACGAGGACGTGACCCAGCTGGCGCCCCACAAGCGCAACACGGGGATGATGTTCCAGAGCTACGCCCTATGGCCGCACATGACGGTCGCCGAGAACGTGGCCTTCGGCCTCGAGGAGCGGAAGCTGCCGCGGCCGGAGATCCGCACCAAGGTGGGCGAGGCCCTCGAGTCCGTCCACATGGGCGCCTTCGCCGAGCGCAAGCCGAACCAGCTCTCCGGCGGGCAGCAGCAGCGCGTGGCGCTCGCCCGCGCGCTGGTCATACGCCCCCGCTGCCTGCTCCTCGACGAGCCGCTGTCGAACCTGGACGCCAGGCTCAGGCTCGAGATGCGGATGGAGATCCGCCGGATCTGCAAGGAATTCCAGCTGACGACCGTCTACGTGACCCACGACCAGAAGGAGGCCCTTTCGGTCTCCGACCGGATGGCCATCCTCGAGAGCGGCCGGATACTCCAGGTGGGGACCCCCCAGGAGGTCTACCGCCGGCCCGCGAGCAGGGTCGTGGCGGATTTCATCGGCGAGACGAACTTCATCGCCGGCAGGCTCCTGTCCTGCGCCAAGGGGCAGGCCAGGGTGGCCACGGACGTCGGCGAATTCGACGGGGTCCTCGGCGACCCCGCCTCGCAGCCCGCCGCGGGGTCCGCGGTCACCGTCTCGGTTAGGCCCGAGTGCTGGACCCTCTCCGGGGAGCGCCCGGCGCAGAACGCGATCAAGGGCCGCATCGGCAAGTCGACCTACCTCGGCGAGAACGCGCAGTACGACTTCGTGTCCGCGGGGACGACGCTCAAGATCCTGGAGCTCAATCCCAGGTTCGTCGACCGCTCGGACAGGGACGAGTTCTTCGCAGGCGTCCGTCCCGAGGACGTGGTCGTCCTGACCGGCTGAGGCTTCCCCGATGCTCAAGCGGGGGTTTATCATCCTGGCCCTTGTCGCGACGGTCGCCGTGCCGTTCATCCTGCGCCCGAGGCAGCCTTCGCCGGGGCAGGCGGACGACACCCTTGTCATCATCACCCCGCACAACGAGGCGATCCGGCATGAGTTCACCCTCGGTTTCCGCGACTGGTACAGGTCGAGGACCGGGCGCACGGTCTACGTCGACTGGAGGAACGTCGGCGGCACAAGCGACATCGCGCGCTACCTGCAGGGGCAGTATGACGCCTCGTTCCAGAACCTCTGGACCTCCGTGGCCGGGCGCTCCTGGAGCGCCGAGATCCAGTCGGCCTACAAGAACGGGAGGCTGCCGGCGGACGCCTCGCCGCTTGCGCGGGAGGCGCGGGCCACCTTCCTCGGCTCCGAGGCGGGATGCGGCATCGACCTCTTCTTTGGAGGGGGGCCGTATGACTTCGGGATCCAGGCGCGCGCCGGCCGCCTGGTCGACTCGGGGATCACGGCGACCCAACCCGGGTGGTTTGCCGAGCAGGTGTTTCCGATGACCTTTGGCGGCGAGAGGTACCGCGACCCCGGCAACCTCTGGCTGGGGACGGTCCTGAGCTCCTACGGCATCATCTTCAACCGCGACGCGCTCAGGCGCATCGGTTTCGACCGGGAGCCCGAGCAATGGACCGACCTGGCCGATCCCCGGTTCCTGGGCCAGGTGGGCCTTTGCGACCCGATGCAGAGCGGGTCGATCGCGGCCGCTTTTGAGAACGTGATCCAGCAGCAGATCCACCTCAGGCTGGACTCGATCATGGCCGCCGATCCTGCGTCCGACCCCGGGGCGGCCACCGCGGCGGCCGAACGCCAGGGCTGGATCGAGGGCCTGCGGCTTCTCCAGCTGGTCGGGGCGAACGCCCGCTACTTCACGGACACCTCGCAGAAGCCGCCCATCGACGTCGCGACGGGCGACTGCGCCGCGGGCATGTGCATCGACTTCTACGGGCGGGAGCAGCAGGAGGCGGTCCGGCGGCGCAACGGGACGGACCGGATCGCCTATGTGTCCCCGGAGGGGGGATCGGCCTTCTCGGTCGACCCGATCGCACTCCTGCGGGGCGCGCCGCACAGGCCGGTGGCGGTCGCCTTCATCGAGTACGTCCTCTCGCTCGACGGCCAGAAGCTCTGGAATTTCCGGACCGGCACCCCGGGCGGACCCGAGCACTTCGCCCTTCGGCGGCTACCGGTGCGGAGGGACTTCTACTCGCATGCGGAGTGGCGGCCTTACCGAAGCGACCCGGACGTCGACCCCTATTCCGAAAGGAGCGTCCTGGTCCATCACGACGAATGGACGGTGGCGCTTTTTGACGAGCTGAAGTTCATCATCCGGGTCATGGACGAGGACACGCACCCGGAGCTCGTCGAAGCGTGGCGGGCGATCATTGCCGCGCCCGGGCCATCGCGGGCGAGGGCCCTTGCCGTCCTGCAGGACCTGTCCTCCGTCGACTATGACCAGGCGCTCGGGCCCATCACGAGGGCGCTCGTCTCCAAGAACAAGGTCGACGAGGTCAGCCTCGCCCGCGACCTCGACGAGGGATTCCGGAGGAACTACCGGCGCGCGGAGCGGATCGCGAGGGGCGGCGAGTAACGGCGCTCAGAGGGCTGCGAAGCCGGCCGCGAAGGCCGCCTTGTCCTTGGCCGCGAAGAAGGAGGTCCCGGCGACGAAGGTGTCGGCGCCCCTCGAGCGACACAGCGCGGCGGTGTCGTGCTCGATCCCGCCGTCCACCTCTATCCTCAGGTCGAGCCCGCGCTCGCTTCGCCAGCGGTCGACCTGCGCGATCTTGGGGAGCATGTCCTCCCGGAACGACTGGCCGCCGAAGCCGGGCTGCACGGTCATGACAAGCACGAGGTCGACCTCGCCGAGGAACGGTTCGATCGCCGCCGCGGGCGTTCCCGGGTTGAGCGCGATCCCGGCCCTGCACCCGTGCGCCCGGATCGCCCGGAAGGCCGCGGCGTGGTCGAACGCGGGCTCTATGTGGATCGTTATCCGGCTTGCCCCGGCCTTGGCGAACGCATCGACGAAGAGGTGTGGTTCGGACAGCATCAGGTGCGTGTCAAAGAAGAGGGTCGAGCCGTGGCGCCTGAGCGCGGCGAGCGTTTCCGGGCCGAAGGAGAGGTTTGGCACGAAATGGCCGTCCATCATGTCGAGGTGCAGCCACTTCAGCCCGAGCCGCGACACGGCCGCCGCGCTCTCGGCGAGCGCGCCGTGGTCTCCAGCCAGCAGCGAGGGGGCGAGGATAGGGGGATTCAAGGTCTGCCTTTCTGGCTCCAGGCTCACCAGACGTCGAGAACGGCGTGGGTCAGCTTGTCGGACAGGGAGCTGGCGAGGAGCGGCAGGGTGTTGTACTCGGATTGAAGCTGGTCGTTGCTGGTGCCGAACGGCACCGACCCGAGGCCGTTGTCGGTGAACGCCTCGCGCTGGGCCTCTATGATCCTGCCGTCAAAGAGCAGCCGGCCGGTCCGGTTGTCGCGCAGCCGGCAGCTTGCCTGGAGGTGCAGCGTGAACTTCCGGGCAAGCCCGACGTCATCCTCGCGGTTGGCCGCGTTGTTGCGGTGGTAGTTGACGATGGTCACCTCGAGCGTGGCGTCCGCGTCCGCGGCGCTGTCCACGACGGTGACGCGCCCGTCGCGAACGAAGGCCTCGCGGATCATCGTGCTCAGGAGCGCCTGGGACTGCGCGAGCGTCGTCTTGTTTTTCGCGGGGGCGATGTAGAGCGTCGAGAAGGAAGGGTCCGCGCCGGTCCCGAGCCTGTAGTCCGCGCAGCCCTGCGCGAGGAGCGCGGAGGCAAGGATGAGGCTCCGCACTCGCTTCATCGCGGCCTTCCCGGTTCAGAACAGCCAGAAACGCTTCTTTTCCGGGGGCTTCGGACCCACGGAGGCCCGCGAGACCCGCGCGTCCAGGTCGGCGAGGCGTTTCTTGGCCGTTCTCGCCGGCCCGGAATCCGGATAGGACGTGATCGCCTCATTGTAAAACACCCTGGCGGCCGTGAAGTTCAGCCGCTTGTAGAAATAGAAGTCGCCGATGTAGATTTTGCTCAGCGCCAGGACGGTCTTCATCTTGTCGACGCCCGCCGCCGCCACCGCTATGTTGGAGTCGCCCGGATAGAGGATCATGTAGTCCTCGTAGTAGGTCATCGCCTCCTTGGTCGCAGCCTGGTCGTACTTCGGGCCCTCGGTGAGGGACGCATGCAGGTCGCCCAGCTTGAGGTAAGCGACGGGGGCCAGAACGCTCTGCGGGTAGTTGTTGATGAGGCGGTCGAGCGCGTCGATCGCATCCTCGGTGCTCTTGATGAACTGGTTGCCCCGCGCGATGTCCATCAGCGCCAGGGGCGCATAGTCGCTGTAGGGCGCGTTGAGCAGGATGACCTCGAAGAACTCGATGCCCCGGGTCCGGTTGCTGAAGGTCGGGAACCAGCCCCAGGCCCGGTTGTGCGCGCCGTCGATGAGGGCCGAGGCGATCCGGTACTGCTCGCCGATGATCTCGTTGAACCGCTTCGTGTTCGGGTAGCGGCGCAGCAGCTCCTGGAAGTCGAGGAACGACTTGTAGTACTGCTTTCTCTGGTCGAGGAGGTAGGCCGCCCTGTAGAGCGCCTCGGGCGCGTAAATTGATCCGGTGTATTTTCTTGCGATTTTCTCGTAGGCCTTGATCGCGGAACCCCGGCTGCCGGCCTCCTCCTCCCTGCGGGCCTTGTTCATCAGGTCGAGGGCCGTTCGGCCCTGGGTGCCGGTCAGGCCGGCCAGGGAGGCCCCCTCCACCTGCCACCCGGTGCTGGCGGACCACGTCAAGTCAGCGGCCAGCCGGGGGGTTGCGCCGAACGTGAAAGCCGCCGCGACCCAGATGGCGAGCAGACTGCGGCGGGAAAAAGAGATCGGCATGTGGACGGAAATCACCAGCGAATCAGGGCGCTCCCGTAGGTCAAGCCTGCCCCGAAAGCTACGAGAAGCGTAATTTCGCCCGGTTTAATCCGGCCGGCCCGGCGGCCCTCGTCGAGGGCGATCGGGATCGAGGCGGCCGACGTGTTGCCAGAGCGGTCGACGTTGACGAAGAAGCGGTCGATGGGCAGCTCGAGGTACTGGGCGATGGCCTCGATGATGCGGAGATTGGCCTGGTGGGGGATCACTAGCCCGATCTGATGGGCCTCGAGCCCGTGTTGTTCCAATATATCGCGCGCGGCCTCCTCCATGAGGCGGACGGCCAGCTTGAAGACCTCCTTGCCCTTCATCTTGATGAAGGGGTCGCCCCGGGCGATCGACCTGGTGGTCGTGGGCGCGCGGCTCCACTCGTCCGACGTGTCCACCAGCCTGGAAAGACCACCGTTCGTGAGAATCCGCTCGGGAGCGTGCGCGCCGGTGCCGACGATGACGGTTGAGCGGGCGGGCATGCCGGAGAATCTACGGCACGGGCGCGGCGAGAAGCTCGTTTGCGCGCGCGATGTCGGCCTCCATCCGGTGGTTCATGTCGGTCTTGATGATCTCGCCCGCCGCCCGGATCGCGCTCTTGATCGCGTGCCGGTTCGACGAGCCGTGGGCCTTGAGGATGTTGCCGCGGAGACCGAGGAGGGGGGCGCCCCCGTACCGCTCCGGGTTGATCCTGTCCTTGAGGGCGGCAAAGGCGCCCTTGGACAGCAGCGCCCCCGTCGCCCGCATCGGGTTCGCGCTGAGCTCCTCGCGCAGCATGCCGGAAATGAACTTTGCCAGCGATTCCCAGCTCTTGAGCATGATGTTTCCGACGAAGCCGTCGCAGACGACGACGTCCACGTGCTCCGCAAACACCTGGAAACCCTCGATCGGGCCCGCATACTTGATGATCCCGCCGATGCGCTTGAGGAGCTCGTTCGTCTCGGTGATGAGCGAGTTGCCCTTTCCGTCCTCGGTCCCGATCGACATGAGGCCGACGCGCGGCGAGTGGATCCCGAGCATGACGCGGCAGTAGTGGTTGCCGAGGATCGAATTGTGGACGAGGTGCTCGGGCTTCGGCTCGGGGTTGGCGCCGGCGTCGATCAGCACGAAATGGCCGCCCTCCCTCGGGACGACCGCGGCGAGCGCGGGCCGGGCGACGCCCTCCATCGTCCGCAGGCGCAGGGTCCCGCAGGCCATGAGCGCGCCGGTGTTGCCGCAGCTCACGACGACATTGGCCTCGCCGGCCTTCACCAGCTCGATCGCCCTGACCATCGAGGAGTCCTTCTTCCTCTTCAGGGCGACGAGGGGCTTGTCCTCCATCGTGATGACCTCGGACGCATGGAGGATGGACAGCCTTTCGCTCCGGTGCAGGCCGTAGTGCGAGATGATCGGCCGAAGCAGGGCCTCGTCGCCGACGAGGGTGATCGGATTCAGGTGCGGGTTCTGGGCAAGCGCCAGCTTGACCGCCGCGACGACCTCGCTCGGGCCCAGGTCTCCCCCCATCGCGTCGACTGCGATCCGACCGGGTGATCCGGGGGCCATGACCGTCGGCGTACCGTCTGGGGCGGACGGTTAGACCTCAAACCTCTACGTTGAGGACTTGGCGACCGCGGTAGGTTCCGGTCTTTGGATTCACCCTGTGGGGGCGGAAAAGGCTGCCATCGGCGGGATCCCGGGCGAACTCCGGCGCTATGAAGGCGTTGGCAGCGCGCCTGTTTGCACTGCGGCGCTTGGACTGTTTGCGTTTCGGATTGGCCATTGTAAAGGGGGTTAAAGGGTGACCGTTTAAAGGCCGGGAGGGCCGCCCGTCAAGCGCGCACTGGAACGCACACAAGACTTGTGCCTCCGGCCGGCTCGCGTAGCAAGGAGCGACTCCATGTCGCCCTCGCTTCTTCAAATCGTCGTCCTCGGCATCGTGCAGGGGGCCACCGAGTTGCTTCCGGTCTCGAGTTCGGCGCACGTGATCATCGCCGAGAGGATCATGCACCTCGACCCCTCCAGCCCGGAGATGACGTTCCTGCTGGCGATGCTGCACGCCGGGACGATGGTCGCCGTGATCGCGTATTTCTGGAGGTCGTGGAAGCAGAGCTTCTTCCCGGGCGCGCCGCAGTTCGCCTCCGCCGTCGGCCGCCTGGTTCTGGCGACGGCGGTCACAGCCGCCCTTTACCTGGTGCTTGAGTTCCTGCTCAGGAGAACGCTGCTGCGCGACCGGCCGGGAGCCGACCTGGAGGTGCTGTTCTCCAACCTGCCTTTGATCGCGCTGGCGCTCACCGCCGGGGGGATCCTCATCGTCGTCGCCGGCTACAGGATCCGGTCGATCGGCGCGGCGCCGCTCGGGCCCGGCGCCGCGGGCCGCTCGGTTTCGGCCGCCGAGGCGCTCGCCATCGGACTCGCCCAGGGGTTCTGCCTGCCCTTCCGCGGGCTTTCCCGGTCCGGCGCGACCATCTCCACGGGGATGCTGGCGGGGGTTCCCAGGCGCATGTGCGAGGAGTTCAGCTTTGCCCTTGGGGTCGTCCTCACGCCCCCCTTGATCGTCCGGGAGCTGAACCGGTTCTACAAGGCAAGGGCGGAGCACGGGGCCGTCGACATCGCTTCGCTCATCATGCCGGGTCTCGCCGGCATGGTCCTGAGCTTCGTCGCCGGGCTTCTCGCGCTTCGCTGGCTCTCGGGCTGGCTCGAGAAGGGCAAGTGGCACTATTTCGGGATCTACTGCTTCGTGGCTGCCGCCGGGGTCTGCGCCCTCGCGGGGATGGGATATTGAGCCATGGGAGACCTTCAATCGCTCACAATCTCGCTCGGCGCCGGGCGCGACCTCACCGCGGATGAGATCAGCGGCGCGGCGGACGCGCTTGCATCCGAGCAGCCGTCCGACGACGCGAAGGCCGGTTTCCTTTCGGCGCTCGCGAGGAAGGGGGAGACGTCGGCGGAGATCGCTGCCTTCGCGGGGGCTTTCCGGGCGCTCGCCTTGGACCCGGGCGTCGCGGATTGGTCGTCCCGGGCCGTCGACATCGTTGGCACGGGAGGGGACCACGCCGGGGGATTCAACGTGTCGAGCATGGTCACCCTCGTCGTCGCGTGCGCGGGCGTCCCGGTGATGAAGCACGGCAACCGGGGGATCACTTCAAAATGCGGGAGCGCGGACCTGTTCGCCGCCATGGGAGTCAGGCTGGATGCGTCGCCCGAAAAGCTGCGGGGCGCCCTTGCCACGCTCGGCTACGCCTTTTACTTTGCGCCGTCGTGGCATCCGGCTTTCAAGCGGATCGCGCCCGTCCGCAAGATGCTCGCGGCCCGCGGCGAGCGCACCGTCTTCAACATCCTCGGCCCGCTTCTGAATCCCGGCCGGCCGGCGAACGTCCTGCTCGGCGCCGCCTCGCCCGCCCTTGTCGACAAGCTCGCCGAGGCGCTCGATGCGCTCGGCACCGCGTCGGCCCTTGCGGTCCATGGGATCATCGGCCCTGGGCGCGGGATCGACGAGCTCACCTCGGCGACCGTGAACATGGTCCGCGGCGCCGGGCGCCTGAGGGCGATCCGCGGCGAATGGACGCCGGAATCGCTCGGCCTGGCGGTCTCGCCCTTCGCGGACATCGTTGGCGGCGACATCGAGGCGAATCTTGCCCTTGCGACCGCCCTTGCCGCCGGCGGCGGCCCGCGCGGTCTTGCCGACACGATCGCGCTCAACGGCGCCGTGGCGCTCTGGATTGCCGGGGCGAGGCCGGATGTGCGGGGGTCGATCGGCGAGGCCCGGGAAATCCTGCTCGGGGGCGCGGTGCGGCGGAAAATCGCGGACACCCGCGATTTCTACGGTGGATAGGACGCGCGGCATGCAACGGCTCTATTTCGGGACGGACGGCGTGCGTGGGCCCTACGGGGGCCCGGTCGTCAACGAGGCCTTCGCCTCCGGGCTTGGGTTCGCGGCCGCCCGGTGGCTCGAGGGGCGCGGCGTGCATTCCGGCAGAGTGCTCATAGGCCGCGATACGCGGGCGTCGGGGGCATCGCTTGCGGCCGCCGTGGGCGCGGGCGTCATTGCCGGCGGCGGCCGGGCGGTGGCGCTCGGGATAATCCCGACGCCCGCCGTTTCGCGGGCCGTCAGGCTTGGAGGCGCGGCGCTTGGCGTCGTTATAACCGCCTCCCACAACCCGGCCTCGGACAACGGGGTCAAGTTCTTCGGGCCGGACGGCTCCAAGCTGACCGACGCCGACGAGGCGGCGATCGAGTCTCACCTTCCCGCGCCAGGAGCCGGTCCCGGCCCCGGGGGAGGGGACGCGGGACCGATCGCGGGCGAATCGGTGCTCGAGTCTTACATCGAGGCCGCGGCGCGCATCCTGCCACCCGGCTCGCTCCGGGGATGGAAGATCGCTCTCGACTGCGCGAACGGAGCGACATGCGCCTCGAGCCCGACGGTCCTTTGGGCTCTCGGGGCCGAGGTCGCGGGCCTGGGGGACAATCCCGACGGCTTCAACATCAACAGCGGGGTCGGGAGCGAGCACCCCGAAGCGCTCGCCGAGCGCGTCCGATCGGGCGGAGCGAGGGTCGGGATCGCGCACGACGGCGACGGCGACCGCTGCGTGCTCTGCGACGAACTCGGGGGAGTCCTCGACGGCGACGAGATGCTGGCCATACTCGCGACGCACGCGCTCGGCCAGGGAAGCCTGGCCGGCAAGACGCTCGTCGTGACGGTCCAGAGCAACCTGGGGGTCGACGCGGCCGTGGAGGCCGCCGGCGGCCGCGTCATTCGCACCCCGGTGGGCGACCGGTATGTCGCCGAGCGGATGCGCGCGGAGGGCGCCATGCTCGGGGGCGAGTCGTCCGGCCACATCCTGTGCTTCGATTTCGGCCCGACGGGGGACGGCCTCGCCGCGGCCCTCAAGGTCATCGGGGTCATGCTGGAGACGGGCCGGCCGCTCTCCGAGCTCCGAAAGGTTCTTCGGAAGTTCCCGCAGCTTTCGGCCGCACTCACAGTTCGGGAGAAGCGGCCGCTCGAGTCGCTAGCGGCGCTTTCCGGCGAGATCCGTGCGATCGAGCGCGAGCTCGGGGCCAAGGGACGCGTCCTCGTCCGCTACTCGGGCACGGAGCCGAAACTCCGGCTTCTGGTCGAGGGGCCCACCGAACATCTTGTACGGACGGGGATCGATCGGCTCCGAGCCGCGTGTCGGGCCGATCTCGATGTGCTGTAGCCGTCAGGCTTCCTTGACGGCCCAAGATTAGGCTTGTCATCCTACAGCTGTAGGACTTATTTCCTACGTTTGTACGAGATATGCCGCCAAAAATCTCAAGCGCTGAGTGGGAAGTCATGAGCGTGGTCTGGTCCAGGGGCCCGCTGACGGCCACCGAGGTGTTCGGCTCTCTTCCGTCCGGGCACGGATGGAAGCAGAAGACGGTGAACACGTTTCTCACGCGGCTCGTCGACAAGGCCGTCGTGTCCGCGGACCGGCGGGAAAAGGCATTCGTCTACACCGCGCGCGTGTCGCGCGAGAAATACGTCCAGGCCGAGAGCAATTCATTCCTTCAGCGGGTCTTCCAGGGCGCGACGGGCGACCTGGTGCTTCATTTCTGCCAGAGGGCCGACATGACGGCGGACGAGATCCGCGAGCTGGAGCTGCTGCTCAAGGAGAGGAAGGTCCGCAAATGAGCATGATGACGTCGGTCTTCAAGGTGGTGGTTGACGGTTCCTGGAGGGCGTCCTGCCTGATCGTCGTTTTTCTGACCCTGAGGTGGCTGCTCCGCGGGCACGTGTCGGCGCGCATCCTGTTCTGGGTGTGGATCGTGGTCGCCCTCCGGCTTCTCATCCCTTTCGCGGTCCCGGCAAGATGGAGCCCTTTCAATCTGACACGGCTTGCGTACCGCGGCGCCGCGGCGCCCGATGGGGTCCATCCGGAATCCGGACAATCGGATGCCGCCCCTTCGCGTCCGGCGCAAATGCCAGCCGCCCACACGTTGCGTCCGGCGGCAACCCCGGCTGTTCGGCCCGTGGTCCTGCCGTCGGTCCAATGGATGGCGTCCGCATGGTGTGTCGGCATCGCCGTCCTCTTGGTTGCGCGCTTCCTCGCCCACCGCCGCTTTGCACGCCGGCTGCGGGACTGCCGCAGCGTGGGGAGCGAGGGCGCCAAGGCGTCTCTTGCGGCTGAAACCGCGGCCACGCTTGGCGTACGCGGCGTCCGGGTCACCATCACCGATTCGGTCGGGGCTCCCGCCC
>Ga0302325_10003702_pt1 | contig 35841 bp, 28 predicted proteins | sample Palsa_T0_2_FD_201948 | JGI IMG/M metagenome (GOLD analysis project Ga0302325, IMG submission 201948) | Peat permafrost microbial communities from Stordalen Mire near Abisko, Sweden - Palsa_T0_2 | ecosystem: Environmental > Terrestrial > Soil > Palsa > Peat permafrost | place: Sweden: Abisko...
TCGTCGGCGACGCGCGGCGAGGCGTCGAGGTAGTGCGCGAGCTGTCCATGGTGGTTCGCGGCCCGTGCAGCGCCAGCTCCCTCGCGCGAGCGCTGCGACAAGCGGTGGCGGGTGAAGCCGTGGAGATCGTCGATGCGTCCACGGTGCGCATGCGCTTCGAGGGCGGCGGCCCGGTACGGGTGCGGGTCGTGGCGCCGGGGGCTTTCGTGGAGGCTCTCGTCCGCGGCACGGGCAGCGCGCGTCACGTGCGTTGGCTCTCCACCGTGGCGGCGCACACCGGTGGGCTGACGGCGACGTGCAAACGCTGCAACACCGAGGGCGATCTCTACGCCGCGCTCGGCATTCCCTACGCGCCGCCCGAGCTGCGGGAAGGCTCGACGCGACGGGTGTCCGAGATCGTCGGAGAGGTGAAGGGCATCTTTCACGTGCACACCACGTGGAGCGACGGCGTGGCGACCATCGCCGAGATGGCACGCGCCGCGCGGGATGCCGGCTTCGCATACGTGGGCATCACCGAGCACTCGCAGGCGGCGAGCTACGCCGGCGGGCTGAACGCGACGCAGCTCGCGAAGCAGGCGCGCGCCATCGCCCGCGCGCGCCGCGACGTGCCGGACGTCGCACTCCTTCACGGCGTGGAGGTCGACGTGCTGCCCGACGGCTCGCTGGACCTCGACGACTCGACCCTGGCCTCGCTGGACTTCGTCATCGCCAGCGTGCACGCCGCCCTCGACATGCAGCACAACGAGATGACCGCGCGAATGCTGCGCGCGGTCAGTCACCCGCTGGTGACCATTCTCGGGCACCCCACCGGGAGGCTCCTTCTCGGTCGCAACGGCTCCTCTTTCGACATCGACGCGGTGGCGGACGCAGCAGCGGCCAACGATACCTTCCTGGAGATCAACGCCAACCCGCAGCGCCTCGACCTGGGGGAGGAGCTGGTGCGGCGCGCCGCCGCGCGCGGGGCGCGGTTCGCCATCGATCCCGATGCGCACACGCCGCGAGGGTTACGCGACACGGCGCTCGGCGTTTCGGTGGCACGGCGCGCGGGATTGGCGCCGGCGCAGGTGTTGAACACCCGCGGGGCGCGCGAGATGGCCGCGTACCTCGGGTCGCGGAAGCGAAAGGCCAAACGGGCGCTCGCGCTCGCGTGAGCGGGGCGCGACAATGAGAGACCGGAAGGTGAAGGACGTGACCACCCCGCTCCTCACCTGCCCTCAGTGCCACGCGACGTTCACCATCCCGCAGCGCGTGTGCCCGCGATGCCATGCGCTGCAGCCGACGCGGGAAACCTTCGGCCCGGGCGTCACCATCGACCGGGGGGACGCGCGGCTGGTCATCGACGCGCGCCTGGGCGAAGGGGGAATGGGGGTGGTTTGGCGCGCGTGGTCCTTCCGCGCGCCGGGAACGCCGGGTGCAGAAGAGGCGGAACCGGTGGCGCTCAAGGTCCTCAAGCCCCAGGCGCTGGCGCAACCGGGCGTTCGGGACCTGTTCCTCCGCGAGGCCGAGGCGCTGCGGCGCCTATCTCACCCCAACGTCGTCGGATTCCACGATCTGTTCGAGCACGACGGTTGCCTGGTGCTGTCGATCGAGCACGTCGAGTGCGACACGCTGGAGACCATCGTGGCTCGTCACGTCGCGCGCGCACACTTGCGTGGCGGGCACGGACTGCCGGCGATGCCGCTCCTCCGCGCCTGGTACTATTTTCAGCAGCTTCTCGGCGCGCTCGCGGCCATCCATGCGCTCGGCATCGTCCACCGCGACGTGAAGCCGTCGAACGTCCTCGTTCGCCTCGATGGTCTGGTCAAGCTCGGGGACTTCGGAATCGCGCGCTTCGCCGACGCGCCGGCGACCGCGGCGACGCGCAAGCTCGCCGCGGGGACGGGAGCATACATGTCACCCGAGCAGGTGCTCTCTCGGCCCCTCGACGGGAGGAGCGATCTCTACTCGGCGGCGACGGTCCTCTACGAAATGCTGGCCGGTCGCACGCCTTTCGTCGCCGACCAGGGCGAATTTCTCCTGCGCCGGGCCCAGGTCGAGGCGCGACCGCCGCCCATTCGGGCCCATCTTCCGCAGGCCACCCCCATCGTCGACGCGCTTTTCGCGCGGGCGCTGGCGAAGGACCCGGCCCACCGCTTCGAGAGCGCCATCGAAATGGGCGACGCGTTTCGCACCGCCCTGGGTCTCCCCGACACCCCCGAGTGGCGCGCCCAAGCCGACATCGCCGTCGAGGCCAGGACCCTTCTGCACCCGCGGGGCCCGGCTCCGGCCGTGGCGGCGCCGAGCGAGGGGCAGGCGCCCAACCGCCTCACGACGCTCCGCGAGTTCGTGGTCCACGGGTATAAGACGATGGGTCACGGCTCGGGGTGATCGCCCGTCGATCCAGCTCGTTGGCCACGAGTGTGACCGCGTCCTCTGCGTGGACGCTGACCGGCCCGAGCCCCAGCGGGGTCGCGCCCAGCGCCACCAGCTCGACTCGCGTCGCGTCCTCGAAGCCGAGGTGGTCCCCGACGAAGAACGCCGCCTCCTGCGGGTCGATGGCCGCGCCGCGAATGTCCGGCGCCCCCTCCTCGAGCAGGTAGAGCGTCGCTTCTCCCAGGTCCGCGAGCGCGGCCGCGAGTCCTCCGTGAGCCAGGGCGATCCCCGGACGCACCGTCACGAACCCCGGTCCCTCCCGCCCGGCGGCCAGCATCTTACGGACGAGGACGGCCGCGCTGCGCTCCTCCGGGCGAATGAAACGCGCGCACGCCCCGTCGAAGCGCAGCGTCTTGGGTACGCGAGGGTCGCCCAGCAGGACGAGATAGATCACGGTGTCACGCCGCATCCCGTGCGAGACGAGGAGCGCGGCGCGCACGCAGCGCAAGAGCACGTCGAGCCGGCCGCTCGTTCCTGGGAGGTCGTCCAGCGAGAAGTCCGGGGAGCCGCGAGCCCGCTGTCCGATGACCACGAAGCGGCGGGGCGTCATCGGCGCCGCCGCCGCGACGCCGGAACATCGCCGGTGACTGGTGCTCGACGTCGCGCCCGCCTTGCGGTCCCGGGTCTCCCCGTTGGACCATTGCCCCCGTGGCCGTCTGGTTCGACAAGCTCCCCGGCTGGTATCCCGTCGCGGCTTACGCCGCATTCTGGGCGCTGGTTGCGTTCCTCGTCGGCAGCAGCCTTCATCGCTCGCTCGCCGGATTCGCCAAGCATCGTGGCGACGAGCTCAGCGAGGTCCTCGCCGACAGCGTGCCTCGTCCCGCCGGGGTGGGCATCTTTCTGGTCGCGCTGGCCGCCGGCTTGCGTTTCCTTCCCCTGGGAACGTTGCGCATGGCGGAGGCGCATCGCTTCATCGCCATCGCCCTCTGCGTGCTCGGCGTCGCGCTTCTCATGCGCGTCGCGCTGCGATCGATCGACGCTTACGGTCGCTCCAACCCGGAGCTCAAGTCGTCCGCCGGCATCGGCCACGCCATCACCTGGGTGGTCGGTCTGGCCACCATCGCCGTTCTGGTGAGCGACGCGCTCGGGGTCTCGCTCGCCCCGGCGCTCACCGCTCTCGGCGTGGGCTCCCTGGCCGTCGCGCTGGCCTTGCAGGACACCCTCTCCAACTTCTTTTCGGGCGTCTATCTGGTCGTCGACAAGCCGGTGCGACCGGGGGACTTCATTCACGTGGATCCCACCTTCGAAGGGTACGTGGAGGCCATCGGCTGGCGCTCGACCCACCTTCGCACGCTGAACGACAACCTGGTGGTCATTCCCAACGCGACGCTCTCCAAGTCCATCATCGTCAACTACAGCCTTCCCACGCCCAAGGTCGCCTCCAGCGTGCGCATCGACGTCCCCTTCGACGCCGACCTCGACAAGGTGGAGGACGCGCTCCTCGACGAGGCCAGGCGCGCGCTCGACGTGCCGGGAATGGCCCGGGCTCCGGAGCCCAGCGTGCAGATGGCCCCCGGCTTCGTCGACGGCGGGGTGGGGTTCACCGTCGGGTTTCACGTGCGATCGTACGAGGAGCAGAATGGCGTACAGCACGCCCTTCGCAAGCGCATCGCCGCGCGTCTCAAGCGGGAGGGGGTCGCCCCCAGCAACGTTCGCGTGGCCGTGCTCAAGCACGAGTGCGGAAAAGGCCTCCCGAAGGTCGGCTAGCGCCTTGTGAGACCGCCGCGGCGACCCTAGGGTCGGCCCATGGTGCAGCGGATGGACGCCCGGCCTCATGTCGTCATCGTCGGCGGCGGCTTCGGCGGGCTGACCGCGGCGCAGGCGCTGGAGAGCGCCCCGGTCCGGGTGACCCTGGTCGATCGCACGAATCATCACACCTTCCAGCCGCTCCTCTACCAGGTGGCCACGGCCGGCCTCTCGCCGGCCGAGATCGCGCAGCCGATCCGGTCCATCCTTCGCGACGAGCGCAACGCCACGGTGCTCATGGTCGAGGCGTCGCGTATCGATGCCGGCGCACGGCGCTTGCACCTCAGCGACGGGACGTTTCTCGATTGGGACTTTCTCATCGTGGCCTGCGGCGCGGAGACGTCGTACTTCGGTCACGACGATTGGGCCCGGGTCGCGCCGGGCCTCAAGTCCATCGAGGATGCCATCGAGATCCGCCAGCGCGTGCTCGTTTCCTTCGAGCTGGCCGAGCGCGAGCCCAGCCCGCTGCGCCGGGCGGAGCTTCTCAGCTTCGTCGTCATCGGTGGTGGGCCCACCGGCGTCGAGCTCGCCGGGGCCCTGGCGGAGCTCTCCAAGTTCGTGCTCGATCGCGACTTCCGCCATGCCGATCCCTCGCAGGCGAAGGTGCGCCTGGTGGAGGGCGGCCCCCGGATCTTGCCGTCGTTCCCCGACGATCTTGCCGAGAGCGCCGTCGCGCAGCTGCACCAGCTGGGGGTGGAAGTGGAGACCGGCGCGCGTGTGACGTCCCTCGAGCCAGGTCGCGTGGTGCTGGAGAACCGGTCCATCGCCTGCTCCGTGGTCCTCTGGGCGGCCGGCGTTCGCGCGAATCCGCTGACCGCGACCCTCGGCGCACCCCTCGACGGATCGGGGCGCGTGAAGGTGGAGAAGGATCTCAGCGTACCGTCCTACCCGCGCGTCTTCGTCATCGGAGATGCCGCTCGACTCGACGGTAAGGACGGTCAGCCTCTCCCCGGCGTCAGCCCGGTGGCGATGCAGCAGGCCCGCACCGTGGCCAGGTCCATTCGAAGGGCGCTGGTGGGTCGAGACAGCGTGCCTTTCAGCTACTTCGACAAGGGCTCGATGGCGACCATCGGCCGCCGGCGGGCCATCGCCATGGTCGACCGCATGCACCTGTCCGGCTTCCTCGCCTGGATGGCATGGCTGCTGGTCCACATCTGGTATCTGATCGGCTTCCGCAACCGCCTGGTGGTCTTGATTACCTGGGCCTGGTCGTACGTCACGTACCGGCGCGGAGCTCGGCTCATCACCGGCTACAGCCTGAGCGCTCCCATCCCGTCGCGAGAACGTCACGCCGGCTAGGGCGGCGAATGCCGTCCCCGTCCTGGGAACGTCACGACGGAGTCCGTCGGGGCTTTGCCCGACAGTCTCCTGGGGCGTGACGGCAAAGCAACCTGGTCGGATCAGGGCAACGGTTGGTCGGATCCGGGCAATCAGCGACGGGGTGCTGGTCGATAACCCGAGCAATTTCAACGCGACGGTCCCTCGCATGAAGCGTGCTCCTCTTGGATGCGCTTCGCCAAATGAGGCGGAGCCAACCCGAGGTGTGTGTCATGACGCTCCAAGCAAACTTCGACCCCCATGCCCAGCTCCGCGCTCTCTATCAGGCCCTCCTCTCCAATCAGGACTGCTTCGACGAGTTCAAGCGGCTCCTGGCTCTCTACGAGTTCGATCCGGAGGGCCGGGACGCGGAATCGTCCGAGGCCTCCAGCATCCGCAAGACGTTGAACGAACGCATTCGCAACTGGGTCGGCGCGAGCTTCGAGGGCCTCAGCGCCAATCAGACGCTCCAGTGGCGGGCCATCATCGTCGAAGAGCGCTTCAACGTGTCGCTCTCGCCGTGGAAAGAGTCCAATACGTACTGATCTCGGCGACCCGACGCACATGACCGTTCATGATCTGATCGACGAGCTTTACGCAGCCTTTGCCGATCGGCTTGGCGATCCGATCGGCGCGCGCGCGCGGGATTTGCCGCGCGCGCTCAAGCTGGCGCCGGAGCCCGATCTGCCATGGAGCCGCGTCTTCTCGCACGAGGTGACACTCGGCGCGCCAGCCCTTTTTGCCGAAGCCATGCCCGGGCTGCCGAGCTCCATGGTGCGCGAAGCGACCCTGGTGCACCTCTTGGCGGTGGTCGATGCTTTCGGCACCGATCGCCTGGAGGATCAACAGATCGACCCCTCGCCCGGCGTCCTGGCTGTGCTGGGACAGCTGCGACGGGAGCGCGATCGGGCGATGGCGCGCCTCTTCCGCGGCCCGCCGCCGGCCGATCTGGACTTCTCGGCCGCCGACGTGCTGACCACCAGCGCGATCCACAGGGAGCGGGCGACGCTGCTGTCCGCTCGGTCCGTCGACGTCACGTTCTACGAGAGAGCCTCGCTCGACAAGCAGTGCGCCGGGCTGGTGGCCAGTGTGGCGCTGGCCCGGGTCGCGGGGTGGGACCGGCGCCGCTGCATCGCCGTTCGAAAGACGCTGGAGTCCGTGGCGCTCGGATTGCAGATGTACGACGACGTCGTCGACTGGGAAGACGACCTGCGTCGCGGCGGGTCGTGGGCGGTCTGCTTGATGATGGGCGAGCGTCGCCCGGGCGTGGCGGGCGACCGGGCGACGGAAGGTGCGAGCATCCGGATTCAAGTGCTTCATTCCGCGGTGCTCGGCACGATGCTCGTCGGTGCCCTCGCACACATGCGCGCAGCACGGCGTCGCGCCAGCGCGCTGGGCGCGTTCCGTCTGGCGGCGTGGGCGGCGTCGCGCGAGCGGAGGCTGGAAGCGCTGGTCAGCGCGGAACGCCGGAGCGCCGGCTACGCGGTCCGCGCGCACGCACTGGCGGCGTGGGCGGGTGAGGTCCTGGCGTGACGAGGGGGCGCGCCGACTGGGACTTTCTTTATGAGCCCGTCGTCTCGAGCGCGAGGGAGGCGGCGGCGACGGAGCTCGACGTCATCGTCGCCACGGCCGTCGCGGTGGAACCGGCGACCTTCGAGGCGGCGCTTCACGGCCTGGCGTCCCTGGCGGTGGCATCCCTCATCGATCGCGCCCCCCTGCACTGGACCCGGGTGCGCGCTGCCGCGGCCTCCCGCCTCGACGTCGCCGGTCTGCTCGCTCGACAGGGCATTCCGGTGCGCTACGTCGCGCCGGCATGCCGCGGGGAGATGGCTCTGCCGCCCCCCCTGGCGCTGGAAGGCTGCACTCCCGTCCGCGCCTCCCGATGGTCCACCCGCCGCGCCACCGCCAGGACGGAACCGACGGCGGAAGGCGGTCGGTGGTTTCTCGGATCGAGTGGGGTCAGTCTCGAGCGTGACGTTTGCGGGACCGGCGCAGGCACGCGCCTGGCAGTCGTCGACGACGACTCGGCGGACGTCGAGCTGCTCGAGCTGGATGCCGTCGTGAAGGTGGGGGTGGAGCGAGTGCCCGCCGCCAGCGCACATGCCGCCCTGATGGTCGGATGGTCCGTCGGGGCACGTCGCAGCGACGGCACGCGCTTCGTAGGGGTCGCGCCGGACGCGTCGCCCCGCCTCTATGGCATTCCCAAAGCCGGCACCGACCATGTCTCGCTGCCGCTGGCGATCGCGCGTGCGGTGCTGGACGGAGCCGACGTCGTTCTCTGCGCGACCTACCTCGAAGGCGTGACCAGTCCCATGCTCGATGACGCTCTCGAGGTGGCGCGGTACCTGGGCCGCGGCGGGCGGGGAGCGATCGTCATTCTGCCCACGGGACGCGAAACGTCGAGCCCCGCGGACTCGGTGCATGCCAGCCTCACGCTCTCTCTCTCGGACCCGGCCAGCGACCCGCGCGTGCATTGCGTCGCACCCGGCGGCACCGACGGAGGGTGGTTTCTCTGGAGAGATGCGCGCGGGCGACTCCGTCCCTTCGCCAACCGCGGTCCTGCGGTGCGCTGGCTGGCGCCGGGTGACGATCTGGCGTACCCGTTCTCCACGCGGGAGAGGCTCTTTCACGCCGAGTCGAGCGGCGCCGCGGCCATAGCTGCGGGTGTCGTCCTGCTTGTTCTGGGGTGCAATCCTCGCCTGCGAGCGCACGAGCTTCACGCGCTTCTTGGCCGCACTGCGACCCCCCCCGCGCCCGTTCGAGCCGAGGCTGCGGCCCTGGCCGATCCGGCCGACGTCCTGCCCGCCGGACGGGACCCGGACGGGCACGACGCCAAGTGCGGCTACGGCCGGCTGAATGCGGCGCGCGCCTGCGCGGCGGCGCGCGATCCCTTCGCGCTCGCGCTGACGGCGATGGGCGAGAACGACGCAGCCATGGCCTGGTGCACGCGCTCCGGCCGTCACTACACTGCGCGGCTGGGCCGGTGGGCCGTCTCCGTGCTCCTCGGCCGACCCGACCTGGAGCACGCGGTTCGCGTGGTGCTCCGCCACGCGCGACTGCTGGTGGCCGACCCGTCGCGAGAGCGAGGGCACGCGCCGGAGGCCATGGCTCGCCAGCTGGGACTTTTTCTCCGTGAGCTCGACCGGGCTCGGAAGGCGCCGGGCGCCGTGCGCGAGGAGCTGGAGCGCGCCGAGGACTGGGTTTCCCGGGCCTCCAACGCCCGCCGGCTCGTCTCGAATCTGGCCGAAGAAGCCACCGCGGTCTTCCGGGAGCCCCCGGACCACCATCCCGTGGCGCCGTCCGACCCGCCGATCCGGTAGCCTGTCGACGACACGAGTCGTCCGATGAGCACTCCCGCACCAAGAACCTCGCTGGCGGTCTGGGTGATCGCCTCCGTCGCGGTCGTCGTCGCCTCCGTCGCCGTACGGGAGGCTGCTCTCTGGTACGGTCACCCGTTTCCTGGTGTCCTCATCACGTCCGACGGCGTCGTATCGAGCATCGGAATGCCGACCTGGAGCGGCATCGAGCAGGGCCTGCGCTTTCCGGACCGGCTGGTGTCGATCGACGGCGTTGCCGTCGGGGCGAAGAACGGCGACTACGCGGCGAGGGCCTGGGATCGCGCCGTGGAGGATGCCGAGCGCCGCGGGGTGACGTCGGTGCGAGTCCAGGTGGAGACGGGCCAGGGGCATCGCGAGCTCACGCTCCGCTTGAACCGGCTCGGCGCGGGGAGCTGGTGGCTTTACGGCGGAGCCATGATCTTCATCGGCGGTCTGTACGCGCTGGCCGCCGTCATCGCGCTCTCCAGCACCCCCGGCGGCGCCCTGGCACGCACCTTCGCCAAGTTCGCCTTCCTGGCGGCCCTCTACTTTCTGACCTTCTTCGACGCGCACACAACTCGGACCATGGTGCCGCTCTTTCACGCGGCGTTCGCCTGGGGCCCGTTCGCGCTGGTCCAGCTGGCGCTGCGAATGCCGGACGACGTCCCGGCCATCGCGCGCCACCCCGTGCTGCTGTGGATCCTCGACCTCGCTGGCTGCACGCTCGCCGGCGCGCTGGTGCTGCGAGACACCCTGGGGGGGCCGGTGACCGCCTTGCTCGGCGGCTGCACCCTTCTCTTCGGCGGGGCGATGATCGCGTTCGTGGTGGTGCTGGGAATCCGTCGTGCGCGCGCGACCGGCACGCGCCGCGAGACGTTGCGCGTACTCTTCCGGGCCACCGCAACCCCGTACTTGCTCGTCGGGTGCGGGGTGCTCGTGGCGACGTTGAGCGCCCGCGGTTCCACCGCCGCCTTCCTGGCCATACCGGCGCTCGCGCTGGCCCCCATGGCCACCGGCGTCGCTTTCGTCCGCCACGATCTGTGGGGCAGCCGCGCGCTGCTTTCCCGTGTGCTCACTCGCGGCGTGGCGGCAGCTACTGCGTGTGTGCTCGCCGTGGGCATCGGAGCGGCCTTTGCCACCTCGGTCGGGGTGCCCTTCTCCGGCGCGCTGGTGGCCGCCGCCGCGGGCGCGCTGGTCTCGGCGCCCCTGGTGTTCTTCGCGACGCGCGCCGTCGAGCGCAGCCTCTTCCCGGCCGTCGCGCAATACAAACCGACCATCGAGCAGCTCAGCGAGGAGCTGACGTCGATCACCGACCCGCGGGAGGTGGCGCTGGCGGTCGAGCGCACCGTGCGTCGTTGGTTGCCGTGCGAGCGCGTGGAGTTCCGGGCGGTGCGCGAGCCGGCGCTGGCGTCGACCGGCGACGCCGCGGGCGAGCGCGCGATCGCCGCGACCTTCGGCGGTGAGAAGCTCGGGTGGCTGGTGGTGGGACGCAAGCGTGGCGGCGCCCTCTTCACCACCGCCGACGTCGATCTGCTGAGCACCATCGCCAACCAGGCGGCGCTGGCCCTGGCGCACGCGCTCAGTTACGCCGAGCTGGAGCAGCGGCGCAAACAGCAGGCAGCCGCCTGGCAGACCGAGCGCGTCGCGCTGGTCGAGACCGTCGCCGCGGAGATTGCCCACGAGGTCCGCTACCCGATCAACTTCTTTCGCGCGGTCTTCCGTCGCGACAAGAAGAACGCAAAGCTCGACGAGGAAGAGATCGACATCGGCTGCGAGGAGGTGGATAGGCTGGAGCGGCTGGTCGCGGGTCTGCGGAGGATCGTCGGGCATCGCATCGAGCGACGAACCGTCGCGGTCTCGGACCTCACCGCGCGCGTGGAGATGCTGCTCCGCGATTCGCTGGCGGGTCGCCCGCTGGAAGTCGACGTCCCGCCCGAGACCCTGCTGCGCTGCGATCCCGACCAGGCGACCCAGGTGGTGGTCAACCTGGTGGCCAACGCCATCGACGCCACCGGGATCCGGGGGCGCATCGGCGTCGGGTGGAAGACCACCACGGACGGCGCCGAGCTGGTGGTCTGGGACGACGGCCCGGGCTTCGACGGCGACGCCGCGCAGCTCTTTGCCCCCTGGTTTACCACCAAGCCACGGGGCACGGGGCTGGGTCTCGCCATCACGCAGCGAATCGTGCGCGCTCACGGCTGGAGCATCGACGCGCTGCGCGCCGAAGGCAGGACGCGCTTCGTGGTGCTCATCCCATGCTCCGATCTATCCATTCTCGGACGGCGCGCACCCGGCCACACCCTCGACGAACGCGACGACGCTTCACGAACCTCGATCCACGGAGACGCGCAGCCATGAAGATCTTGATCGTCGACGATCAGAGGAGCGCGCGACGCGTGCTGCGGGAGATGATCTCGACCCTGCAGAACGTCGAGATCGCGGAGGCAGGAACGGTGGCGGACGCGCTCGCGGCCGTGGAGAGAGCGCCGCCCGATCTCCTGCTGCTCGACATCCGGCTGTCGTCCGACGCCCGCGATCGCGGGGGTCTCGACGTCCTCCGCAAGCTGCGCGCGACCGGTGCCGGTGTTCCGGCGGTGATGGTGACGTCGCTGGTCGAGCTCAGCGAGATCCGTGAAGCGATGCGCTGCGGTGCGCAGGACTACGTGCTCAAGGACGACCTTTGCCCCGAAATGCTGCTCCCCATCGTGGAGAGCTTCCGGGAACGCGCGGCGCTGCGCGGCGAGGTGGCGCGTCTGCGCGAGCGCGTGGAGGGAGCGTGGGGCGTGGGGGCGATCGTGGGCTCGTCCCGCGAAGTGGAGACCGTGCGCCGCCTGGTCCGTCGCGTGGCCGATGCCAGCGCCACGGTGCTCATTCGCGGCGAGACCGGGACCGGAAAGGAGCTCGTGGCTCGCGCCCTGCACGAGGCCAGCGCCCGCCGGAACGGGCCTTTCATCGCCGTCAATTGCTCTGCGCTGCCCGGCACGCTCATCGAGTCGCTGGTGTTCGGCCACGAGCGCGGCGCCTTTACCGGCGCCGAGCGGCGCACGCGCGGTCAGCTCGAGCTGGCGGGATCGGGGACCATCCTGCTGGACGAGATCGCCGAGATGCCGAGCGAGCTCCAGGCCAAGTTGCTTCGCGTCCTGGAGGACCGGCGCTTCCGTCCGCTCGGGTCCGAGGAGGAGCGACCGCTGCACGCCCGCGTCCTTGCGTCGACGCACGTGGACCTGGAGCAACGCATCGGCGAGGGACGCTTCCGGGAGGATCTCTTCTACCGCCTCAATGTGGTGACCATCGTCGTTCCCTCGCTGGCCGAGCGCATCCAGGACATTCCCGAGCTGGTCTCGTCCTTCGTCTCCGAGCTCCCGCGCAAGCTGCGATTCAGCGAGAGCGCCATGCTCTGGCTGTCGCATCGCCGGTGGTCGGGAAATGTCCGCGAGCTGCGAAACGTCATCGAGCGCGTCTCGCTTCTGGCCGAGAGCGACGCGATCGACGTGGCCACCCTGGAGGAGCTGGCGAGCGTTCCCTCCCCGGGGGATGCGCGCATCGAGATCGGCCGCATGGCCCGGGCGCTTCTCGCGCTTCCGGACCGGCTGGGCTCCAAGCTCGACGTCATCGAGAGGGCGGTCTTGCACCACGCCATCGAATCGTGCGGCGGGAACAAGAGCGCGGCGGCGCGGCTCATCGGTGTCGACCGCAAGGCGCTGGAACGCCGCTGGGAGAGGCTGAGCGATCCTCCCGAAGGACCCCCCTCGGAAGGTCCGGGCTCCGCGGGCAAGGAGTAGGCGTCGCCCGTCGCCTCGTTTCAGCGCGCCGTCAGGTCATCAGCCCATGGCGGATTCACGGGCCCGCACCGCGACCGCCAGCGCCCCGGCCAGCGCGGCCAGAGGAGCGACGGCGAGCGGGGCGATGCCGAAGCCGATTGCCAGGAGGGCGATCATGCCGGGGGTCGCTCCCAGGGCGATGGCCAGGCGGCTGCGATCCCGCGCCGCGTGAGGAATGGCCAGGGCCATGGCCGCGTCGCGGACGTCGTCGCTCGCCAGCGCCACCGCCCACTCCCCGGGGGTGGATCCGGCGGCGCTCATGGCGACCGCGACGTCGGCCGCTCCGAGCGCCCCGTCATCGCCCGAGGCGTGACCGATGACCGCGACCACGCCTCCGGCCTCCGAGAGCGCGCGCACCTCCGCGCCGCGATCGGTGGGCAGCACCTCCGGCCGGACGTGCTCGATGTCCAGGGAACGACCGATGGTCTCGCAGGTGTCGCGCGCCTCGCCGCTCATCAACACCGGCTCGATGCGCACGTCGAGCAGCTTCTGCACTGCGGCACGCGCCCCCGGACGGAGCCCGTCCTGCAAGGCGATGAGCCCCAGCAGCCGCTCGCCGAGCGCCACGAGGAGCACGCTTCGTCCCAGCGCCTCCAGCTCGGACGCCCGGGCGTCCGTGGCCGCGACGCCGATCTTTTCCTCGAGCATGATGGCCCGACCGCCGACCACCAGGCGCTCGCCCGTGGAGGCGGAGGCGGTGACACCCAGCCCGGCGTGGACCGTCGCGTTTCGCACGTGATCGGGGCTGACGCCGCGGGCGCGGGCGGCACGCTGGATGGCCGCCGCGAAGGGATGCGTGGACGCCGTCTCGGCCCCGGCCGCCAGCGAGAGCACGCGCTCCACGTCTCCCCCGCCGATGGGCTCGACGGCGACGATTTCCGGCTCGCCGAGGAGCACCGTCCCGCGCGCGCTGAAGACCGCGACGTTCGTGGAGGCCGCCCGCTCGAAGGCCCGCGCGTCTTTGTAGGTGATGCCGCTGGTCAGTGCCTCGAGCTGCGCGCGCGCGAAGTCCAGTGCAACGAGGGACGAGACCGCCTTGGCGCCGAACGCTGTCGCCCCCGCGCACATCGCGGCCAGGATCTGCACCGGCGTGGCGTTCGCCGAGAAGGCCGCGACTCCGACCAGCAACGCCGCTACCGGGCTGCCCCGCTCGACGGTGTGCCGCAGGGCCCGGGCCGTCGGCGCGGCCACGTCGAGCCGCACGGCGGTCGTGGAGAGGAGCCTCACCCACGCGCGCTCGCGACCGGACCAGGTCGTCATCATTCGCAGCCGGCTGGAGATGATGCGCGCACCGGCCACGACCGGGTCGCCCTCGCGCTTGGTCACCTCGACTCGCGCGTCCAGCCAGGGAACGACCCGCGCCTCGCCCGCGGTCACGACCGCGTCCACACCGACCAGCTCGCCCGCTTCGACGAGGACCTGTTCGCCCGGCCGCACCTCGGAGGCCGGCATCTCCACCGTATGCTCGCCGTGGACGGCCCGCGCACGCAGGTCGAGGGCGCCCTCGATCCGCTGCCGCGCGGCGACGACCCGGACCCGAGCGCGGCCCACCAGCATCTCCACGGCGATGGCCGCCGCGCAGGCCAGGCCGGCCATGACGGCGATCGCCGAGGCATGCGCGTCGTGCACCGCCCACGCCCAGCAGGTCGCCGCCGTCGCGCCGAGCGTCGGGCCGACGACGGCGGTAGGGTGCGGATCGGCCGGATCGCGACGCACCAGCATCAGTCTGGCTGCGAGGGCCATGAAGGCCGCCACGACCAGCGGGACGCAGGCCACCTCCGCCGCCGTCCCCAGCAAGCCGAGCGCTGGGACGAGCGCGCCGGCGACCATCCCCGTGGCATCCAGCATGGGCAATGCACGCTCGACGCGATGGTCCGGGCGGATGGTCGCGTGTCGCGGTGAGGTGGGGGAGGCGGCCTCGGGCGATGGGAGCGTCCGGCGCGACACCGGAGGGGACGCGATGGAATCCTCGGCCTGGAAACGGACGGAGGGCGGGACCGCCGCCGGGGCGACGGACGGCGCGGGGGACGGGGCGCGGTCGTCGCCGAGGGGCAGCGGCTGGATCCCGATCGTGCCGGAGATCGGCGGAAGGAGGCGCACCTCGGGGGGCCGCGCCGTGGGCACGTCTTCGGGCATGGGCCCCCCCTGGCCACGCAAGAAACAGCGCTTGCATTCGGGGCCGCAGAAGTACCGAAAGCGGCCTTCCAGCACGGCGACATGGCCCGCCCGGAGCGGGTCCACAGCTTCTCCACACCCGAGACACGTCTGGGTCGACGACGTCGCCGACGGCGCCCCGCGATCGGAAGCCCGCGACGGTGCTGGCGTGAATGGGAAGAGAGCGTTCCCCATGGGGAAGGGTCCATAGGTCGCCGCCTGGGTTCGGCCTGTCAAGACGAACCCAAGCGAGCTGATTACCCGTTCAGCCGACGCTCTTCAGGCGTCCCTGTCCGGCCAGAGCCGTTCGGATGGCGGCGACGCCCTCCTCGAGCTCGGCCACGGACACCACCAGCGGCGGCGAAAAGCGCAGCACGCGTTCGCCGGCCGCCGTCAGGAGCACACCGGCCTCTTGCACCGATTGCAGGAGGTCCCGCGCCACGAACCCCGGCTTGAGCACCAGTCCGCGCAGCAGCCCCTCGCCGCGCGCGGCCTCGCATGTGTCCGGCAACTGCCGGACAAGGTCGTCCAGCATGACGCCGAGGGCCTCGCCCTTGATGCGCGCGCCTTCGACGAGTTGCTCTTCGTCCACGATCCGGAGGACCGCACGCGCTGCGGCGCTGGCGAGCGGATTGCCTCCGAACGTCGAGCCGTGAGAGCCCGGAGGCAGAGCGCCCGCCACGGCCTCGGTGGTGAGCATGGCGCCGACCGGGAACCCTCCGCCCAGGCCCTTGGCGAGAGCGATCGCGTCCGGCTTCGCCCCGGAGCCTTCGCTCCCGAGGAATCGCCCGAGCCGCCCGATGCCGGTCTGCACCTCGTCGACGAGAAGGAGCGCCCCGTGCGCGTCCGCGATGGCCCGCAGCCTGGCCAGAAACCCCGGCGGTGCCGGGACCACGCCCCCTTCGCCCTGAAGCGGCTCGACGACGATCGCGGCCACGTCGCTCCCCATCGCCCGCTCCACGGCGTCGGCGTCGCCGTAGGGCACATGGGTGACCGGGCCCAGCGGCCCGAAGCCGGTGCGGTACTTCGGTGTCGCGGTCATGGACAGCGCGCCCAGCGTCCGTCCGTGGAACGCGTTGTCGAAGGCCACGATGCGCACGCGGTCCTTCTGGCCGGCGAGAAAGAAGCGGTGGCGCGCCAGCTTGAGCAGCGCCTCGTTGGCCTCGGTCCCGGAGTTGCAAAAAAACGCCCGCGCGAAGCCGGTGCGGCGACAGAGCTCGTCGGCGAGGCGGATGTTCTGCTCGTTGTAGAAGTAGTTGGAGACGTGCATCACCCTCGCCGCCTGCTCGGCAATGGCGCGGACGAGGGTGGGGTGAGCATGGCCGACCGAGCACACCGCCACGCCGGCGCACAGATCCAGCCAGCGCCGACCGTCGGCGTCGAAGAGCTCGCAGCCGCTGCCGCGGACCATGGCCAGGGGCGCGGGCTTGTAGTTGGCGTAGAGGCGCTGTCGGGCGAGGGCGACGAGGTCGTCGTTCGAGGTGGCCATGTCGCGCCAAGAGGTAGCACACTGCGGGGCGGTTTTACCCCTCGGGCCTCCAGGGTCACCGCTTGCGGAGGATCTCGGCGGCCACCTCGGCGAACCCCTCGCCCATGGATCGGTCGGCGACGTAGCGCGGCGGGACGGTGAGATGGCGCAGCGCGGCGCGCACGTTGGCCACGCCGAAGGTCGTGCGAAATGCCGCGAAGCATGCGGCGTCGTTGCCGCTGTCGCCCACGAAGGCGAAGCGCGTGACCGCCGCGCCGGCTTCCTCGCCGAGCTGCTGAGCGAGAAAGCGCAGCGTGCCGCTGGCCTTGTCGTCCTTGTCGTACGTGGCGTGAAGGTGAACGCTGGAGCGGGTCCATCGTGCGCCGGCCTCCTCGATGGCCCGCGCGATCGCATGCACGCGGTCCTCCGGCAGCTTCACGCGCTCGCCGACGTCCCAGGTCACGTCGCTGCGCCGCGCGTCCACGTCGTCGGTGAGCCGCGCCTCGGGCACGAGCTCGCGCACCCGGTCGACCAGACTCGCCAGCCGGATGCGACGCGATCGCCGCTCGAGCTCGTCGCAGGCGTCCCATCGGGTCACCCCTCTTCCCTCGCGCACCAGGTGAATGGCTCCGTTCTCGGTGACGCATCCCGCGATCGGCCACTGCCGCACCATCACCTCTCCCCAGCCGCTCGGCCGGCCGGTGACCGCCACGAGCTTCATCCCCGCGTCGTGGAGGTCCCACAGCGCCCCGTAGGCCACGCGCGTGAGCAGACCGTGCGAGAGCAGCGTGTCGTCGAGATCGAAGAGGAGACCGTGAAGTCGGCGAGCTTCCTCGGCGGGGAGGGCGAAGAGGGGCTTCACGGGCGAGCGCTTACCCTACCGGCGGGTCGATGGACCAGGAAGGCACGAGGATCAGCGCGCGGTGACCCGCAAGATGAGCGATTTCAGATAGAGGCCCTCGCCGAAAGCCGCCGGGACCGGGTGGTCGGCGCCCTGAAACCACCGCTCGAGCACGGTCGCGTCGACGTTGGCGCGGGTGGCTCCCTGGGCCAGCGCGCGGGTGAGCGCCTGTAGATCGACCGCGGCGGAACACGAGCAGACCACGAGGATCCCGCCCGGACGCACGGCGCGGCATCCGTTCTCGGCGAGCTTGGCGTACGCCACCAGTGCCTGATCGCGCGCCCCGCGGTTGGCAGCGAGGCGCGGGGGATCGACGATGACGAGGTCGAACGTCCCCTTCGCGTCGCTGAGCGTACGCCGCGCATCCCCCTTGGTGAACTGGATGCGATCGCCGAGGCCATTGGCCGCCGCGCACTCCGCCCCGACCTCGATGGCCAGCGCGCTCTCGTCCACGGCGACCACTTCGCGGGCGCCCCCACGTGCCGCCGCCAGGGCGAATGCTCCGACGAACGAATACGCGTCGAGGACGCGCCTGCCGTGAGCCAGCTGCTCGACCCGGCCCCGCAAGCTTCGCTGGTCGAAGTAAAAGCCCGTCTTCTGTCCGAGCTCGAGAGGAAGATGGAACTTCAACCCGCGTTCGACCAGGTCGAACGCGCGCACCGCCTCTCCCCGGACGACACCGGTGGAAGGCACGAACCCTTCCGTCTTGGCGGTCTGCGCGCTCGTGCGATCGACGATGGCGCGTGGACGAAGGTGCGTGGAGAGCGCCTCGTAGACCAGCGCCTCGCGCTGCTTCATCCCGATGGTCCCGAGCTGAACCGCAAGCACGTCCCCCAGGCGGTCGACGATCAGACCGGGCAGCCCGTCCCCCTCGGCGTGGACCAGGCGGAACCCGCTGGTGTGCTCGCTCGGCAACCCCAGGGAGGCCCGCAGGTCGAGCGCTCGCTCGAGACGCGCGTGAAAGAACGACGCATCGAGTCGCGTCTTCTCGTCGCGAACCAGCAGGCGCACCGGGATCGCCGATCCCGGCGAATAGAAGCCTCGCCCCAGCAGATTGCCTCGCGGATCGACGACACTCACTTCGTCCCCGGCAGTCGCACCCCCTTCCACGCGGTCGATGGCCTGCGCATACACCCACGGGTGGCCCATCCACACCGGCTGCACGTGACCGGGCTTCAAGCGGACGATCGCCATCTCCAGCGCACCTTCTCCGCGTCGACGTGTAGCTCGTATCCGTGAACGGATGGCAACACCTTGCGATGACACGCTCGCCGCCGTTGATTTTCCGGGTGGTGGGCGACAAGCTTCATGGCACCTCGGTTGCACGCCCTGCGGCGGACCGTCACGATCTTGCATCCGCCTCCTCGGCGGAAGGAAATCTTGCATGGCGAAGTTCATCGTTTCCTCGTCGGCCCTGGCTCTCGTGCTGGCCGTCCCCGCCATCGCAGCGGCGCAGTCTGCGCCGGCGGCGGGACCTGGAACCTGTCCTCCCGGCAGCTGGTTCTGCGCCTCGGCCCCGGAGCAGCAGGTCGCGCCGACGGAGGCGCCGGCCCGGCTCGCCCCCCTGCCGGATCCCGACGCGGCGCCCCCGCTCCCGCCCCCGCCGCCTCCCCCTCCGCCGCGGTTTCGTCGCCCGCCGCCCGGGGCGACGTACGCGCCCCGACCTCCGGCCGTGGTCTACCAGCCTCCCCCGCCCATCATGCTGGACCGACCGGAGATGGCGTCCCCTTACGAGGTTGCGCCGCCCCGTCGCCGGCCCGTCTCTCCAGGTCGGGAGTGGGGATTGAACCTCCACCTGGAGGGAGCCTCGATCGGCACGGGCTACGAACACGACACGGCGATGGGGGGCGGGGGCGCGGGCCTTCGCTTCAAGCCCAACCGATACTTCGGGCTCGAGACCGACCTCGATTTCGTCGGCGGGCACGGCTACGTCGGCGACCTTCGCCACGAGACGGCGCTGACCTTCAACGGGCTGATGTTCCTCAACCCCAGGTCGCGCGCCCAGGTGTACTTGCTGGCCGGATTCGGCTGGTCGTGGGCCCATAGCCAGAACGACCCCAACGATCCCTCCGCGTCCCCCTACAACTTGAACTACACGTATTTCGGCGGCCAGGCGGGCATCGGCCTCGAGCTGCGGCTGACGCGGGTGCTGGCGTTGAACGTCGACCTGCGCGGTTTCGTCCGCTCACGAACCGATCAGCTCGCGTCGTCTCAACCGGAGTTCACCAACGCGCAGGGGCAGACGACCAACACCTCCGGCGGCGGGCTCTTCACCGCAGGGATGACCCTCTACTTCTGAGGAACCGGCGGATTCCGAGCGACCGGCGGATCTTCAGTCGAGCGTGTCGTCGCCCTCGGCCAGCGAGGAGTCGGGGGGCGGCGCGATCTGCGAGACCGGACCCGCGCTCGGCTCGGGAGACACCAGCTTGCGCACGAGATCGGCGCGGTTGTTGACGCCGAGCTTGGCATAGAGGCGGCGAACGTAGGTGCGTACGGTGTTTTCGCTCAATCCGGAGATGGCGGCGACGTTCACGCCGCTGTATCCCGCCACGAGAAGGCGCGCGATCTCGCGCTCGCGCTTGCTCAGCCCCTCGATGGCCGCCGGGCGCTGGGGAGCCTCCACCCGGACGGCGGCGCACCGCGCGCCGGCAAACACCGGGTCGTCGTCGATGCGCGCCACGGCGACCACCGAGCCCGTGGGTAGCCGCGGCGGTGTCGGGAGCGCATCGCCCCGGGCGCGCGCCGCCAGCGACATCTCCACGGCGTCGACCAGCTGGTCCTCGAGCGGCTCGACGTCCTCCTCCCAGTCGACCCCGTGCTCGCGATCGGCCGCCCAGACCACGCGCTTCTTGTCGCGGTCCACCACGTAGATGATGCCGCTCACGTGGCCGAGAGCGCGGAGAGCCGCCCCTTCGCGCGACAGCTCGTCGTACTGGAGCTGCGCGCGCGCGCCGGCCACGATGAAAGGGGCCACCCCTTCCAGGGTCCGCTTGTCGTCCTCGCTGAAGGGACCCTCGGCGGCGCGTCGCTCGAGCCCGGCCAGGCCGAAGAGGACGCCACCCTCGTGCAGAAAGAGAAGCAGCGCACCCTCGAACCCGTCGGGGATCGAGCAGTCCGCGAAGTAGGCGAGACGAGCACGCTCGCTCTCGGGCCACAGCTCCGTCGCCAGGTAAGCACGTCGCGGGCCGGCCACCACGCTCTTGGGATCGAAGCCGAAGGCGACCGACAGCTTGATGCCGGAACCCCGCACCGTACGCGTCGAGCCGTCCACGAGGCGCGTCGCGTCGCCGTACGCCCGTCCGTCCTCCTTGCCGAAGAAGCAGAACGCCCCCGACGCAGGCACGAGCTCGCGGATGGCGTCGATGACGCGCCGCCGGAAGCTGGCCCGTGTGCCGGGGAGAACGACGAGAAGCTGGGCGGATTGGAGCTTGTCCACGCAGCTTGTCCTATACTCCACGTATGCCCGCGCTTGTCCCGGGGAATGCACCGGAGTGGACGGAGACGAGCTCCTCCGGATCGAGTGCGGGAAGGCCTGCCGAGGCTCCGGCCGGAAGTCCGCGTACGACGGAGAAAGCCGTGGCCATCCGGTCGGATACGGTTCGTGCCGACGAGTTCATCTTCGACTGGAACGAGCTGAATCGCAAAGGACGCCTGGTCTCCCACAGCTTCTCGGTGTTCGACGAGACCCTGCGCGACGGGCTGCAGAATCCCAGCGTCGAAGACCCCGGCATCGAGGACAAGCTTCGCATCCTGCACCTCATGGCCGATCTCGGAATCGAGGAGGCGAACGTGGGCCTCCCCGGCAGCAGCAAGCGGGCCTTCGAGGACGTGCACCGCCTGTGCAAAGAGGTGGTCGACTGCAAGATGAACATCAAGGTGGCCACGGCCGGTCGGACGGTGGTGAGCGACATCACGCCCACCATCGAGATAAGCCAGCGCGTCGGCATCCCCATCGAGGTGTACGCGTTCATCGGATCGAGCCCCATCCGCCAGTACGTCGAGCACTGGGACGTGTCGCTCATTGCCAAGCGCAGCGCCGAGGCCATCGACGTGGCGGTCAAGGCAGGCCTCCCGGTCGCCTACGTGACCGAGGACACGACGCGCTCCCGGCCCGAGGTGCTGAGCACCCTCTTCCGTTCGGCCATCGACCACGGCGCGTCGCGCCTGTGCCTGTCGGACACGGTCGGGCACGCGACCCCCGATGGCGTGCGCAACCTCGTTCAGTTCACCCGCGAGGTCATCGCCGGGACCGGGGCTTCGGTCGGCATCGACTGGCACGGCCACAACGACCGCGGGTTTGCCCTCGAGAACGCCATCTGGGCGCTGGAGTTCGGGGTCGACCGCGTGCACGCCACGGCGCTGGGCATCGGGGAGCGGGTGGGAAACACGGCCATGGAGCTCCTGCTCATGAACCTGTGGCTGCTGGGGCAGCTGGGGACAGAGCGAGACCTCACCAAGCTCGTCGAGTACTGCGAGACGGTGGCGCGCGCCGTCCGCTGGCAAGTCCCGCCCAACTACCCGCTGGTCGGGCGCGACGCCTTCCGCACGGCGACCGGCGTGCACGCCGCCGCGATCGTGAAGGCGATGCAGAAGAACGACGTCTGGCTGGCCGACCGCGTCTACAGCGGCGTGCCGGCGGGCACCTTCGGACGCCACCAGGAGATCGGTATCGGCTTCATGAGCGGCGCTTCCAACGTGGGATACTGGCTGCGCCAGCGAAACATCGAGCCCAGGGAGAACCTGGTGGACGCCATCCTCCAGGTGGCAAAAAGGACGACGCACATCCTCAGCGACGAAGAGGTGCTGGCGGTCATCGCCAGCGTGCGCGAGGATTCCTGATCGAGCTCCGTCCTGCGAAGGCGCGCGATGGCAGCCGTCACAGGCCCAGCCAGGGCCCGGGCGCGATGGTCTGCGATCCGTGCCGCACTTCGAAGTAGAGCATCGACCCCTGGCCGTCGTCACCGACCGTGCCGAGTCGCTCTCCCGCGCCGATGTCCTGGCCGATCTTCACGTCGACTTCGTCGAGGTCACCGCTCACCGTGAAGAAGTGATCGCCATGGTCGACGATGACGATGCGCCCGTAGGGACCGTAGCGGTCGGCGAAGGCGACGCGACCGCCGAACACCGCGCGGACCACGGTGCCCACGGCCGCGTGAATCTCCAGACCCGGGCCGTCCGTTCCTTCGCGATGCGCCGGGCGGACCTCGGCCCGGCCCACCACGGGAAACAGCAGGCGCCCTCGTGCCGAGGCGAAGCCGCCGCCGGTGGCGTCCTGGGCGATCCCGCTGCCGCCGTAGACGGCGACGTACTCGGCGCCGGTCGATGTCTCGAAGGCCTTGTCGAAGGCCGACTGACGGCGTCGTTCGTCCTCCGCGGCGAGCCGTGCGGCGTCCATCGCCGTGCGCTGGGTAGCCAGGGCCACCCGGTCGCGCGCCACGCGCTCGAGCTCCCGGGCCAGCAGCGCGCCGCGCGAGTGCAGGCGCATCTCGTCTTCGACGTTGGCCTCGAGGAGACGACGCGAGCGCTCCACGTGCATGGCATGAGTGACCAGCGCGTCGAAGCCGCCTCCCACCGGGAGCAGGCCGGCGCGGGTCATCTTGTAGAACGCCGCGCCACGCGCCAGGACGCGCGCATGGCTGCCCGCCACCTGCGGCCCCAGGCGCTCGAGCTCCTGCTTGTCGGACTGCTCCTCGGCATCGAGATCGGCGATCCGGCGATCCAGCGCGGCGAGCGCGAGCGCGGGCTCCATCGCCGGCCCCCCGGTTGCCGGCGCCGCGTGGCCGATCGAGGCGACGCAGGCCCAGGTCACCGCCCCGAGGATCGCCACCCGGCGGACGCCCGTCGACCGTCGCGCAGGCTCGCGCGCCGGGGTGGGCGCCGGTTGCTCACGTTGCTCACGTTGCTCACGTTGCTCACGTAGCTTCATATCGCCACCATCTTGCGCAGGCTGGCCAGCGCCGCCGTCGCTCCCAGCAGCGCCCCGAGAGCGACCATGCCCAGCGCGACGGGCCAGGGGAGGAAGGTGGGCTCGACACCGATCAGCGCGGCTAGCTCGCCGTCGAGGCGCCCGCGCACCAGAAGGAAGAGGACGGCGAGAAGGGCGATGGCGCCCGCCGCGCCGAGCGCTCCCTGCAGGCTCCCTTCGATGACGAAGGGCTTCTTCACGAAGCCGTCGGTCGCGCCGACCAGCTTGAGCACCTCGACCTCGATGCGTCGCCGCTGGAGGGCGAGGCGCATGGTGGAGCCGACCACCGCGAGAACCGCCGCCAGGACGACCACCGCGAGGAGCGCCGACGCGGCCACCCCTCCGCGCACCAGGCGCGCCAGGCGCTCGGTCCAGGACTGGTAGGTTTCGACGTCATCGACCGACGGCAGCGCCTTCATCTTCCCCACCATGTCGGCGAGATCCGCGTCCGGCATGTCCGGGGCCACGTCGAGCTCGATGGACGCCGGGAAGGCCTCCACGGGCAGCGCCGCCAGAACCGAGTTGCTGTCGAGCTCGCGCTGACCGAACTCCACCCGCGCCTCGCCGCTGGAGACGTAGTGCACGGCATTGACCCCGGGGACACGGGTCAGGGCGGCGCGCAGGGCATCGACGTCGTCCTGCGTCGCCCCCTCCTTCAGGTACACCGACGCGCGCCCGGCGTGCGCCCAGCGCTCCTCGACGGCGCGCAGGTTGGTGACGACGAGCAGCGCGGAGCCGAGGCACACGAAGGCGACGGCCAGGGAGAAGATGCTGAGCGCGTGCAGGCGCCACTCGCGCACCATGCCGCGATGGGCGCGTCGCGTGGTCGAGACCGAGATCATGCGCGTTCTCTTTCCCTGTCAGTGCGGGAGGCTATTGTCGAACTCTTCCGTCGCGATCCCGTTGGGGACGTCGATGGCTTTCCCCTCGTCGAGCACCACCACCCGGCGAGGGCGCACCTCGAGCAGCGTGCGGTCGTGCGTGGCAAAGAGAACGGTGGTCCCGTTCTCGTGGATCTCTTCGAAGAGGCCCAGGACGTCGATGCCGAGCTGGGGGTCGAGGTTGCCCGTGGGCTCGTCCGCCAGGATGAGCGCGGGCTCTCCCACGATGGCTCGCGCGATGGCCACCCGTTGCTGCTCGCCCCCCGAGAGGACGCCCGCCGCGTCCTCGCCCCGGCCTGCCAGCCCCACGCGCTCCAGCGCCTCGCCGACCCGCGCGCGAATCAGGCGCTGCGGCAGGCCGAGGACCTCGAGCGCGACGGCGACGTTCTCGTAGGCGCTCCACGAGGGCACCAGCTTGAAGTCCTGAAAGACGATGCCCAGGTTGCGCCGGAGAAACGGGATGGCGTCCTCCCGCAAGCGCGCCACGTCGCGGCCGAGAAAGAGAATGCGCCCGTCGTCCACCGTCTCCCCTCGGTAAAGGAGGCGCAGAACGGTGGATTTCCCCGAGCCGCTCGGTCCGGTCACGAAGACGAACTCGCCGCGCTCGATGACCAGGTTCATGCCGCGCAGCACGGGAGTGCCCTCGCGGTAGGACTTGAACACGTCCTCGAAGACGAGGATGGGGCGCTGCGCCGCCTCGCGCGAGAAGCGCGCGTTGCCCGCGCGCAAGAGTGGGCGAAAGCGCTCCGGGTGCTCCGTCCGTGGCATCCTTTCCCGGGTATCAGGGAGGCGCGAAAAGCGCCAACTTTTCGGCCGACGACAGCCCGGGATTCGCCGCGGAAGCGCAATGGCTCGCCGCGCGCTCGGCGAGGGCCAGCGCGCGCGTCCCGTCGAGAGCCGTGGCCAGCTCCCGGGGGGTGCCGCCGTCCAGCGCGTCGGCCAGGGCGATGGCTTGCCCGACCAGAGGCTCTTCGAGGAGCAGCGGCATCTCCGCGCGCGCGCCCGATTCGCGCGGGTCCCGGGCGGCTCGAACCAGCCGGTGCGCCAGCAGATCGCCCTCGTAGATCCAGCGCGACGTGGTTAGCACCATGCCACGGCGTCGCTCGAGCGCGGTTCGATCGACGTAGAGGTGGCCGAACGCCCCGGACGTCGTGGTGACAAGGACATGGGCCACGTCCTCGCCCGCTCCCTCCGAGGGCGAGCCGCCGACCGCCCCGTGAACGAAGGCTTGCCCCCCGCCGAGGTAGGCCGCCAGATCGAGATCGTGAACGGCGAGGTTGACCAGCACGCCGCACTCGCTCGGCCGCGAAGGGCCGACGCGCTGCGTGTCGATGGCGACCACCCGCTCGCCTCGGACCAGCCTGGCCAGGGCGCGTACGACGGGGTTGAAGCGCTCCGAATGTCCGACGAAGAGGCGCGCCGATCCACGCGACGCCGCGACGCCGAGGGCCTCGGCTTCGGCGGCGCGCGCGCAGAGCGGCTTCTCGACCAGCACGTGCCGCCCGGCGGCCAGCGCGCGGGCGACGATCCCGGCATGGGTGCGTGTGGGCGTGGCGACGACGACGACATCCGCGCGGGCGATGGCCTCCCGCTCCCCGCCGAGCACGGGCAGGCCCTCCGGCCATTCCAGCCCGGCTCGCAGATCGTAGGCGCCGACCAGCTCGAAGCGCTCGGACAAGGCGGCGAAGACGCGGGCATGCCGCCGGCCCATCACGCCCAGTCCCACGACCGTCACTCTGTGCCGTCTGGGGGTTGCTCTGCGCACTCGCGGGTCCTTCTCCTTTCGCGGCGGCGAAGATGCCATGCGCGAGCGAAGCGGAGCAAGCGATGCAATTTCAGGCAGACGGGGGTATGCGTCTCGTCGAACGACGCGGGAGGCGCGAATGAAGTGGCATCGAGTCGGAGGGGCGATCGGGCTGATGCTTCTTCTGGGCGCGTGCGAGGTGCAAGTGCAGCGCCCCCCGCCTGCGCCTCCGCGATATTACTACTACTACGCCGCCACGCCGCCCCCGCCCGCCCCGCAGCCCCCTCGTGAAGTCGTGACCGGGGGCCGCCCGGCGCCGCCCGTGCTGCGGGTCTACGGCCCTGCTCCAGAGCCGGTCTCGGTCCGCTTTCCGACGCGCATCGTCCACCCGCCCGCGCTGCCCGACGCCGGCCTCGCTTTCCTCGATCTCCAGGGCCTCCAGGCGCTCGTTCTGCGGCTGCGCCCCGATCGCAAGTGCGGCCCGCGGGAGATCACCGGAGGACACTGGATTCACCTCGACTGCAACCTGCACGCGCCCATCAAGTCGGCGAAGGCCTTCACGCCCGACAAGCTCAACCTCCTCTTGCAGGGGCTTCTCAACCTCGACAGTCCCATCGCCATCCCCGGTATTCCGGGCCTCCCCGGACAGCCCGCCAGCCCGGCCGGCGCAGGGACGGCCACGGCCCCGCCCGCCGCGCAGCTGGGGACGCTCGGGCTGCCCGACTCGGTGGATCACCGGAAGGATGGCACCGAGGGTCCGATGAAGGATCAGGGGCAAGTCGGCGCCTGCACGGCCTTCTCGCTCTCGACCGCCATGGACAACGCCATCCGCCGCCAGAACGGAAACGAGACCACCTCGACCTTGCACCTCTGGTCTCACTACGGCAACCCCGTCGTGCAGAGCGCGGGCGATCGGAACCTCAGGAAACCCATCGCCCCGTGGGATGCGTGGCCGTACGACGAACGCGTGGCGTGCGAGCTCGACGTCAGCGGGGACCACGACTGCGGCCCTTACATGCCGCCGGTCACCCAGGGGAGCGGAGCGCGTGACGCCACGATCCAGGCCAAGGTGAAGGACAGCGACGCGAAGGGGCAGTGGCAGGTCACCGAGTACGACAAGATCCCCAGCGACCCCGACACGCTCGCCGCTTTTCTCGCGTCGGGGGCGGACGTGTGGACGTCGATGGATATCGGGACCACGTGGCTCAGCACCTCGGGCGAGAACATCGCCGACTGGAGCGCGGTGAACGTCGACGGTGGTCACGCCTTCGTGCTCGCCGGCTACCGGCACGTGGGCGGAAAGCGGCAGTTCCTGGTCCACAACAGCTGGGGAACGACCTGGGGCGACCGAGGGTACGCATACCTGTCGGAGGCCATGATTCGCGCGTTCTTGAAGACGTCCTACAAGGTCGTGGTGGCCCACGGGAACGCCCCGGCTCCGGCGCCGACCGTCTCCGACGCGCTCACCGACGACGATTGCGGCGAGGATCAGCTGGTCGACTCGGTCACCGGGCAATGCGCGAAGATCTGTCCGGACGACTCGCGCCCGGCCAACGGCAAGTGCCCCGCCCCGCGACGCTGAGATCTCAGTGACGGTGCTCGCGGCGGCGCTTCACCCAGTCTTCGAGCTGGCGGTCGGCCTCGTCGAAGGCACGGTCGGCCACCGCGTGAGCGTTCTCGAGAACGGCGTGGGAGGGCGTATGGCGCACCAGGAGCTCGTGCCCGGGAAGGCCGACGTTGATGGACACGCGATAGCGATCGCCGTGGTGGAGATGGTGACCGGCCAGCTCGATCACGACGTGGCACGAGATGAGGCGCTCGAACAGATGCTCGAGCTTCTCGGCGCGCCGCCGGACATGGGTGGCGAGCGAGTCAGAGTGGGCCATGCTCCGAAACGTGAGCTGAAGGGGCATCTGCACGGGGAGGACCTCTCGCGCTGGACGTGCAGATTCCGTGCGCGCGCGGGATGTGGGAACCGGGTCCCGCCGGCGCACCCTCCCCGTCGCGCGGGTGCTCCGGTCTTGCCCCTGGGGCGGATTCGCGCAGAGCCCCGAGCGGCAGCGATGCTGCACCAGTCCGGCGGTCCTGCTTCTCATGAGTGCCCGGGGCCGTTCGGCTCGGCCATGGCCTTGCCGCTCCGGAAGGAGGGTCGCAAGCGGTTTGGCCAGAATGCCGCAGGTGCTGACCTGCCGGGTGTGGAAGGTGCAGTCACTCCGGCGGAGGCCGACCATGAACGCTCGAGGTGAAGTGCTGCTGGTCGACGATGACTCGAGCTTTCGCCTGGTCCTCGGCGAGGTGCTGAAGGCGGAGGGTTACTCGATCCGCGAGGCCGCCAACGGCATTGAAGCACTGGAGACGCTCCGGAGCCATGCGCCGGACCTCATCCTGACGGACCTCATGATGCCCCTGATGAACGGATGGGACCTTTACGCGGAGCTCGGGCGGGATGTGCGGCTGTCGGGCATTCCCGTGGCTTTCGTCTCCTCCGTCGCACGCATGAGGCCCCTTGGAGCACGGATGCTCAGGAAGCCGGTCGAGATGGCCGATCTCCTTGCACTGCTCGCGTCGATTCGCGCCTGACGTGTGACGCCGTCAGCGGCCGATTCCGAACGAGAACGGAAAGGTGGCCTGCGAGCTACCGTCGCTCGACGGGAAATGCCAGGCGCGCACCTGACGCAGCACGCAGCCCTCGACGCGCGGGTTGTGGATGCTCGAACCGGCGAGCCCGGCGCTGGTCACGCCGCCGCTGGCGTCGATGGTCCACGACACGGACACGCCTCCCTTCAGCGTGGGATCCTTCTGCGCTTCCACCTCGTAGCAAGCTTGCAGCGCGCCCTTGTGGGCGATGACCACGCGCCGGATCTGCTCGGGGTTGAGGCCGCCGCGCGTCGCTGCCCCCGCTCCACTGGCCGCCAGCCCGCGCTCGCCGGGTCCCGTGCCGGCGCCGTTGCCCGTTCCGTTGCCGCCCCCGGTGCCGCCGCCCGTCCCTCCGCCCCCGAAGCCGCCGGTTCCCCGGCCTCCGGGGCCGCCGGTGCCGGAGCCGAAGCCACCTCCCGCCCCCGGTCCCCACCCGGTGTTCATGGTGCCGGAGCCGAACATGACCCCCGCGCCGGTCCCGCCGCCGCCGGAGCCGGCGCCTTTCAGGCCCGTCCCTGGCCCGGACCCGAGCACCACGTTGTCCGAGTGGAGGCCCCCGAGCGCGTTGGCCACGGTCTGAATCTCGGCCAGCGTCTTCTTGATGTCGGTGCCGGTATCGGCGAGCGCCTCGCTGAGCCCGCCGTAATTCGTGGTGGGCTTGATGTCGCCGGGTAGCTCGGAGTGGTCCTCCTTGCCGTTCAGCCCGGCCTTCCCCTCCTTGCCGGCGATCTTCTGACCGCCGCCCATCTTCTTGGGATCCTTGGCGCCGGGGTCCTTGATCCCCTGGCCACCGCCCCCCTTGTCGGGCGACGCCGCGGGAGGCTCCATCTCCGGGAGCACGCGCTTCAGGCCGAAGCGCGCGGCGTAGTCCTCGGCGCTCACCAGCTCGGGCGGCAGCCGGTAGTCGGGCGGCGTCCAGTTGATGATGAGAAGGCCGATGATCCCGAGATGGAGGACGATGCTGGAGAAGACCGAGAGGCCCACCAGCGGTTCGAGCGAGACGCTGCCTTTGAGGGGTCGAGCGGCCGTCGTGTACTGAAAGAAGATGGAGAAGAGACCGTACTGGAGTAGGCCGTAGTCGCCGGGAAGCACCGGGACGGGAGCGCCGGTACGCGCCAGCAGCAGCACGTTCTCGTCGCGCCCGCGCAGCATCAGCGTCCCCGAGACGGCGCCGCGCGCGTCGAGCTCCCATCCCCCCCCCACCGCGCGTAGCGGCGTGGTCGGCGCAGCCAGGCCGTCGGGCATCACCGCGAAGGCATCCCGGTGATCGCCCACCACGCAGTCCTGCCCGCGCGAGAGCAGGCGCACCCCGACGATGGTGGTCCCCCAGGTGGCGGCCACCCGCAAGACCGGCGCGTCGGCGGCACCGAAGGACGTGCTCATCAGAAGCTCGACTCCTTTCGCGTCTCCGACATCTCGCGCAGGAAGGTGCGATGACCCAGGTCGCCCGCGGAGAACTCCGCGCGAACGCGGCGGAGGAAGTAGACGAGCTGCGGGCTCTTCAGCCTTCCTTCGATATCGAGCTCGCTGAACTTGAAGACGCGCGTCCCGCCGTCCAGCGTCTTCGACTCGACGACGCCCGCGCCGGCATCGGCCGGCACCGTCGCCCCGGCGGTGGGAGCCGCGCCGGGCGTGGCGGCGAGGGCCGTGCTCGCCGTCGATGCCGTCCCGGCGTCGGCGAGGGGGGTCTTCTTCGGCACGGTGCGCCCGGCGTGCGGCCGCCAGGCAGGCGTCGTCTTCGGCGGCGCGGCGACGGCGATGTGCGCGAGGAGGGCCATCCACGAGGGCGCGGCGAGGGCGAGGGCGATGAGCACGACCCGCAGGCGCGACCTGGCGCGTGCGGCGGGGCGGACGAAGGGCGCGTCTCCCATGTCACTGCAAAGCATAACCCGGCGCATCCCCGGCACGGCAAGCGCGGCGAGGGGTCGGACGATGTGCGCGGAGGAGCGCCGCGGACGCGCACGACACGTGCTCTTCGCTGGTTCGCTTGTGGACGCGTGGTCTCCGCTTGCCGACGCGTGCTCTTCGCCAGCGGACGCGTGGTCTCCGCTCGCCAACGCGTGGTCATCGCGAGCCGACCCGTCATCTCCGCTCGCCGACGCGAGGTCTCCGCATGCCGGCGCGTGCTCTTCGCGAGCGGACGCGGAGTCTCCGCTCGTAGGCGCATCCCCGAGCAAAGGGGTCGCGTGCCCGAGCGTCCCGGTCGAGGTCCTGAGCGACGGCGTCGCCTTCGCGAGCCGAGCCGCCGCGATCGGAACGGACGGGGTCACCCTTCCGAGCAAAGCCGTCGCGGTCCGGAGGGCGGATGTCGCCGTCCCGAGCGCAGCCATCGCGTGGACGAGCACCGGGACCACGCCCCGGAGCGAAGCCGCCGCGGTCGGGAGCCGAGAAACCCGGCCTCGGAGCGAAGCCGTCGCGTCCTGCAGCGAACAGACCGCGCCCCGAAGCGAAGCCGTCGCGTCGTGCAGCGAACAGACCGCGCCCCGGAGCGAAGCCGTCGCGTCCTGCAGCGAACAGACCGCGCCTCGGAGCGAAGCCGTCGCGTCCTGCAGCAGACAGACCGCGCCTCGGAGCGAAGCCGTCGCGTCCTGCAGCAGACAGACCGCGCCCCGGAGCGAAGCCGTCGCGGTCCGCAGCAGCGAGACCGCGTCCCTCGGCGAAGCCCTCGCCTTGCCGAGCGACGAAAACGCGCCCGCGGCCTTCGCGCTCGCGTTCACGAGGGAAGCCCTCGCTTACTTCTTCGTCGCCGTCGCGTGCACGGGCCCCGGTTTCGGCGGTACGGGCGGCGGAGCCTGCGGAGGGGGCGGAGCGTTGGCCGCGGCCGCCGAGATGTACTTCTCGGCCTCCGCGCGCAGCGGATGGTCGGCCGGAGCATCGGCGAGGAAGCGCTTGAAGAGCGGCGCGGCCTCCGCGGGCCGCTTCAGAAAGTCGGCGTAGAGAACCCCCAGGTTGAAGAGCGCGCTGGTGTCGTGCGGGTTCGCCGCCAGCGCCTTCTCGAGCAGGCCGCGCGCCTCGTCGAGCTTCTGCGGGTGCTGCGCGTCCCCCTCACCCCGCAGCGCGGCCGCCAGACCGACCTCCGCCTCCACGTCGTCCGGGGAGACCTTCATGATCTCGCGGTACTGCTCCTCGGCCTTGGCGTACGCGCCGGCCTTGAGGAGCACCACGCCCATGTTCAGGCGCGACGTCGTGTCATGCGGATCGGCCTGCGACGCCTTGCGAAACTCGGCGAACGCCTCGGCGTCGTCGCCGTTCGACAGGTCGAGCAATCCCGTGGCCCGGTGCGCCACCGCGCTGTTGGGGCTGGCGTCGAGCGCCTGCTTGGCCAGAAGCGCGGCTGCTTCCTTCTCGCCCTTGGCCAGGTGCGACAGCGCGAGCTCGGCCAGCGCCGTGGAGTCGGCCGGCTTCCGTACCAGGACTTCACGCGCCTGGGCGATGGCCTTGTCGATCTGTCCGCTCTCGCGCAGCGCGGCCACGTAGAGCGTCCTCGCGTCGACGGCGTTGGGGTGGCCCTGCACGAAGTCGGCGAGCCCTTCCGCGGCGAGCTTGTGCTCTCCCCGGCGCCGCCGCACCTCGGCCAGCGCGCCGGCGATCTCCTGCGAATCGGGCGCCAGCTTGGCGGAGAGGGCCAGCTGGTCCTCCGACCCGCCCAGATCCCCGGTCGTGGCCAGCACCACCCCCAGATCGTAGTGCGCCTCCCACAGGTTGGCGTCGATGGCGATGGCCTCGCGCAGGAGCGCCAGCGCCCGGTCCCGCTGCCCGTCCTTCGCCGCCTGGACGCCTTGCACCATCCGCCCCACCGCCATGGGATTCGCCGGGGGCAGCGTCACCACCGCCAGCGCCGCGTGAGGGCGTGTCGCGGCACTTCCGCCTCCGCACCCCGCGAGCATCGACAGAGCCACGAGGAGCCCGAACGCGCGCGCTGTCGGCGCACACCTTCTCATTTCTTCACCGGCGGCGGCGCGGCGACGGCGCGGCTCGGCGCTTCGATGAGCGCGGGGAGCGGAAGCGGCCCCTGCGAACGGACCTCGAACCCGGTCTCCTTGAAGGGCGGATAGAGCTCGCTGTTCAGGCGCCCGAGGGCGTCGCGCATCTTGGCCGTCCACTGGTTGTAGATGCCGATCTCCAGGGCCTTCTTCCAGCCGTTCTCGTAGGCATCGAGGCTGCGCTCCTCCATGGGAACGGCGAACTCCTCGATCTGCGACTGGTACTCGGCCTTCTGGTCCTCGGTCTTCACCTCCGGGGGCGGCGGCGAGTCGCGCAGCGCCTTTCCGTAGGCCTCGTACATGTGGCCGATCTGGAAGAGAGCCGCCGTGGTCCATTCGGCCACGCCCAGCGAGACGCAGTCGAGGAACACCTTGGCCGCCTCCTTGAGAAGCTCGGTCTTCTGTTTCAGGCGCGCCTTGAGCTGCTTCACGTCGCCCTGGATCTGGATCTGCTCGAACCTGGCCAGGACCCGCTCGCCTTGCATGTAGCGCGCGTGCGCGGCGGCGAACTTCCCCTCCGGGGACATGTCGTGCGCCCGATGTTTGCCCAGCGTCACCGCTTCCTCCAGCGAGACCTCGGCGCCGCGTTCGTCCCCCGTCTTGATCTGCGCTTGCGCGAGGAGGACCAGGCCCTCGGCGCGGTGATCGAGGTTTTTGGCGCGGGTGATGTAGCGCTTGTAGAGCTCCGCCGCGTCCTTCGCCCGCCCGGCGTTCTGGTGGGCGCGTCCCATCTGGAAGACCACGTCGTCGGCTTCCGGCGTCGAGCCGTAGGCGGCGAGGAACCGCGTCCCGTCGGCGACCGCGCGATCGTGCTCGCCGGTGGCCTCGCGGAGGATGACCGCGTTGTAGGCGGCGTCCTTCTCGTGCTCGTACTTGGCGTAGTTCGGGTGCTCGCGATCCCCGATGCTGGTCATCTGCTCGGCGAGCTCGGCGGCTTCGCCGAAGAGGCCCATGGCCTGCAAGGTGGTGGTGGCGATCCACGCGCCGTTCGGGGACTCCGGGCGGTCCCGGTACGCCGGCCCCATGGCCAGCTGCGCCGCCTCCTGCAGCGTCTTCGCGTCGCCCGCGAGCTTGGCCTCCTGCTCGGCGTTGACGCAGGCCTGCGCCGCGCGCGGATCGCGCGGGAACTCCCTTGCCGCGCGGAGGTAGGCGGCCGCCGCCGCGGCGTGGTCACCCGCCGTCGCCTTCTGCTCCCCTTGCTTGAACACCGCCTGCACGATGAGCGCGTCGAGGCGCTCCTGCTGCTTGGCGCCGGCGAAGCTGGGGAGGGCCTTCAACCGGCGCGCCCAGGTCTCGATGTTCTCGTAGTTCTTGGCGCGGTTGAAGGACTCGAGGATGCTGTCGCCGGCGTCGCGCGACTGCTCGCTGTTCGGGAACTTCTCCAGCAGCATTCCCCAGATCTTCACCGCCGAATCGTAGTTGCCATTCTGGAAGTAGTAGCTGCCCTGCCGGTAGAACATGGCCGGGAGCTGCGGGTCATTGGGGTAGAATTGCGCGTAGAGGTCGAGGGCCTCGGCGTAGCGCTTGTCGGCCTCGGTCTCGCTCCTCTTCTCGCGCTTGACGTCCATCTCGCGTGAGAGCGCCACCAGCGCGTTGTAGAGCGCGTCGTGGCGCATGGTCGCCATCTCCGGCGTGGCCTGCTTGGGGATGCCCTTGGCGGCGGCCAGGTAGTGCGTGGCCGCGTCGAGGTTGCGCTCCAGGCGAAAGAAGTCGATTTCGCCCACGTAGAACTGCAGCTCGTAGGCCCTGGGCTCGCTGCCGAACTTGGAGAGGTAGACGTCGTAGAGCGCGGAGGCCCCCTCGAACTCCGCGCGGCTGGTCTTGTCCTTCTGGGCTTTGGCGTGGAGCGAGGTGGCGTCCTGGCGCAGCGCCTTCTCGATCGCCGCCGTCGTCGCCGTCACGTTGGCCGGATCGCCCTGCGTCCGCGACCACGGCCCGCCGCTCGTGTACTGCGCGATGGCGCGCTCGAACACCGCCTTGACGCGACCCCAGTCCTCGATGGCGTTGTAACCGGCCGCGACCTGGAGGATCCACTGCCCGGCGTCGCGGCTGGTCGGCTCGAGCTTGATGAGGAGCTCGTAGGCCTCGATGCCTTTCTCGTAGTGCGCCTGGTCGTAGTACTGCTCGGCCAGGCGCCGCACGATACGCCCGCTGAAGCGCTCGCCCCCGATCTTGGTGAGGAAGGCGTAGAGATCCTGCGCGGTGTTCTTCTCGTCCTCGGTGAAGACCTCCACCACGTACTTGAGCGCCTCCTCCTGCAGCTCGTCGAGCTGCTGCTGCTGCGCAGCGTTCACGTTCTTGCGGCCCGCGTCGGTGGCCTCGAAGACGCCGACGAAGCGCTTGGCCGCCTCGTCGTTGTTGCCCAGGCGCCAGTAGCACCACGCGCTCTTGAAGAGGGCCAGGCCGTAGAGGGCCGGGTCGATCTGCGCGCGGAAGCCGAGGACCTTCTCGTATTCGACCAGCGCTGCCTGGTAGTCGTAGTGGCCGTTGAAGATGGCCTCGGCCTTGGCCATGTGCGCGTCGGGGACGAAGCGCGATCGCGGGAAGTCGCGCAGGATGCGCTCGAAGCGCTCCCGCGCCTCGTCCTCTTTGCCCTGTTCGAAGGCCAGGAACCCGTCCACGTAGAGCGCGAGATCGAGCTCTACGAACCAGGGATAGTCCTTGAGGACGCGACCGAGCAGATCCCGCGCCACCCGGTAATCGAGCTCGGGCGCAGGGCCGCGCTGGTCGACGGGCTTCTTGTCCCAGACCTCGAAGCGCATGACGAAGGCCTCGCGCTCGTTCTCCCATTGCAGCTCGGCGAGACGCACCAGCGCCTCGGGCATCTCCGCCGCCTCGCGCGGCGTCTCGGCCACGAAGGTCTGCAAGAGCGCGATCCCCTGGGAGCGGAGCTGCCGACTTTGTACGAGATCGTTGGCCACCCGCAGGTCGAGGCGCCCCTGGAGCTGCTTGCGCAGCGCCTCCGGGATCTTCGGCCCGCGTATGGCGGGCCGCCCGCTGGTTCCTCCCTCCGAGACCCCACCGCGCCCGGCGCCGACCGGCTTCTGCGCCGGTCCCGCGTCGACGCTGCGCTCGGCGGCGGGCTTGATGTCCCCCGCCACCCCGGCGGCAGGCGTACTGGGCGGTGGCGTGGCCGCTCGCGCCGGTGCAGGCACGCTGACCGCCGCGGAGCCGAGCGCCCCGAGCAGCCAGCAGGCGAGCGCGCCGGCCCCCCCTGCGCGAGCCGCGATCACCGGATCTCGCTTCCCACGTATTCGTCCGGCCAATCGTCGCCCTCGAAGGGCCAGTATTCTTCGTTATCCTCGAGAAAGCGCGCCGCATCGAGCGAGTCGACGGCGTCGTCCGGCAAGTACCCCAGGCGGATGGCATCGACCTCCACCTCGAGCGCGCGCTTTCGTCCGAGGATGCTCTCGATGCGCCCGAGACGCGCGCGCCGCAGCAGGCGCGAGAGGCGGAGGTCGAGCCGGTGGAGCGCGTCCCTGGCCAGCGCGGTCT
>Ga0302325_10003703_pt1 | contig 35833 bp, 32 predicted proteins | sample Palsa_T0_2_FD_201948 | JGI IMG/M metagenome (GOLD analysis project Ga0302325, IMG submission 201948) | Peat permafrost microbial communities from Stordalen Mire near Abisko, Sweden - Palsa_T0_2 | ecosystem: Environmental > Terrestrial > Soil > Palsa > Peat permafrost | place: Sweden: Abisko...
CGCGAACGACCGGTCAACACGGATCTCCGCCCCAAACGTGAACATACCCACAGGGCAAACGTGAAGACCTCAGAGTGGGCGATCCAGGACTCGAACCTGGGACCTCTTCCTTATCAGGGTGGGCGGGTCCTGTTCGGTCGCTCCGGATGCCTTTATTTGCAGGCGGCGACCTCGTCGATGCTCTCGCCGGCGACGGGATTCACGGTGCCAGGATGCGCGCCCTGATCGTCGGGCTGGTGGCGCAGCGGGCTACGGATCAGCTACGCGCTGCTCACCGAATCTGACCTCGAACCACGACGCGGCGCACTCCTCGTCCGCTGCGCGACAGGTGACAGCGGCGCCACTACTATTCAGCCTGCAAGCTTCACCGAATTCCGGAGCCGCGTCGTGTGTAGTCGCCTAAGTCGCCGGTGGAATCCCAATCGTAGCGAGGCCCACATGGCCGCCCCGCGATCCCGGAGCCACTGACGGAGCCGTGCGGTCATGATCAGGGAATCTTCCTCTGACGAGATGCTGATGGCCCGCGTGCAGCGCGACGACCAAAGCGCGTTCGAGGTTCTCTACCAGCGCCACTGGAATGCTGTGTTCTCGCTGGCGATGCGGATCCTTGATGACCGAGGCTTGGCCGCCGACGTCACACAGGAGACGTTCATCCGCCTGTGGATCAACCGCGACCAGTACCGCCCGGACCGGGGCCGCCTACGATGGTGGCTACAGTCGATCGCTCGAAACCGCGCGATCGACTTCCAGCGCCGCGACCCCGGGGATCTGCCACGGACTACGCCGGCTTTCGAGCTGGCGGCTGCGCCCGACTCGACCGAGGAAGACGTACTTGCCGGGGATGAGCGGCGCAAGCTCGCGACCCTCGTCGAATATCTCCCATCCGAGCAGCGCGCGGTCATCGAACTCGCCTTCTACGCCGGCCTGTCCCACGCCGAGATCACCGAACAACTCGGCGTCCCCCTTGGCACGATCAAGGGACGCATCCGCTCCGCACTCAAGAGCCTCCGCGTCGCCCTACCCCACGACGAGACGCACGCCACTACCGGCTAAGGGTCACGGAATCAATCGATTCTCTCTGGATGACAACTGGGGGAAGGTTCCACGTGCACATCGGGAGTTTGCGCGACAGACCGAGCTGTGCGCATCGTCGACCCGCTGCCAACGTTCCGCAAGCTCTCACGGGCAACAGGAGTCCCGTTGACACCCAACGGCCCCGAGAACCAGAATTGCCCAGACCTACGGGCGTCCGAACCATGGGCGATCCAGGACTCGAACCTGGGACCTCTTCCTTATCAGAGAAGCGCTCTAACCGACTGAGCTAATCGCCCGGGCAGGCGATTCTAGCGGCGGGTCGGGGGAGCCGGGGCGAGCTTGCAGGGGTGGTCACGCGACCGGCCGGACGCCCATCCGCCGTGCGAACCCGATCGCCTCATCGAGGGAGGAGAAGCTCATTGCGACGCGGTAGCCCGACCTCGACGGGGTCACGTCGACGGGGGCGCCGAGCGCGGCGCCGACGGCGTCGGCGATACGCGCGATCGCATCCTCCTGATCGGGGTGGAGGGTCGTCCCTGCTGGGCGAGGGGAATGCCGCTGAGCCTTGTTGCCGGCGGCGCGGGCGCGGGTCTCGAGCTCGCGGACCGACCAGCCCGCCTCGACGGCCTCGGCCGCCAGGCGCCGGCGCTCGCCTTGATCCTCGGCGAGCAGCAGGGCGCGCCCGTGGCCTTCGGTCAGCTCTCGGCGCTCGATCAGCGCGATCACCTCGTCCGGGAGGTCGAGCAGGCGGATCAGGTTGGACACCGCGACCCGGCTGCGCCCTACACGCAGCCCGACCTCTTCGCGGGTGAGCGCGAGCTCCTCGACAAGGGCCGCGCAGGCGCGGGCTTCCTCGATCGCGTTCAGGTCCTCGCGCGCCATATTCTCGATCAGCGCCACCTCGAGTGAGGTCGCGTCGTCGTGGTGGCGCACGATCGCCGGCACCGTGGTGAGCTCGGCCAGCCGCGCCGCTCGCCAGCGGCGTTCGCCGGCGATCAGCTCGTAGCGGCCGCCCGCGAGCGGTCGGACCAGCACGGGCTGAAGGACTCCCCGAACCTTGATCGACTCCGCGAGCGCAAGCAGAGATTCCTCGTCGAAGGCCCGGCGTGGCTGGTGGGGACTGGGGGCGATCAGCTCGAGCGGCAGCTCACGCAGCTCCTCGAGCTCGTCCCGCGGCGCGACGGCGAGGATCGCCGCGAGCCCGCGTCCCATCCCGCGCTGTCGATCAGCCACGCGCCGCCACCTCCTTGGCGAGCTCGAAATAGGCGTCGGCGCCCGCGCAATGAGGATCGTGGTGGATCACCGGCTTACCGTAGCTCGGCGCCTCGCCGATCCGGATATTGCGCGGGATGACGGTCTCGAACATGAGCTCGGGAAAATGGCGGCGCACCTCTCGCTCGACGTCCTGTGCCAGCCGCGTGCGCGCGTCGTACATGGTCAGCAGCATCCCGGCCACCGTCAGCGTCGGGTTCAACTCGCGCTGCACGAGCGAGAGCGTCTCGAGCATCGCGGCCAGGCCCTCGAGCGCGTAGTACTCGGCTTGGACCGGCACGATCACGCGATCGGCCGCCACCAGCGCATTGACGGTCAGCGGCCCGAGGGAGGGCGGGCAATCGATCAAGGTGAACGCGTACCGCGCTCGGATCGGTTCGAGCGCTGACCGCAGCCGCGTCTCGGAGCCGGTGATCCGCGGTAGCTCGACGGTCGCTCCGGCCAGGTCCGGGCCGGAAGGCGCTACGAACAGGTGTTCGATTCCCGTCGGGACGATCACCTCCTCCAGCGATGCTGAGCCGATCAGGACGTCGTACACGGTGAGCTCGGCGTCCTTGGCGAGCCCGAGACCGACCGTCGCGTTGGCCTGGGGATCGATGTCGATCAGGAGCGAGTCGTATCCCGCCTCGGCCACGCACGCCGCGAGGTTGACGGCGGTGGTGGTCTTGCCCACGCCGCCCTTTTGATTGGTGACCGCGTAGACCGTACCCATCGTCAGCCGAGAAGCTACCGAGCCGCGCGGTCGGACGAAACCCCGAGGGCACCGCCCGGCGGCCCGGCCGCTTTTCGCTTTCGTCGCTCATCCGCTCCTTCCCGTCGCGCCGAGGGGGCGCTTGAGCGCCATCCCGGGTCGGCGCGGGAATCTGGCAGGTGTCTCTCTCACCTTCGACATCAGGTGGAGATATCGGTGCTCGACCCCTGTATACGGGCGAACCCGCAGTGGTGGCGCCGGCTCAAGGCCCAGTTCGGCGGCCGCGCGAGCGCCCGCACGCTCACCCTCAGGATCAGGCCGACCCCGCCAAGTCACGAGCACGCCGCCGGGTCGCAGCAGCGGCGCGGCGTACTCGACGACCACCGGGAACGGGGCGAGCGCGCGGGCGACGACCAGGTCACTGGTGCCGAGGCCTTCCCGCCACTCCTCGACGCGAGCGTTGACTACGGACACGTTGCTCGACCCCGTGGCCGCCGCCGCCCGCTCGAGGAACGCGGACCGGCGCGCATTCGCCTCCACCAGGACCACCCGAGCGTCCGGGAGCGCTACCGCCAGCGGGAGGCCAGGGAAGCCGGCACCCGACCCCACGTCCACGATCGCCCGGGCATCGCGCACCGCGCCGAGCTCGAGGGCAACGAGCGAGTCCGCCAGGTGGACGTCGACGGCCGCGCGCGGATTCCGCACGGCACTAGGGGCATGTTCGTCGTACGCCAAGACCTCGGTCAGCGCGAGCAGCGCCCCCGCGGCGCCGACGGGGAGTCCGTAGCGCCGTACCAACGCTCCGATCGCGGTGTCGACTTCGTCTGGCGGGCTCATTCCGTGACCCGCCGCGCGAGCGTCGGCGTGTTCACGCCTCGGTCCGCGACTGGACCCTGGCGATATAGCTCGCGTAACGCTCGCGCATCTGCACGAGACGCCCCCAGGCATAGCCGTCGAGCTCCGGGGTCAGTCCCTGTTCGAGCACGGGCAGGACGTCCTCGACGAGGGCGCGGCCGCGAGCCATCCACTGGTAGTACGAGCGATCCCCGTGGTCGTACGGCCCATACAGTCGCGTGCGCGGAAACACGGTAACCAGCCATCGGAACAGCGCTTCGTGGCGTACATGCATACGCAGCGTGATCTGGGGCTGCTTGCCGTCGCCGCCGAACGATCCCTCGCCGATCAGCAGACCGACGACCAGTCCACGGTCAAACGGCGTGATCTCAAGCGGCTCCACTCCTGTTTCACCGGCAAGAAAAACGTGAAACAAGGACGAGGGTGACCGCGCCGACCGCCCGCGCCGAGCGGCGCTGGCTACTCAACGACCGGCGCGACGACGAGATGCCGATCGGGCTCCTCGCCCTCGCTGTAGGTCTCGATCCCGGTCCGGTCCCGCAGGTACTCATGGACGACCTTTCGCTCCAGTGCGCTCATCGACGCGAGCGACACCGGACGCGAATCCCGTACCGCCCGCTCGACGGCGCGGTCGGCGTCCGCCTGCAGCGCCAGCGCTCGGCGCTCGCGATAGCCGGATGCGTCGACCACCAGTCGCTTGCGCGCGAGCTCGCCCCGGAACGCCGCCCTGTACGACAGATGCTGGATCGCATCGATCGTCTGCCCGTGCCTGCCGATCAGAAGCCCAAGGTCGTCGCCTACGTAGGCCGCGGTCAACGTATCCGCGTCCTCGCTGATCTCGACCCGGGCGGGAACGCCGGCCGCGGCGGCGATCCGCTCGAGAAGTTCTCGTACCCGCTGCTCTGCCGCGCTCGCCGCCGGGTCCTCCACGCTATCTCCTGCGCCCCGAGCGCTTCTTTTTCTTTCGAGGCGAGCGCGGCGGCGGTCCACCGCGACTACTCGGCCCGCCCGACGGCTCTGGTGCCGGCTCGAGCCGGCGGCGAAGGAGTCCGCCGGCGACCGAGGGCTTCGTCCCTCCGGCCGGAGCCTTGCCAACCGAGGGCTTCGTCCCTCCGGCCGGAGCCTTGCCGCCCTCCGTCGCGGGCTTTCCGCCCCCGCCGGAAGGCTTCTTCCCACCACCGCCGCGACCACCCACAGGTTTCTGGCCGCCCGGCGGCTCCGCGCTACCGCCACCGTCGATAGCCCCGCCACCGGCGACGGCCACCTTCGCGGCGACCCCGGGCGGCGGCCCGACGATCCGGCGCACGACCGTCTGCTGGGCCATCGTCCACAAGTTGGTGGTGATCCAGTACACAATCACCCCAGCCGGGAAGTTGATGAAGAAGATCACGAAGACCAGCGGCATGAACATCATGATCTTGCGCTGCGTGGGGTCCATCGCCGGAGAGGACATCAAGATGCTCGAGAGCAGCTGCGTGCCTACGTAGAGGACCATCAGCACGACCAGGACAGCACCCGTCGCCTTGTTGGTCAGGTCCCCGATGAACAGGAACTGCGCGCCGTGGTGGACGCCACACGGGGTGGTCGCGCCCGCGCCGTGGACGGCGCGATACTTGGCCTGAATCGTCGGGCAGATGTACCCGCGCAGGTCCTTGCGCAGCAGGTAGTACAGCGAGATGAAGACGGGGAATTGGGCAACCAGCGGCAGGCAGGAGCCGAGCGGGTTGACGTTGTTCTCCTTGTAGAACTTCATGATCTCCTGGTTCAGGCGCTGCTTGTCGTCCTTGTACTTCGTCTGCAGGGCCTTGAGCTCGGGCTGGTGCGCCTGAAGCGCCTGCATCGAGCGGAACTGCTTGACCGTGAGGGGAACCAGGAAGGCCCGGATCACGACCGTGAGCAGCACGATCGACAGGCCCCAGCCGACACCGAGATTGTTGTGGAAGAACTTCAGCACCGCTTCGAACACGTCGATCAGCGGCTGCAGGATGTTCGCGGTGAGAAGCATGGTCAGGCGGTCGGAGTCTCTGAGCGCCGCGGCCTGAACAGCCCTTGGCGCTCGACGGGGTCAAACCCTCCGTGGCTCCAGGGGTTGCATCGAAGCAGCCGCCAGCCTGCGAGGATCAGGCCGCGGAGTATGCCGTAGTCGCGAATCGACTGCGCGGCATATTCAGAGCACGAGGGATAGTACTTGCAGTGCGGTCCGACCATCGGTGAGATCAACCGTTGATAGACCCGGATCGGCAGGATCGCGATGGTCCTCACGGCGCTCACGCCGTGCCCCCTCCGGACCTCTCGACGCGATCGATCAGATCCGCCAGCGCCCGGCGGATCCCGGCCAGACCCTCGCGCTCGGCCAGGCCCCTGGCATCGGTCCGGGCGACCACCACCACGTCGCTCCCGGCCGGCAGGCGATCGCCGTCGAGCGCGAAGGCCTCGCGCAGTAGGCGCTTTACCTGATTGCGCTGAACGGCGCCACCGACCTTGCGGGACACCGACAGTCCCAGGCGAGGCGTCGACGGATCCTCGCCGCGCGGGAACACATATAGGACGAGCTCCCGGCCACCGTGGGAGCTACCCTGCCGAAAGACCCGATCGAAGTCGGCGCTGCGCGAGAGCCGGCCCCGCTTCGGCCGGGGCTGGTTGCCCGGCCGACCGCGCATCACACGGTCAGCCGCTTGCGCCCTTTCGCGCGCCGGCGTTTGAGCGCCATGCGCCCTGCCCGTGTCTGCATGCGAGCACGAAATCCGTGCGTACGAGCGCGTTTGCGCTTCTTCGGCTGATAAGTGCGCTTCATCGTTCACGGTCCCGTTGGGGCGGCAGCCCATTATAGCCAGGCCCTCCCCGTCCAGCCCGCCCCTCCCGGCGACAGCCGATCCGCTACCGACTCGCCTTTTTCCCGCGCTTTGCGCCAAGCCCCGTTTTCCGTGCCCCGAACCGCCTCGGAGCGCTGGTATATTCGCCCCCTCCCGAGCGCCTCGTTAGGAGCTCCCTCCGCCGCCTTAGATTCTCAATCCTCCGAAAAGGAGTTGATTGTCGCTGCCAGCGCAATTCGAGTCCCCGCCTGCCTGGCACGAGATCCGCGCCGAGCTCCTGCGATCGGTTGGGCCTTCGATCTTCGACGTCTGGTTGGCTCCTGTCGAGGCGCAGCAAGCCGATGGCGACCTTCTCCTCCTACGCGTACCCCCCGACAAGCATTCGTGGGTGGTCGGGCGCTACGGCCGAATCATCGAGACCTGTGTCGCCGAGGTTCTCGGACCCAGCGTCCGCGTGAGGTTCAGCACTCCAGCCAACGCGGACAACAGCGCCGTAGGGCCCAGCGAGTCCAATCGGGGGGACACCGGCTCCTCCTTCAAGCCTCGCTACAGCTTCGACCAGTTTGTGATCGGCGACGGCAACCGGCTCGCGCACGCCGCTTCCCTGGCCGTCGCCGAACTTCCGGGACAGGCCTACAACCCACTCTTCCTGTACGCGCCTCCCGGGCTCGGTAAGACGCACCTGCTCCACGCCATCGCGAACTACGTACTCGAGTTCGGTGGCGGAGCCACCGTCAGGTACACGACGGTCGAGTCGTTCACGAACCACTTCATCTCCGCCCTCTCATCCCGGTCGCTCGAGCATTTCAAGCGCACGTACCGCGATGCCGACGTCCTCCTGATCGACGACGTGCAGTTCCTCGCCAGCAAGGCCAAGACCGGAGAGGAGTTCTTCCACACGTTCAACGCCCTCTATGAGACGGGGCGTCAGCTCGTCCTCACGTGCGACCGCCTCCCACACGACCTGACCACGATCGAGGAGCGGCTGCGTGAACGCTTCGAATCGGGCCTGGTCGCCGATATCAAGCCACCAGACCTCGCAACTCGCCTCACTATCCTCCACAAGCGGGCCGCGCTGGACAACATCGACCTCGCCGACCCCGCTGTGCTCGAGTTGATCGCCGGCCGCATCACCTCGAACATCCGCCTGCTCGAAGGTGCGCTGATCCGGGTCGTGGCCTTCCACTCGCTCACCGGCAGGCCGATCGACCTCGAGCTCACCGGCGAGGTCCTCGACAGCCTGCTCCCGAAGGGCAGCGCGGGCCCGCCATCGATCCAAGCCATCAAGCAGACCGTGGCCTCCCATTTCGGGATCTCGGTCGCCGCTCTCGTGTCCCCGAGCCGAGCCGTCGCCAACGCATGGCCACGCCAGGTCGCGATGCACCTCGCACGGATCCTCACCGACGCCTCGCTCCCCGCAATCGGTCGAGCCTTCGGCGGCCGTAGCCACGCCACGGTCGTTCACGCCTGTCGGCGCGTCGCTGATCAACTCGCTGTCGACAACCAGGCAGCCTCGGCCGTCGTGGCGATCACCGCCGCCCTCCGCGACGCCAACGACCGCGGCGACTGACAGACTTGTGTGTCGCCCTCCGCGCCAAGGACTCCCTGCAAGCCGGGGCCGATCAGAGCTTCTCAACAGCTCTTCTCAACACTATGACTGCTATTTGACTTCTAAGAGGTATCCCATTTGAAGATTTCAATCGACCGCGAAGGGCTGCTCACGCAGCTCCAGACCGTGGCTCGGGTCGCCTCATCGCGCACCGCGATTCAGGCGCTCTCCGGAATCCAGATCGCCGCGCTTGCCGACGGGTGCGAGCTTCGTGCGACCGACACCGACGTCGGACTGCGTGTACCGATCGAGGCCGAGGTGCTCCGCGAAGGGGTCATCGTCCTTCCCGGTCGCCTGCTCGTCGACGTCGTCCGTGCCCTGCCCGCCCCTTCGGTTTCACTCGAGCTTCGGCCGGCGGAGCAAGATGTCGAGCTGGTATCCGGAAACGCCGTCTTCCATATCCGGACGCTGCGCGCCGAGGACTTCCCGCCATTTTCGGAGCCCGACACCGAGAACGTCGTCTCGCTTCCCGCCGAGGCGTTCGTCACGACTGCACTCAAGGTTGCCGGTTCGGCCTCGCGCGATGAGACGCGGCCGGTGCTCACGGGCATTCTCGTCTCGGCGTCTGAGCGGGAGCTGCGAATGGTCGCGACCGACTCCTATCGCCTGAGCATCAAGGAGACCGAGCTCGCGGCGCCGCTCGCCAAGGGCTTCGAGGTCAATGTCCCGGCTCGGGCGCTGCAGGAGCTCGCCCGGATCGCCGGCCACGCCGAGCAGGAGGAGCTGCGCGTCACGGTGCGCCAGAATCAGATCTTGTTCGAGGTCGGGCGAATCGTCCTGTCCTCGCGGCTGATCGACGGTCAGTTCCCCAACTATCGCCAGCTCGTCCCGGACAGCTTCGAGCACGAGCTCAGGGTGTCCGCGACCGAGATCGCTGACGTGGTGCGCCGGGTCAGTCTGCTGGCGCAGAAGACCGCACCGCTGCGGCTGGCGTTCAAGCCCGGCGAGCTGACGGTCTCCTCTCAGACCCCCGACGTCGGCGAGGCTCGCGAGTCGTTGCCGGTTGCATTCCAGGGCGAGCCGATCGAGATCGGCTTCAACCCCGAGTTCCTTCGCGATGGGGTCGAGGCGATCGGCGAGGGAGATCTGCTGCTGAAGCTGATCAGTCCGCTCCGCCCGGGACTGATCGAGTCGGCCGATGGCAGTGGTTTCCGCTACCTGATCATGCCGATCCGGCTCAACGTCTAGCGCTCTGACGGCTCCTGAGTGATGCGGGTCCTCACGCTTTCGGTCCGTGACTTCCGTTGCTACAGCGCCGCCGAAGTGGCGCTCGGCGAGGGGATCACGGTCGTCTGGGGACCGAACGGAGCCGGGAAGACAAACCTCCTCGAAGCCCTGTACTTCGGTTGCACCGGCCGTTCCTGCCGGACCACCAACGAGCGTGAAGTGGTCCGCTTCGGCGCCGCGGCCGCCCGCGTCGTCGTCAACCTGCGGTCGGGCGATGGCGAGCACGAGCTGGCGGTCGGGTTCGAACCGGGCCAGCCGAAGCGGATGCTGGTCGACGGGGCGCCGGTCGAACGAATGCTCGATATCGCCGAGCGGCCCCTCCTCAGCGTGTTCATGCCGGACCGCCTCGAGCTGGTCAAGGGCGCACCCGGAGTTCGACGTGCCCACGTAGATCAGGTGGTGGCCGCCCTGTGGCCTTCCCGTACCCTGGCGCGGCGGTCCTACGCGCACGCCCTGGCGCAGCGCAACGCCTTGCTGGCGCGAATCCGCTCCGGCCGCGCGACGCGGGCAACCCTCTCGGCCTGGGATCTTCAGCTGGCGGGACATGGCATCGCGCTGATGAACGACCGCGCCGAGGCGATTCGCGCCGCCGCGTCGCCGTTCGCGCGTTATGCAGAGGAGCTCGGACTGAGCGGCTCACCGGCGATCGAGTACCGCCCGCGATCAAGAGCCCGGACCCCCGAGGAGCTCGCGCAGGAGCTCGCGGAGCGGGTCGATGGCGACCTCGAGCGAGGCTTTACCGGTCACGGTCCCCACCGGGATGAGCTCCTGCTCACCCGCGTGGGACGTGAGCTCCGCTCCTACGGCTCGCAGGGCCAGCAGCGTCTGGCGCTGCTCGCCCTCCTCCTCGCCGAGCGGGAGGTGATCTCGGCCGTGCGCCCGTTCCCCCCGGTGATGCTGCTCGACGATGTCATGAGTGAGCTCGATCACGACCGGCGCCGCGCTCTGGTGGAGGTGCTGCGCTCCAGCGCCGGGCAGGCGATCATCACCACGACCGACGCGGAGCACGTGCCCGGCGTCGATCGCGACGACATGGCGCTGCTGGCCGTGTCAGAAGGCCGGCTGCTGCACGAGGCGGCCGCCGCGTGAGACGTCTCGCCCCGCGTCCGATCGGCCTCGCGTTGGAGGAGCTGCGTGCGGACTGGGAGCCCGACACCCTGCTGGCGGCGGTGCAGCGGGTGTGGTGGCCGACCGTCGGTCAGACGATCGCGGAGGCGGCTCAGCCGACCAGCGAGCGAGGGGGCGTCCTGACCGTGTCGTGCACCGCCGCCGTGTGGGCGCAGGAGCTCGACCTGATGGCGCCGGCGATCCTCGAGCGCCTGAACGCGGCCCTCCCGAGCCCCGGCCTCGAGCGCCTTCGCTGCATCACGGTGCCGGCCTGAGGGGGCGGCCCTACCCGCGCGCGGACGAGCACCCGGTGCGGGACTCACATGCAGCCTGAGAACGACCCGCGCCGACCCTTCGCCCAGGCCTCTTGATTTGGCCATTTTGCAGGCAATTTCACTAGCGCTCGGGGTCGGGAATGGGGGTTACGTGTGCTATTCTTTTGACTACTAACTTCGGACGCCCCGGCTCTCCGCCAACCGGCCGGAACCGGGGCTTCTCAATGTAATCGGAGGACCTTTGGAGAAGGACAACGGCGCATCGCGGCGCCCTCAGAGCGAAAGCAGCTACGACGCGCAGGACATCACCGTCCTGGAGGGACTGCAAGCGGTACGCAAGCGGCCCGGCATGTACATCGGCTCGACCGGCCCGCGCGGACTACATCATCTCGTCTACGAGGTTGTTGATAACTCTGTCGACGAAGCGCTCGCCGGCTATTGCGACGCGGTCTCGGTGACGATCCATCCGGACAACTCGGTGACCGTCGCCGACGACGGACGCGGTATCCCGGTCGCGATCATGGAGAAGGAGCAGCGGCCGGCGGCCGAGGTCGTCCTCACCGTCCTGCATGCCGGCGGCAAGTTCGGGGACGGTGGCGGCTACAAGGTGTCCGGTGGCCTCCACGGCGTCGGCGTGTCCGTGGTCAACGCCCTGTCCGAGCGACTGGACCTGGATATCTCCCGCGACGGCTATCACTGGACGCAGACCTACGAGCGCGGCAAGCCCCAGGGCGACCTCAAGCGCGGCGAGCCGACCAGCGAGACCGGCACCACGATCACCTTCCTCGCCGACGCGGACATCTTCGAGACGCTCGACTACGAGTTCGCCGTCCTCGAGGAGCGGATGCGCGAGACGGCGTTTCTGACGCGCGGATTGCGGATCACGATCATCGACGAGCGCGGTGAAGGGCATCAAGCCGAGTTTCGCTACGAGGGTGGCATCGTCGACTTCGTCAGCTACTTGAACGAGAACAAGGAGCCGATCCAGAAGAAGGTGATCTTCTTCTCCGGCGAGAGCAGCGAGGGCGCGGTCGAGGTCGCGATGCAGTGGAACGCCTCCTATCAGGAGTCCGTGTTCTCGTTCGCGAACAACATCAACACCCACGAGGGTGGCTCACACCTCAGCGGCTTCCGCTCCGCCCTCACGGGAGTGCTCAACCGGTACGCGCGCGACAAGGGTGAGCTCAAGGAAAAGGACGACGCCCTCACCGGGGAGGACGTCCGCGAGGGCCTGACCGCGGTGATCTCGGCAAAGCTCACCGATCCCCAGTTCGAGGGCCAGACCAAGACCAAGCTCGGCAACCCGGGCATGGCCGGCTTCGTCCAGACGATCGTCAATGGACGCCTGGCCGAGTTCCTCGAAGAAAATCCGCAGGATGCGCGCGCGGTCATTCGCAAGGCGGTGCAGGCGGCGCAGGCGCGCTCGGCGGCGCGCAAGGCCCGCGACCTCACGCGGCGCAAGTCGGCGCTCGAGAACTCGCGCCTGCCGGGCAAGCTCGCCGACTGCTCGATCAAGGACCCGGCGTTGTCGGAGCTGTTCGTCGTCGAGGGCGACTCCGCGGGCGGATCCGCCGTCGGCGCGCGCGACCGCAACACCCAGGCGATCCTGCCGCTGCGCGGAAAGATCCTCAACGTCGAGAAGAGCCGAATCGACAAGGTGCTTGGCAACACCGAGATCCAGGCTCTGATCACGGCGATCGGCACCGGCGTGCGCGACGAGTTCGACCTCTCGAAAGCGAGGTACCACAAGGTGGTACTGCTGACCGACGCCGACGTCGACGGCGCTCACATCCGCACGCTCGCCCTGACCCTCCTGTTCCGAGAGATGCAGGAGCTGATCGAGGCCGGCTACGTGTATATCGCCAAGCCGCCGCTGTACCGGTACCGCCACGGCAAGAAGGACCGCTACATCGAGCGTGAGTCCGAGCTCGAGGACATCCTGCTCGGGGACAAGTTCGAGCGGATCACCGTGTTCGACCGCTTCAACAAGCAGTTCAAGCTCACCGACGCCCGGTGGAAGCGATTCTCGCGGCTGCTCAAGCAATACGAGGGCTGGGCTTCGGCGCTGCGCTCAACCCATGGCCACGGAATCGTCGCCTTCATCCAGCAGGCTCGGCTGCTCGAGGAGCACATCGTCGACAGCGAGGGGTTGCTGCGCCAAATCGGCAAGGACTCTCAGAACGGCGATACGTTCGCGACCGAGATCGTGTCGCAGGACGAGCACGAGATCGTGATCAAGACGATCGAGGCCAAGACCGGTCTCGCGAGCACGCATCATGTCAAGCGCTCGGCACTCGACACGACCGAGTACCACAAGTTGGCCGATGTTCACCGCGAGCTCGAGGAGCTCGCGGGCACGCCGCCGTTTCAGATCCGGCTCGGTGACCAGAGCAGTGAGGCGATCAGCTTCGAAGAGCTGCGTGCCACGATCCTCGAGGTTGCCCAGAAGGGCGTCGAGGTGATTCGCTTCAAGGGCTTGGGCGAGATGGACTCCGAGGAGCTGCGCGAGACGACCATGGATCCGGCCTCACGCACGCTGGTCCAGGTGACGATGGAGGACGCGGCTTCCGCGGACCGGGTCTTCTCGATGTTGATGGGCGATCAGGTCGAGCCGCGGCGGGCGTTCATCGAAGAGAACGCCCGGCTCGTCACTAACCTGGACGTATAGCCATGTCTACGATCGACACCATCGGCGGCGGCAACATCGAGCCACGCGGGCTCGAGGAGGAGATGCGTTCGGCGTACCTCGACTACGCGATGTCGGTGATCGTCGGCCGCGCGCTCCCCGACGTACGCGACGGCCTCAAGCCCGTCCACCGGCGGGTCCTGTACGTGATGAACGAGCTGGGCCTGCAGCCGAACCGCAAGCATGTCAAGTGCGCCCAGATCGTGGGCGAGGTGATGGGTAAGTACCACCCTCACGGTGACAGCGCGATCTACGACGCTTTGGTCCGCTTGGCGCAGGACTTCTCGATGCGTTACCCGCTCGTCGACGGTCACGGTAACTTCGGGAACATCGACGGTTACGGCGCAGCTGCGATGAGGTACACCGAGGCTCGCCTCGACCGCCTGGCCACCGAGATGCTGCGCGACCTCGACGAGGACACCGTCGACTTCGTCCCCACCTACGACGGCTCGAGGCAGGAGCCGGTCGTGCTCCCAGCCCGCTTCCCCAATCTGCTCGTCAATGGTTCGTCGGGAATCGCGGTGGGGATGGCCACCAACATTCCGCCCCACAACCTGCGAGAGGTGATCTCGGCGACGATCGCCTACATCGACGATCCGAGCATCGACGTCGACGGCCTGATGCGCTACATCAAGGGCCCGGACTTTCCCACCGCCGGCACCATCCTCGGCCGCGAGGGGATCCGTGACGCTTACGCGACCGGCCGCGGACGGGTTCGCGTGCAGGCCAAGGCCCACATCGAGCCGATCGGGCAGGGCAAGGAGGCGATCATCGTCACCGAGCTGCCCTACCAGGTGCGTAAGGGCGGCGAGGGCGGGCTGATCACGAAGATCGCCGAGCTCGTGCACGAGAAGAAGATCTCCGAGATCAGCGATCTGCGCGACGAGTCCGACCGCCATGGGATGCGGTTGGTGATCGAGCTCAAGCGCGACGCGATCCCCAAGGTGGTCCTGAACAAGCTCTACAAGCACACGGCGATGCAGACCACCTTCGGCGTCAACACCGTCGCGCTCGTCGACAACGTCCCCCGCACGCTCTCGCTGCGCGAGGTGATCGGCCACTACGTCGACCACCAGCGCGAGGTGATCATCCGCCGGACCAAGTACGAGCTCCGCCGCGCCGAGGAGCGGGCCCACGTCCTCGAAGGACTGCTGGTGGCGCTCGCCCACCTCGACGAGGTGATCGCCCTGATCCGCGCATCGCGTGACCCCGAGACCGCGCGCCGGGGCCTGATCGACCGTTTCGAGCTCACGGTGATCCAGGCGCAGGCGATTCTCCAGTTGACCCTCAGCCGGCTGACCGCGCTCGAGGCCGACAAGATCAAGCAGGAGCACTCCGACCTGATCGAGCGGATCAAGGAGCTGCGCGAGATCCTCGGTGACGAGCAGCGGGTCAACGGGCTGATCAAGGACGAGCTCGCCGAGATCGCCTCCGCCTACGGCGACGAGCGCCGGACCGAGATCACCCACGCCGAGGGCGAGATCGACATCGAGGACCTGATCGCCGACCAGCAGATGGTGATCTCGATCACCAACTCCGGCTACATCAAATCGCTGCCGCTGTCCACCTACCGCCAGCAGCGCCGCGGCGGCATTGGCGTGACGGGCATGGACATGAAGGACGACGACTACATCGAGCACCTGTTTGTGTCCTCCACCCACGACTACCTGTTGTTCTTCACCAACCGCGGCAAGGTCTACCGGCTCAAGGTCTACGAGCTGCCCGAGGCCTCGCGGACCGCCAAGGGCCGTGCGCTGGTGAACCTGCTGCCGCTCCGCGAGGGCGAGCGCGTGCAGTCGGTCCTCGCGACCCGGGACTTCACCGAGGGCCGATACCTCGTGTTCGCGACCCGGGACGGGATCGTCAAGAAGACCGAGTTCCTGGCCTACAACACGCCGATCAAGGCCGACGGCATCATCGCGATCAACATCCGTGATGACGATGAGTTGATCGCGGTCCGTCGCACGAGCGGCGGCGACGACATCATCATGGTCTCGCGCTCGGGCCAAGCCGCTCGCTTCAGCGAGAACCAGGTCCGCGCGATGGGCCGCGACACCAGCGGCGTCCGAGGGATGAACGTCTCCCAGAAGGACAACGCGGTGCTGGCCATGGATGTGGCCCGCGACGACCAGGAGCTCCTCGTGGTGACCGAGAACGGCTACGGCAAGCGCACCTCGATCTCCGACTATCCGGTCAAGGGTCGCGGGACGATGGGCGTGAGAACGATCCAGCTGACCGAGAACAAGGGCGCCCTGGCCGGCGCGCTTGTGGTCCGGGAGCACCAGGAGCTCGTCTTCATCTCCCAGAACGGCATGGTGCAGCGCACGTCCGTGCGCGGGATCAATCGCTACGGCCGCGCCTCTCAGGGAGTTCGCGTCATGAACATCCGCGACGACGACCAGGTGTCGGCGGTTGCCCTGATCGTCGACTCCGAGGCCACGGCGGCCCCCGTCGTCGGCGACGAGCCGCTGGTTCCCGAGGCCGGCGAAGATCCGGCGGCGCCCGTGTTCGGCGATGAGCCTGAGGCGCTCGAGGACGGCGATGAGCCTGAGGCGCTCGAGGACGGCGAGGACGCCGATGCCCTTGGGGACGACGGGGACACGGAGGTGCCGGAGTAGCTCCTGCCGGCGGCGGGCAGGCGGAATTACCCTTCCCGGGGAAGACGTCCGCCTCGCCATTCGCTAATCTGCCGGTACCAGAGAAAGGAGGTGGTCCGACATTGTCTGACAGTTCTTGCGGGACCCTGGAGGTGTCCGGCCGCTAGCTCGGTAAGGCTGACCCCGCGTAGCGGAGTCCAGACCGAGACACCGTCGAGGCAGGTGCCGGGAGTTGTCCCTCCGGCCGCTAGCCGGCTTCGACCAGAGTGTCAGCTAGACGTTTCGCGAAGGGCGCCGTTTGTCGACGGCGCCCTTCGTTTTTCTCTGCGCGGTGCTCGAGCCCGCGTGAGGTCTCACGGGTGCGCCCGCACGGTGACCGTTGTCGGGAGTGCCGGCGCCCTTAGTGGTTCACTTACGCGGCCGTCAGGTACTGCAGCCACGCGGCGGGGATCGTCGGGCTCGCGACGTGGATGAACACGTGCGGGCTCGGAGTCCGCGGCTGGCGCTGCAGCCGCATCCCGGCCTGGCGCGGGAGCGCGTTGCCCTTGCGCAGATTGCAGGGGGCGCACGATGCGACGATGTTGTCCCAGCTCGAGTCGCCGCCCTTGGAGCGGGGGATGACATGGTCCACGGTCAGATTTGACCGCGCGCCGCAGTACTGGCAGGTCCAGTCGTCGCGCGCGAACACGGCCCGCCGGGTGATCTTGCGACGATGGGTGTCGCGCGGCACGCGCACGTAGCTGACCAGGCGGATCACCACCGGGCGGGTGACCGATCGCGTGGCCGAGCGCAGCTCCCAGTCGCCGTGCTCGATCACCTCGGCCTTCTCCTTCAGCAGCAACACGACCGCGCGCCGGACGGTACAGACGTTGATCGGCTCGTAGGTCGCGTTGAGAACGAGCACCCGACCACCCTCACGCCCGCGCCGCTGGTGCTCTGAAAGCGGCGCGGACCCCCCTGGCGCAGGTGGTACTGGGGACGTCATCGACGCCCGCAGTTTAGCGGGAGGAGGGGCGGGTGGTGACGGCCGAAGCCGCTACCGCCCTAGCTCTCCGGCCACGCAGGGAATGACCCGAGGACGCGGAGTGACTCGACATGCCCTCGCAGACCCGCCAGAGCCTGCGTGACGTGCGGCTCGGAGTCCCGACCCTCGAGATCGACGAAGAACATGTAGCGACCGAGCCCCTGCCGGCGCGGACGCGACTCGATCCGCGTCAGGTTGACCTCGCGCGAGGAAAGCTCCGACAGGCAGCGGACGAGCCATCCCGGCGCCTCCGACCCCACGCCCCAGAACAGGATTGCCGTTTTCCACGGCCCGAGTACGCGGGGACCCTCGCCGGGGCCGCCGGGAGGGGCTCCGATGCGGCCCAGCCAGACGAAGCGGGTCTCGTTGCCGGACACGTCCTCGACCCCGGCGCGGAGCACCACGCAGCCGTAGCGATCGGCCGCCGCCCGGTTTCCGAGCGCCGCCCACGGCTCGTCGTGCTCGGAGAGCCTCCTCACCGCCTCGGCGGTTGAGCTCGCCGCCAGCACCTGCGCATCGGGGAGGCGCGTGCGGATGAAACGGGCACATTGCGCGTTGGCCTGGGGGTGAGAGAGCACGACCTCGATCTCCGACAGCTCGAGCGCCCGGCGCGCGATCAGGCAATGGCGGATCGGATGTACGACCTCGCCGACGATCGCGACATCCTCGGTTTCCATCGCCAGCGAGTCGAGCGTCGCGTTGACCGAGCCCTCGAGCGAGTTCTCGATCGGCACCAGCGCGCGCTCGACGCTCCGGTCGTGCACCGCCATCACGGTGTCGTAGATCGTCGGCAGGGCGACCAGCTCGAGCGACCGTCCGGCCGTCGCGGCGAGCAGGGCCTCCTGCGTGAACGTGCCCTCGGGCCCGAAGTAGCCGACGCGCATCAAGGGCGTGCTCGCCGGATTACGCCGACGTCGTCTCGGCGGCGTCTCCCTCGAGCGCGAGCCGGATCGCCTCGTCCTCTTCGGGCGAGAGCTCGAGCTCGGGATGGCCGTTGCGCACCTGCTTGGCGTAGAGCCTTGATTGGTCGCGATGGTGGATCGAGGAGAGCACGACGCCCGAGTGGGTGGCGTCGAGCAGCGCAATCGATGTCGACTGGCGCCCCGACATCTCGCCGTAGGCGTCGTAGCGGACCAATGCCCGGTAGGCCACGGCACCGTCGAGCCGGGTCTCGGCCACGTTCATGCGCGCATCCAGCCGGTCCGCGGCGTCGTGAACGTACCCGTGAAGAGCACCGAACTTCCGCTCCAGCGCGGCCGCGTGCGCCGGCAGGTCCCTTCGCGTATCGCCCAGGATCATCCGCTGGTCCGCGCGCATGCGCCGAAGCTGCACCGCCAGAGCCAGGCTCAGCCCCAGTCCCACCACGGCCGCGCCACCGGCCGCCAGCGCGACGATGCCCGCGGTGCTCGTCAGATCATGCACCCGCAAAAGCATAGGGGCAAGGCCCCGGAGCGGCTCGCGCTACCACCCGCCCGGGAGATTTGCCCCTGGCAGATCTCCCACCGAGTTTGCCTCTGGCAAACTCGGCTTAATCAAACGTGACCGGGAACGTGAGCACGTTGTTGTTCAGGTTCGACTCGCCGGGCACGGCCTCGACCTTGACCACCACCTGCGCCTGTCCCGTCGGTGGAGACTTCGGCAAGTGGACCTGGAGGCTGTAGCTCTGACCGGCCGTCGTGGAGGCTTGGACCGCCTGCGCGGTGATCGTGCTGCCCGAGGAGCTGGTGACCGTGACCTGCACGACCACATGGGTCTCGGTGTTCTCGCCGGTATTCGCGAAGTTGACGGTGAACGTCGGCGCCGGGCTCGCGGGGATCGTGCTGCCGCCTCCGGTCGACAGCGCCACGCCGCCGACGGTGACCCCGTTCAGCTCGTGCCCGCAGGTGCTCGGACAGGGGTTGGGGCCCGGCGCGGAGGCCGAGGCCGGAAGCGTGGAGCCGAGCTGGTGGGCGATGTAGCTCGGCGTCAGCCACGCGAGGTCGGGTAGGAAGGTGGTCGCGTGAATCGTCTCGCCTGTGCTTCCTCCGACCGGAATGCCGGCCGCGTGCAGCGCGGCCGCGATCTGCGCAGCCGTCTGCGTCGTGTAGACGACGTCGGAGGCGAGGAACTCCTGCATGTCGGTGGCGATCGAGGTGACCGCGTCCTCGGCCGTTGATCGGTTCAGCGCCATCCCGATCTTGCCGGCGATGTCGGAGATCCCGTCGTTCCTCAGCGAGAGCGTGAGCACGAAGTTCGACTGGGCGGTCTTGACCTGGTCGGGCGCGCTCAGGCCCTGAGCGGAGTTAAGCTCCGACTGGGCGCTGCTCTTCGTCGTGTACAGCTCGTTCGTGACCGTGTTCTGGTGGCTGGCCAGGTTGGGCGTGGTGAGGATGGTGAACAGGGTGTGGCCGGTGGCGTCCGAGCGCTGGATCAGCGACGCGACGCTGGTGTTGTAGTTCTTGAGCGCGCTGTTGCGCGAGCTCACCTGGCAGCTGTGGATCCCGAGGATCATCACGATGACCACGACCAGGATCGCCACACCGGCCACGGCTCGGCGCACGATGATCGCCTGCTGGTCCGTCGGCGGGCGCCGGCCCGCTCCGGCGGGCCTCCGCCTACGCGGAGCCGGCCGGGGCTCGTCCGTCTCGTCGAAGAACGACAAGGTTTCGATCGCTCCTTAAAGAATTCCGAAAAACCCAGTATGACTGGCCATCCGGCCGGATTGGCAACCACGCAAGCGCTCGTGCACGCCGCGCAGGGCAGATGCCACTCCGCTCGCGGGCACTTCGGCTCGTGTTGCCCGGGATCCCGGGACACCCGCCGCACGGCTGATGGGCAGCCGCAGGGACCGGGCAGGTTATGTGGAAAAGTCCACCGTGACTCGCATCGAGGCCGGCACCGTCGACGCGCCAATCGTGCTCGGCCGCTATCGGCTGAAGCGCCAGCTGGGAGCGGGCGGCTTCGGCACGGTGTGGATGGCACGCGATGAGCGCCTTGAGCGAGACGTGGCGGTCAAGATGGTGCCGCGCGAACGGATCGTGGGCGGACGCTTCGAGCGCGAGGCGCATGCCGCGGCGCGGCTCTCCCATCCCGGCATCGTCACGCTGTATGAGGCGGGGACCGACGACGACGGCGCGTACCTCGTGTCGGAGCTCGTCCGCGGCTCGACCCTGGGCGAGCTGCTCGACGCGGGAGCTCTGTCTGACCGGGAGATTGTCGGCATCGGCATTGCTCTCTGTGATGCCCTGTCTCACGCCCACGCCGAGAACGTCGTCCACCGTGACGTGAAGCCCTCCAACGTCCTGGTCCCGAAGCACCCACCGAGCCCGGCCTCGGTGGCCAAGCTGACCGACTTCGGCGTCGCACGCCTGGTCGGTGGCGACACGCTGACGCGAACCGGAGACGTCATCGGCACAGCCGCGTACATGGCCCCCGAGCAGGCCGAGGGCCGCGAGGTCGGCGCGCCGGCGGATCTCTACGCGCTGGCCCTTGTGCTCTACGAGGGGCTGACGGGAGTGAATCCGGTGCGTACGGGCACCGCCGCGCAGCGCGCACGGCGGCTCGGCGCGTACCTACCGCCGTTGCGGCGCCAGCGGCACGACCTCCCGCGCGAGCTCGGTCAGGCGATCGACCTGGCGCTGCGCCCGCGAGCCCGTGAGCGCGGCACGGTCGAAGAGCTGCGCGGTGCCCTCGCGACGGTACTCGACCGCATGTCGCAGGACACGGGCGTGGTCGCGCCCGTGTGGCGGCCGAGCCGCCATCAGACGGCGCAGGCGCGATCGGCGGAGGCGCGGTCGGGCTTGGAGGCGCCGCTCCCCGCTCTCGGACGAAGCGGCGCCGATCACCCTCCCTCAGAGCCGGGGCGGGAGGACGCCCAGGCCCGGGACGCCACCGATGGGCCGGCCGAACCCGCGATCGCTCGCTGGCCCGAGCGCGGTCTCGCCGCGCTCGCGACGGCCGGGCTCGCGGCCTGGTTGACGGCGAACCTGCTGCCGAGCGCGCCCGTGGCGCCCTTCGCGGTGGCCCTGCTGGCCGCGACCCTGGTCGCGGCTCTGCCGCGCCTGGGCTGGCTCGCGTTCGTGGTCGCGATTTCCGCTTGGCTTGCGTTCGACGGCCTGACCGGAGCGGCCCTCGCCGTCGTTCTCGGCGGACTGCTGCCGGCGCTGCTGGCGCCCCGGCGTGGGACCGCGTGGCCGCTGGCCGCCGGCGCCCCGGCCCTCGGCGCCCTCGGCCTCGCCGGCGCCTGGCCGGCGGTGGCCGCCCGGGCGCGCGGCGCCGCGACGCGTGCCGTGCTCGGCGCCGTGGGGTGGGCGTGGACGATGCTCGCGACCGCGCTGTCGGGGGTGGACTTCTACCTGCGCTTGCCGCCGAGCTCACCGCCGCCCGATCAGTGGACGCGATCCGCCGGCACGGCTGTGCACCACCTGCTCGCGCCCCTGATCAGCTCGGGCGCGCTCGCGCCGGCCCCGGTATGGGCGGCGGCCGCGGTGGTCCTGCCGTGGCTGATCCGCGGTCGATCCCCCGGGGCCGATTTCGTGCTCGCCGCCGTGTGGTCCTCCGGGCTCGTTGCCGCGACGGAGGCCTCTCTGCGGATGGCGCACGGCTCGCTCTCCGGCGCGCCGCTCCACGATGCGGTGCTCGGCGGTGTCGCGGCGTTCGCGATCGTGCTTGCGCCAGGCATGATCCGAACGTTCCGCGCGCGGCGCGCTCCCGCGCGAGTTCCGTAGCATCCGAGTGCCCCGAGGGGCGTCCGATGAGCGTGCTGAGAAGCCTCGAGAGCAAGATTGCCGGCCTCGTCGAAGGGACGTTCAGCCGTGCCTTCCGCTCCGAAGTTCGTCCGGTCGAGATCGCGCGGCGGCTCGCTCGCGAGATGGAGGAGCACAAGTCATTCTCGGTTTCGCGCACCTACGTGCCGAACGAGTACGTCGTATATCTCTCGCCGCGCGACCGCGAGCGGTTCGCCGACTATGAGCAGGCGCTCACCGTCGAGCTGGCCGGGTACCTGCTCGAGTTCGCCCGCCGCGAGCGCCTGGACATGCTCGCCCGCCCGGTGATCGAGTTCGAGACCGACGCCCGGCTTGGGCTCGGCGAGTTCGGGATCCAGACCCGGGTCGCCGCACCCCCCGAGCACCCCGAGCACGTCGAGCACCCCGAACGCGCCGCACCCCCCCGGCACCCCGAGCCCCCCGAGCGCGCCGCCTACGCCGACCACGCCCGGCCCGAACCCGAAAGCGGCAGGACGATGATCCAGGGCGCCTCGGAGCGCATCGCCGAGCCGCTCCGGGAGCGAGCTCGCGCCAACTTCGAGACGGCCCTGCTCCTCGTCGACGGCAAGCGCCTGGTCGTTGGTCCCGGCGGTGCGACGATCGGCCGCAGTCGCCAGTGCGACATCGTCTTGAGCGATCCCAACGTTTCGCGCCAGCACGCCGAGGTGCGCCCGCGGGGCGGGTCATGGGTGCTGAGCGATCTCGGCGCGACCAACGGCGTCCTGCTCAATGGGCGGCGGATCGACGCTCCCGAGGTTGTCAGGCCCGGCGATCGGATCGAGCTTGGGAGCTCAACGCTTATCTTCGAGCTCGAATGATCGGCGCGGTCCAGCTCGAGCCGGTTTCCGTCGCGTTGAAGTTCGGCTTCCTCGCTGTGCTCTACCTGTTCCTGATGTGGGTGGCGATCAGCTCGCTGCGCGATCTTCGGCGCGGACCGGGCGGTGTGATCGACACACCCGCGCGTCAGCAGTCCGACGCCACCGGGATGTATCCGGCGGCAGGTCTCGCGGACCTCGACGGAGATTTCGAGCCTCGGCTCCTGGTCGAGCAGGCGCCGGGACACGAGTCGGGAATCGCCTACGACCTGCGCGGTGGCGCTACCCTCGGACGCGGCGACGTCGAGATCAAGCTCGAGGATCCGTTCGCATCTTCGCGCCACGCTCGCATCTCCTGCCAGGGACATGTCGTCGTGATCGAGGATCTTGGCTCCACCAACGGCACCTATCTGAACGATCAACCGCTCACGGGTCCGCAACCGCTGCACGAGGGGGACCTGATCCGGATCGGTGACAGCGAGTTCTCCTACCTGCAGTGATCACATGCTTCGAGCCGCCGACTGGATTCCACTGACTCACACCGGGCTTCAGCGCCGGGAGAACGAGGATGCCGTGCTCGCGGCGCCGCCCGTGTTCGTCGTCGCGGACGGGATGGGCGGGGCGCAGGCGGGCGAGGTCGCCTCGCGGATCGCTGTCGAGGCGTTCGCCGAGGGCCTCCCCGAGCAGGGCAGTCCCGAGGAGCGCCTGGCGACCGTCGCCCTGACCGCCAACCGGAGGATCTATGAGCTCTCGCAGAGCGAGAGCGAGCGCGCCGGAATGGGAACGACGCTCACCGCCGCCTACCTCGGCGAGAACGAGCTGGCGCTCGCCCACGTGGGCGACAGCCGGGCCTACCTGTTCCGCGACGGCGAGCTGACCCGCCTGACGCAGGACCACTCGCTGATGGCGGAGCTGATCCGGCGCGGCAAGCTCACCGAGGAGGAGGCGGCCGACCATCCGCAGCGCTCGATCATCACCCGCGCGCTCGGGCCGGAGCCCGAAGTGACCGTCGACACGTGGACCTATCCGGTCCGCGCGGGAGACATCGTCCTGCTGTGCAGCGATGGCCTGACCTCGATGATCTCCGAGGCCCAGGTGGCAGAGATCCTCCGCGCGGCGGATGGCCTCGAACGGGCGGCGCAGGCGCTGATCGACGCGGCCAACGGCGCCGGGGGTCGGGACAACATCACCGTGCTCCTGTTCCGCCTCGAGGAGGTGGGAAGCGGACTCTCGGGCGATCAGCCGACGGTCGTCGCCGCGCCCTCGCTTCCGGTGGCGGGGCCGGTCACCAACGCAACCGGTGTTGCCGTGGCCCCGCCGCCTCGCGTCGTGCGCCCGTCGCCCGTCGCCCGCACCTCTGGGTCGCCCGCGGGTCGGGGCGCTGGGCCGCCGGCGCGTCGTCGCCGCATCCCCTACAGCCGGACCGCGGCCGCCCTGCTCGCCACCCTGATCGTGCTGTTCCTGTTCGGCTCCGGCGGCTGGCTGGCCACCCGGCAGCTGTTCTTCATCGGCACGAACTCGCAGGGCTTCGTCACCATCTATCGGGGCCTGCCCTACAACCTGGTCGCGGGTGTCCGGCTGTACGAGGTCTTCTACGAGTCCGGTGTGCCCGCCTCGACCCTGGCGCCCGCCGAGCGCGCCCGGCTGTTCAACAACGATCTTCGCTCGCAGTCGGGCGCCCAGGGTCTGGTCAACGATCTGGAGCTCGGGAAGGTCCAGCAGTGACGGCGCGCAACCGCGAGCTGTTCGGGCTGATCCCGGCGTCGCTGCTCGTGACCGCCGGGTTCGCGGCGGTGTTCATCCAGCGCTCGAACGCGCTCTCGAACATCTCGCTGACCTACGGGGCGATCTTCCTCGGCCTCTGCCTGGCGGGCCATGTGGTGATCCGCGCGACCTTGCCCTACGCCGACCCGTACATGTTCCCGCTGGTCGCGCTGCTGTCCTCGTTCGGGATCGTGATGATCTACCGGATCGACACGACGGACGCGCGCCAGCAGGCGCAGTGGTTCGTGCTCGGGCTGATCCTGTTCGCCGCGACGATCATCACCTTCCGCGACTACCGCAAGCTCGAGCGCTACCGGTACACGATCGCGGTGGTGTCACTCGTCCTGCTGATGCTCCCGCGCCTCCCCGGCCTCGGCGACCAGGTCAACGGCGCCTATCTCGCCGTCCATATCCCCGGCGTGTTCGAGTTCCAGCCGACGGAGTTCGCCAAGATCGGCTTCGTCATCTTCCTCGCGAGCTACCTGCGCGACACCCGCGAGGTGCTCGTGCAGGGGGCGCGCCGGGTCCTCGGCGTGACGATCCCGCCGCTGAAGCACTTCGGGCCGGTGCTCGTGATCTGGGGTCTGGCGATGCTGATCCTGTTCGCGCTCCACGACGTCGGCTCCTCGCTGATGTTCTATGGGGCCCTGCTGGCGATCCTGTACGTGGCGACCAGCCGCCTGTCCTTCGTCGTCGTCGGCGTGCTCGCCTTCGCGCTCGGCGCGTGGTACATCGGCGCGCACGTTCCCCACATCGACGCTCGCGTGCAGGAGTGGCTGCATCCGCTGAGCCCAAAGCTCTATTCCGGAACGGTCCCCGGCGTCAGCAGCTACCAGCAGGCCAACGCGCTGTTCGCGCAGGCGGCCGGCGGGATGTTCGGTCAGGGCTTCGGGCAGGCCACACTCACCATTCCCGGCACCAGCCACCAGCTGCTGCCCGCCCCGAGCACGGACATGATCTACGCGGTGATCACCGACGAGCTCGGGCTGTTCGGGGCCGCCGCGGTGCTGATCGCCTACCTGATGCTGATCGCCCGGGGCTTCAAGACGGCGGTGCTCGCGCGTGACTCGTTCTCGACCCTGCTGGCCGTCGGCCTCAGCTCCGTCCTCGCGCTCCAGGTGTTCGTGATCGTCGGCGGCGTCACACGGGTGATCCCGCTCACCGGGGTGACGCTGCCCTTCATCTCCTACGGCGGCTCGTCGATCATCGCCAACCTGGTCCTGGTGGCCCTGCTCCTGCTCGTCTCCGACCGCGCGAGGCGTCCGGCATGAATGCCCCGATCGGCCGCGTCTTCGGCTTCATCATCGTGCTCTTCGCGCTGCTGATCGTGTGGACCTCGCGGTGGACGGTGTTCGACGCCAAGGCCCTGCGCGACAACCCGCTGAACGCGCGCACGGTGATCGACGAGGAGAAGATCGACCGGGGGAAGATCCTCGCCGACGACGGCACCGTGCTCGCCAAGTCGGTCCCGGGCCCCGACCACACGTTCACCCGCACCTATCCGACCGGCTCGCTGTTCTCGCAGACCGTCGGCTATTCGATCGCCACGACCGGACAGGATGCCGGCCTCGAGCTCTCCGACGGGGACTACCTGCGCGGCGTGAACACCGGCATCAGCGCGATTCTCGGCCAGCTCGGCGGCGGCACCCAGGTCGGCGACAACGTCTACACGACGCTCGACCCGAAGGCCCAGCGCCTCGCCCTCTCTCTGCTCGACGGCCGCGACGGATCGGTCGTCGCGCTCGACCCGCAGACCGGGGCGGTCAAGGTGATGGTCTCATTGCCGAGCTACAACGACAACACCCCGAACGCGAACTGCGGCGCTCCGGGGTGCAAGGAGAACGACGCCACCCAGGCGTTCGACGTGCCCGGCTCGACGTTTAAGATCGTCACCACCACCGCGGCGCTCAATAGCGGCAAGTTCACCCCTGACTCGGTCCTGAACGGCAACTCCCCACTGACCGTCTCCGGCGTTCCGCTCGACAATGACAGCGACACGAGCTGGGGCCCACAGACGCTGACCGTCGCGCTCACCAACTCGATCAACACCATCTTCGCCCAGGTCGCCCAGCAGGTTGGGCGCCCGACCCTGACCGAGTACATGAAGCGGTTCGGCTTTTACTCCAAGCCACCGATCGACCTGCCGCCGAACGAGCTCGTCGCGAGCGAGCCATGGACGCCGACGACGCCGTCGCATCCCTACCCCCCGGGCAGCCCGAACGAGGACATCGGCCGGATCGGCATCGGTCAGGGCGGCCTGCTCGTCACCCCGCTGCAGATGGCGATGGTCGCCGCGACGGTGGCCGACGGCGGCAAGCTGATGGCTCCCCACCTCACCGATCACGTCGTCAACCCCGACGGCCAGACGATCGAGACGATCAAGCCGGTGCTCTACAGCCAGGTGATGAAGCCTGCGATCGCGCAGGAGATCTCACAGATGATGCGCAAGGTGGTCGAGGAGGGCACCGGGCAGCCCGCGAGCCTCGGGGGCCTGAGCGTCGCGGGCAAGACCGGTACCGCCTCGATCGGCGCGACCGGCTCCGACCTTACCGAGCCCTGGTTCATCGGCTTCGCCCCGGCCGCGAATCCCACGATCGCGGTGGCGGTCACCATCGATCAGACGCACGGCGGCTACGGCGGCACGCTCGCCGCCCCGATCGCCAGCGCAGTGATGAAGCTCCTCCTCTCCGAGCATGGCTGAGCTCGAACCGGGAACGCTCGTCGACGGGCGCTATCGAGTGATCTCGCGACTCGGGTCGGGGGGCATGGCCGATGTCTTCCTCGCCGAGGATCAGCAGCTCGGACGCAAGGTCGCACTGAAGCTCCTCCACCGCCGCTTCGCCGAAGACCCGGGTTTCGTGGAGCGCTTCCGCCGCGAGGCCCAGGCCGCCGCCGGCCTGCAGCACCCCAACGTGGTCAGCGTGTACGACCGCGGCTCCCACGACGGCACCTACTACATCGTGATGGAGTACCTGCCCGGCCGCACGCTCAAGCAGGTGATCCGCGACGAGGCGCCGCTCGACCCCGTGCGAGCGATCGACATCACGATCCAGATCCTCAAGGCGGCGCGCTTCGCCCACCGCCGCGGCGTGATCCATCGTGACCTCAAGCCGCACAACGTGATGGTCGAGGACGACTCCGACCACATCAAGGTCACCGACTTCGGGATCGCCCGCGCCGGTGCGTCCGACATGACCGAGACCGGATCGATCATGGGCACGGCCCAGTACCTCTCCCCGGAGCAGGCGCAAGGCCACGCGGTGAGCGCGCCCTCGGATCTCTACTCGATCGGGGTCATCCTCTACGAGCTGCTCACCGGGAGGGTTCCGTTCGACGCCGAGGCGGCGGTCACGATCGCGCTCAAGCACGTCTCCGAGGCTCCGATGCGGCCGAGCGCCGTGAATCCGAAGGTGCCACCCGAGCTCGAGCAGATCGTCCTGTGGACGCTGAACAAGGATCCCGCTGACCGCCCCGCCGATGACGAGCAGCTGATCACCGCGCTCGAGCACGCCAAGGCCGCGATCCTCGCGCACACGCGGGGGGAGCGGACGGCGTCGTTCGCGGCGGTCGCCCGGGTGGCCGGAGGCGCGCCGCCGCCACCGCCTCCGGCGCGCGCCGCCGCCGCCCCCCAGGACGCGCCCGCGGCCTTCGTCGCGGCCCCGCCCACCGAGGCGCCGCCACCGCGGGAGACGCCGCCGGACGGCTCGCGCGACGGCCACGGTGGGCGAAGCGCCTGGCTGTGGGTGCTGCTCGTGGCGCTGCTGATCGGTGGCGGTGTGGCGGCCTATCTCCTGACTCGGCCCAACCAGGTGCAGGTCCCGCTCGTCGTCAACGACCAGCAGGCGGTGGCCACCGCGAAGATCAACAATGCCGGGTTGACCCCGAACGTGGTCACCGAGCCGAACACGCGCAAGTCGGGGACCGTGGTTTCACAAAATCCGCTCGCCGGCAAGAAGATCGACCAGGGCTCGACGGTCAGGCTCGTGGTCTCGAGCGGGCCGGGGAACGTCCCGGTGCCAACCGTGGTCGGCAAGAGCGAAGCGGCGGCCGAGCGGGCGATCAAGAAGGCCGACCTGAAGATCGGGCTCATCCTCAAGCAGAGCTCCGCCACCGTGCCCCTCGGCGACGCTGTAAGTACGAGCCCAGGCGCCGGTGCCTCGATCGCGGCCGGTTACTCGTTGACCCTGTTCATCTCCCTCGGCCCCCCGCCGGTCAAGGTTCCGAGCGTGGTCGGCGAAACCGAGGCCGACGCCAAATCGAACCTGAGCCCGCTCAACGTCAACGTGACCACGACCACGCAGTCGAGCAACCAGACCCCGGGGACGGTGATCAGCCAGAGCAGGACGGGATCGGTGCCCGCGAACTCGACGATCAACCTGGTGATCGCCCAGGCGCCCCCGATGGTCAAGGTTCCGAACGTGACCGGCGACACTGCCGCCGCCGCGACCAAGGACCTGAAGGGCGCCGGGTTCACGGTCACGCAGACGACGACGACGGTGACCACTCAGACCGAGAACGGCACCGTCGTCTCCCAGAGTCCGAAGGCCGGCGCCCAGGCGAAGAAGGGCGCGTCCGTCGCCATCGTGATCGGCAAGTACCAGGCGACGACGACGACGACCACCACGACCGGCCCGAGCACCAACACCACACCCACGACCACCACATGACCCCGCTGCGCGTGGCGGTCCTCGGCGGCGGCCGTTCGTCCGAGCACGAGGTCTCGCTCGCGTCGGCGGCCTCGGTGCACGCGGGCCTGGTGCGCGCCGGCCACAGCGCGGTCGCGATCGAGATCGGGCGAGACGGCGTCTGGCGGCGCGACGGGCGGGCGATCACCCTCGAGCCGGGAGCGGGGCTCGAGCAGGCGGACGCTGTGTTTCCGGTCCTGCACGGCCCGTTCGGGGAGGACGGGACGGTTCAGGGTCTGCTCGAATGCCTCGATGTGCCCTACGTGGGGGCGGGCGTGCTCGCGTCGGCGCTGTGCATGGACAAGGTGATGTTCAAGGACCTGATGGCGCACGCCGGCGTACCGCAGGTCGAGTACCGGGGCGTCCGCGAGAATGACTACCGGGCGGACCCGGACGCCGTTCTGGCCAGCCTCGAGGCGCTCGGCCTGCCCGTGTTCGTCAAGCCCGCGCGGCTCGGCTCGTCGGTCGGGATCGTGCGCGTCGCCCAGGCCGAGCAGCTCCCGCCGGCGCTCGCGACGGCGTTCGAGCACGATCCGCTGGCCGTCGTCGAGGCGGCCAGCACCGGACTCGAGGTCGAGTGCTCCGTCCTCGGCAACTCCGAGCCGATCGCGTCCGATCCAGGCCAGGTCCTGCTCGCCTCCGGCGAGGCGGGGTGGTACGACTACCAGGCGAAGTACACGCCGGGGGGGATGGAGCTGGTGGTGCCGGCGCGGCTGCCCCCGAGCGTGCTCGAGCGCGTGGGCGAACTCGCCGTGGACACCTTTCTCCGCGTGGGCTGCTCGGGCCTGGCGCGCGTCGACTTCTTCGTCGAAGGGGAGACCGTGCTCGTGAACGAGCTCAACACGATCCCCGGATTCACCGAGACGAGCGTGTTCGCGCGCCTGTTCGAGGCGAGCGGGGTCACCTACCCGGAGCTGCTCGATCGCCTGGTCGCGCTGGCGCTGGAGCGCCACGCCGACCTGAGCCGGTACCGCCACTGACCCCGGGATGTTGGCCGCCAGGCCGGGATGTTCGGCGCCAGCCGAACTCCCAGGGCGCGAAGCGCCCCGACTAGCGGTACAGCGCCAGCTTGAGTCCGACGTACTCCCCGCCCGGAGGGAGCTTGGTGATCCAGACGAGCCAGTAGCGGTGGGGGACGCCCCCGGTGTTGAGCGCGATGTTGTCGTCGCTCGTGATGTCGTTCGCGCTGGCGACCTGGACCCAGTCTCCCGGCCAGGCGGTGGGCGACGGCGTCGTGTCGGTGACGTAGATCTGCGCGTTGAACCCCGGGGTGCTGGTCAGGATCTTCAGCTCCCGGGCGGTGGTGCGGGGGGCCGCGTCCACGTAGATGCCGACCCCGGCCTCGAGCAGGACGTGGCTGTAGTAGTCGACCGTCGTCCATTCGTCGTTGGGATCGTTGTCGATCGCGTAGCCGGCCTCGTTCGGGTTCTCCGGCCCCGAGCTACCCAAGGGATTGAACGCGGTCGCGCAGGTCTGGCAGAGCTGGACCTGGACCTGCGCCGTCGGCGGCGGACTTTGGGTCAGGTCCCCCGTCCCGTGGTGGGCACGGGTCGCGACCCAGACCGCGCCGGCAGCCACGAGCGCGACGGTGATCAGCGCCAGGATCGCCGTCAGTGCGGGCCGGCGGGCCCGCAGCGGCACGCGGCGCTGGGCCTTGGCCGGCAGCGTCTTCAGCACCGCGGTCACCTCTCCGGTGGCGCTGCCCGCGCGTGCGGTCTCGATCGCCAGCACGTCCTCGAGGTCGGCGATCAGCTCGGCGTCGTCGGCGTAGCGATCCTCCATGCGCTTCGCCGTCGCGCGGTCGAGGACGGCCGCGAGCGCCGCCGAGACCTCGGGGCGCTTGGTCTGCACGTCGGGCAGCGGCTCGCGGACGTGCTTCATTGCGACGGCGACCTGGTTCTCGCCCTTGAACGGCACCTCCCCGGTCAGCATCTCGTACAGGACCACGCCGAGCGAGTAGAGGTCCGACTGCCCGGTGACCCGGCGCCCGAGCGCCTGCTCGGGCGCGACGTAGTCGGTCGTCCCGAGTACCCGTCCGTCCGCCGTCAGCCCCTCCTCCTCGAGTGTCCGCGCGATCCCGAAGTCGGTGACCTTGGCCGTGCCCTCTTCGTCGATCAGCACATTCTGGGGCTTGACATCGCGATGGATGATGTGCCGCGCATGGGCGGCGCCGAGAGCTCGGCCGATCTCGACCGCGTAGGCGATCGCCTCGGCGATGGCGAGCCTGCCGTGCCGCCGGATCCGCTCCTTGAGTGTCTCTCCCTCGACGTACTCGAACACGATGTACGGACGTCCCTCGTCCTCGCCGGCGTCGATCACCCCGACGACGTGGGGATGGTTGAGCTGGGCGACGGCGCGGGCCTCGCGGCGGAAGCGCTCGAGCTGATCGGAGTCCGCGCTCACCTCCCGGTTCATCAGCTTGATCGCGACCTGGCGCTCGAGCGTCTCGTCGAACGCCCGATAGACCGTGGACATCCCACCCGCGGCGATGCGCGCGTCAAGCCGATAGCGGTCGTTCAGGCGAGTGCCGAGGAGCGTCGTCATCTGCTCGCGTCCATCTTCCCGGTGTGGTGGTCGTCCATGCTTTGTACTACACCGACAACTCCCCCCGGCGTAAATTGTCGTCGATCGGCCGGATCGCTAACGTCGCCGCGCGAGCCGGACCAGCACCGTCGTCGCGAGCGCCGCGCGGTAGACCGCGTAGGGGGCCAGCGAGCGGTCGCGCTCGACCTGTCGAATCAGCCAGGTGGAGCCGAGGGTGGAAGCAAAGGAGGCGGCCGCGCCGGCCGCGAAGGCGCCGCGGGCGCTGCGCGGCAGGCCGCCGTGGCGCAGCTTGGATCCCTTGAACAGGGTGGCGGCTGCGATCACCGGCAGCGCCACGTGGCGCGAGAGCCGGTTCGCGTCCTCGCGGGCAAAGCCCCGCAGGCGCGCCGCGGCCAGCGTGGCGCCGTTGCGCGACACCCCAGGGATGAGCGCGCAGGCCTGCGCGACCCCGAGCCAGAGCGCGTCGACGGCGCCGGCCTCCTCGTGTGATCGCGTCTGCGGCGAACGGTCGGCCCAGGCCATCACCGCCGACCCCACGATCAGGCCCACCGCCACGGTTGCGGGGGTGCCGAGCCGTTCCTCGATCGGGCGCTCGAGGATGAATCCGACCACCGCGGGCGGTATGAAGGAAAGCGCGGTCAGCGTGAACGTGCGCATGTCCAGCCCCTGCATGGCCTCCCCGACCTCGCCCCGGAGGGTGATCAGGAGCGCGGCCGCGGTGCCGGCGTGGAGTGCGATCTCGAACGACTTGCGCAGCTCCGGCTCGAGCTCGCCGTAGCGCCAGTTGAGCAGCCAGGGAACGAGCGTGATGTGTCCCGAGGAGGAGATCGGCAGCAGCTCGGCGGGGCCGTGCAGCGCGCCCAGCGCGAGCGCCTCGCCCAGCGCGGGCGCCTGATTACGAGACGACATTCGTCGTCGGCTCGTCGCTACCCGGTCGAGTTCGCTTCACGACCAGGTACGCGATGCCGGCCACGAGCAGCGCCACACCGGCGTAGTCGACGTATTCGAGGTGGTGGCGCCAGTTCACCCAGTTGCTTCCCACCTCTCGACCCAGGACGGCCAAGCCGGCGATCCACGGAATCGAGCCCAGGGTCGCCAGCAGGGCGAAGCGGGCATACGGCATCCGCGCCACTCCTGCCGCATACGGAAACGCCGCTCGCGCCACGGGAATCCAGCGTGAGAAGAAGATCGTGATCGAGCCTCGGCGCTCGAACCATCGCTCGGCGATCTCGAGCCGGGCCGGGCTCACGTGCAGTTTGCTTCCGTGGCGCTCGAGCAGCTCGCGGCGCCCGTAGTAGCCGATCGCGTAGGCGAGGGACGCGCCGAGCGTGTCGCCGAGGACCCCCGCCACGATGATCCCCAGCAGGGTCAGGTGATGCTGGTAGACGTTGAAGCCGGCGAACAGCATCGGCAGCTCCGTGCCCGGCAGGCCGATCACGCCGGATAGCGCGATCAGTAGCGTGACGCCTGCCAGCCCGAGGTCTCGGATCACATGCGTCGCGACGGTGACGAGCACGTTCGTTACGCTGGCGAGCGCGAGCAGCATGCGGCGCCAAGGGTAGCGGGACACCGGGCGGCCGGGATCGCTCCGGCTACTGTTCGGGCCGCGATGGATGTCCCCCTGTTCGACACCGAGACCCCGCTGGCGCCCCTGCGCGCAACGATCGCGGCGCGGGTGGCCGAGGTCATCGAGCGCGGGGTCTTCATCCTCGGCCCCGAGGTCCAGGCTTTCGAGCGCGAGCTCGCCGACTACCTCGGGGTCCGGCACGTGGTCGGCGTGGCCAACGGGACCGACGCGATCACGATTGCGCTCCGTGCGCTCGACGTGCGGCCGGGAGACGAGGTCGTCGTCCCCTCGTTCACCTTCTATGCCAGCGTCGAGGCGGTCGTGACCGCGGGCGCCCAACCGATCTTCTGCGACGTCGATCCCGGTACTCGCAATATCTCCCCCGACACCGTGGAGGCGGCCTTGACCCCGCGCACGCGGGCGATCGTGGCCGTCGACCTGTTCGGCTCGCCGGCCCCGGTACCGGCGCTGCGCGCGTTCGGCGTTCCGATCCTCGAGGACGCCGCTCAGGCCGCGGGGTCGAGCCTGGACGGCCGGCGCGCGGGCGCTCTCGGCGACGCGGCGACGTTCTCGTTCTATCCGTCGAAGAACCTCGGCTGCTTCGGCGACGGCGGGGCGATCGCCACCGACGACGACCACGTGGCCGAACTGGCGAGAACGCTTCGCTTCCACGGTTCGCGCGACAAGCAGACGTTCGAGCACGTCGGCTACAACTCTCGGCTCGACGAGCTGCAGGCAGCCGTCCTGCGCGTTCTGCTGCCCGAGCTCGACCGCTTCGCGGCCGGCCGCCGCGCTGCGGCGCGCGCTTACGAGGCGGCGGGCCTCGGGGAGCACGTGACGCTCCCGGTCGTGCTCCCCGGCGCCGAGCCGGCCTGGCACCTGTACGTCGTCGCGCACGAGCGGCCGGAGGCCGTCGCGGCGGCGGCCCGCGAGCTGGGCGTGCAGACGCGGCGCTACTACCAGCTGCCCGTCCACCGCCAGCCGGCGATGCGCCAGTTCGCGATCGACACGCCGCCACTTCCCGCCACCGACGAGCTTGCGGCGAGGAATCTCGCGCTCCCGATCAGCCCGGTGCTCAACGAAGCGCAGGCCGGAGCGGTGGTCGCGGCAGTCGCGGCCGCGACCGGGCGGTGAACGTCTGGATCGACCTCACCAACTCGCCGCACGTGCTGGTGATGCGGCCGGTGATCGAGCAGCTGCACGAGCGCGGCGATGACGTACAGGTGACCGCGCGCGACTTCGCCCAGACGCTCGGCCTGTGCGAGCGGTTCGGGATCGCCCACACCGCGATCGGCCGGCACCGCGGCGGCAGCCTCGCCGCGAAGGCCCGCGGGTTCGCCGACCGCTCGCTCGCGCTCACCCGCTGGGCGCGCCAGCGCCGCTTCGACCTCGCGCTCGGCCATGGCTCCAATGACATCACGGTGGCCGCCGCGCTCCTGCGGATTCCCTCATCGACCACCTTCGACTACGAGTGGGCGACCGTTCAGCACACGATCAACTGCCGCCTGGCGCGAGCCGTCGTGGTCCCCGAGGCGATCCCCGCCGAACGCCTCTATCGCTACGGAGCCAGGGGGAAGATCCACGCCTACCCGGGGCTCAAGGAGGAGTACTACCTCGCCGACTTCGAGCCCGACGCGACGATCCTCCACGACCTCGGCCTCGACCGCGCTCGGCCGATCGCCGTCGTCCGCACGCCGCCCGCGGTCTCGCTCTACCACCGCTTCGAGAACGACCTCTTCGCCGGCGTGCTCGACCGCCTCAGGGGCGCCCAGGTCGTGGTCCTCCCCCGCACCCCCGAGCAGCGCGCTGAGCTCAGCCGCCACGGTGGCCTGATCATCCCCGAGCAGGCCATCGACGCCCAATCGCTGATCGCCTTCGCCGACCTGGTCGTCTCGGCCGGCGGCACCATGAACCGCGAAGCGGTGGCCCTCGGCACCCCCGTCTACACCGTCTTCGAAGGTCGCCTCGGAGCCGTAGACGAGCAGCTAATAGCCGAAGGCCGCCTAAACCGCCTACAACGTCCCGAAGAAATAGTCCTCGAGCACCGCACCACCACCAACGCCCCAAAGCCCAACCGGATCCGCCGCGACCCAGCACTGCTGACAGACCTCCTCTGCGCCCCCATCAATAGCGCTATCTAAGCGGACGGACGCCCCCAAGCCCGCGGCGCAAGCAACGTGGTCGGGGGAGAGCCGCTGGCGGGGGGGCCGAGCGGCGGGGGCCGAGCGGCGGGGGCCGAGCGGCGGGAGGTTGGGGGCGCCACGACGGCACCATTGCGTCCGAACCCACCACCCCGCCCGAGCCCACCCCAACCGAGCCTGGTGCCGGCGGGGCGTCACCAAGCCCCCGACCCCCGACCCCCCAAGCCTCCAACCGCCGACCCGCGGACCCCCCGAGCTAACGCCCGAACAACCGTCGTATCCCCCATACCCCGTAGAATCACGCGCGTGCGCTGGCGGATCAGATCCGCGGCCCCCGTTCACCGCCATTCATTCCCCCAGCTCCTGGCGGACGGGCTGTTG
>Ga0302325_10003704_pt1 | contig 35832 bp, 24 predicted proteins | sample Palsa_T0_2_FD_201948 | JGI IMG/M metagenome (GOLD analysis project Ga0302325, IMG submission 201948) | Peat permafrost microbial communities from Stordalen Mire near Abisko, Sweden - Palsa_T0_2 | ecosystem: Environmental > Terrestrial > Soil > Palsa > Peat permafrost | place: Sweden: Abisko...
CGGCGTTACGATGGGATGGAGCTTCCGGCGGACGCGGCGCGCAAGCTGAAGCTGATTAAGTTGTCCGTGGATATTCCGGCGCCGCAGAATTCCAAGGAAAGCGCCGAGTTGTCGCAGATCAACGCGACGCTGCAGAGCGATTACGGCAAGGGGAAATGGTGCCCGGACGGGACTTCTTCCGGCGCCTCATCAGGCGCGGCGGGAAAATGCCTGGCACTGAGCGATCTGGAACACATTATGGCCACGAGCCGCGATCCCGCGGAACTTGAACGCGCGTGGGCCGGCTGGCACGCCATCGCCCCGCCGATGCGCGACCGCTATTCGCGCATGGTGGTGCTGGCGAACGAGGGCGCGCGCGAAATGGGATTCGCGGACGTGGGCGCGATGTGGCGTTCGAATTACGACATGAAGCCGGATGAGTTCAGCGCGGAACTGGACCGGCTGTGGGAACAGGTCCGGCCGCTGTACGTTTCGCTGCACGCCTACGTGCGGACTCAACTGCTTAAGAAATACGGCCCAAACGTGATCCCCGCGGACGGCGAAATTCCCGCGCACCTGCTGGGGAATATGTGGGCGCAGGATTGGGCCAATATTTATCCGCTGGTGGCGCCGCCGCATGCGGACCCGGGGTACGACCTCTCCGAGATTTTGAAGGCCAAGAAAATCGAGCCGGTGGCGATGGTGCATTACGGCGAAAGATTTTTCATATCGCTGGGATTCGCGCCGCTGCCGCAGACGTTCTGGGAGCGGTCGATGTTCGTGAAGCCGCAGGACCGCGACGTGGTTTGCCACGCGAGCGCGTGGGACATCGATTTCGTCGAGGATTTGCGGATCAAGATGTGCATCGAGCAATCGGCGGAGGATTTTTCGACGATTCACCACGAGTTGGGACATAACTTCTACCAGCGCGCGTACGACACGCAGCCGCCGCTCTTCCGCAACAGCGCGAACGACGGTTTCCACGAAGCGATTGGGGACACGATCGCGCTTTCGGTGACGCCCGCGTACTTGAAGGAAATCGGATTGCTGGACAACGTGCCGCCGGAATCGTCGGACATTGGTTTGCTGATGCATAAGGCGCTGGAGAAAGTGGCCTTCCTGCCGTTCGGTTTGATGATTGACAAATGGCGCTGGGAGGTTTTCTCCGGGAAAATTACGCCTGCGGAGTACAACAAGCGTTGGTGGGAACTGCGGAAACAATATCAGGGAATCGCGCCGCCGGTTTCGCGCAGTGAAGCAGATTTCGATCCGGGCGCGAAATATCACGTCGCGGCGAATGTGCCGTATGCGCGCTATTTCCTTGCGGATATTCTGCAGTTTCAGTTTCACCGCGCGCTGTGCCGGGAAGCGGGGTACAAAGGCCCGCTCAATCGCTGTTCGATTTACAACAATAAGGCGGCCGGAGCGCGGCTGAACAAGATGCTGGAGATGGGGCAGAGCCGACCGTGGCCGGAAGCGCTGGAAGCGATGACCGGCGAGAAGAAAATGGACGCGACGGCGATCATCGATTATTTCGCGCCGCTGAAGGCATGGCTGGACGAGCAGAACAAGAAGGATGGCGCGAAGCTGGATTGGTAAGGTGGGAGGCGAAATCTCGCGAAGGATTTGATGATGAGAGTTTTGAGGCTTGCCGGGCTGAGTGCCGTGGTGGTGGCGTGCACGTTCGCCCCCGCCGCGATGGCTCAAACGAAAAGGACCGCGGGTTCTATTGCGCCCAGCGCAGGAGATGATTGGGCTTATTACGGCCATGACGCCGGGGGGATGCGCTATTCGCCGCTGAAGCAAATTAACGTGGACAACGTCTCGCAACTGAAAATCGCGTGGACGTATCACGCCGGAGACATTTCGGATGGCAAGGGGGTTCCGCGGCGCAGCGGATTTGAAGCGACGCCCATTCTAGTGGATGGCACGCTGTACCTGACTACGCCGTTTAATCGCGTGATCGCGCTCGACCCGGAAACGGGGAAGGAGCGCTGGGCGTACGATCCGATGATCGACATCGCCACGGAATACGGCGATGGGCTCATCAACCGCGGGGTGGCCGCGTGGCTCGATCCGAAGCGGGCCAAAGGCGCGCCGTGCCGCCGCCGAATTTTCGAAGCGACGCTGGATGCGCGGCTGATTGCGCTCGATGGTGCGAGTGGAACGCCGTGCGCGGATTTTGGCAATCGCGGGCAAGTCAGTTTGCGGGAAGTGGCGCGATACCGCCCGGGGCAATACCACATGACTTCGCCGCCCGTGGTGATCGACGACATTGTCGTGGTGGGCTCGGCAATTGACGACAATTCGCGCGTGGACATGCCCAGCGGGGTGGTTCGCGCGTTTAACGCACGCACCGGCAAACTTCTCTGGAAATGGGAGCCGCTGCCGCCGAACGATCCTGATCCCTCCGACAAGGGGGCCGGCCAGGGCACGGCGAAATTGTGGCGCACCGGCGCGGGGAACGCCTGGACCGGAATGGTCGTGGACCCGGAGCGCGATTTGGTTTTCGTCCCGACGGGCAGCGCGAGCCCGGATTATTACGGCGGGCTGCGGCTGGGCGACAACAAATGGGCAAATTCGATTGTCGCGCTGCACGCGAAAACGGGAGAGGTCGCCTGGGGATTTCAGTTCGTGCACCACGATCTGTGGGATTACGACACGGCTTCGCCGCCGCTTTTGGCGACCGTGAAGCACGAGGGCAAGAGCGTGCCGGTGGTGATTCAGGGCAATAAAACAGGATTCATCTACGTGCTGAACCGCGACACGGGGGTGCCGGTATTTCCAGTCGAGGAGCTCCCGGTGCCGCAGAGCGACGTGCCGGGAGAAGTGACTTCGGCGACGCAGCCTTTTCCGACGGCGCCGCCTGCGCTCGATCCGCAGAAGATCGACGTGAAGGATGCCTGGGGCATCACCACGGAAGATCAAGCGTACTGCCAGCAGTATTTGAGCGGGCTGCGCAACGAAGGGATTTTCACGCCGCCGAGTTTGCAGGGATCGTTGACGATACCGGGCAACGTCGGCGGGATGAACTGGAGCGGTTCGGCGTTCGATCCGGAGCGCGGATTGTTGCTGGTGAATTCAAACAATCTTCCCGCGTACGTGCGTCTGGTGTCGCGGGATAAATTCGACGACGAGTCGGACGCGAACGTGGAGAACGGGGAATACGCGGACCAGTACGGCGCGCCGTATGGAATGGTCCGCACGTTCCTGTTTGCGAAGGCGCACCGTCTGCCGTGCGTCGCGCCGCCGTGGGGAACGCTCGCGGCTGTGGATATGAACGCGGGAACGATTCGCTGGCAAGTGCCGTTGGGATCGCTAGCACCCGGAAAACCATTTGTGCCGAAGGGCGCGCCGAGCCTGGGCGGGCCGATCGTGACCGCCGGAGGGCTGGTATTTATTGCCGGCGCGCTGATCGATCCCGAATTTCGGGCGTTCAACGTGGAGACGGGGGCGGAGGTGTGGACGGTGGACCTGCCGACGGCCGGCGGGGCAACTCCGATGACGTATCAGATCCGGCCTGGCGGAAAGCAGTTCGTGGTCATCGCCGCAGGCGGGCACGCCAAGGTTACCGAGGAAAAGCAGAGCGACGCCGTTGTGGCTTATACGCTGCCGTAGGCTGATCGGCGTCCGGAATCGGCAGCGGGCGGGCTGAGGCGGCGCTGTGAGCGCAAAGCGGCGGCAGAGCCGCGGCACTCCACGAAAGGCGACTTCCGCGTCAGCCACATCCCCGGCTTCGCATTACATCGAGCGACTGTTCGGCGCCGGGCAGGCGTGAATGGAGAACCACGGCGTGCGCTGAGGCGGCGCTGGTGACCGCAAAGCGGCGGCGAGCCGCCGCACTCCACAAAAGGCGACTTCCCCATCAACCACATCCCTGCCTCCGCATTCTTGTGCTGTACGGCAGATTGCCGTACACTGATCCATGGAGGCCAAGATGGCGCAGACCGCGAAATACGGACCCGGCCGCGGGCGAAAAGCCGAGCGAATCGAAGCTCGGGTGAATAGCGCGCAAAAGCGACGAATCGAATATGCGGCGAGCCTGAAGGGGACGACCGTTTCGGATTTCATGGTCCGCAGCGCCGACGATGCGGCCGCGCGGGCAATCCAGGAGCACGAAGCGTGGACCCTGGCCGGGCACGATCGCGACGTGTTTGTGAATGCGCTCCTGAAACCCGAGAGGCCGAGCGCCAGAATGAGAGCCGCCGCGCGCCGCTATAAGAAGCGATTGGGTATTTCTTGAGCGAGCGGGGTGGCGCCGTGCCCGAATTCCGGGTGGAGGCGCTCGGGGCGCGGCACGAGCGCGCAGGATTTTCGTCGGGCGTCGAGGCGCTCGACCGCTATTTGCGGACGCAGGCATCGCGAGACGTACGGCGCCGCGCTGCCGCCGCATTCGTAATCACGCCGGACGGGAAAACGGTGGCGGGTTTTTACACGCTCTCGGCGCACATGGTGAAGCTGGACGAAATTCCGCCGGCGGTTGCGCGGAAGTTTCCGCGCTACCCGGACGTTCCGGCGACTTTGCTGGGACGATTGGCGGTCAGCCTCGCGTATCGAGGGCAAGGGATCGGCCAGTTGCTGTTGTTTGATGCCCTGCGGCGCGCATTTTTGAATACGAGCCAGGTCGCTTCGTCGGCCGTGGTCGTCGATTCAAAAGATGAAAGGGCGCGCGATTTTTATCTGCATCACGAATTCGTCGCGCTGGCCACGCAGCCGAGCCGCCTCGTCTATCCCATGAAATCCATTGAGAGGCTATTCGGCACGAAGCTATTACCACAAAGCGGCGGCAGAGCCGGCGCACCCCCAAAGAGGCGCTTATGGTATAAATATTTTAGCGGGTCGGAAATAACTTCCGTTTATGGGCGAGGGCTTGTGGAATTTGCGTTGACGGACGAACAGAAACAGTTGCGGCGGACGGTGCGGGAATTCGCGGAAGGCGAAATTCTGCCGCACGTGATGGAGTGGGACGAGGCGTCGAAGTTTCCCCTGGAATTGATCCCCAAGCTGGCCGAGATGGGATTTCTCGGCGTGATTTTTCCGGAGAAGTACGGCGGGGCAGGAATGGGCTACGCGGAATACGCGATCATTATCGAGGAATTATCGCGCGTGGATGGCTCGATCGGGATCATCGTGGCGGCGCACAATTCGCTGTGCACGAATCACATTTACAAATTCGGGACCGAAGAACAGAAAAAGAAGTGTGTGACGCCGCTGGCGCAAGGAAAAAAGCTGGGTTGCTGGTCGCTGACTGAACCCGAGGCGGGTTCGGATGCGGGCGGCACGCGCACCACGGCGAAGAGGGTTGGCGATAGCTGGGTGATCAACGGGTCGAAGACGTTCACGACGAACGGGCATTACGCGGACGTGTGCGTGGCGATGGCGGTGACCGACGCGCCGAAAAAGAGCCACGGAATTTCGGCCTTCATCATCGAGAAGGGCACGCCGGGATTCAAGCCGGGGAAAAAAGAAAACAAGCTGGGGCTGCGGGCGAGCGATACGAGCGAAGTGGTTTTTACGGATTGCAAAGTGCCGGCCGCGAATTTGCTGGGGAAGGAAGGCGAAGGATTCGTCAACAGCCTGCAGATTTTGGATGGCGGGCGCATTTCGATCGCGTCGTTGGGATTGGGAATGGCCCAGGGCGCGTATGAGTGTTCGGTGCGTTACGCCAAGCAGCGCAAGCAATTTGGGAAGGCGATTGCGGAGTTTCAGGCGATTCAATTCAAGCTGGCGGACATGGCCACGGAGATTGAGGCGGCGCGCCTGCTGACGTATCAGGCGGCGTGGCTGGCGGATCAGGCGATCGCGGCGGGAAATCACGATGCGCGGATCACGCAGGAATCGAGCATGGCGAAACTTTACGCGGGCGAAGTGGCCGTGCGGGTGGCGAACGAGGCCGTGCAGATTCACGGGGGGTATGGATTCATTAAGGACTATCCCGCGGAGAAATTTTATCGGGATGTGAAATTGTGCACGATTGGGGAAGGAACCAGCGAAATTCAGCGGCTGGTGATTGCGCGCTCGATTTTGGGGAAGAAGTGAGGCGGGATTTGGCGGGACGGTGGGTGTGGCGGCCATGGTAGCGTTGATGATAGCGAGATGTTGAAATCGAAGAGAGGTCCTTCGTCGCGAAAGGCGCTCCTCAGGATGACGGCCAAAAACGGATGGGTAGCGCGGCAGGGTTTTGCGGCCGACGTAGCAATCGAAGGGAGGTCCGTTGGCGCGCCTTCGGCGCGGTGGGTTTGGGTGGCTCGGGCGGCGTGTCGAAAGCGGCGGCGAGCCGCCGCACTCCAAAAGGGGCTTGGCGCTGGGGTTGATTGTGCCGGCAGGGCGCGCCTCTGGATTCTCAGGACAAAGAGCCGCGGCACGCCAACGAAACGGCGGTGATGCGATATTTTCCGGCTGAGCTGTCGTCGCTGCAGTTCAGCAAATTTCAAAAACCTCTGGTTTGTTTCTCTCCGCGTTTTCCACTATTCTTTCGGGGCTGAATCTGGCGCGCGTTTACCGTGGCGCGTCCGTCTGTGATGAAGAAATCCGAAATGACAACTGCGGTTGAAAATTGGGCTGGGCGGGTGCGCGCGGGAGACGTGCGCGCGATTTCGCGGGCGGTTTCCGCGATCGAAAACCGGGACGCGGAGGCGGAAGAGATTTTGCGGGTGCTTTTTCCGCACACCGGCCACGCGTATCGGGTGGGAATTACCGGCGCTCCCGGAACGGGCAAGAGCACGCTGGTGGATCGGCTGGCGGCGCAGTATCGCGCTGAAAAAAAGAGCGTGGGGATTATTGCGGTGGACCCTTCAAGCCCGTTCACCGGCGGATCGATACTGGGCGATCGGGTGCGCATGCAGGGGCACGCGGCAGATCGCGGCGTATTCATTCGCTCGATGGCGACGCGCGGATTCCTGGGCGGATTGTCGCAGGCCACGCGCGATACCACGCTGCTGCTCGACGCGGCGGGCAAGGATGTGATTATCGTCGAGACCGTGGGCGTGGGGCAGGGCGAAATCGAAATCGTGCGGCTCGCGGATTGCACGATTGTGGTGTTGATGCCGGGGATGGGCGACGACGTGCAGAATCTGAAAGCGGGCTTGATGGAAATTGGCGATATTTTCGTCCTGAACAAATGCGACCGCGAAGGAGCGGACCGCTTCGAGCAGCAACTGAAAGGAATTTTGCAGCTGGTTCCGGAGCGCGAAGGCTGGAAGCCTCCGGTGGTGCGCACCATCGCCACCGAGAATAAGGGCATTGACGCGCTGGCTGCGGAAATTGCGCGCTTCCGAAAACATTTCGAGAACGCACAGGAGCGCCACGCGCGGGAAGTGGGGCACTGGAAGGAATGGATTTTGCAGTTGCTGGAAGCGCGGCTGATCGAGCGCGTGGTGGGCGAACAGTTGGGCGAAAAAGAACTGAATCGGTTGGCGGAACAAGTGGCGGCGCGGAAGATCGATCCGTACGGAGCGGTGAACGACATTCTGGCGCGCGCGGGCCTGGGGGCGAAACGGTGAAGTTTGGGGAACTCGAGTTTCATATTCTGGTGGACGGGAAATTGTGGCTGGATGGCGGGGCGATGTTCGGCGTGGTGCCGAAACCTTTGTGGGAGAAAAAAGCGCCGCCCGACGCGCGCAATCGCATCGAGATGGCCATGAATTGCCTGCTGGTAAAAGCCGGAGGCAAGACGATCCTGGTGGAAACCGGAGCGGGCGCGAAGATGGCGCCGAAGCTTCGCGATATTTACGGGCTGGACGGCCCGTTTCTGAACGACCGCCTGCGGGAATACGGGCTGGACACGACCGACATCGACATCGTGATCAATACGCATTTGCATTTCGACCACTGCGGCGGAAACACGCGCGTGGCCGGGGATAAAGTCGTCTCGATGTACCCGAACGCGCGCTACGTGGTGCAGCGCGGGGAATTCGAGCACGCCCGGCATCCGAACGAGCGCGATCAGGCCAGCTATTTTCCGGACAACTACATGCCGATTCACGCCGCGAGCAAGCTGTCGCTGCTCGAAGCGGATCGCGCGATCGCGCCGGGCGTGGAACTGATTCGCGTGCCGGGCCACACGGAAAATATGCAGTGCGTGAAACTGAGCGGCGGCGGCAAGACCGCTTTCTTTTTCGCGGACCTGGTGCCCACCGCGGCGCATCTTTCCTTGCCGTGGATTATGGGATACGACTTGTTTCCGATGACGACGCTCGAGAATAAGAAGAAATGGATTCCGGCCGTGGTGAAGGAAGGCTGGCTGGCGATTTTTGGGCACGACGCGAAGACTCCCGCCGCGTATCTGCGCGACCGCGACGGGATGCTTGAGGCCGAGCCCGCAGAGGTGGACTGAGCATGGCGAAAAAGAAATCCGCAGCGAAGCGAAATGCGAAAAATGAAAGCGTGAAGATCGGGATTATCGGCGGCAGCGGCCTGTACCACATGGCCGGGCTGACCGAACCTCGCGAAGTGCGCGTGAAGACGCCGTTCGGGGAGCCTTCGGATGCGATCGTGATCGGCACGCTGGAGGGGCAGCGCGTCGCGTTCCTGGCGCGGCACGGGCGCGGGCATCTGTATTCGCCGAGCGACATCAATTACCGCGCGAATATTTGCGCGCTGAAGATGCTGGGCGTGGAGCGGATCCTTTCGGTGAGCGCGGTGGGTTCGCTGCACGACGATTTGCCCCCCATGGATTTTCTGATCGCCGACCAGTTTTTTGACCGCACGCAGCGCAGGGTCGCGTCGTTTTTCGTGGGTGAGAAGGGAATCGTGGCGCACGTGGGATTCGACAAGCCGACCTGCACGCATCTTTCGGCGCACGTCGCGGATGCCTGCGATGAGGCGGGAGTGAAGGCGCATCGCGGCGGGACGTACGTGTGCATGGAAGGGCCGCAATTTTCGACCGTCGCGGAATCAAACACCTACCGCCAATTGCGCTTCGACGTGATCGGCATGACCAACCTGACCGAAGCGAAACTCGCGCGGGAAGCGGAGCTGTGCTACGCGACGATTTCGATGATCACCGATTACGATTGCTGGCACCCGCAGCACGACGCGGTGACCGTCAGCGAGATTATCGAGAATCTGACCCGCAACACGGCGAATGTCCAGCGCGTGCTGCACGGCGTGGTCCGCTCGTTGCCCGCGGAACGGACGTGCAAGTGCGGGTCGGCGCTGGCGCACGCGGTGCTGACCGACCGGAAAATGATTCCGGCGGCGGTGAAGAAGCGCCTGGCGCCGATCATCGGGAAATATATTTCGTGACAAAGGCAGTGGCGAGTGACGAGTGGCGAGTGTCTAGAAAGACGGCGGTGACTGGCACGCCGGAAATCGAAGAGGCATTTTCGCGGCGCGAAGCGCGAGGGAGACTTGATGTCATTACTGGTGGTGGGGTCGCTGGCGTTCGATGGGATTGAGACGCCGCACGGGAAGCGGGAACGCATGCTGGGCGGGGCGGCGAGTTACATCGCGCTGGCCGCGGCGCAGTTCACGCCGGTGCGCGTGGTGGGAATTGTGGGCGATGATTTCACAGCGAAGGAAATGGCGATGCTCAAGCATCGCAATATCGATTTGACGGGCGTGGAACACGCCGCCGGGAAAACATTTTATTGGGCGGGGCGGTACAACCAGAACATGAACGAGCGGACCACACTGGTGACCGATTTGAACGTGTTCGCGAATTTTCGGCCCACGCTGCCCGACTCGTACACCGATTCGCCGTACATTTTTTTGGGCAATATCGATCCGGCGTTGCAGCGCTCGGTGCTGGGCCAGGTGCAGGGCAAGCCGAAAGCGGTGGGACTCGATACCATGAATTACTGGATCGAGCGGACGCCCGCGGAACTGAAAGAGACGCTGAAGCACACGCAGATTCTGATGATCAACGACGACGAGACGCGGCAACTGAGCGGCGAACACAACCTGACCCGCGCGGCCAAGATCATTTTCAAGATGGGGCCGAAGACGCTGGTCATCAAGCGCGGCGAACACGGGGCTCTGATGGTGCATGACAAATTCCTGTTCTCGGTTCCGGCGTTTCCGCTGGAAACCGTAAACGATCCGACGGGCGCGGGCGACAGTTTCGCCGGCGGATTCATGGGGTATCTGGCGAGCCAAAAAACGGTGAACGAATCGAGCTTGCGGCGCGCGATGGTGTACGGCTCGGTGCTGGGAAGTTTCTGCGTGGAGAAATTCGGAGTGGAGCGACTCACGCGGCTCACGCGCAGCGAAATCTCGGCGCGCGCACGGCTGTTTTCGCGGCTCACCTCCTTTCAACTCTGAGGAGCGCTTCGAGCGCCTCGGCCGTCCTGCTGCGCGAGTTGATACGCAAACAGCGTCCGCGTGCTGACGCTTTCCAGGAGCCCGTCGGCGCCCGTGTTTTGCCGGAGCATACATGAAAAACGGCGCCTGGATTTTGGCGGCGACGATTCTTGGGTCCAGCCTGGCATTCATCGACGGCACCGTCGTGAATGTGGCGCTTCCCGCGCTGCAGACGGCGTTGCATGCCACCGTCAGTGACGTGCAGTGGGTGGTGGAATCTTACGCGCTGCTGCTCGCTTCACTGCTGCTGGTGGGCGGTTCGCTTGGCGATCTATACGGTCGCCGGAAAGTATTCGTTTGCGGCGTCATTTTGTTCGCGGCGGCGTCCATCTGGTGCGGAACCGTGTCGTCGATCGACCGGCTTATATTCGCGCGGGCGATCCAGGGGATTGGCGCGGCATTGCTGGTTCCGGGCAGCCTCGCGCTGATCAGCGCATCGTTTCCGGCCGACGCGCGGGGACGGGCCATCGGAACGTGGTCCGGGTTCACGGCGATTACGGCGGCCATCGGGCCGGTGCTGGGCGGTTGGCTGGTCGAGCACGCTTCGTGGCGCTGGGTATTTTTTATTAACGCGCCGATCGCCGCGGTCGCGCTGGCGCTGACGCTCTGGAAAGTTCCGGAGAGCCGGCACAACAACATCAGCAGGGTTCTGGATTGGCAGGGCGCTTTGCTGGCAACCGTCGGGTTGGGCGCGGTTACATTTGCTTTGATTGAAGCGCCGAAACGCGGGGCGGCCGCGGGCGTCGTGGGCTTAGCGGGGATCGTGGCGCTGGCGGCCTTTATCGTAGTGGAATCCCGGTCGCCCTCGCCGATGCTTTCCTTGCAGCTTTTTCGTTCGCGAAATTTCAGCGGCGCCAACCTGCTGACCTTCTTTCTCTACGCGGCGCTCGGCGGAATTTTCTTCTTCGTTCCGCTCAACCTGATTCAAGTGCAGCATTACACGCCCACGCAGGCCGGTGGCGCGCTGTTGCCGCTGATTCTGATCATTTTTCTGCTGTCGCGCTGGTCGGGCGGATTGATCGCGCGCTATGGAGCGCGCACTCCGCTGACGGCCGGCCCGTTGATCGCGGCGCTCGGGTATTTTCTTTTGCTCATTCCTGGAATCGGCGGGGAATACTGGCGCACGATTTTCCCGGGAATCGCGGTGCTCGGATTGGGCATGGCGGTGTGCATCGCGCCGCTGACGACCGCGGTAATGAGCGCGGTTAGCCAGAATCAAGCGGGAGTGGCGTCGGGAGTGAACAACGCGGTTTCACGCGTGGCGGGGTTGTTGGCGGTGGCCGTGTTTGGATTGGTGCTCTACGCGACTTTCAGTCGAGCGCTGGATCACCGCATCGGATTTCTTTCTTTGCCGCGGGCAGAGGTTCAGCAGGTGAATCGACAACGGCCCAATCTCGCGGCGATCGAGAGCGATGACCCGCGCGTGATGCTGGCGGTCGGCGAGTCCTTCATGGTGGGCTACCGGACGATTCTTTGGCTGGCTGTGGCGCTGTCGCTGGCCAGCGCGGTGGCGGCGCGATGGCTGCTGGATCCGGCCGAGAAGGCCCCGTGACCCAGGCGAGCCGAAGGAGCATCAGGCCTGCAACCCCGACCGGCGGCGCGTCCCAGCAACCCTCGCTGGCCGGTGCCAGCAAGCGGCTGTTGCCGTGGCTGATTGCGGTGGCGTTTTTCATGGAGTCGCTGGACACCACGATTCTGAATACGGGTGTGCCGAAGATCGCGGCGGCATTGCATGTAGCGCCGTTGAACATGAAGTCGGTGCTGGCGAGTTACACGTTGAGCCTCGCGGTTTTTATTCCGATCAGCGGATGGATGGCGGACAAGTTTGGGACGCGGCGAGTATTTGCCTCGGCGATTGGGATCTTCACGCTGGGATCATTCTTGTGCGGGATTTCGAGCAACATCCACGTGCTGGTCGCGGATCGCATTCTGCAGGGATGCGGTGGCGCGATGATGGTGCCGGTCGGGCGGCTGACGATGGTGCGGACGTTCGCCAAATCCGAACTGGTGCGGGCGATGAGCTTCGTGGCGATTCCTGGCCTCGTCGGGCCCATGCTGGGGCCGATTGCAGGCGGGTTGATTGTGAGGTATTTGCACTGGCGATTTATTTTCTTCGTGAATATCCCGATTGGGCTGGTTGGACTGTACCTGGTTTACCGGCACCTGCCGGACTACCGCGAAGAGCACACGAACCCGCTCGATTGGACGGGCCTGATTCTTTTTGGGTCGGGCGTGGCGTTGCTTTCGTACGTCCTGGAAGTGTTTGGCGAACATACGCTGAGCGTGCGCGTGGTTCTGGGGCTGCTGGCGCTCTCGATCGTGCTGCTAACGGCATATGGATTCCACGCGACAAGAGCCGCGCATCCGTTGCTGCGCATGATGCTGTTCCGGTTTCGCACATTCCGCGCGGCAGTGAGCGGCAGCTTCGTGACGCGCCTGGGAATCGGCGGCATTCCGTTTCTATTTCCGCTTTTGTATCAGGTGGGGCTGGGATTCACGCCTGTGCAATCGGGGCTGTTGATGATGCCGCAGGCCATCGCGGCGATGAGCCTGAAGCTGACCATGCCGAAAATTCTGGCGCGGTTTGGCTACCGCGGAGTGCTGATATCCAACACGCTGATCATCGGCCTGTTCATTATGCTGTTCGCGACAATCGGCAAAGGCACGCCGGTGTGGCTGATCGTGGGCGAAGTTTTCTGTTATGGATTTTTTACGTCGTTGCAGTACACGAGCATGAACACGCTGGTGTATGCGGAGGTGACCGAAGAGCAGGCCAGCAGCGCGAGCACCATTGCCAGCACGATGCAGCAGATGGCCATCAGTTTCGGAGTGGCCTCGGCGTCACTGGTGACGGCATTTTTTATTCCGGATCATGCGCGCTCCGATCCCAGGCAATTCATTCACGGCGTGCACAAGGCCTTCTTCGTGCTGGGCGGGATGACGATGCTCTCGACGATCGTTTTTGGTGGGCTGAAAAAAGGAGACGGCGATTCGGTGAGCCAGGGAAAGGTCGAGCACGCCGGGTAAGCCGGTAGCAGCGACGCTGCTTCGCACGACGATCGCCGGGAATCTTCGTAAAACGAGTCTCCCGGCTCTCCCCTTGACATTCTACCAGAAGGCCGTTTACCCTCACCCCTAGAATGTCTACCAAAGAGCAGAAACAAAAGGTCGAACTGCTGCAGGGCACGCTGGACCTGCTGATTTTACGTACGCTGCTGCTAGGGCCGACGCACGGGCACGCCATCGCCAAGGCCATCGAATTCACCTCCGACAGCGTCTTGCAGGTCGAGCAGGGCTCGCTCTACCCGGCGCTGCACCGGCTCATCAAGCGGCAATGGATCTCCGTGGAAGACGGAACTTCGGAGAACAATCGGCGCGCGAAATTCTACCGGCTGACGGCCAAGGGCCGGCGGCAACTTACGGTCGAGACGAGCAAGTGGAACAAAATGGCGGGGGCGATTGCGCAGATCCTGCGTCCGGCGGAACAGGAGGGCGAATCGTGAAGCGTCGCGACCGCATACTGGCTGACCTCGATCAGGATATTCGTGAGCATATCGAAGTCGAGACGCGGGACAACATCGCGCGCGGAATGTCTCCCGAAGCAGCTCGGACCGCCGCGTTTCGCAAGTTTGGCAACGTGACGCGAGCCAAAGAGGAGACGCGCGAAGTTTGGAGTTTCGTTTGGCTCGAGCAGTTCCTGCAGGACGTTCGCTACGGGCTGCGGATGATCTGGAAGTCCCCGGGCTTCACGACCGTGGCCGTACTGACGCTGGCGCTGGGTATCGGCGCGAATACCGCAATTTTCTCGGTGGTCTACGCGGTGCTGCTGCGGCCGCTTCCATACCGGGACGCGTCGCGCCTGGTGCTACTGAACGAGACCACTCCCAACGTCGGCACGGTCAGCGTGTCGTACCCGAACTTCATCGATTGGCGAAGCCAGAGCCACGCGTTTTCGCAGATGGCCGCCGTGCACCAAGTGGGCTTCAATCTGACCGGCGTGGCGAGGCCGGAAAGTATCAGCGGCAGTGCCGTTTCGCCGGCGTTTCTTTCGATACTCGGCGTCCGGCCGTTCCTCGGGCGGGATTTCGATGCTGCTGAGGAAAACGCGGGCACTGCGCCGGTCTTGCTGCTCAGCTATGACCTTTGGCAGTCCCACCTCGGCGCCGATCCCGACGTCGTGGGTAAGTCGATGTCGCTCGATGGCCGCGCGTTCACCATCGTGGGCGTGCTGCCGGCCAGCTTTCGCTGGCTCGATAAAATGGATGTGATCGAGCCGATCGGCGTCTGGGCGACGAACAATCCGGAAGCGGCGGACCGCGGCGGCCGCGGCGATACGAGCGCGGTCGGCAGGCTCGCGCCGGGCGTCACGTTCGAGCAGGCCAGAGCCGAGATGGAAAGCATCGCAGCGCGGCTCGCCAGGGAATATCCCGGGCCGGACGATAAGTTCAACGTGGAGTTGATGCCGATGCGTGACGCGTTCGTCGGCGATTCGCGCCCGGCAATTCTGATTCTTTTTGGCGCCGTGCTGTTCGTGTTGCTGATCGCGTGCGCGAATGTGGCGAATTTATTTCTGGCGCGCGGGGCCACGCGGACCAAGGAAATTGCGTTGCGCTTGGCCTTCGGGGCCAGCCGCGGGCGGGTGATACGCCAGATGCTGGCGGAGAGTTTCATTCTGGCGTTTCTGGGCGGGGCGTTAGGGCTCGCCCTGGCCATTGGCGGCATCCATGCGATTGCGCGGTGGATCCCCAAGGACATGCTCTCGGGCGCGACGGTGAATCTCAATGGCGCGGTGTTTGCCTTTGTCGCTGCGCTGATCGTGCTCGCCGCGTTCATTTTCGGTTTGGCCCCGGCCGCGCATTCGACTACGCCCGACCTGCAATCGGGATTGAAAGAATCGGGAAGAACGACCAGCGCGAGCGCGGCGCAACACAAATTGCGTGGCGCGTTCGCGGTGGCGGAGATTTCGCTCGCGCTCGTTCTGCTGATCGGCGCGGGCTTAATGACCAAGAGCCTGTACCGCCTGATGTCCGTCAATCCGGGATTCCGGCCCGACCGCGTGCTGACGATGGAAATGGATTTGCTGGAGCGCCAGTACTCCACGGATCCGGTGGTCCTCAATTTCTGGCAGCGGGTGCTGGATGGCGTGCGCGCGCTCCCCGGCGTGGAAAGCGCCGCCGTGGGCACCGTGGTTCCGTTGACCGGGAACCATTCGCGCAGCGACGTCACCATCGAAGGAATGACGGCGCCCAGGCCTGGAGATTATCCGCATCCCGACGTTCACGTGGTCAGCTCGGGCTACGCCGCGACGCTGGGGATTCCGCTGGTTCGCGGGCGCGCGTTCACCGATGCGGATGACGAAAAAGCCCCGCACGTGGGGATGGTCAACGCGCTGATGGCGCGGCGATTCTTTCCGGGCGATGATCCGGTCGGCAAGCGATTTATGATCGGGCATCCCGGCAAGACGGAGGACTGGATAACGATTGTCGGCGTCACCGGCGATACGAATCTCTACGGGCTGGCCAATCCGGCGCGCCTGGAAATATATCTGCCGTTCCGCCAGGCGGCGGAGACCAACATGAATTTAATCGTGAAGTCGGGCGTCGGCGTGGCGGCGCTGAGTGCGGCGATTCGCGAGGTGATCGCAGGAATCGACAAGGATCAGCCCATCTCCGTAACGTCCACCATGAATCAGCTCGTCAGCGATTCGATTGCCACCCGGCGAATTACGCTGGTGCTTCTTGGACTTTTCAGCGGCCTCGCGCTGATTCTGGCCGCGATCGGAATTTACGGGGTAATTTCCTATTCCGTCGCGCAACGCACGCACGAAATCGGAATTCGCAGCGCGCTGGGCGCGCAACGTGGCGATTTGATGCAGATGATTCTGAAGCAGGGAATTAAGAGCGCCGCGGCGGGGATCGGAATTGGCCTCGCGGCCGCGCTGGGGCTAACGCGGCTGATGAAGAGCCTGCTGTTCGGAGTGGGCGCCATGGACCCGGTGACGTTCATTTCGGTGGCCATGCTGCTTTTGCTTGTGGCGCTCGCGGCAAGTTATATCCCCGCGCGGCGCGCCATGCGCGTGGACCCGCTGGTTGCGCTGAAATACGAATAGCGACACAGGAGTCACCAACCATGAAGCGGCGCGAGCGCGGTCCGGTAAGGCGCGCGCTGCACGTCGATCTCGCGCAACTGCTCCGCGAACAATAAGGACGCGGCGGGCAAGCTAACGAAGACAGGAATCGCGGGCGGGCGCCTGCGGAAGTAATGCACTTGTTTGCGCAATTCCGCTAGAATCGCACCGTCTACGCGCGGGGGTGCGATGCTCCACGATTTGAATTCGTACATTTTGTTGCGTTTGTTGCTGGCGGCGGCTCTGGGCGCGGTGGTGGGCCTGGAAAGGCAACTGCGGCGCAAGCCTGCGGGAATTCGCACGAACCTGATGATTTGTTTTGGCGCGGCGCTCTTCACGATTATTTCGTATGAAATGGCCGGAGAGGTGGCGGGCGATCACACGCGAATCGCGGCGCAGATTATTCCGGGGATCGGATTCATCGGCGCGGGGGTGGTGATCCGGGAGCGCGGGGCGGTGATGGGCATCACCAGCGCGGCGACGATTTTCGTGATGGCCAGCGTGGGCATGGCAGTGGGAGCGGGAATGCTGGCGACGGCGATTTTTGCGACGCTCATGGTGCTGGTCGCACTGATCGGGATCGGGTTTTTGGAGGACCGTTACGGGCTGCAAACGCGGCTGATGACGTTTCAGTTGACGGTTCCGGCGCACGCCGACGTGCTGAACCCGGCCCACCGGATCGTCGAAGAAACCAAGATCGAAGCGCGGCGCTGGCAGACGCACAAGCACGACGATTGCGCGATCCTCGATTTCGAAGCGGAGGTCACCCACCCGCAAGAGCGCGAGTTGCTGGTTAAATTTGGGGCGTTGAATGCGAAGGTGGAAGTCAGGCCGGTGCGAAGCTGAAAAGCTCGTTGCGACGGGCTACCTCGGTGGCGCCGAGATCGGCGAGTGATTCTTTGACAGTTCAGGGAACGCCACTTTAGCCAACCAAACACGGTATTGCTGAATCCGAGTTGACGGGTGTGCGTGGGGATGCTATTCATTCTTGTGGGGTTTACGGCGCGGTTCGCATCGCTTCGACATGCCTCTGTAAAGCAGTAGGTCGCGTTTCATCGCATTCAAATCAGCAGCGGTTCGCATGAAAAATCAGCGGAGGAATCGATTGATGCACTTGCGGTGGACCATGTTCGGGATGCTCGCGTCGCTGCTGACAATTTTATCGGGATGCAGCTCCAGTTCCACCACCGCACAACCGAACGCGACGCCAATTATCACGGCTCTAGCGCCCTCGAGCATCACGGCGGGCAGCCAGACGTTTACCCTCGCTCTGTCCGGTTCGGGATTTATTTCGGGGTCGGCGGGCGTGACCACGGTGTATTGGAATGGCTCGCCGCGAAGCGCGCTCGTGAATACGAACACGAATCAGATTTTGCTGGCGGTGCTTCCCGCGGACGTGGCTTCGCCGGGAATCGCACAGATTACGGCATCGAATCCCCCGCCCGGCGGCGGGGTGAGCCAGAGCGCGGCGACATTTCTCATCAATCCCGTGCAACCAGCGACGCCTTTTATTTCGAGCATCAGCCCCACCAGCGCGACTCCAAAAGGCGCGACCTTCACTCTGACGGTAAACGGTTTGAATTCAAATTTCGTGGCGCCCGTCAGCCCGCCACCACCTGCATGCCTTCCCGTTGGAAACCCGAGCAACCCGCCCGTTTGCGCGCAGTACCAGGGGTCGATCGTGCAATTCAACAGCAGCCCGCAGCCGACGGTTTTCGCAAACGCAAATCAATTGACCGCCACGGTCGACGCCACCTTCATTGCAACGGCGGGCTGCAACATCGTGACGGTGTACACGCCGAATGGAGTCGGCGGGTTCACCTACTCGCCCAGCGTGTCGTTCGCGGTTTCCGGCTCGGGAGTGCCGCTGATTTGCGCGATTTCGCCCTCGACGGGCGTGCAAAATGGCCCGGCGTTCGCGCTGAACGTGATCGGGGCAAACTTCACGGCAAATTCGATGGTGCAGTGGAAGGGTAGCGCGCGGCCCACGACGTTCGTGAACGCCGCGACGTTGCAGGCGCAAATTCCATCCACCGATCTGGCCACGGCCGGGACGTTTCCCATCACGGTAGCAAATTCAGGCGCGGGAAGCGCGACCTCCGTGGCCGCGAATTTTGTGGTTACGGCGGCGCCTCCCACGGTCACTTCCGTTTCGCCGGCGACAGCGGTGGCGGGTGGGCCGGGATTTGCGCTGACGGTGACCGGAACGAACTACACGCAGGATACGGTGGTGGAGTGGGACGGCAGCCCGCGGTCGACCAAATTCGGGAACACTACGACGTTAACAGCGCAGATCCTGGCGACGGATATCGCAAACGCCGGAACGAATTCGATCGTGGTAGTGAACCCGCAGGGCGCGGGCGGCGCGTCCAATGCTTTTCCTTACGTCGTAACGGCGGGCGGGGCGGCGGTGGGGGCGAGATTTCCGCAAGTCGTGTCGTTGAGCGCGCTGGGCGGTCCTGCGGACGGGCCCAGTGAAGCGCCGGCGATCAGTGCGGACGGGCGGTACGTGGCGTTCTATTCCGAAGCAAAAAATCTGATAGCGGCCGGCCCGGCGGGCAACGTCTATGTGCGCGACACTTGCGCGGGAATCACGGCAGCATGCACGGCGAGCACCAAAGCGATCGATGTGGCGGCCGACGGCGGCGTCGCCAACGGAAAAACGGGCAGGCAGGTTTCGATCAGCGGCGACGGGCGCTTCGTGGCGTTCATGTCGCGCGCGACGAATTTGGTTTCGGGCGGACCGCAGGTGGCTTCCGGATATTGGAGCGTGTATGTGCGGGATTTGTGCGCGGGCGCGAATGTTCCGTCGGGCTGTGTGACGCATACGGAACTTGTCTCGATAGGAGCGGATGGCGAGCCGTCGAATGGGCCGAGCGCCAGCCCTTCGCTGAGCGGCGACGGCCGGTTCGCGGCGTTCGCCTCATCCGCGACAAACATTTCGACGGAAACGAGTCTGGCGCGCCCGCAAGTATTTGTGCGCGATACGTGCGCAGGGCCGACGGCTACCAAGGCGTGCATCGCGCGAACCATGGGGGTGGCGCTCGACGACGAAGATAGCGGCGGAAACGTTCAGACCGGCCGCCCGGTTATTTCTGCGGACGGACGATTCATCGCCTTTGAGGCCTGGATCGCGGCGACCGAGACACAATCCTCGGCGGTTTCATCCGCGATCGTGCTGGCGGATACTTGCCTGGGAATCGACGCGACCGCGGGCTGTATGCCTTCGGCGCGGCGCATTTCGTACTCCGCGGACGGGTCGCTGCTCGCGGGGGTGAATCTGGCGCCGTCGATCAGTTCCGACGCGCGCTTCGTGGTTTTCGAATCACAGCCCGCGGCAAGCGACGGAAATCCGGCAGTAGCGAGCAAGGTTTTCCTGCGCGACATGTGTTTGGGCGAGACGGCGCCCGATGGCTGCAACCCTTCGACCACCGTAATCAATGCGGCGAACGTTGGCGCGACAGACAAGAACCAGGTTTTTTCGCCGTTCATCAGCGCGTCCGGACGCTACATTTCGTTCGTCGAGGGGAGTTCGGCGTTTGCTTCGGCCAGCCAACTGGCAACGGAAGGCGCGCTGGTCGTTCGCGACACGTGCTTCGGCGCGGCGCTGCCGTGCACCTCGCGAGCCTATGCATTCTCGACGGCGTCTTCGGTCACGAGTGGGGCTTCCAGAACCAGGCCGATCATTGCTCCGGGCGCGGGCGGCAAAATCCCTTCGGTGAGCGTGGATCAATCTTCGGCGGCTCCTATTAGCGCCGACGGCCGATATGCGGCGTTCTATGCTCCCGGCACAATCGCGGCGCAGCCGGCCAGCGGCGTGGGCGACGTGTATATTTCCATCGCGTTGTTCTAGGCGCAGAGTGAGTTGCGTGGTGATGGGCTCGGCGGGGTTAAATCGAAGAGAGGTCCTTCGTCGCTCCGCTCCTCTGGATGACGGCCAAGGGCGGATGGTGCGACGCGGAACGGTCGGCGGCGGAGCCGGACCCACCGACCACCGCAAAACCTCTCCCCCTGCTCGGATGTAAACACCCGGCGCTTGGCGGCTGGACTCACTTGTAAAAATTCCTTATTCTCCTGTGCGGCTATGCCGCAATCTCTCAAACCTCCTCCGCTGCAGGCTGGCGATGCGGTGCGCATACTTTCGCTGGCGAGTCCGGTGGATGAGTCGCGGCTGCGTGTGGGCTGCGAAGAAATCGAAAAACTAGGATTCCGAACGCTGAGCGACGACGCACGGGTTCTGGCCCGCGGGGACTTCTTTGCGGGCACGGCTGCGGAACGCAGCGCAGCCCTGAAAGAAGCGCTCAGCGAGACCAATTCGCGGGGGATTTTTTGTTCGCGCGGAGGGTATGGATCGAATTATCTGCTGGAAGGGCTGAGCGTGGCGCTGGTGGCGCCGAAAATTCTGCTGGGTTTCAGCGACCTGACGTCGTTGCAGATTTTCCTGTGGCAAAAATTCCGGTGGGTGACCTTGTACGGGCCGATGGTGGCATCGGGGATCGATAAGGGCCCGGGCGCGGAGCAGGGATATCACCGCGCGAGCCTGATGCATGCGCTGACCGAAACGAAATCCGGGTGGGCCATCGGCCTGGATGATGGGGAAGCGATGGTGCCGGGCACGGCGGACGGCACGCTGCTTGGCGGATGCTTGACGCTGATCGAAACGGCGCTGGGAACTCCCTGGGAATTGGATACGCACGGAGCGATTCTGCTGCTCGAAGACCGCGGCATGAAACCGTGGCAGGTGGATCGCGCGTTAATGCATTTGAAACAGGCCGGAAAATTTCGCGGCGTATCGGGCATCGTGCTCGGGGATTTTCCGGAGTGCGAAGGGCCGGAGGGTTCGGAAACGGTGAGAGATGTCGTGAGGCGCGTGCTGGGGGCGCTGGGATTTCCAGTGGTGTGGGGCGCGGCGATTGGGCACACCGCGCGGCCGGCGCTGACGTTGCCGCTGGGAGTGCGCGCGCGGCTGCGCAGCGACGATGCCGCACGCCTGGAAATACTGGAGCCTGCCTGCAAGTCGTAACGTGATACTGCTTGAAGAACGCGAGACGTAATCGGGAGATCGATCATCCTAACGCGACCCATAAAGACTTCCGATCACATTTACCTGCTGGGCATTGCCGGCGCGGCCATGGCTCCCGTGGCGGGAATGTTGAAGGAGCGCGGATTCCAGGTGACCGGGTCGGACGTGAACGTGTACCCGCCGGCGTCGACGCTGCTCGATGCGCTGAAAATTCCGTGGAACGAAGGCTTTCGCGAGGAAAACCTGAAACCGGCGCCGGATTTGTGCGTGGTGGGGAACATCATCGCGCGCGGGAATCCGGAGATGGAATACATCCTCGATGAGAGGTTGCCGTACTGCTCGATGCCGCAACTGCTCGAGGAATATTTTATTCCACGGCACACCTCGATCGTGGTGGCCGGCACGCACGGCAAAACCACCACCACGGCGATGCTGGCGTGGATCTTTAACGTGGCGGGGAGGCGGCCTGATTTTCTGATTGGCGGGGTGGCTCCGAATTTTGGGGAACGCAGCTACGGGCTGGGCGGCGGGGAAGAGTTCATCATCGAAGGCGACGAATACGAGACGGCGTTTTTCGACCGCGCACCAAAGTTTCTGCACTACCATCCCGACGAATTGATTTTGACGTCGCTGGAATTCGATCACGCGGATATTTACCCGGATCTGGCGGCGATCGCGCTGCAATTCCGGCGTTTGGTGAATCTGGTGCCGCGGCGCGGGAAGATCCTCATGCTCGGTGAAAGCGCCGAACTGAAGGAAGTTACCGCGAAGGCCTTCTGCCCCGTGGAGACATTTGGAATGACCGCGGAATGCGATTGGTGCGCGGGCGATATTCAGTGGCTGGATGACGCGACCGAATTTCGAGTAGCCTACAAGGGCCGGGAAGTCACCCGCGTGCGGACCCCGGTCGCCGGGAAACACAACGTGCTGGACGCGCTGGCGGCGATTGCAATCGCCTACGGGCGAGGCGTGGAGTGTGAAGCGATCGAGCGGGCCCTGGCTACATTTGTGAGCGTGCGCAAGCGCATGGAGATTAAAGGCGAGGCTGGCGGAGTGCTGGTGGTCGAGGATTTCGCTCATCATCCCACGGCGATTCGAATGACGCTGGAAGCGACGCGCACGCGGTGGCCGACGCGGAAAATCTGGGCGGCGGTCGAGCCGCGCTCGAACACCATGCGGCGCAAGATTTTCGAGAAGGTGTTGCCGGAGGCGCTGGCGGTGGCCGATGCGATCGTGATCGGCCCGGTGAATCGCGCGCAACTGCTCGGCGAGGCGGAACGAATGTCTCCGCAGGCGATCGCCGAGGCGACGACCAGGCTGGGCAAGCCGGCGAAGGCTTTCGATTCGACGCCAGAACTTGCGGAATATCTCGCCGTGAACGCGAAAGCGGGAGACCTGGTGATGATTATGTCGAACGGCAGCTTCGATGGGTTGAGCGGCAAACTGCTCGAGAAATTCAGATCGGTGGAACTGGCGGGACCATGAAATTCCGGAATTATTTTTTGCCATTAATACTTGTCGCATTGACTCTGTTTCCGAAACCCGCGGCGGCGACGATCAAGTATCACATTTCGCTGAAAAATCCCGAAGCGCACTTGTTTCAGGTGCGCATGGAAATTCCGCCGGCTCCGCAGGGAATCGTGATTGCGATTCCGGCATGGAACGCGCTGTACCAGGTGCGCGACTTTTCGTACCGCCTGCGGGACGTGGAGGCGGTGGAATCCACCGAACCAGGAGCTGCGCGAATCCCGGTGCAAAAGCTCGACAAGCAGACCTGGCAGGTCGATTATCCGTGGGATGGCTCGCTATCGCCCGGAGCGAAACCACTGGTCGTTAGCTACACGATCGAATGGAATGATCCCGGACCTTTCAATTCGCAGCTCGACGCGCATCATGCGTTTGTAAATTTCGCGGAAGTGCTGATGTATTTGCCGGACCGGCGGGCCGAAGCAGCCGTGGTGCAGTTTGATGACGTCCCGGCGGGGTGGCATGCGGCTGCGGAGCTTGCGCCCCTACCGGACGCGAGCGGGTTCAGCGCGGAAAGCTACGACAAGCTGGTGGACGCGCCGGTGGAACTTGGAATCTTCGAGGAATTCCGGTTCGACGAGGGCGCGACGCATTACCGCGTGGTGGTCGATGGAAAAGACTGGCATCGGGACCGCCTGGAAAATTACCTAAGACACATTACGGCGTATGAGACCAAGCTGATGGGCGGCGCGCCGTTCCCGGAGTACACATTCTTCTTGCACATCGGGCCGTATCCGGAAGTGGGCGGTGGCGGAATGGAGCACGCCAACTGCACGGCGATTTCGGCGCCGTCGGTGGAGTCGGCCGGCGCGATCGCCGCGCATGAATTTTTCCACGCGTGGAACGTAAAACGTATTCGCCCGCAGACGCTCGAACCGGTGGATTTCACCAAGGAGCAATACACGCGGGCGTTGTGGTTCGCCGAGGGCGTGACCAGCACCTACGGCGCGTACGCGCTCGAGCGCAGCGGCCTCGAAACCAGGGACCAACTGTACGCCGAGGTCGCGTCGGAGATTACCGAACTGGATTCCCGCCCGGCGCGATTGTGGCAAAGCGTGGAAGAATCGAGCCTGGACGCGTGGCTGGAAAAATACGATGACTACCGCATGGCCGATCGCAGCATTTCGTATTACAACAAGGGTGAAATCGACGGCATCCTGCTGGACCTGGCGATTCGCGAGGCCACGGACGATCACAAATCGCTCGACGACGTGATGCGGTACATGAACGACGTGTACGCGAAGCAAGCAAAGTTCTACGACGACAGCGCGAGCGTGCGCCAGTCCGCCGAGCAGGTCGCGGGAGTGAAGTTCGACGATTTCTTCCGGCGTTACGTGGCTGGGACCGACGAAATACCGTATGGCGCGCTGCTCGCTCCGGCGGGGTTGGAGTTGAAACTTGAATTACGCAAGGCGGCGGACTTGGGATTCTGGACAGCGGAACGAGCGCCGACGGCTCCGGTGATCATCTCCCAGATCGTGCCGGGCGAGCCTGCCGAGGCGGCGGGACTGAAGGCGGGAGACGTGATTTTGTCGGTGAACAATCAGGCGCCGCCGCGGTATTTTCCTGCGTGGCTGCGGGACCAAACTGCCGGCGAAAAAATCACGCTGCACATTCAGCGTGCGGGCAAGGATTCCGATATTACGTACGTGCTGGGAACCACGGAGGAAAAGAAATATTCGGTCGTGGAAATTGGGCATCCCAGCGAAAGGCAGAAGCGGATTCGGGAGGGCTGGCTGCGTGGGCAGACGGACTGAACGGTCCAGCGCATGAGGGCCTTCGTCCGTGGCGCGATCCTCGTTCATTCCGTGGCTCGCGGCGACGCCCGCCGGTTTTCCTCTAAATCATGATTCGCACCATCATCGTCCTGCTGTATTTCGCGTTGGCGCTGCTGCTCGTGCTTCCGCTGCTGGTGCTCTGGACGCTGCTCACCGGCGACCCGACGATTATGTACGACCGCTTTCAGGATGGGCTGCGCGTCGGGTTGCGCATCGCCGGGATTCACGTGCGCGTCGAGGGACTTGAAAATATTCCGCCGGGAGTTTGCATATTTGCTTCGAATCACGCCTCGAATCTCGATCCCATCGCGCTCACTCCGAATATTCCGCAGCGGGTCGCGTTGCTCGCCAAGAAAGAGGTATTCAGGATTCCGGTGCTGTCGAAGGCGATTCGGCTGGCGAGACTGGTGCCGGTGGACCGCGGCGACAGCGAAGCGGCGGCGGAAAGCGTGGACCTGGCGATCAAATATCTGAAGGAGGGGCTTTCGTTTTGCGTCTACCCGGAAGGAACGCGCAGCCGCGACGGAAGACTGCTGCCGTTCAAGCGCGGGACGTTTGTGATGGCGATTCGCGCAGCCGTGCCGGTGGTGCCGGTATCGCTCGCCGGAACCCAGAATCTGATGAGGAAAGGGGACTGGCGCATTTATCCCGGGGAAGTTACCGTGCGATTCGGGCAGGCCGTGGCTACTGCGGGACGCGGGATGGAGCAGCGGGAAGAGCTGCGGCGGATCGTGCAGGATTTGGTGGCGGCGGGATTGCCTGAAGATCAGAAGCCGCTCGCGGGTTAAGGCATTCGTGAGATGAGGGGGTTGTCGCGGCTCTGTCGGGATGACAACTTTCTTTTCGGGCGTCGAGAGGCTGCGCGGTAGTTGGATGGCGCAGGATGATTCACAAAGGCAACGGCACCGCCGAATCATTTGAAGCGGGTCCCTCGCTGCGCTTCGGGATGACGGCGTAAATTTAAACGTTAGTGCTGGCGAATTATTCGCCTGAGAGTTTGTCGATGGCGTCGCGAAGGTCGCGGATTTGTTTTTGCATTTCGGGCAGGCGGTTGAAGATGGCGACGGATTTGCGCCACGCGAGAGTTTCCATGGCCGGATAGCCGGAGTAGACCGCATCGGCGGGCACGTCGGAAGGGACCCCCGATTGCGCGGTGAGCACCGCACGGTCGCCGATGGTGAGATGGCCCGCCGCGCCGACTTGACCGGCGAGAATGCACTTGTCTCCTACTTTGGTTGTGCCGGCGAGGCCGACCTGGCCGCAGAGCATGGTGTCGGATCCGACCTTGCAGGCGTGGCCCACCTGCACGAGATTGTCGATCTTGGTACCGCGTCCGATGCGAGTCTCGCCTATCGTGGCGCGGTCGACGACGCTGTGGGCCTGGACTTCGACGTCATCTTCGATGACGGTGACACCGGACTGGCGCATTTTGTACCAAGTGCCGTCGGCGTTGCGGGCGAAACCGTAGCCGTCGCTGCCGATGGTGACTCCGTTTTGCAGGAGCACGCGATTCCCGATGCGGCAGGCCTCGCGCACGGTGACGTGCGAATGCGCGAAAAAGTCATCGCCGATTTTCGCGCCGCGATAAATCGTGACGAAACTGTGCAGGACGGCGTTTCGGCCGATTTCCACTTCATCTTCGACGAAACAATACGGGCCGATGTGCGCGCCGGGGGCGATTTTTGCCGTCGGAGCGATCACGGCGGTGGGATGAATTTCCATGGTGAATTTTGGGGCGGGATAGAAAATTTCGATGGCGCGCGCGAAGTCGAGATAGGGATTGGCGGAGCGCAGCATGGCGATGGGCGCGGCGGCTTCGTCCTTCGAAACGATGATCGCCGTGGCCCGGGTTTCGCTTAGGGCCGGGCGGTATTTGCGGTTGACCAGGAAAGTCAGATCGCCGGATTGGGCTTCTTCGATGCCGGCGACGTTGCGGATTTCGAGTTGGGAGTCGCCATCGACTTGACAGCCGAGTTGTTGCGCTATTTCACCGAGTTTCATTTTTTACCTCGCGGATTGTTCATGGCAAATGTACATCAGCGGGGCTGGCGGGCATAGCTGCGAGGAGGTCGCGGTAAGGGTGATTGGCGCAGAGGCGAAGAGGCGCGGCGATTGGCGGGAGCGTCAAGAAGTCAAAATCGAAGAGAGATCCTTCGTCGCGAACGGAGCTCCTCTGGATGACGGCCAAAGGCGGATGGTGCGAGGGGAGCGAGCGACGGCAGAGCCGGGTAAAGCGGCCAAGAGCGGGCGCGCGGCCTTGGAAATTTTGCGCCCGCACAACAACGTCCGTTGGCGCGCCTTCGGCGCGGTGGGATTCGATGGCTCGGGGGCGTGTCGAAAGCGGCGGCTTGCCGCCGCTTTGCGGAGTGAAGAGGCCGCGATGATGATCGCGAAAAGAAAGGCGGCGGGTCTGAGACCCACCCTACAAAGACGAATGCGGCTCGATGGAACGGCGTGTGGCGAAGTACGTGCAATCGAAGAGAGATCCTTCGTCGCGAAAGGCGCTCCTCAGGATGACGGCCAAGGGCGGATGGTGCGAGGGGAGCAAGCGGCGGCAGAGCCGGGTCAGGCGGTTACTCGGAGAAGAGTTTGGATTGGGAGGCGGGGACGCGAGGTCGGGCCGGGGTGCGGCGAGCGGCGCCGACTACGCCTAGAACTTTTATTTCTTCCAGCGCGGAGCGCGGAACGTAAATGCGCAGGTTGTTGCCGTGCAGGTCTGGCGGGGTGATTTGCACGCCGGTATCGAGCAGGTCTAGGAGGTCGTTGCCGATCAGCCCTTCGATCAGGTCTTCGTCGCGGAAACGCAGGCGGACCCAAAGGCCGTCGATTTTGGGGCGGCTTAGGAAAACTTTGCGCTCGGGCTGGAAGGGGGCCTGAAATTCGCGCACGAAATAGACGCATTTGACGGCGGAAAGGGAAATGGAGCGATGTTCGCCGTCCGGGGAAAGCAGGTCGATGGTTTCGCTGCGGCCCAGGTCGCCCGAGTTCAGATAGCCCTGCACCGGGGTGCGGTCAAGCAGAAGCACGACGACTTTCTTGTGGGTGGAGGCTGGGGCGCGATCTTTTGGCGAAGCTGGCATTTTTAGGGTGAGATTGTTGCTAAAACCACTGGAGTTATGTTATTCTTGCGCGAGAATTTGTCAAGTTATTGGTGCTTAAAGGGTTAGCATCGGAGTTCGCGCCGATTGACCGAGAAACGCAAGCTCCTAAAATCCGCCTCCGTGGTAGCCCTTATTACCGTTATCAGTCGTATTTGTGGTTACTTACGAGATCAGCGGGTGGCCCTGCTCCTGGGCACGTCGCCCGTGGCCGACTCGTTTATACTGGCCTTTCGCATTCCCAACATGGTTCGACGCATGACGGGGGAGGGAGCGTTAGGCGCTTCATTTATACCGGTTTTTACGGGATATTTGCGGGGTAAATCGCAGCGCGAAACGTGGGCGTTCGCGCAGCGGATGTTCTGGGATATTGCGCTGGTTTTGGCGGTGGTTGCCATCCTGGGGTGCGTATTTTCAAGACAAGTCATCGGAATCTTTACGCTGATGGGCGTCAGTCGCGTCCGTTGGGATCTGGCCGTTTATCTGAACCGGATCATCTTTCCCTGCATATTTTTCATGGGGCTCGCGGCGCTGGCGTCCGCCATTCTGCACAGTTTTCAGCGATTCGCCCTGGCCAGCTCGACCTCGGTGATGTTCAACATCGTGGTGATCGTTTCGTCGTTCGCGGTGGTGTACCGGCCGGTGATGAAGTGGGCGCCGGAGGCGTATCGCAGCCCGGCGGTGGCGCTGGCGGTGGGAATTCTGGTGGGCTCGGTGGTGCAACTGGCGCTGCAAATTCCCGCGTTGCGGGATTTAGGGATGAAATTTCGTCCGGACGTGAACTTCGAGGATCCCGGTGTCCGCAAAGCCGGAAGACTGATGGCCCCGATTTTTTTGGGCACCGGGGTGTTTCAGGTGAACTTTTTCGTGGACACGATTTTCGCGACGTCCTCGCGGATGCCGACAGGCAGTATCACGTCGCTGTACGTGGCGGACCGGGTGATGGAACTGGTGCTGGGCGTGTATGCGATGGCGCTTTCGACGGTGATTCTGCCGGCCATGTCGCACCAGGTGGCGGACGGCAAGCACGAGGAGATGAAGCAGACGTTCGGATTCGCGCTGCGCATCGTGTCATTCATCACGATTCCCGCGGCGATCGGGCTGATTCTGCTGCGCGTGCCGATCACTCAAGTGCTCTTTCAGCATGGGGAGTTCGGGGCGCGGTCGACCGCCCTGACGTCCCACGCCCTGCTGTTTTATTCGCTAGGGCTTCCGGCGTTCGCGGCGATCAAGCTGATTACCCCGATGTACTACTCGACGCACGACACCCTGACGCCCACGAAAGTCGGAATCTACACGCTGGGAATCCACGTGGCGCTCAACGTGATCTTGCTTTTTGCGTTCGGCCGGTATCTGTGGAACGCCAGCCCGGCGCTGGCCAGCTCAATCGCCGCGTATTTCAACTTCGCGGCGCTGTTCGTGATTTTTCGGGGGCGTTACGGAAAGCTGGGCGCGCGGGCGATCTTGGCATCGCTGGGGAAGATGGTTATTTGCGCCGCGGCGATGGCGGCGGCATGCATCACGGCAGTGCGGTACTCGAATTTCGCGGCGATCGAGCATTTCGGCGCCCGGGCGGGAATTCTTGCGGCAATGATCGCGGTTTCAACGGGAATTTATTTCACCTTGGCGAGGATTTTGAGATGCGAAGAACTGCCTGAACTTTTTCTGTTGCTGCGGCGGCCGGAGCCGGAAGTTTTGGGGCTGAGATTGGATGTTTAGTTGGGTTTTGAAAGATTCTCGGGGGAATTGAATTGGAAGCGGAGATACAGTCATTCTTAAACTATTTGCGGGTCGAAAAGGGCCTGTCCGATAACACCATGTACGCGTACAAGCGCGACATGCTCAAGTTCGCGGAGTTTGTCTCCAAGCAAAAAGTGCGTACCGCTCAGATCGAGCGCGCGCACGTGGTCGATTTCTTGCGGTCGCTCTACCTGAAAAAGCTGGACAGCCGGTCGGTGGCGCGGCACCTGGTGACGATTCGGCATTTTTTCCGGTTTTGTTTCGCGGAGGGAGTGATCCAGGAGGATCCGGCCGCCAACATCCAATCCCCGAAATTCCGGCAGAGCCTGCCGGAATTCCTAAGCCTGGCAGAAGTGGATCGCTTGCTGGCGCAGCCCGACGCCAGTTCCACGCTGGGGCTTCGCGATAAGGCCATGATCGAGCTGCTCTATTCCACCGGGCTGCGGGTTTCGGAATTATGCGGCCTGAAGTTGAACGACATTCAAATGGATCTGGGCTGCCTGCGCTGTATCGGCAAAGGAAATAGGGAGCGGCTGGTTCCGGTGGGGAAGCAGGCGCTGCAGGTGGTCCAGGAATACGTAGCGAAATCGCGGCCGAAAATACTCGGCAAGCGAACTTCGCCGTTCCTGTTTCCTTCGCGCACCGGGAGCGCGATCAACCGGATTGTGTTCTGGAAAATCCTGGGGGCCTACGGCAGGAAGGCGGCCTTGCGCAAAGGACTGACCCCGCACATGCTGCGCCATAGTTTTGCCACGCATTTGCTGGACCGCGGGGCGGATCTGCGCTCCGTGCAGATGATGCTGGGGCACGCGGATATCGCCACGACTCAGATTTACACGCACGTCGTTGAAGAACGGCTCAAACAAGTTTACAAGGCACATCACCCGCGCGCCTGAGAAGGTTTGCGCGTAAATTCGAAAGGCGGAAAACGAATGCCCGATTACATGTACTTGCTGGAAAGCAGGCTCTCGCCGGAGCAGCGCGCGGTGATGGAGCGCGTGCAGGAATTGGCGCGCACCCAGGACGTGAACGTGTACCTGACCGGCGGCGCGGTGCGCGATTTGATTTCCGGCATGCCGATTCGCGACCTCGATTTTACGGTGGAAGGCAACCCGGTGAAGATGGTCCGCGAATTGGAGAAAGGCGGGGCGAAGGTGGTGTGGGAGAGCGAAAAGCTCCGCCACCACGAAGTGATTTTCGCGGGCGACGTGGACGGCTCGATTTCCGGGGCGCGCGAGGATTACTACGAGAGGCCGGGGGTAAAGCCCGAATACCGTTTTTCCAGCATCATGGAGGATCTGAAACGGCGCGACCTGGGAATCAACGCCATCGCGATTTCCTTGAACACGCAATCGCGCGGGTTGCTGCTCGATCCGATGAACGGGCTTGCCGACCTGGAAAAGCAGGAAGTGCGCGTGCTTTCGATCCACGCGTTCACGAACCAGCCGATCCGCCTGATGCGCACGCTGCGCTATGCGGCGCGGATGAATTTCAAGCTCGAGCCGCGCACCCAAGAATGGTTCGATCTGGCCGTCGAACGCGGGCTCGTGGATCGCATCGAAGGCGGAGAAGTCGGGCACGAACTGCGCGGGATGGCGCGGGACGATAATCCGGCGGCGACCCTGAAATTATGGGAAGCGCACGAGATGCTCGAGTTGCTCCATCCTTCGTTGAAAAAACGAAAGCCCGATTACGACAGCCTGAACAAACTGGCGCGGGTGCGCTCGAATCTGTACGGTGCGGGCTTGCGCCCCCGGCTGCATTTTGCGGTGACGTACTACACGCTGGGGCGGTTGAAGGACCGGGAAGCGTCGGCGGCGCTGCGCAACATGGAGTATCGCGCGGCGGAAATTGAAGCCATCGACGAACTCGTGCCCGAAACGCAAAAAGTCCTGAAGGTGCTGAAGAGCGCCAAAACCAATGCGGCTAAGGACGCTTACTATTATCTGGCTTCGCTGCCCGCGGAAGTGCTGGCCTTCATCGAGGTCGAAATGCCGAACCCTCGGGCGCTGTCCAAGATCCGAAATTACCTCCAGAAATGGCGCCCATTGCGGATGGCCGCGCCCGCGGGCGAGCTGGAGACGCTGGGAGTCGAGCGGGGGCCGAAGTTCGACAAGATCATCGATCAATTCTTCGAATTGCAACTGCGCGGCAAGGGCAAGACACCCGAGGATCGCACCAAGATCCTGAAAAACCTGGCGGGAATCAAGGACGAGCCGAAGAAGCCGGAGAAGGGCAAGAAGGAAAAGAAAGGCGAGAAGGAGGCGGCAACGGCGGCGGACGGGAAGGCCCACGGAAAAGGGGCGAAGGCGCAGCCCGCGGCCGCTGCGAAGCCCGGTCCGGCAGGCAAACCTGCCCCAGCCGGCGCCACGGCTAAGCCAGGACAATCAGCGGCAGCCGCCATCGGTGCGCGCGCGCAGGCCAAGCACGCCAAGGCCGAGCACGATAGCAAGGCAGCGAAAGGCGCCACCTCCGCGAGCAAGAAGAAGGCGGCCAAGAAATCGAAGAGGTAAGGTTCAGGAACGTCTGGCGAAGCGGCGCTGAAAACATGTTTGCAAGATTTCGTTTCGTCGCGAGCAGTCGTTAGAGTGACGGCAAACCGAGGAGCTGGTTTAGAATAAAAGCGAATGGCGGACTCGAACTTCGTTCATCTGCATTTGCATACGGACTATTCGCTTCTCGACGGAGCCTGCGAAATCGGCGAGCTGACGGCGGAAGCGGCGCGGCGCGGGATGCCCGCGGTCGCGGTGACCGACCACGGCAATCTATTCGCGGCGGCCAGCTTCTACCATCAGGCGACCACGCATGGGGTGAAGCCAATCATCGGCTGCGAAATGTACGTCGCGCCGGACAATCATAAGAATCGCGGAACCGGCGCGGAGCGCTCGAATCATCTGGTGCTGCTCTGCGAGAACGAAACCGGGTACAAAAACCTCATTAAACTCGTCTCCACCGGCTACCTCGATGGTTTTTATTACAAGCCGCGCGTCGATCACGAACTGCTCGCCAAACACAGCGAAGGCCTGATCGCGCTTTCGGCTTGTCTGCGCGGGGAAGTGGCCGACGCGATTCTCTCCGAGAAATACGACCAGGCGAAAATAACTGCGTACCGCCTGCGCGATATTTTCGGGAAACAGAATTTCTTCCTCGAAGTGCAGGACCAGGGGCTCGAACAGGACATTCGGGTCAATCGCGATCTGGTTCGCCTCTCCAAGGAAAGCGGCATCCCTCTGGTGGCGACCAACGATTGCCATTATCTGACGCAATCGGATTCGCACGCCCAAGAAGTACTGATGTGCATTCAGACGGGCAAGACCATGAGCGACGGGGCGCGCATGAAATTCGCCACGGACCAGTTTTATTTCAAGAGCGGCGAGGAAATGGCGCAGGTGTTTCGCGAATTGCCGGATGCGGTGACGCGCACGGTGGCGATCGCCGATCGCTGCAACGTGAAAATTCAGCGGGTCGGCAATCCGTTTCCGGAATTCAAGGTTCCGGAGGGACACACCACCGACTCGTACTTCGAGAAAGTCGTGCGCGAAGGATTCGTGCAGCGCGCGCTGGTGCTCGAGCAACTGGCCAAGGAAAACCGGCTGCGCCATCCGCTGGGCGACTACGAAAGCCGCTTGACCGCCGAAATTGAAATGATCAAGAAGATGCGCTTCACCGGCTATTTCCTGATCGTTTGGGATTTCATTCATTACGCGCGCGCGCAGGGCGTTCCGGTGGGCCCCGGGCGGGGATCCGCGGCCGGCAGCCTGGTGAGCTACGCGCTGAAAATCACCGACGTCGACCCGATGCAGTACGAATTGCTGTTCGAGCGCTTCCTCAATCCCGAGCGCATTTCCATGCCCGACATCGACATCGATTTCTGCATGCGGCGTCGCGGCGAGATTATCGAATACGTGCGCCAGAAATACGGCAGCGAAAGCGTCGCGCAAATCATTACGTTCGGAACCATGGCCGCGAAGGCGGTGCTGAAAGACGCGGGCCGCGCGCTCGATATGCCATATGGAGATGTGGACCGCCTGGCGAAAATGATTCCGCTGACGCTGAATATTTCGCTGGAAGAGGCGCTCAAACAATCGCCACAGCTGGAAGCGGCTTGCAAGGAAGGCCCGTGCAAGGCGCTGATCGATGTGGCAATGCGCCTCGAGGGTTTGGCGCGGCACGCTTCGACGCACGCGGCGGGCGTGGTTATTTCGCCGCAACCGCTGACCGAAATCGTGCCGCTCTATAAGTCGAACAAGGAAGAAATTACCACGCAGTACGACATGAACGCGCTCGAACGCATCGGCCTGCTCAAAATGGATTTTCTGGGGCTGACCACGCTAACGGTTCTCGACGACGCGGTGCGCATGATCAAAGAAAATCGCGGCGTGGACATCGAACTCGACAAGCTCACCTTTGACGACGAAAAGACCTACGCGCTGTTTGCGCGCGGCGAAACCAGCGGGATTTTTCAATTTGAATCGCACGGCATGCGCGACATCTTGAAGCGCTACCAGCCGACGCGTCTGGAGGATTTGACCGCACTGAATGCGCTGTACCGGCCCGGCCCGATTCAGGGCGGCATGATCGACGACTTCATCGCGCGAAAGCACGGCAAGAAAAAAGTTACGTACGATTTACCCGACCTGGAGCTAATCCTTTCCGAAACCTGGGGCGTGATTCTGTACCAGGAACAGGTGATGCAGATCGCGAACCGGCTGGCGGGATTTTCGCTAGGCGATGCCGATTTGCTGCGCCGGGCCATGGGCAAAAAGAAGCATGAGGAAATGGCCGCGCAGCGCGAGAAATTCCTGACGGGGTGCGCGGCGCGCAAGATAAATGCGAAAAAGGCCGAGAAGATTTTCGACTTGATGGCGGAATTCGCGGGATACGGATTCAACAAGTCGCATTCCTGCGCGTATGCGCTGCTGGCCTATCAAACCGCGTACCTGAAAGTTCACTATCCCGTGGAATTCATGGCCGCGATGCTCAGCGCCGAAGCGGGCAACACCGACAAGGTTGTAAAATACATCAACGAAGCGCGCGGGATGGGAATCCGCGTGCTACCGCCCGACGTGCACGAAAGCGGCTTGTATTTCACGCCGATCGCCGACGACATCCGCTTCGGGCTCGCGGCGATTAAGAACGTGGGCGAAAACACGGCCAAGACGATTTGCGAGGTGCGCAGCGCGAACGGAAAGTTTCACGGCTTTTTCAGTTTTTGCGAGACGATCGAGCCGAAATTCATCAACAAGCGTGTGCTGGAAAGTTTGACGAAGGCCGGGGCCTTCGATTGCCTGGGCAGCTCGCGCGGGCGAATTTTCGCGGCCATCGATCAGGGCATCAGCCGCGGGCAGAAAAATCATCAGGCCAAGACGTCCAAGCAGGTCGGCTTGTTCCTGGTGGACCCGAAATCGCCGCCGAGCCACGCGGGATGGCAAGAAACGGAGTTGCCCCAAGCGGAAGATTGGACCGAGGAGCAGCAATTGGCGGGCGAGTATGCCGTGCTGGGATTTTACATTTCCGGCCATCCTCTCGATAAATATGCGGGCCGGCTGAAAGACCTCAACGCGGTCGAATTATCCACGATGGAATCGCGGCGGAATGGCGAGGACATCGTGGTAGCGGGAATTATCGTGCAGATGCGCCCGATGCGCTCGCGGCGCGGCGCGCGCTGGGCCATTTTCACGCTGCAAGACCGCACCGGAGTCATCGAAGCGCTGGCGTTTCCAGAAGCGTTCGGGAAACTCGAGCAGGTGATGAAAACGAATACGCCGCTGCTGGTCAAGGGACGCGTGGCGATCGAGGATGTGGGCACGCGATTGATCGTGGCGGACGCGCGTCTGCTGGAGCAGGTCGCGGACAAGGCGCCGTCGATGCTGCGCGTACGAGTGGATCTTGGGTCCGTCAATTCCGACGCGCTGGACCGCCTGCAAAAGCTCTTCGTCAGCCGGCCCGGACGCTGCAAGGTCGCTTTCGACCTGCTGCAGAATGACGGCACCGAGGCCACACTCGAATCCGGAAGCGCGGTGCACGCGGATCGCGAGCTGGTCGAGCGCGTGCGCGAAATTTGCGGAACGGATTCCGTGGCGGTGGTTCAATGAGGCTGAGCCGGTGAGCAAAAAGGACTCGGAGGTAAGAGTCGAAGGGAAGAAAGTCCGGACCCGCCAAGAGCGCCGCGAGCGGCTGAAGAAACTGAAGGTCCTGAAGGAAGCGCGGCGCACGGCGCGCGAAGCGGCGGCCGCGAAAATTGCGGCGCAGACGGTG
>Ga0302325_10003705_pt1 | contig 35817 bp, 27 predicted proteins | sample Palsa_T0_2_FD_201948 | JGI IMG/M metagenome (GOLD analysis project Ga0302325, IMG submission 201948) | Peat permafrost microbial communities from Stordalen Mire near Abisko, Sweden - Palsa_T0_2 | ecosystem: Environmental > Terrestrial > Soil > Palsa > Peat permafrost | place: Sweden: Abisko...
TTGTTGAGCGGTTGGAGCTGGACTTCCCAGACACCGTCCATGGTCGAGAACTGGGGAGGCTCGGGGGTGTCGCTGGGGCTCGCTTCGGGCGACGGCGCCGGACGGCGGCCGCGCCGGCCGGGCGCCGGGCTGCTGCTGGCCGCCGGACTCGCGATCGTCAGGGGCGGGGCGGTCGCCGGGCTCGGGGTGCCGAGCAGGGTCCCCGGCGTCGCCACGTTGCCGTTGGGCGGCGGCGCGGGCGGTGGGGTGACCTGCGTCGAGGGTCCGGTCTGCGCGACGGCGGTTCCACCGACGACGAGAACGGCAACCGATGCGAACGCGAGCTGACGAAAGTTCAACGGGACCTCTGGTGGGCGAATGCGGGACGGCTCTGTGTTCGCAAACGGCGGCGCCGATCATCCCAGCGGCGCCGGGAGCCGATTTTACGCAATCGTGACGCGCGCCGGGCCCGAAAATGTCAGCGGCCGCCCATTGACCGGCAGGCGGCAAGGCATTCGACCGACGATGTAGTGCTCGCGCCGCCGGTACGGGTTCGCCGGGCCGGGATTTTCGGCGGTCAACACAACTGGTCCACCGGAGGTACGGCGTTTGAGATATCGACGCGCCGCGATGCTTTCTATCACGACCTTGGCGCTCGCAGGCTGCGGTGGCGGCAGCGGCGGGGGCGTAACTCCACCCGCGCCGACACAGGCGACTCAATCACAATCGATCGGTGCGGCGGGTGGTTCGGTCAGCACCACGCTCGGGACGGCGACGGTCAACATCAAGGTGCCTGCCGGCGCGGTCGGTACCACCGCGACGTTCACCCTAACCGTATACAGCAACGTCGCGGCGCCGAAGCCGCTGTCGCGCGCCCGGCAGACGCAGAGTGTGCGCGCCACGCGGGCCGTGTCGAGCGACGCGGTGTTGATCGTGTCGTTCACGCTTACCGACGGCGGCGTGCCGCTGCTCAAACCGCTTCAGGCATCGGTCACGACCGCCGCCGCGGCGAGCGGATCGGTGTTCCGGCTCGCCGGTTACGGCACCAACGGCTTCGGCGACGTGGACACCGCGACATGGACGAATAACGTGGCGACCGAGGACGACAACCCGAAATACGCCGGCGTGACGCTCGCGGCGGACACGCTGTATGCGTTCTACACGACAGCGGCGCCGCTGGCGCCGCCGACGTTTGTGGTGACGGTCAGCGGCCTGACGCCCATCGGCGCGATCTCGACGGCGACGTATTCCGCGCTCGAGACCGACGGCAACGGTTTCCCGATCCTCGCGACGGCACTAACCTTTAGCGTCGACACGCCGGCGCTCGGAACGATCAACCCGAGCACGGGAGCGTTGGCGACCGGTCCGTCCGACGCATCGGGGCACGTCGTCGCGACGGACGCTTCACGCGGAGTGTCCGGGAAACTCGCGATCGCCGTCAGCGGCTCGGTCAGGCCGGCCGGTAGCGGCGACACGTTCAGCTATACGGGGACGATGACGACGGTGCTCACCGTCAACCAAGCGTCGCAGCCGAACGGAACGACCACGCCGGTGACGTCGACGACGACGGCCGGCGTCAACGAGACGGTAACCTCGGGCGGCACAGCCGACGGTGTGAACTACGCCCTGTACGCCGACGAGATCGATCAAGCCGCCCTGAGCAGTCTCGAGACGAAGACCGAAACGCGCCTCGCGTATCAGAGCACCGGGACGAACACCTACGTCGTCCGGGCCCTCGCGAGTATCTCGACTGAGCCGGCCACGCAGGTCGCGTACGCGACCTACTACGGACCGAACAGCGGCGCGCTGACCGCGCTTCCGGAAGCTGCCGGCACGACGCTGCACAACGACGCGCAGAGCACGTACCGCGAGTACGACCCGGGGAACCCTGGTGCCAGTCAAGGGAACCAGACGGGACCCACGATCGAGCGCGTCGCCGACCCGAAGAACCAGTATCAGATGTACATCTGGACCGACGGGTTCGAGGGCACCTACGCGCAGAGCTCCAGCGGTCTGGGGATCGCGCAGGTTCTGCTCAACTACTCTCCGGCAGAATACGATTTCGAGCCGGTGGCGCCCGATCCGCAGTCCCCGTTCTCGGTGAAGGACGACATCCTCGTGAACGTATACCAGCTCAATGCGAACAGGCAGCAAGACGGTCTGTTGGGACAGTTCCTGGCTTATCCTTGGTACGGGACGAGCGTTCCGGCTGCGCTGTTCAGCGACACGTTGACGATCACGCCGCAGAGCAAGCTCGATCCGTCGTGCGCTACATATGGCACGAACGCGACGGCGACCCTGGTACAAGAGCAGTACACGAGCCTCGACGTCACACTCGGGCAAACCGAGGCCCGCAGCGTCAAGAGCTTTGACGTCGCCGGGCCGGGTACGGTCTGCACCGTGCTCAGCGACACCGTCAAGACGTACTACGACTACAGCATTCAGAGCGGTCCCTACATCGTGTTCCAAGCGACCAGCACGACGCCGACCGAGACCGACAGCGTCGCCGAGACGCTCTCGCTGTCGAGCACGACGGCGCAGTCTGCCGGCCGTCGAACGCAATCCGCTGCGGTCGGCCCGCAGCTTCCGGTCGCCGCAGCGTTGCGCGCGCGCTTCGATCACGTCGTCGCGCAGATCCGACAGAAACAAGCGAACCGCTTCGCAACGTACAGCCGCACCATGCGAGGGATCCACTGATGTTCCGACGTTCCACGATCCGGGCGAGCGCGGTCGCGCTCGCGCTCGTCCTTCCCGCGTGCGGCGGTGGCAGCGGCCGTACCGCGGTCGTCCCGTTGTCGTCGACGCCGTCGCAGCAAGGTCCCACGACGTCGAGCGGTGCGGTGGCGACGCTCGCATACGGTGCGGCGATCCTCCACGGCGCGACACAAGGCGGGCCGGTCGTCATGGGGACCGTCCACTTCGAAGCGCTGGTCAAACCACAGAACGCCGCGGGTCTCGCGGCATACGCGAAGGCGGTGAGCGACCCGAGCTCGGGCCTCTACCGCCAGTTCATCTCGTCCTCGCAGATCGGCGCGCGCTTCGGCGCAACGGGTGCCGACTACCAGGCCGCGGCGGCGTACTTTCAATCGTTCGGTCTCAAAGTCGGTGGCTGGCCGCAAAGGCTCGTGCTGTCGGTGAGCGGCAAGCAAGCCGACGTCGAGAGAGCGTTCGGTACGCCGTTCATCACCTACAAGGGACCGCGCGGCACGATCATCGGACCCAAGGGCGCGCCGACGCTACCGTCGACCGTCCCGGTCGTGGCGGTCTCGCTGGTCAAAGACCTCTCGAAAGCGGCTTCCTACCGCGCGATGGTGCCGTCACCGAAAGGGCAAGGCAACAACCTCGCCGGCGGCTACACTCCCGAGCAAATCGCCACCGCGTTCGACTACGTGGGCGCGTATGCCGCGGGCTTCACCGGCGCCGGCGTGAAGCTGGGGATCATCGGAACGGGTCCGGTCGATCCCAACGACCTCGCCTTCTACAAACAGTACTTCAATTGGCCTAACGCCGTCTTGGGCCGAAACGGGCTCGGCACGTACAAGCTCGTGCCGGCCTCGTCGGCGGCGGCAGCTGCGGCGGCTGCCGGTCCCGCCGGAGTCGGTTCGCCGACCGCGACACCGCCGCCGGTGACCGCGCCGTGCACCGGGCCGCTCCCCGCCTGCAATCCGGAGGACGGGGAGGCGCAGATCGACACGGAGCAAGCCTTGTTCGCGCCGGACGCCGAGACGGATTTCTACCTGGCCTACGTCCCCGACGAGTGCGGTAACCCCAACGTCAGCAATTGCCCGCCCGATCCCTCGACGGGATACGGCTACGCATATATCGGTCTCGACGAAAATGACGATTCGATCGAACAAGCGATCGCCGACAATACCGGCAACGGTGCCGGGCCCGACATCATTTCGGTGAGCTTCGGCGGCGACGAGATCGGGAATTCCGCGTACTTCCTGGGCGCGAGCAACACTTACTCGACCGCGTCCTTCGGCGTCATGGAGTGGGCTTCGCTTGCCGCCGAGGGCGTGGCGACGTTCATCTCCTCGGGCGACGCCGGCGCGCAGGGTTGCGCGCCTTCGGGTGTCACCAGCGAAATCAACAATCAGTGCGTGTCTTGGCCGGCGACCTCGGACGACGTCATGAGCGTCGGCGGCGTGACGACGCCGCTGAACCAGGCCGGCCAGTTCATCGGGCCGATCACGGGCTGGGGTTTCCAGACCAACGCGGGCGCCGGCGGCTCGGGCGGGGGCATCTCGGCCTACGTTCCGCTGCCCACCTGGCAGACCGGTCCCGCGATCACCGGATCCTTCCGCAATGAGCCGGATCTCTCGCTGGAGGCCGACCCCGACACGGGCGTTCTCACGTGGGCCAACACGGATTTCGGATTCGCGGGAAGCGGTGGTTATGGCGGAACCAGCGTCGCGGCGCCCGAGATGGCGGCAATGTGGGCGCTCGTGCTGTCGGCTTGCAAGGCGACATCGACGTGCCACGGTCCGAACGGAACGTACCGTCTCGGCAACCCGGGACCACTGATCTACAAGATCTACAACAATACGACCGAGTATCCGGCGACGTTCTACGACGTCACGTTCGGCAACAACGGCATCGTGCCGTGCCTCGCCGATCCCGGTGCGGTGGGCGCGTGCCCGTCGCCCCAGCCGACACCGGCCCCGGGCTTCAACGCCGGGGTCGGCTACGACCACGTCACTGGGATCGGGGTGCCGTTCGCTCGGCATCTGATCCGAACGATCGTCGGCGTATAGGGAGCGGGGGAGCCGGGGAGCCGTGCGTCCCCGGCTCCTCTTGCCGGCGGTGCTAGAATAGGAAGGCTGTGAAGACCAAGGGTCACCCCAAATGGTATCCGGAAGCCCACGTGACGTGCGCTTGCGGTGCCCAGTTCACCACCGGATCGACGTCCCCGACGATCGCGGTCGAAGTCTGCTCCGTCTGCCATCCGCTCTGGACCGGACAGCAGAAGTTCCTCGATACCGCGGGCCGCGTCGAGAAGTTCAACCAGCGCGCCGCGATGGCCGACAAGAAGAAGGCGGAGGCCGCCGCGCGCAAGACGCGCAAGCAAACCGAACAAGCCGCGGAGGCCGGTTCGGCCGCGCTGTAGCGCACCCCGTACGGACATGGAAGCGCGTCGCTCGGCGGCGCGCTTCTTGCTTGCCTGATGCTGCACACCGACCGCCTCGAGACGCTCTCGAAACGCTTCGACGAGATCGACGCCGCCCTCGCGGACACGAGCGGCGGGTTCGATCAGGCGCGCTTCACGGCGCTGATGCGCGAGCGTGCGGCGATCGAACCGACGGTCGCCGCCTATCGGCGCTATCGGGACGTCGTGCGCGCGATCGCCGAGAACGACGCGCTGCGCGCCGACAAGAGCGAGCCCGAGCTCGCCGCGCTCGCCGAAGACGAGGCGGTCGATCTGCGCGAGCGTTCCGTCGCGCTCGAAGCGGAGCTGCAGGAGCTGATGCTGCCGCGCGATCCCAACGACGACAAGGACGTCTTCATCGAGATTCGCGCCGGCGCCGGCGGCGACGAAGCCGGGATCTTCGCCGGCGATCTGTTGCGCATGTACACGCGCTTCGCCGAGTCGCGCAAGATGCGCCTGGAGCTGCTCAGCGAGAACGAGAACGAGGCCGGCGGATACAAAGAGGTCGTCGTTGCGGTCAAAGGCGGTGAGCCGTACCGCTGGTTCAAGTACGAGTCCGGCGTGCATCGCGTGCAGCGCGTCCCCGCAACCGAGGCGGCCGGACGCATCCATACGTCGACCGCGACGGTGGCGGTGCTGCCGGAGGTCGCCGACGACGGCGAGATCGAGATCCGCTCGACCGATCTCGAGGTCGATACGTTCAAGGCGTCGGGCGCGGGCGGCCAGCACGTCAACAAGACCGAGTCGGCGATCCGCATCACCCACAAGCCGACCGGGATCGTCGTCTCGTGCAGCGAGGAACGCTCGCAGCTGCAGAATCGCGCCCGCGCGATGGACATGCTGCGCGCGCAGCTCGCCGCGAACCAGCGCCGCGAACGCGAGGAGTCCGAAGCTTCGCTGCGGCGCAGCCAAGTCGGCACCGGCGACCGCAGCGAGAAGATCCGCACGTACAACTACCCGCAGGACCGCATCACCGACCATCGCATCAACCAGAACTTCCAGAACATCAAGTCGATCCTCGACGGCGACATGGAGAAGCTGATCGTCGAGCTGCAAAAGGACGAGAAAGCGCGGCTGCTCGCCGGCGAAACCTCCGCCGCGTGACGGGTACGCGACGCTGACGATCGGTGAGGCGCTGCGCGACGCGGCGGTGCGGCTCGAGCCGGTCGGCGGGACGGGGCGGCTCGACGCGGTGTTTCTGCTCGCGCACGCCGGCGGCGTGTCGCGCCAGGAGATGATCGCGCATCGCGAGCGCAAGCTCGCGCCCGAGGTCGCCGAACGTTTCGAGATGCTCGTCGCGCGCCGGGAAGCCGGCGCACCGCTGGCATATGTCACCGGCGAAGCGGGATTCTACGGGCGCATGTTCGCGGTCGACGAGCGCGTGCTGGTGCCGCGGCCGGAGACCGAGCTGGCCGTCGAGTGGGCGGTGCGGCACCTGCGCGCTATCGGGCGCGAAGCGGGGACCGCGGCCGACGTCGGCACCGGCAGCGGCGCGATCGCGGTGACGCTGGCTTGCGAGCTGCCGGATCTCAACGTGTTTGCGAGCGACGCGTCGCAGCCGGCGCTCGCGGTCGCGCGCGCCAACGCGGCGCGCAACGACGTGTTCCAGCACGTGACGTTTCTGCACGGCGACCTCGCCGCACCGCTGCTGCCCTTCGCGCCGTTCGACTGCGTCGTCGCGAACCTGCCCTACGTTCCGACGGCGGAATGCGCCGCGCCGCCCGATCCCGTCGCGTTCGAGCCGCTCGTCGCGCGCGACGGCGGCGCCGACGGTCTCGCGTTGTACCGGCGCCTCTTACCCGATCTGCCGTCGCTGATCGCGCCGCGGGGAATCGCGCTGCTCGAAGCGGCGCCGGTCAACGCGCGCGCGCTCGAGGCGCTCGTCCGCGCCGTGCTGCCCAGCGCGGGCGTCGAGACGATCGTCGACTACGCCGAGCTCGACCGTCTAGTCATCGCGGTGGTGCCACCGTCAGGCTGAGAACGGTTTCTTTTTTCCCCAACACATGTCAAATTGCGCATTGGGCAGATTCGAAAAGGACATTGGTCAAAATTGAAACCGCTCTCGTGTACGGTAACGTACCAAAGTGTCGCTTTCCGTGCTATGGTGCATGAAAGAAGCGCGTCCGGTTGAGCCGGTCGTGCATGGGGGTGCTCCAAATGGTGCAGCGCATACCGAGCGTGTTCGACGCAAAAGACATCGAAGAAGTCGCCGACGAGCGATCGTTGCGAAGCTACGCGCCGCGTGAGGTCGTCTTTGCCCAGGGCGAAGCCGCCGACGCCGTGTTCTATCTCCTGCGCGGGAGGATCAAGGCGTCTCTGCTGTCGCCGCGTGGAAGGGAGGCCGTGCTCACGATCCTCGGCGGTGACGAATTCTTCGGTGAAGGTTGTCTTGCCGGGCAGTCCGTTCGAATGATGACCGCCACCTCGATCACGTCCAGCTCGGTGGTGCGCATCGAGAAGGCGGCGATGATCAGGCTTCTCAACGAGCGTCCGGCGTTTGCCGCCGCCTTCATTGCGCATCTGCTGTCGCGGAACATTCGGATCGAGGAAGACCTGACCGACCAGCTCTTCAATTCGTGTGAGAAGCGGTTGGCGCGCGTGTTGCTGCTGCTGGCAAACTTCGGCAAAGAGACGCGGCCGGAGCCGGTGATCGCCAGGATCAGTCAGCAGACACTCGCCGACATGGTCGGAACGACGCGCTCGCGGGTGAGCTTCTTCATGAACAAGTTTCGGCGGCTCGGCCTCATCGACTACAACGGCGGCTTGCAGGGCCTGCACGTCCACAGCGCGCTGCTCAACGTCGTTCTGCACGACTGATCCGTTGGCGCAGCGCGCCCGAACCCTCGATGGCGCTTGGTGGTAACCGCTTTCAGCCACTGCACGCGCCCGAGTGTTCATTCTTGCTCACCAGCGGCGCGGCCGTTTCGGTATACTACGGGGGACGGCAATGAGGCGGCATACCGTCGACTAACGCGGATAGACGCGGGCTCGATGGGGATCAGTTGGTTCTCTTCCGTTTCGAAGACATTTTTCGCCGCTCTCGCGCCACACTTCGCCGAATAGCTCGAACCGTCTTCGATCGGCGCGTCGGTTCGAACGCACAGCCGGCGTGGAACGTGCCGCGAATCGCGAGTTGGGTGGCGCTCGCCGTCCTTTACGGCGTCGCGCTGGCCGGCATCGCGTTCGCGAACGTGCCTCACAGCGCGCTGTCATCGCTGGTCCCCGCAGCGTACTTCGTAGCAGTCTTGGCGAGCCTCGCGACGGCCGCCGTCCTGTTTCTCGGCGCGAACGGGGCCGCGCCGCAGCGTTCGAGCTACGTTCTCGCCTCGACGTTCGCAGTGGTCGGCGTGCTGATGCTCGTCGCCATGTTCGTTCTGCCGCTGCTGCCGAACGCGCCGCCGATCTGGCCACGGAGTCCTCAGTCCGGCGTTTGGCTCTACGTCCTGTGGCACACCGTGGCCGGGTCAGGGGCGCTGGCCTACGCGTATCTCCGCAGCGCGCGCGGCGGCGAGCGCCATGCGACGATGTCGTTCTCGGCTGCGGTGTCCGCGGCGGCGGGTCTCGCCGTCGCGCTGAGCGCGCTGCTGGCGCTGCAGTTCGCGGACCAGCTGCCGCACCTCGTCGTCGACACGTCGCTCATCGGCCTGCGGATCACCGGCACGGGTTTCGTGCTGCTGGCCCTTTGCGTGTCGGCCGCGATCGCGACGCTGCGCATCCCCAAGCCAAGCCAAGTCGATCGCGCGTTGGCACTGGCGCTGGTCGCGATGTCGGCCGAGATCGCGCTGTCCCTGCTCTCGCCGCAGCGATATTCGACCGCGTTCTACGTGGGACGCTTCCTGCAGCTCGCCGCGACGACGTTCGTCCTGGTGCCGGCCACCCGCGCCCTCGCCGGGATGACGACAAAGCTCGGTGAAGCCGCGCTCGCGTTGGGGCGGGTTCAGGGCGAGTCGCTCAAGCGGGGAGACCGGATCCGAGCGCTCTGGGCGATTGCCGGCACCGACGCGATCTTCGACGACCGGTCGCGCTATCAAGAGGTGCTCCGGATCGCGACCGCCGCGATTCGCGACAGCAAACCGATGTTCGGGGTGCTCAGTCACTTGGATCAAGAGACGGTCGTGATCGACGCGACCTCGTGGGGGACGGGAGCCGGCGGGGCGGCCGGCATCGTGTATCCCGGAGCACGGCATCCGATCGCGAACTCGATTCAACGCGTGCTGCTCGATACCGCACGCACCCAGGCCTGGGACGATTTGGCCGAAGATCCGCGCTCCGAACGTACGCAGGCCCTCCACGTCGGATGGCGCAGCTTGATCGGAGCGCCGCTGCAGATCGGCGGCAGCACGCACTTCGTCCTCTTCGCCTCGTCCGAGCGGATGACGGCCGAACCGTTCGGCGACGACGACCTGGCCTACGTCGATTTGGTCGCCTCGTTCCTCGCCAACCGTTTCGCGCAGCAGCAGCACATCGAGCGGCTGAAATTCCAGAGCTCGCACGACGCGCTCACCGGCTTGGAGACGCGCTTGCAGTTCCGTGAGGCGCTGCGCCGCGAAGTCGCTTCCGGCAGGCCGTTCGCCGTCGCCTTCGCCGACATCGACGACTTCCAGCATCTCAACGAAGTCGAGGGTCACGAGATCGGTGACGAGGTGCTGGTCGAGATCGGCACGACGCTGCAGGGCGTCGACGACCGCGATCTGGTCGCGCGCCTGAGCGGCGACGAGTTCGGCATCCTGCTTCGGGAGACGCGCAACGATGGTTCCGTCACGGCGGCGATGGACCGCTACATGCAGCGATTCCGCACGCCTTTTCAAACGGCCGCTCGTGACGGGACGCGCTCGTTCGACGTGACCGCGTCGTTCGGCGTCGCTCCGTCGTACAGCGGCGGCGGCGCGCTGGGCGCCGACGATCTCATGCGCCGGGCTGCCGTCGCGCTCGACGTGGCCAAGTCGCGCGGGCCGTCGACCCTCATGGTGTTCGACGCGCCGATGGAGGCGATTCTGGCGGAGCGTCTGGTTCGTTCCGCCGACCTCTCGGCGGCGATCGCCCATGATCAGCTCCACCTCGTCTATCAGCCCACCTTTGACTTGGCGACGCGCATCATCACCGGTGCCGAAGCGCTCGTGCGGTGGAATCATCCAACGCGGGGGCGCTTACCGCCGTCTGAGTTCATACCGTTCGCCGAGCGAAGCGGCTTGATGAGCCCGCTGTCGCGCTGGGTATTCGAACGGGTCGTGCGTGACGTGCTCAGTGCCGAGCTGCCGACAGGTTTCATTTGTTACTTCAACATCGCGCCGCAGCTGTTGAGCGATTTCTCGTTCATCGGGCTGATCCGTGAGACGCTGGGCGCGCACCCGGAATTGGCGGCCAAGCTGGGGATGGAGCTCACCGAGAGCGCTGCGATGCAGAACGTCGAGCGATCGATGCATACGCTGACGCTGTTCCGAAACTGGGGCCTTCAGGTGGCGATCGACGATTTCGGAACCGGCTATTCGTCGCTGTCCTACCTCAAGCGGTTGGCGGTCGACTTGATCAAGATCGACAAGTCGTTCGTCGACGGATTGCCGGGCGATGACAAGGACGAGGCGCTGTGCGAGATGCTGCTGCGCATGTCCGAGCGCTTCGGTTTGGCGACGCTGGCCGAAGGGATCGAGACGGAACGACAGGCGAGCTGGCTGTTGCAGCACGGGTGCACGTCCGGCCAGGGCTTCCTGGTCTCTCGCCCGATCGAGTTCGTCGATTTGCTCACCTCACTTCACGATCAAGCGATCGTCGTATGACGCGCCGGCGAACCTGCGCACCGAAGGGGCACCCCTCATGTTGACCAGCGCAACGGGCGTAGCGGGCCTCGACGCAGTACTGTGCGGTGGGTTTCCGGCCGGCCGGACGACCGTCGTCGCCGGCGGCCCGGGCTGCGGCAAGACCGTGCTGGCGCTGCAGTTCCTCGTCACCGGGGCGACGGACCACGACGAGCCCGGACTCATGATCTCGTTCGAGGAGTCCCCCAGCGCGCTGCAGCTCAACTTTCGCGGCATGTCACTGTCGCTCGACGACGTCTTGGGCAAGAGCGTGCACATCGTCGACGGCCGCCTGCCGGAGGATGCGATCGAGAGCGGAGCGTTCGATCTCGGCGGGCTCATCGCGATCATCAAGTCGCTGGTGGTGAAGCTCGGCATCAAGCGGCTCGCGCTCGACGGCCTCGACGCCGTGTTCTCGCTGGGCAAGAACGACGGGAACCGCCGTCGCGAGATCTTGCGCGTACTGACCTGGCTGCAAGAGTCGGGCCTCACCGCGTTGCTCACGATGAAGTCCGACGAGGGCGTCGCCGGGATCCCGCCGCGCTTCGGGTTCACCGATTTTGCCGCCGACGGCGTGTTGCAGCTGCGCGCGACGATGGTGGGCGAGCTGCTGCGCAGAACGCTGCGCGTCGTCAAGCTGCGCGGCTCGGGCTTCCTGGCCGGCGACCATCCCTATACGATCTCGAGCGACGGCCTAAAGGTGCTGAGCCTGCCGGTTCGCACCCGGATCGGACGGACGAAGTCGCTGGAGACCCGGCTGTCGACCGGCGTCGAGCGGTTGGATCGCATGCTCGAGGGCGGTTACCGCACGGGCACGACGACGCTGATCTCGGGCCTGCCCGGGACGGCGAAGACGACCTTCGGCGCCAAGTTTCTGTGGGCCGGCTGCGAGGCCGGCGAGCGGGTGCTGTTCGTCGGCTTCGACGAGCCCGCCGAGCAGATGATCTTCGACGCGCAGTCGGTCGGCATCGATCTCCAACCCTACAAAGACTCGGGTCTGCTGCGCGCCGAGTCGTTCGCCGCCGGCGCCGTGATCGGCGACGAGCATTCGCTCGCGATCGAGGCGCTCATCGACGAACACCTGCCGACCCGCGTGGTGATCGATCCGATCTCGTCGCTGACCAAGTCCGGCGGCTTGGAGATGGCCGAGATCGTCACCGAACGGCTCGTCGTGCTGTTCAAAGCGCGCAGCATCACCGCGATCTTCACCGCCGTTTCGGAATCGCGAGAGGGTGAGGCCGAGAGCACGGCGATGCGCGTCTCGGCGGTCGCCGACACGTGGATCCACCTCAGCTACGCCGCGCAGTACGGCGAGCGCAACCGAACGCTCACGGTCGTCAAGGCGCGCGGCACCGCGCATTCGAATCAGATGCGCGAGGTGCTCTTGAGCAACGAAGGCGTCGCGCTGGCCGACGTCTACGCCAGCGGCGGAAACGTGCTGCTGGGTACCGCGCGCCTGCGGCGCGAGCAAGAGGTCCTCATCGAGAGCGAGCAGGACGAGGAACAGCGCCGGGTCGAGCTGCGAACGCTCGACGAAGAGCGGGCGACGTTGAGCCAGAGCGTTGCCGAGTTCCGGCGCCGGCTCGCGCAGATCGACGAGCACCGGGCCGCGCTGGTGAAGCGAACGGCGGTGCGCGGCAACGTGCGAAGCGCCGACGCGGCGGCGGTGCGGCTGTCGCGCTTCGGCGACCCGGACGACATTCTCGGCGTGGTCGCGGAGGTGGACCTGTGATGGATGCCGCCCCGGGCCCCGCGCCCGGCTTGCCGCTGTACTTGTTCGTGGCGGGCGACAATCCAAGCTCCATCACGGCACAGAGCAGCGTGCAGACTGCGCTCGAGAGGTACGCAACCGGGCACTTCGACTTCGAGATCGTCAACGTGTTCGAGTTCCCGGAACGGGCGCTGGACAACCGCGTGCTCGTGACGCCTACGCTGGTGGCGCCGTCCTGCGCGCGGCGGCTCATCGGTGACTTGAGCGAAGCGAGTCAGCTGCACTATTTTCTGCAAACGCTTCCGCGCTAGCGCTCGCGGCCGAACAATCGGGGACGATGTGTGCAATTTTGGACGCGGTTCCGGGGTATGCGTGCGGTACTATGACGGCGTGCGTTTTGTTGAGGTGCGATGGTGACGACCCGCGGCAAAGGCCGGTCGATCGCGGTTTCGACGGCCGCCCTGCCTTCGCGGGACGAAGCCGAAGCGCTTTCACGCTTCGTCTGCGACAGCGTGACCGAATTCGCCATCTTCACGACCACCTCCGACGGCCGTATCGCGACCTGGAATCCCGGGGCGGAGCATGCTTTCGGGTACACGCGCAATGAGATCATCGGTGCCGACTTCGGGCTGATCTTCACGGTCGAGGACCGAGCCGCCGGCTTGCCGGCGGCCGAGATGCGCATCGCGCTCGAGCGGGGACGTCTCGATCGGGACTGCTGGCACATGCGCAAGGACGGGAGGCGGTTCTGGGGCACCAATACGGTTCAGCCGTTGGTCGACGGTGATGGCCGCCGTCACGGGTTCACCAAGATCGTGCGCGACAGCACCGAGCGCTACGAGGCGGCGATCGCGCTGCGCCAGAGCGAGGAGCGCTTCCGGCTGCTCGTCGAGAGCGTCGATCACTATGCGATGTTCTCGATCAGTCCCGACGGATTGATCACGCTGTGGAACTCCGGCGCCGAGCAGATCTTTCGGTACCGCCACGCGGAGATCATCGGCGCGCCGTTCTCGAAGCTGTTCACCTCGGGCGACGCCGCCCGCGGCCTGCCCGAGGTCGAGCTGCGGCGGGCCGCCGAGCTGGGCCAGGTCGAGAACGAGCGCTGGCAATTGCGCGGCGACGGCAGCCGTTTCATCGCGCGCCGGCGCATCACGCTGCTCAAGGACGGTTCGCTCGGCGTCGCGCAAGGCTTCTCGGTCACCGCCCACGACGTGACGGAGTCCCGCGCGACCGAGAAGACGATGCGCAAGCAGGCCTTCTACGACGAGCTGACGGGTCTGCCGAATCGGGCGCTGTTCGTCGAGCACCTGCAGCGCACGATCGCGCACACGAAGCGCCATGCCGGCTCGAGCTTCGCGGTGTTCTTCCTCGATCTCGACGAGTTCAAGACGATCAACGACGGGTTCGGGCACGTCCTCGCCGACCAACTGCTCACCCAGGTCGGCCAACGCCTGCGCGCCTGCGTGCGGCCCGAGGACGTCGTCGCGCGGATCGGCGGCGACGAGTTTACCGTCCTGGTGAGTTCGATCACCTCGCCCAAAGAGATCATCGGGCTGACCGACCGCATCCACGCCGCGATGGAACCGCCGATCTATGTTGAGACGCACGAGGCGCGCGCGACCACCAGCATCGGGGTCGCGCTCGGTACCAACGCGTACGACCGTTCCGAGGACATCCTGCGCGATGCCGACATCGCCATGTACGAGGCAAAGGCCCTCGGTCGCGGCCACACCGTCATCTTCGACGACCGGATGCGCGCCAACGTCATGTCGCGCCATGCCGTCGAGAGCGACCTGCGGCACGCCGTCGAACGCGACGAGCTGTTCCTGGAGTACCAGCCGATCGTCGCGCTCGGCGATCTGCGCGTCGTCGGATTCGAGGCGCTGATCCGGTGGAAGCACCCGACGCGCGGCATCTTGCAGCCGGCCGAGTTCATACCGACGGCCGAGCAGACCGGTTTGATCGTGCCGATCGACCAATGGGTGCTGCGGACGGGTTGCGCGCAGCTGCGCGCCTGGCAGGCCGACACGCGGGGTCTCGGCCCGCTCACGATGAGCGTCAACGTGTCGGCCCGGCAGTTCACCCACAGCGACCTCTGCGAGCGGGTGCAGCGCGTCCTGGCCGACTCCGCGATCGCACCGAGCTCGCTCAACCTCGAGATCACTGAGAGCACAATGATGGAACGCTCGGAAACGGTCGCTTCGGTGTTGACCGCGCTGCGGGCGCTGCAGGTCGAGATCCACGTCGATGATTTCGGGACAGGCTACTCGTCGCTGAGCTATCTGCGCATGCTCCCGGTGACGGCGGTCAAGATCGACCGCTCGTTCATCTCCGGAATGCAGACCGATGACGCTCGGGCGGAGATGGTGCGCGCCATCGTTGCGCTGGCCCACAACCTGCGGCTGGCCGTGATCGCGGAAGGCGTTGAAACGACCGAAGAGCTCGAGGCGCTCAGGGATCTTTCGGCCGAGTACGGCCAGGGTTATCTGTTCGCCCGGCCGATGGCGGCCGCGGCCGCCAGCGCGCTCATCGCGTCCGGCCCGGAACGGCGCCGCACCAAGGGCGCAGCGTCCGACCGCGCGTCGAAGCCGGCTCGCGCCCGGGCGCAATCGGCGATCAGCGCAGGCTGACGAGTTCGCCCGCGAGCCGCTGCGCAAAGATCTCTTCTTCGTGCACGTCGAGGAAGTCGGGCTGGGGCCGGCCCAGGTAATAGCCTTGGACCGAGCAGTCGACCGGTGAGGAGCGCGTGGCGTTGCGGACGAGCTCGAGCATCTCCGAATCCTCGATCCCCTCGGCGACGATCTGTGCGTTCATCTCGTGAGCGATCGCGATGATGCCGGCCAGCACGCCGCGGCCGCCGGCGCCGGCTTGCGCACGGACGATGACGTCGCGGTCGATCTTCACGAAGTCGACGGCGAGCTTGCTGAGCATCTCCAAGCCCGAGTTGCCCGAGCCCGCATCGTCGAGGGCGAGCAGAAAACCGAGCGCGCGCAGCCGAGCCGCTTCGCGAACCACGACGTCCAGGCGCGCGACGGACCGTTCGGTGATCTCGAGGACGACCCGCTCGGGCGTCAGTCCGGCCGCTTCGACCGCATGGACCAGGGTCGTGCCGGTGAGCTCGCCGTGATCGAGCGTTTGCGGCGAGACGTTGAGGAAGAGCAGCGCGTCCGCGGGTAAAGCCGCGGCTCGGGCCAGGATCGCCGTGCGGCACACGCGGTCGAGCTCGTGCGCCTTGCCGATGCGTTCGGCGATGTCGAAGGCGTCTTGCGGGTCGATCGGGTCGGGCCCGCCGGGCCGGGCCAAGGCCTCGTACCCGATGATGCTGCGCCCTCCGATGCTCCAGATCGGCTGAAAGGCGACGCCGATCGTCGCATCGGCGACCAGCCGGCGAACCTGCTCGACGCGTGCCGGCAGAAACACCGACTGCTCGTCGCGGATCTCGTCGAACGTCACGACGCAGTTGCGCCCGCGCCGCTTCGCTTCGTAGAGCGCCGCGTCGGCTTGCTCGCGGGCCACCAAGATGTCCGGTTCGCTCGGTGAGGTCGTCGCGATGCCGACGCTGACCGTCATGCCCTGCATCTGCGCTTCGACGGTGGCGCGCACGAGTTCCATACGGACTTTGGCGACGTCCGACGACATGCCGGCGAAGGTCAGCGCGAACTCGTCGCCGCCGAGCCGGTAGGGGACGGAGTTGAGATCGGCTGCGCGCAGAACTTGCGCGAGCGATGCCAACAGTCGATCGCCGACGACGTGTCCGTTGCGGTCGTTGAGAACCTTGAGCTCGTCGACGTCGAGCAAAGCGATGGTGACCGCCGATCCCGGGCCGGCACGGTCGCCGGCGCTGCGCGCGACGCTTTCCTGATACGCGCGGTGGTTTCCCAAGCCGGTGAGGTAGTCGGTGAGCGACGCCTGCTTGAACCGGTGCAGCTCGGCCTTCATGGCGTTGGCGACCAATCGGCGGTAATAGCGCAGAACGCCGAGCACGATGGCCAACAGCCCGAGCCCGATGGCCATAAGCAACGCGTTGAGGGTCAGGATCGTGCCCGCGGTGTCTTGCAGGGACCGCAGAGCGGCATCGGTGCGACGACGCGCGATGGCCGCTTGGGCGTCGATGCCGCCTTCGACCGCCACGTAGGCGGGGGCCGAGTCGCGATCGTAGATGGTGCGCGCGCGGCCGGGATCGTGCGCGTCGATCGCGGCGAACACGCGACCGACCGCGGCGTCGTAACGCAACTCGGCGCGCAGGATCTCCGCGATCGCCGGGGACGGGGGCGAGCGGACGAGATCGTCCTCGACGTGCAGCTCGGCTCGGCGAAACCGGGTCCGGACCATGGGGCTGGGCTCGAGCCGGTACTCCCGTTCGAGCGATTCCTCGGTCGCCACCCAGAACTGAGCGTCGACGAAATATCGCACCTGGTGGATGATGTCGTTCACGCTGCGGGCAGCCGATCGCGACACGTAGGCGCCGCCGATCGCGAAGCCCATCAGGCCGACGAGGATCGTCACGAGGCCGACGTAGGCCGCTTGGCTGATCCAGTGTGTGCGTTCCAGAACCGTTCTCCTCGGCGCGCGGCTGCACGGGCCGACGGCTGGCCCCAGCCCTGCGAGAGTACTATCCTCGATCGCGGTAACGGTGCGCGGTCGCCGCCGCAGCGTTCGACCGCCTCCGGGGAGCCGCCGAGCGCCCTGCCGCGGCGGGTCCGGGCGGGGCCCGTGGAGAAGCGAAGCATTCCCACATGGCCAAGTTCATTTTCTTTACCGGCGGGGTCGTCAGTTCGCTTGGCAAGGGGATCACGGCCGCATCGCTCGGCCGGCTGTTGAAGAGCCGTGGGGTCTCGGTCTCGATCCAGAAGCTGGACCCGTACATCAACGTCGATGCGGGGACCATGAACCCGTACCAGCACGGCGAGGTGTTCGTCACCGAGGACGGCGCCGAGACCGATCTCGATCTGGGCCACTACGAGCGTTTCATCGACGAGGCGCTCACCCGCGACAACAACGTGACGACGGGCCAGATCTACAAGTCGGTGATCGAGAAAGAACGGCGCGGCGACTATCTCGGCGCGACCGTTCAAGTGATCCCGCACATCACCAACGAGATCAAAGCGCACGTCACGCGCGTCGCCGAACGCAGCGGCGCCGACGTGTGCATCGTCGAGGTCGGCGGCACGGTCGGCGACATCGAGTCGCTGCCGTTCCTCGAAGCGATCCGTCAAGTGCGTCATCTGGTGGGCGAAGAGAACGTGATGTTCGTCCACCTGACGCTGCTGCCGCACCTCGGCGCGGCCGACGAGCTCAAGACCAAGCCGACGCAGCACTCCGTGCGCGAGCTGCGCGCGATCGGGATCACGCCCGACGCGATCGTGCTGCGCACCGGCAGCTCGCGCCCGATCCCGGTCGAGCTCAAGGAGAAGATCGCGCTGTTCTGCGACGTCGGCGAGAGCAGCGTCGTGCAGAACAGCGATGCCGCGACGATCTATCAAGTGCCGCTCAACCTCGAGGCCGAGGGCCTGGCTGACATCGCCGTTCGCAAGCTGCGCTTGCAGACGCGCGCGCCGCAGCTCGAGGAGTGGAGCGCCATCGCCGAGCGCATCCAGCACCCGACCGGCCGCGTCAAGGTGGCGCTGGTCGGAAAGTACGTCGAGCTCAAGGACGCCTACATCTCGATCAGCGAGGCGATGGCCCACGCCGGTGTCCACCACGACGTGGCCGTGGACGTCGTCCGGGTCGACTCCGAGCGCATCGAGGTCGAGGGGGTCGGAGCGCTGGGCGACGTCGACGGCGTGCTGGTCGCGCCCGGTTTCGGCGCGCGCGGCGTCAAAGGCAAGCTGTTGGCGATCCAGTACGTGCGCGAGCGCAAGATCCCGTTCTTGGGGATCTGCTTCGGCATGCAGCTGGCCTGCATCGAGTTCGCCCGCAACGTCTGCGGGCTGCCCGAAGCGATGACCACCGAGGTCGACGAGACGACCCCCGATCCGGTGATCGACTTCATCCCCGAGCAGCGCAATCTCGACCTCAAGGGTGGGACGATGCGGCTGGGCGCCTACGACTGCACGCTCGAGGACGGATCGATCGCGGCACGCGCGTACGGCAGCACGCAGATCAGCGAACGCCACCGCCACCGTTACGAGTTCAACAACAAGTACAAGGCGCTGTTCGAAGAGCACCGCATGGTGTTCTGCGGTCACCATCCGCTGGGACGCACCTCGCTGGTCGAGGTCATCGAGCTGCCCCAAAGCATCCATCCCTGGTTCGTCGGAACGCAGGCGCACCCCGAGTACAAGAGCCGTCCGAACCGTCCGTCACCGCTGTACCGCGATTGGATCGGAGCCGCGGTGGAGCGGTCGCGCGCGCGCGCCGCTGCCGGCGCCGGCGACGCCGCGCTCGTCCGTCGCTGAACGCCGCCGACGTCACGGTCGTCGTTCTCGCGCTCGACGAGGCGGCGCGGCTCGAGAAGCTGTTGGCCTGCCTGCCGCGCGGCGCGCACGTGTTCGTGCTCGACGCGGGGTCGCGTGACGAGACGGTCGCGATCGCGCGCGCACACGGCGCCGAGGTAGAGACGCGTCGCTGGGCCGGCTTCGTGAACGCGCGGCGCTACGCTCTGGGCCGCGTCGCCACAACCTGGACCTTGATGCTCGATGCCGACGAGCTGCTCGACGAAACGCTGCGCGACGCGATCGCCGGCGCAGATCCTTCGACAGGCTCAGGACAGGCTGTCTCCGGGTATCGTCTGCGCCGCATCACGATGTTGTGCGGCCGGCCGGTTCACGCGGGCGGCTGGTCCAACGAACGGCTGCTGCGGCTGTTTCGCACCGATCGCGCGCGCGTCGCGTTCAACGCGATGGGCGCCGACCTGCACGAGAGTTGGACCGTCGACGGTCCCGTGGCGGACCTGCCGGGCGCGATCGTCCACGACTCGTACCCCACCATCGCGTCGTACCGCGCGAAGTTCGACCGCTATACCACCGTCGAAGCGGCGGCGCTCGAGCCTTCGACGCGCGCCTTCCTGCGGTCGCTGGCCATGATGCCGCTGCGCTTCGCCTGGTCGATCTTGCGTTACGGCGGCTGGCGTGACGGCTGGCGCGGGATCTTCGTCGCGTGGCAGAGCGCACGGTATCGCGTCGTCGTGCGCGCCAAAGCGCTTCGCCGAGCGTGACCGGACACCCCGACGTCGCGCTCGACGTTCGCGAGACCTCTCACACGTCGGCCGGGATGCTCGCGTACGTGCGCGCGCTGCGCCGCCTGCTGCCGCGCGTCGCGCCCGACCTCCGGCGGGCCGAGATCGGCGCGGGCGACAACTTCGACCTGGCCGAGCAGGTCGGACTTCCTTTCGCGCTGCTGCGGCTGCGCGCGCGCTTGGCCCACTTTCCCACGCCGTACGTGCCGCGCATCGTCCCGGTGCCGTACCTCGTGACGGTGCACGACCTGATCGACTTGGAGTTTCCGCAGTACGCCAAGCGCAAGGTGCCGGCCTATTGGCGTTACGTTGTCTCGCCGGTGCTGCGCGGCGCGCGCGCGGTGATCACCGACGACGACGCGACGGTGCCGCTGTTGGTGCGCTACGCCGGCGTCGACCCGGCGCGCGTGCGCGTCATCCCGCTGGGCATCGACGTCCCCGACCCGCTTCCCGCGCCGCTGGTTCGGTCGCGCCCGTATCTGCTGTACGCCGGCAACCACCGGCCGCACAAAGACCTGGCGACGCTGGTGGCGGCGTGGGCGTCGCTGCCCGCCGGCGACGCGGTCGATCTCGTGCTCACCGGCGACGACGAGCCGTCGCTGCGTGGCGTGCGGCATCCACGCGGCGAGCTGGCGTTCACCGGCGACTGCAGCCGCGACGAGATCTGGCGCTTGCACCGTGGCGCGCTGGCCTACGTCCATCCCGCACTGCGCGAAGGGTTCGGGCTGCCGCTGCTCGAGGCGCTGCAGGCGGGAACGCCGGTGGTCGCGGCCGAGCCGGCCGTACCGTCGGTCCTGGCGCCCTACGTGCACCGCTATCCGGCCGGCGACGTCGCGGCGCTGCGCGCGCTGTTGGTGCGCGTGCTCGAGCAGCCGGACGCCTTCGCGAGCGAGACGCAGCTGGCCCGGACGCGAACGGCGCATCTCACCTGGGAGCGTACGGTTCGCGCGACCGCCGACGTGTACCGCGAGCTCCTGGTGGGTTCGCCGTCGGCGAACCCGCTGACCGCCTTCGGCGGTCCCCGAAAGTTGAAGTAGAAATGATCCGCGTCGCGCTGGCCGCGCACGCCACGCCGCGCGCGTCGGCGGGGATGCGCGCCTACGCGCGCGCGCTGGCCGAACGCCTGGGCCGCGTCGCCCCCGACGTCGACCTGATCTCGGTCGGCGCGCCGCCGCCGCTGCAGCCGTTCGCGCTGCGCGCCGCGCGGCCGCAACTCGTGCACTTGCCGTATCTCGACGCCGTGCCGCTCGTGCCGCGTCCCTACGTCGCGATGGTGCACGACCTGATCCACTTGCGCTTCCCGTCGTCGTTCTCGCGCACCACCGCCGCGTATTGGCGATTCGTCGCCGGACCGCTCTACCGCGGCGCCGCGCGCGTGCTGGTGAGCGACCCGCGCGTCGCCGACGACTGCGTCGCGTTGTTGCGGATCGCGCGCGACCGGATTCGCGTCGTGCCGCTCGGTTACGGCGACGCGATCCCCGGCGCGGCGCCGTGGTCCGCCGAACGGCCGTATCTGTTCTATGCCGGCAACCATCGGCCGCACAAAGATTTGACCACGCTGTATGCGGCCTGGGCCGCGCTCCCGCCGCAGCTCGCGCTCGACCTCGTGCTGACCGGACCGGACGAGCCCGACGCGCGGCGGCGCTACGTGCGCGAGCGCGGCGCGATCGCGTTCTTGGGTGAGGTCGACGACGCGACGCTCGCGCGGCGCTATCGCGGGGCGCTGGCCTACGTGCAGCCGTCGACGGCGGAGGGCTTCGGCATTCCCGTGCTCGAGGCCGCCGTCGCGGGCCCGCCGGTGCGCGCCTCGACCGCCGCCGTGCCCGCGGTCGCGCTGCCGTTCGTGCGGACGTTTGCGCCCGGCGACGTCACCGCGCTCGCGTCGCTGATCGACGCCGTCCTTCGCGATCCGTCGGCCGCGCGCGCGCAGGCCGCCGAGGGCGCAGTCACGCTGCGGGCGTATACCTGGGATCGGTTCGCGGCATCGACGGCCGCCGTCTATCGCGAGGTGGTATGTCCCTGAGATGACACGGCTGAAGCTCGCGTCCGCGGCGCTCGCGGTACTGTGCGCCGCGGCCTGGCTCGGGCCGGCTTGGGCCGCACCGCCGCCGAAGAAGGATGAAGCGCCCGCGCGGCCGATCACGATCGTCGTCAACGGCGAAGAGCTGGCGCGCGATCCCGCGCCGCGCATCCAGGCCGATCGCGTGATGGTGCCGGTCGTACGGATCTACAGCGCGCTGGGGATCGGGATCTCGCGCGAGGGCAACACGATCGTCGCGTCGGCACCCGCCAAACGCATTACGATCACCGTCGGCTCGAGCCGCGCCACCGTCGACGCGCGAACGATCGTGATGGACGCGCCGGCAACCGAGATCGACGGCGCGACGTACGTCACGCTGCGTTTCGTCGCCGACTCGCTGGGTGCGCAGGCCTCGTACGACTCCAAGGCGGCGCGGGTCGAGGTGATCTCGTCGGTCGTCGGGCGCACGCTCGGGCTCGAACGGCGCACGTCGAGCGGCTCGACGCAGATCGTCGGCACGGTCAGCGCGCTCGACCTGGACTCGGTCCCCGAGTCGATCACGCTCACCTGGGCGGGCTCGGCGCGAACGATCGCGATCACCTCCGACGCGCAGGTGATCGTCCAGGACGTCGTGACGCGCACGGACACGCCCGCGACGCTGCACGACCTGCACGTCGGCGACGCGGTCAGCATCATCCTGCGGCGCGACGGGCGCGTCGATCAGATCGTCGCCCGCTACGCATCGCGGGCCGGAACGATCGCCGCCGTGTCGGCCAGCGCGTTCGTCCTGCAGAGCGGCTACGTCGTCACGCCCGACAAGAGCACCGAGATCACGCTCAACAGCCAGCCGGCGACGCTGGCCGACCTCAAGGTCGGCGACAACGTCACCGTGCGGCTGAACCCCGATACCAGCGAGAAGCGCCAGATCATCGTCGCGCGCATCGTGCCGTCGACGCCCGAACCGGCCGGCGTGGCGCAGATCACCGACGTCTCGGTGGCCGCGCCTGGGCCGCTGCGCGCGGGACAGTCGTTCACCGTCACGCTGCACGGCACGCCGGGCGGGCACGCGACGTTCGACATCGGCTCGTACCTGACCGGGATCGCGCTCGCCGAGACCGAGCCCGGCACGTACACCACGCGCTACACCGTGCCGCCCGACGTGAACTTCAGCCGCACGACCGTCTACGGCCACCTCACGGTCGGAACGGTCGAAGCGCCGCGCGCCGAAGCGGCGCAGCTCGTCGCCGTGACGACCACGCCGCCGCAGATCGTCGACATCGCGCCGTCCAACGGCCAGGTGGTCAACAACAACAAGCCGTCGATCTACGCGACGTATCGCTCGCCGACCGACGTCGGGATCGACGTGTCGAAGGTGCGCATCGAAGTCAACGGGCTCGACGTCACGGCGTCGTCGACGCGCACCGACCAGTTCATCACCTACACCGCCGGCGCGCCGCTGGCCGACGGCCCCGTCAACGTCAGCGTGACGATCGCGGACAACGCCGGCAACCCGCAGACGCGGCGGTGGTCATTCACCATCCGCAGCCGTTGAGCGCGGGTTGGCGCGCCGTGCGCGGGCTCGCGTGCGCGGGTGCGCTCGCACTGGGCGTCGGGCTGAGCGCCTGCGGCGGCAACGCGCCGCCCGCGGGCGGGCCGGCGCTCTCCATGGCGCGGGTGGGGGACGCCGTCGTGCTCGATCCGTCCCACGCTGTCGACGGGTTGTCGCTCGACACGACCAGCGAGGTGATGCAGAATCTCGTCACGTTTCGGCCCGGTTCGTTCGACGTGGTCGGCGACGCCGCGGCGCGCTGGTGGTCGAGCGCGGACGGCAAGGTGTGGACGTTCGAGCTACGACCGCACCTCGTGTTCTCCGACGGCACGCCGCTCGACGCACAGGCCGTGAAGTTCAACTTCGACCGCTGGCGGCTGCGCTCCGATCCCGCGCACGGCAACTTCGCGTACCCGAAGTATGCCGACGATTTCGGCGGCTTCCCCGGCGTCATCACCGACGTGCGCGCGCCGAGCCCGACGCGCGTCGTCATCACGCTCGCGCGGCCGTTGGGTCCATTCCTGCGCGACATCGCCGATCCGTCGTTCGGCATCGGTTCACCCGCGGCCATCACGACGGATCCGAAGCGCTTTGAGCTCGAGCCGGTCGGCAGCGGCGCGTACGCAGTGGCGGAGTGGCAGCGCGGCGACCACATCACGCTGGTCGCGAACCCGCGCTTCGCCGGCCCGAAGCCGGCGTTTCCGACCGTCATCATTCGCGACGTCCCGGACCCGGCGACCAGCGTGCTGTCGATCGAGAAGGGCGACGTCGACATGCTGACCGATCCTGCACGCGACGACGCGCGAACGCTCGCCGCGCAGTCGGACCTCGCGGTGGTTGGGCAGCCGCCCGACAACGTCAGCTACCTGGCGATGGACGTCGAGAAATCACCATTCGGCGACGTGCGCGTGCGGCGTGCCGTGGCCTATGCGATCGACGTCGCGTCGCTGACGAGCAATCTCTACGCGAACGGCGCCGTCGCCGCCGACAACTGGACGCCGCCCGGGATGCTCGGCGCAAACCCGGCGGTCAAGGCCTATTCGCACGACCTCGCCAAAGCGCGCGCGCTGCTGGCCGCGGCGGGATTCCCGCACGGCTTCGCGACGACGCTGAGCTACTCGACCACGCCGCGCCCGTCTCTGCCCGAGGCGCAGCGCGTCGCCGAAACGCTGCAAGCCGAGCTCGGCGAGGCCGGGATCGTGGTGACGTTGCAGCCGTCGGAGTGGAGTGCGTTCCTCGACAAGATCGAGCACCGCAGCTACGACGTGTGTCTGGCCGGCTGGACGAGCGACAATGGCGACCCTGACAATTTCTTCTCGCCGCTGCGGAACGATTCGTTCGGGCGCGATCCGGCATTTCACCGGCTGATGCTGGCGGGCCGAGCGGCGGTCGACGACGCGCAGCGGCGCACGATCTACCGGCGCGCCAACGCGATGGTGCACGACTCCGTGCCGGCGATCCCGCTCGTGCACGCCCCGGCCCGAATCGTAATCAGGTCGTCGCTCAAAGGCTTCGTTCCGAGCCCGAACAACACGTACCATTTCAGCTTGATCCACGGCTAGTGTCCGCTGCCAGGAGTTCGCCCATGCCGACCGACGCCGCATGTCTGTTCTGCAAGATCGTTCGCCGCGAGATCCCGGCCGACGAAGTGCTGCGCGACGAGCACGTGGTCGCGTTTCGCGATCTCAACCCGCAGGCGCCCACCCACGTGCTGGTCGTACCGACCGAACACGCCGCGCACCTGAGCGACTTCGTCGGCGCGGCCGACGGTGAGCGCGCCGCGCGACTGTTGTCGGCCGCATCCGAGATCGGCCGCCGGTTCGGCAACGACGGCTACCGCGTCGTCATCAACGAAGGACCCGACGGCGGCCAGACCGTGTATCACCTCCATGCCCACGTCCTGGCCGGCCGCCACATGACCTGGCCGCCCGGTTAGTGTCGGGTCGAGGTGGACGAGGTGACGCCTTTGTGGTATCGTCCTTGGTCGGGCCCTTACGGGGTCACGATCCGGCATGTGCCGAGGCGGAGGGAGGTGTTTCGTAGCAATGGAGATTCGAGTCGCACCGGGTGAAACGATCGAAAGCGCCCTGCGCCGCTTCAAGAAGGCGACGCAGAAGGCCGGCGTGCTGGCCGAGGCGCGCAAGCACGAGCACTACGAGAAGCCCAGCGTCCGCCGCAAGAAGAAGAGCGCGGCCGCGCGCAAGCGCCGCAGCTGACGCCCCGCCCCGAAGATCCCTCGGCGCTCGCGACAAACGCGGGCGCCGATTTCTTTCCAGGGCCAAAGAATGAACGGTCGCCTTCGGTCGAAAAGAAGCGGGCAGCCGGGACGCGACAGAGCGCCGGCTCTCTCCCTTTTGCCCGAGGTAGTACGATGCGATCGTCGATCGTTCGGGGCGCGCTTGCGCTCGCGGTCACCTTGTCTTTGCTGTCCGCCCTGACGGCCGCCGCGGACGCGCAGCCGACGATGGCGGTCATCCAGGGCACCGTCACCACCGGCGGCGGCAGTCCGGTCGCCGGCGCGTTGGTCAGCCTGACCGGCGCGTCGACGGCGAGCACCAGCACCGACGCGTACGGGAAGTTCAGCGTCAGCGTCGCCCCGGGCATCTACCACGTCTCGGTTACCCACGGCGGCTACGTCCCCGCCGACCTGCCCGATTTCGCGGTCACTGCGGGCTCGACCGTGCCGTTGACGGTCACGTTGAACCAGGCCAATCTGTCGTCGCTGCAAACGATCGGCCGCGTGTCGACGGTGAGCCGCGGCAGCGCGAGCGCGATCAACACCGGAACGGCGGCGTCGAGCTTCTTGAGCGGCCAGGCGTTCTCGAACCTCGCCAACCCGCAGATCAACGACGTGCTCCAGCACTTGCCCGACGTGACGATCCAGCACATGGGCAGTCAGCAGGATACGTCGATCATCGTCGGCGGCGTGCAGCCCTATGAGACGCAGGTCCTCGTCGACGGTCACCCGCTCGCGCTGGGCCAGTACGGCGTGTGGGTGAGCCAGTATTTCCCCTCGTACCTGATCGGCGGCGTCGAGACGCAGTCGGGTCCCGGTAACACGACGCCCTTCGCGAACATCGCGGTCGGCGGCACGGTCAACTTGCTCACGCCGAGCTTCACCCGCCAGCCGACCTTCGAGCTGACCACCGGCATCGACAACTATATGACCCAGTACACCCACTTATTGGCGACCGGCTCGGCCGGCAAGCTGCAGTACGTCATCGGCGCGGGGACCGACGGCTACAACGGGCCCTTCTATCAGACCAAACAGTGCGACGTCACGCCTGAGGGCGGCAACACCGGGATCATCCAGTTCTGCGGCGATTCCAGCGGCTCGTTCTTCAGCAAGGGGGAGCTGCTCAAGCTGCGCTACGAGTTCTCGCCGTCGACGTCGTTGGAGTTCGGGTTCGTCGGCGCGTGGGGCGGCTACAGCCCGCAGGGCACCGCCTGGGGCACGTCGCTCGGCTCGCTCATGATCCTGCCGTGCTCGAACGGACCGGCCAGCGGCATCTGCACGAATCCCGCCGACGCGTCCCTCATCGGCAAGAACGTCAACTCGTTCGGCTGGTACCCGGGATCGTACATCTACAACAACCAGACACTGTTCGACGCGCAGTTCCGCACCGCGATCGGCAACGACACGCTGCTGGTGCGGCCATATGTCGGGACGATCGAGCCCGAGGTGATCATCGGTACCGGCGAGATCTACTACCCGGCCGGCTTCTCGCCGGTCAACAACCCGACGGAGCCGGGCTTCACGACCGCGTGCGGCAACGCGTACGGCAGCACGACGAACCCGGCCGGCGGGACGACGGTCGTCAACGGACAGACCGAGTGCTTCGACAGCGCGTACTCGACGTTCGAACAGGACAAGCTGTACGGCACCACCTTCACCTACTTGCACCCCATCGGCGACAGCCTGCTCGACCTGACCTACGACTTTCACGGTCAGAGCACGTTCGCGTACATCAACAACCCGCAGGGCGTGTCGGTCCCGTTCTCGACCGACCGCTACTCGACGCTCTCGCTGACCGGCGACCTCCACCTGGTCCGCAACCTTGGCATCGACGTCGGCCTGTACGACACGCGCTACACCGTCGACGGCGTGAAACCCGTTTCGCTCACCAACGCGACGCTGGTCGGCTTCTCGCGCACGATCACCCATTTCGATCCGCATCTCGCGTTGACGCTGCGCCCCTCGAGCGACATCTCGTACCGCGCGTCGTTCGGAACTTCGACGACGTTTCCGTACGTCGGCCAGCTGAGCGGGTTGGCGACGTACGAACAGCCGGCGCAGTCGCTGGGGACGTACGCGCTCGGCGGAACCTTGACCGAGAAGAATGCCAGCCTGAGCCCCGAGGTCTCGATCGCGTACGGCCTGGGCATCGACAAACGCTTCCACAACAACTCGGTGATCAGCCTCGACTTGCAGGATTCGGTCATCCACAACGTCTTCGAAGAGCTGACGTCGTCGGTCCCGGCCAACGGCGGCTTGGAGGGAATCTTCGCGCCGATCAACGTTGCGAAGCTCAGCACGCAACTGGCAACGGTGAAGTACCGCTATGCGCCGCTCGCGGGGCTGGGCTTCAGCCTCAGCGCGGCTGCCGAACGCTCGATCGTGTCGGGGCTGCCGGCCAGTCTCTACACCGTGGGCACGCAAGGCTTCCCGGTCAACAACGTGCAGATCTGCGGCAACGGCGTCGCCGCGCCCGGCATCCCGACGTGCCTGCCGTACCTCAAGGGCTACGGGCAGCTCAACTACACCTGGCGCGACGGAACGTTCGCCGCGCTCGGCGTCGACTACGAGGGGAAGAACAACGCGTACTTTCAGCCGCCCTTCGCCCAAGTGGATTTCACGCTGCGGCACCCGGTGACCAAGACCATCGATTGGCAGATCGCCATACAGAACGTGCTCAACACGAACAACTACGGGACGTATCTCCCGACGCCCGGCGCCGGCACCCCGATCGTCGCGGGATCGGTCGACGCGGCCGGCAACGAGGTGCAGACGTCGTTCACGCCGATCCGCGTCTCCGCGCCGCCGCGCGTCATTCGGGGCGAAGTCCGATTCCACACGGGCCGCTGAACGGGTGAGCATCGGCGATCGGATCGCGGCCGACCTCAAGGACGCGATGCGGGCTCGCGACCAAGTGCGGCTCGATACGCTGCGCAGCGTGATCTCGGCGTTCAACTACCGGCGCATCGAAGCGGGCGCCGAGCTGTCGGACGCCGATCAGCTGGCGGTCGTGCAGAAGCTCGTCAAGCAGCGCAGCGACTCGATCGAGCAGTTCGCCAAAGCCGGCCGGCACGAGCTGGCGGCGAAGGAGACGCGCGAGCGCGAGATCCTGCTGGGCTACTTACCGGCGCAGAAATCGGACGACGAGATTCGGGCGGCGGTCCGCGAGGCGGTCGCCGCCCTGCCGCCGGACGGCCGCAACCAGGGTGCGGTGATGAAAGCCGTCCTGCCCCAGCTCAAGGGCTTGGCCGACGGCAACGTGGTCCGGCGAATCGTGGTCGAAGAGCTCGCTTCCGCGTAACCTGTGGCGGGGCGGCCGGTAGTCACGACCGTGATCGCCCGCCGCCTGGTCGTTCCGTTGTGCCTGCTCGCCGGAGTCCTGTCCGCCGGAGGGCACGCTGCCTTCGCCGGCCCGAGTCAGGGCACGGTCGAGGTCATCCCGATCCAAGGGACGATCGACGAGGGGATGGCGCACTACGTCGACCGCGCCGTCGCGCAGGCCAAGGCGGACCACGCCCGCGCGATCGTGCTGGACGTGAACACGTTCGGCGGTTTGCTCAGCGCCGGAACCGAGATCAGCGACACGCTGCTGGCGAGCAGCGTTCCGGTCTACGCGTACGTGCAACGCGCGTGGTCGGCGGGTGCGCTGATCTCGCTGTCGGCCTCGCGCATCGCCGTCGAGGACGGCGGCTCGATCGGTTCGGCGCAGCCGATCCCGCACGACCCCAAGACCGTCTCCGCCGTGCGCGCCCAGTTTCGCGCGCTCGCGGTGCGCAGTCACCGCGATCCCAAGCTGGCCGAAGCGATGGTCGACTCGGCGATCGATGCGCCCACCTACAAGCCGCCCGGCGCGATCCTGAACCTGTCCGCCGATCAAGCACGCCAGGCCGGATTTTCCGAGGCCACGGTCCCGTCGCTGAGCGGTGCGCTGGCGAATTTCGGCGTCGCCGGCGCGACGCGTGACGACGCCCAGTACACGCTCGCCGAGCAAATCGCGCGCATCGCGACCGATCCCGACATCAGCGGCATCCTGCTCGCGATCGGATTTCTCGGGTTGCTGATCGAGCTGCAGACGCTGCACGGCATCGCGGGCGCGATCGGCGCGGCCTCGCTGGCGCTGTTCTTCGGCACGCACATCTACGCCGGCTTCTCGAACGGATTGGTGTTGGCGCTGGCTCTGGTCGGCCTGCTGCTGATCCTCGTCGAGCTGCACGTGCTGCCCGGCCACGGCGTGGCCGGCGTGCTCGGGGTGCTGATCCTGTTCGCGTCGGTGCTGCTCGCCTTCGGCGTGCCGTTCTTCGTCGGCGCGCTGCAGGCGCTGGCCGTCGCGATCGTGCTCAGCGCGCTCGCGTTCGCGCTGCTGCAGCGCGTGCTGCCGGAGAACGCGTTCGTCAAACGGCTGATGTTCGCCGGGACGCAAGGACCAGATTACGTCGCCAGCGCGGACCATCGCCATCTGCTGGGCGCGAGCGGCGTCGCGGTGTCGTTCTTGCGACCGGCCGGCGTCGCAGCGTTCGGCGACGTGCGCGAAGACGTGCTCACGGAGGGGGAGTTTGTCCCGGCCGGAACACCGGTTCGGGTTACTCGCGTCGAAGGGGCACGTATCTTCGTGCGCCCCGACGGCGCAGGAGGTTAGAGCATGGGGCTGTTGGCGATCGTCATCTTCATCGCGGTCCTCATCGGGATCATCCTGTTCCTGTACTATTTCCCGCTGGGCTTGTGGATCCGCACGATCGCGGCCGGCGTGCCGCTCTCGATCGGGTCGCTGATCCGGATGCGGATCATCGGCGTGCCGGCCGGCGTGCTCGTCGCCGCGCTGGTTCGCGCGCGCAAAGCCGGACTGCCGCTGACGGTCGACCAACTGCAATCGCACATTTTGGCGGGCGGCAACATCGACAAGTGCGTGCTCGCCATGATCGCCGCGCAACGTGCGCAGATCCCGCTGGAATGGCAGCGCGCCGCGGCGATCGATCTGGCCGGCCGTGACGTGCTCGAGGCGTTGCAGACATCCGTCAACCCGAAGGTCATCGAGACGCCGATCTTCCAAGGCGTCGCGCAGAACGGCATCCAGCTCAACGTCAAAGCGCGCATCACGGTGCGCTCGAACCTCGACCGCTACGTCGGCGGCGCGGGCGAACCGACGATCGTCGCGCGCGTCGGCGAGGGCGTCGTCAGCGCCGTCGGCGCCGCCGCGGACCACAAGGAAGTCCTCGAATACCCGGACCGCATCTCGAAGGCCGTGCTGGCCAAAGGCCTCGACGCGGGCACCGCGTTCGAGATCGTGTCGATCGACATCGCCGACGTCGACGTCGGCAAGAACATCGGCGCCGATCTGCAGACGACGCAGGCCGAGGCCGACCGGCGCATCGCGCAAGCGAAGGCTGCCGAACGGCAGTACGCCGCGCAGGCCGCCGAGCAGGAGATGAAGGCCGAGACGCAGCGGATGCGGGCCAAGGTCGTCGAGGCCGAGGCGCAGATACCGGCAGCGATCGCGGGCGCCTTCACCGCCGGCCATCTCGGCGTGATGGACTACTACAAGCTCAACAACGTCAAGGCGGATACCGAGATGCGCGGCGCGATCGGCTCGACGGTCGGCGGCGACGGTCAAACGCCGGCCGGCGGGGGCGCGCCGCAGCAGTGACGCGTGCCTAGCGATCCAGCCGGAGCGCTGCAGTGGGCGATCGACCACGTGCAGTCCGCCGGTTGGCTCATCTGGGTTCTGGCCGCTGTGGTCGGCTGGGCCATCCGGCGCCAGCAGAAGTCGCTTGCACGAACGGCGGTCGCTCGATCTCGAATGCAGCAACCGGCCATGGCCGCGGCTCCGGTCGCCTCGGTGGCGCCGCCGCGGCCTTACCCGGCCGCGCCCGTTCCCCCGCCGCCGAGCGCCGCCTTCTCAGCGGCGCCGGCGCGCCCGACGGTTGTCCCGCCCGGAGATCCGCCGCGAAGCCGGCCGGGCCAGTCGGGCGTCCTTCGCGGCGCATTCGGCGACCCGGCGCACGCTCGCACGGCCGTCATCCTGGCGGAAATTCTCGCATCGCCCGTCGCGCTGCGTTGACACCATCGCGGCAGCCTCCCGCGTTCTAGGGCTAGATGCCGTCGATCACTAGCGAGGCGACCTTCGACTTGGGCGGCTTGGCCGATCCCTTGCGGTTCTGCGGTCACCGCGATCAAAACCTCAACGCGCTCGAAGCCCTGATCCCCGTCGTGCTGCGGCTCGACGGCGATCGCGTGCACGTCAGCGGCGATCGCACCGCGGTCCGCCGCGCCGAGGACGTCCTCGCAGCGATGCTGGCCGCCGCCCGCGCCGGGACGCAAGTGACGCCCGACGACGTCGCGCTGGCCGCCCGGACCGTCGGCCAGCGCGGCATCCCGCCGACGCTGGCGACGACCGCGCGCGGGCGCGAGATTCGTCCGAAGACGAACGGGCAGCGCGCGCTGGTCGCGGCGATCGAGAACAACACGCTGACCTTCGCGATCGGTCCGGCCGGGACGGGCAAGACGTTCCTCGCGATCGTCATGGCGGTGCGCGCGCTCAAGAACCGCGACGTCTCGCGCATCGTGCTCACCCGGCCGGCCGTCGAGGCCGGCGAGAAGCTCGGCTTCCTGCCGGGCGACTTCAAGGAAAAGGTCGATCCGTATCTGCGGCCGCTCTACGACGCGCTGCAAGAGCTGCTGGAGAGCGGCGTCACCGAGAAGTACCTCGAGCGCGGTACGATCGAGGTCGCGCCGCTGGCCTACATGCGCGGCCGCACGCTCAGCGACGCCTTCGTCATCCTCGACGAAGCGCAGAACGCGACGCACGAGCAGCTCAAGATGTTTCTGACCCGCATCGGCGCGAACTCGAAGATGGTCGTGAACGGCGACGACACGCAGATCGACTTGCCGCGCGGGATGCGCAGCGGAATCCTCGACGTCGAGCGGCTCTTCGTCGAGGTCGACGACGTACGGGTCGTGCGCTTGGACGAGACCGACGTCGTGCGGCATCCGCTGGTCGGGCGCATCGTCGCCGCCTACGATCGTCTGGCGCGCGAACGCGAGGGCTGACGGCCGTCATTGATCTACGTCGCCAACCAAACCCGCGGCAGCGGACTCGACGCGCGCGCGCTCGCCGCGACCGTCGAACGGCTGCTGACCGAGATCGGTGAAGCGGGCTCGAGCGTGTCGCTGACCCTGGTCCGCGACCGTGCGATGCGCGAGCTCAACCGCGAGCACCGCGGCAAAGACGCGCCGACCGACGTGCTGAGCTTCCCGCTCTTCGCCCCCGATGCGTTCGACCGCACGGGACCGACGCGTCCGCTGGCGCGCGCGAGCGGGCCCGAGCGCCTGCTGGGCGACATCGTCGTCAGCGTCGACACGGCCGCGCGCCAAGCGGCCGACTACGACGCGCCGCTCGAGCGCGAGATGGAACGGCTGCTGATCCACGGCGTGCTCCACCTGGCCGGACACGATCACCTCGAACCGGGCGAGCGGCAGGTCATGGAAGACGAGGAACGGCGCCTCGCCGAAGCAATCGGAATGCCGTGGCCGTATCGCGAATCGAGCGCGCGATGAGATCACCATGGATCGCGGTGCTGGCGTGCGCGCTGCTCGGCGCGCCGCCGGCGGCGCTCGCGCAGAGCGCATCGCCGCAACCGCCCGCGATGCAGGAGGCGCGCGCGCACTGGCCCGTGCAGGGCGCCGACGAGCCGACCCAGCGGCTGATCGATCGCGGCCTGCTGATGCTCTACGCGTTCGACGTCGGCGAGGCGCGCGTCGCGTTCGCCGAGGCGCTGGCGCGCAATCCGAACGTCGCGCTGGCCTACTGGGGCGAGGCCGAAGCCGATACGATCGACATCAACTCGCCGCAGACCACTGAAGGCGACAAGCGCGGCGCGGCCGCCTCGGCCGAAGGCCGCCAGCATCTCTCCGGTGCGAGCGAGACCGAGCGGATGCTGGTCGACGCGATCTCGTCGCGCTACGGGCGAGGAACGAAGAAGGAGCGCTTCGCGCACTACGCCGACGCGCTGAGCGCGTGGACCAAGACGCACCGCGACGATGCCAACGTGCTCACGGTCGCCGCGTTCGCGATCTGGAACGCCGAGGATGCGCTGTTCGACGGACACGACGCGATCACGCCCAAGGCGAACGAGATGATCGCCGACCTCGACGCCGCGCTCGCGCTCGACCCGGCCAACGTGGGCGCGCACCATCTGCGCATCCACCTGATGGAAGAGCTGCACCGCGCGCGCGACGCGGCCTCGGACGCCGAAGCGCTCTCCTCGTACAGCTATCCGCCCGGCACGTCGCACCTGCCGCACATGAGCGGTCACATCTGGTCGCGCATCGGCGAGTACGCGCGGCTGGTCGCCGACAACGAGCGGGCCGTCGCGAACGACCAGGCGTGGTTCGCGCAAGGCGACGGACCGGGCCAGCAGTACATGAAGCTCTACCACGACCACGACGTCGACTTCGTGCTGTACGGGCTCACGACGCTGGGGCGCAACGACGAGGCTCGCGCTTTCGCGCAGCACGAAGACACCACGATGCAGATCAAGGCGGCGGTGCGGCTGCACGACGATGCCCGGGTGCTGCGGCTCACCGGCGCCGACAGCACGGGAAGCGCGGCGCTGGCACGGCTGGTCGCCGCCGCCCGGCTGGGTGATGCGCCTGCGGCGCGTGCCATGCTGGCGAAGCTGTCCGACGGCGGCAGCGCCAAGCGCGTCGGGGACGCGATGATCGCGCTGCTCGCGCACGACACCGCGGCCCGGGCGGCCGGCTACGCGCGCGCGTACGAGGTTACCAAGAACGCCGCGCTGGGCGATCCGAAGACCTCGTGGCAAACGCCGGTCGGCGAGGGCTACGGCGCGGCGCTGCTGGCGGCGGGCAAGCCGGCCGACGCCGAGGCGGTCTTCACGGCCGAGCTCAAGCGCTATCCGAACGACCCGCACCTGGAGTGGGGACTGGCCGAGGCGCTCAAAGCGCAAGGCAAGGACGATGCCGCGCCGCGCGCCGCGTACCGCGCGTCCTGGGAGGGCAGCCGTGATCTCACCCTCGCCGACCTCGGCTGAAGGCGCGCCGCGCCGTCACGGCTTGGCGGCATCGTTCGGCTACGCGTTCGCCGGACTTGCTGCCGCTTGGCGCTCGCAACCCAACCTGCGCATTCACGCGCTGCTGGCGGTGGTGGTCGTGGCGGCGGGGCTGCTGCTGCGGCTCGCGCCGGCCGGCTGGGCGATCGTCGCGCTCGCGATCGGGCTCGTCGTCGCGGCCGAGCTGTTCAACACCGCGCTCGAAGCGGTGGTGGATCTGGCGTCACCGCAGGATCATCCGCTCGCCAAGCGCGCGAAGGACGTCGCCGCGGCCGGCGTTCTCGTCGCAGCGCTCGCCGCGGCGGCGGCCGGCGCGGCGGTCCTGTTCGGCGTGCTGGGCCGCTAGGCGTCCCGGGGCGGAAGCGGCCGTGTGTTATAATGACCCCCGCTTGGATACCGACCCTCTACCGACGGGCAACCGCGGCCCGACGCGCCGATGACGTCGTTCTGGCCGGGGGTTGCCGCGCTCGTGGTGTTGGTGGGCGTGGCGGCCTTCTTTGCAGCCTCCGAGGCGGCGATCGTCGCGACCAATCGGATCCGCGCCCGCGCGCTGCTGGAGAAGAAGATTCGCGGTGCGGCCCGGCTCGTTCGGCTCGTCGAAGACCGCAACCGAACGCTCACCACGGTGCTGATCGGCAGCACGTTCATCCTGCTCGCGGCGGACTCGCTGGCGACCTATCTGTTCCTGCGATGGGGCGTTCCGCACGCGGTCGTGTGGTCGACGATCGTCATGACGGTTGCGATCCTGCTGTTCGGTGAGATCCTGCCCAAGACCGTCGCGGTCAGCACCGGCGATCGCACGGCGCTGCGGATCGCGCCGGTGCTCGACGCGATCAAGGGCGTGCTGTCGCCGCTCACCGCCGCTTTCCTGTGGATCACCGACGGGCTGGTGCGCATCTTCGGCGGACACCCGCACGGCGGGCCGTACGTGACCGAAGAGGACATCAAGTCGCTGGTGAACGTCGGCGTCGAACAAAAGGTGCTCGAAGAAGAAGAGCGCGAGCTGATCCACTCGATCATCGAGTTCGGCGACACGATCGTGCGCGAGGTGATGACGCCGCGCACCGACATGGTCACCGTCAGCGTGACCTCGCCGCCGCGCCGCGCGCTGGACCTGGTCATCGCCGAAGGCTATTCGA
>Ga0302325_10003707_pt1 | contig 35803 bp, 29 predicted proteins | sample Palsa_T0_2_FD_201948 | JGI IMG/M metagenome (GOLD analysis project Ga0302325, IMG submission 201948) | Peat permafrost microbial communities from Stordalen Mire near Abisko, Sweden - Palsa_T0_2 | ecosystem: Environmental > Terrestrial > Soil > Palsa > Peat permafrost | place: Sweden: Abisko...
TGTATTCGCCATCTCCAATCTCCAAACTCCCATCCCCGATGAATCCGTTTTTCGACCACCTCGCCGTCGCCGCCATTGTGTCCGGAGCGCTGGCCTTTTTCGTCTTCCGCTTCCTCCGCAAGCGGGCCGGCGGCAAAAACTGCGGAAGCGACTGCGGGTGTGGCACGGCCAAGGCGGGGAAGGTCGCCAGGTAGGGCGCACTGGCCTCAGTGCGCCCGGAGGAAGATTCGGGAAGAAGCGCTCGGTTCTTAGTTCTCAGTTCTTAGTGGCGGAGCCCCTTCGACTGGCTCAGGACAGGCTGTTGCGACCGTAACGGACGCGAGCGGGACGCTTGCGCTACGGTGCAGCCTTCGCTCCCGGCGACGGGGACCCGGTATCGTGTGACCCGCATCTTTATCGGGCGGGGCGCCGCCTCGCCGCAAATTGGAGATTGGATGTTCCGTGTTGGATGTTGGATGTTCGGCCTTTTCCGACTTAGTCCTCATGTACATTCCCTCAGCCTTCCGAGTTGATGATCCTGCCCGGCTCGCGGAATTCATCCAGTGCCATGGCTTCGCGACCCTCATCACCTTCGACGCGGGCGCGCCGTTCGCCAGCCATCTGCCAATGCTCTTCCGCCCGGAGGCCGGTCCGCATGGCACGCTCGTTTCGCACATGGCACGCGCCAATCCCCACTGGGAGCATTTCGCGTCCGGCGGAGAGGCACTGGCGATCTTTCACGGACCCCACAGCTACATCTCGCCATCGTGGTACTCGACGGGTCCGGCGGTGCCGACGTGGAATTACGCGACGGTTCACGCCTACGGCCTTCCCGCGATCTTCACCGGGCACGACCGCGTGGTGGCGCTCTTGCGGGACACCGTGGCCACCTACGAGAATTCCTTCGAACGGCCCTGGCCGGCGGAGGGGGATCTTCCCGACGAGTATCGCGACAAACTCATCCACGCGATTGTGGCCTTTGAGATTCCGGTCACGAGGATCGAAGGCAAATTCAAGCTCAGCCAGAATCGCCCGCAAGCGGACGTACAAGGAGTCATCGACGGCCTCTCCCGTGGGGACGACGCGGAGAGCCGCGCCGTGGCCCGCATGATGCTCGCCGAGGCGGCGGCCCAGCGGCGTGAATCATCAACCTAAACCCTCCGCCCGGACGCTCTTAAAGCGATGACACGCCCGCTCTCGACAACGATCCTCCAGCATCCGTGAAGACGATGAGTGATGTGGGTGGCGAAGTGTCATCGCGCCCTTGTCAGCGGCGAGGAAATCGCAATAGTTGCCGCGCATGAGCGCCCCCGCGAGTGACGACGATTCCAAACCGCTGAGGGACCAGCGTATCATCATCCTGCTGATCGACGACGAACGGATCGAGGCGGAATTGTTCCGGGGTTTGCTCGAGGCGGAGCAGAACCTGGAGTTTCACTACTGCCCGCGGTCCGAGGATGCGATCGCACAGGCGGACGAGGTCCATCCGACGGTGATTATGCAGGACCTTTCCATGCCGGGCGACCACGGGCTCTCGATGATCACCCGGTTTCGCGCCCACGCCACGACGAAAGACACGCCAGTGGTGGTCTTTTCCGGCGATGTCAATCCGCGGACCAAGAGCCTCGCGTTCAATCTGGGCGCAAACGATTACATCGTAAAATCGGTGGACCGGGTCGAGTTGCTGGCGCGCGTGCGCTACCACTCGCGGGCGTGTTGGAGCCAGCGGCAGCGGGATGAAGCGAATCGCGCCTTGCGGGAAAGCCAGCGTCAACTGTGGGAGAGCAATGCGTCGCTGCTGGAGGCCAATCGGAAGCTGACCGAGGCCCTGGCGCAGGTGAAGCAACTCACCGGCCTGCTGCCGATGTGCGCGTGCTGCCGCCGCGTGCGCGACGAGAAGAACTACTGGAGCGAATTCGGCGCCTACGTCTCGAGTCATACCGACCTGCGGCTGACCCACGGTGTCTGCGAAGATTGCCTGGAAAAATACGCCGGAGAACTCGGGCTGCCCGCCGAAGAGATCCAATCCTTGACGAAACGATTTGGGCGGGGCGGCTCGGGAGCTTGATGGGCATTTTTGATGACGCGCGCAGGCGCAATCTGGCGGCCAGGATAGCCGCACTTGGGTGGATCGCGCGCTCCGAGCGCGATGGGAAACAGGCACGCCGGAGGTGTCCAACTCTGCGACCGCAGGAGATGGAGATTGGGCGCTGTCGCGCGCGGTTTTTCCCATCGCGCTCGGAGCGCGCGATCCACCCAAGTGCGGCTGTCCTTGCCTTGAATGAACCGTACCACTGGTACCGACGCTGCCTCCCCGGACTTACGGTTCCGTGTTGAGCGCCGGGCGAAGAACAGTCAGGCTCAGCGCATGTTCTCCTCCCCAATGCTCGCGGGCGCTCCCCGCATTCTCCTGAAGGCGGCCCCGTAACCGCGGCGGATTTGCCATCGCGTTCATGTTCCGCGGAAAAGTCGTCATCGTTGGCTCCGGGATTATCGGGCTGGCCCATGCATTGACGGCATGCGAGGCCGGCTTTGAAACGACGTTGGTGGAGCGCGATGAACGGCCCCTGGGAGCGTCGGTGAGAAATTTCGGGACCTTATGGCCGATCGGCTGTGTGCCCGGCGCGGAACGCGATCAAGCGCTGCTGGGGATCCAGCGCTGGCGCACGCTGGCGGAGGAAGCGGGTTTTTGGATTCAGCCGCAAGGCTCGCTGAGTCTCGCCTATCGCGCGGAAGCGTGGGACGTGCTGCAAGAGTTTGCGCACGCCGGAACCAGGGAAGCAAACGGCTTCGAGCTACTGGAGCCGGACGCGGTCCGGCGGCGTTTCCCGGCGGTCCGGCCGGCGGGATTGCGCGGAGCGCTGCACAGCGCGGCGGAAACGGTGGTCAATCCGCCCGCGGCGCTCGCCGCGCTGGTCGACCACGCCCGGCGTCGCGGGGTGACGATGCACTTCGACACGCCCGTGGTGAAAGTGCATGCGGATGCCGTCGAAACGAGCAGCGGCCATTGCTTTGCGTTCGATCAATTGGTCATTGCCGCGGGCGATGAAATGCGGTTGCTCTTCCCCGCCGAACTCGCGGCCGCGCAGATCCAGCGCTGCCGCCTGCAAATGATGCGCACGGTCCCGCAGCCGCCGAATTTCCATCTCGGCACCATCTTCGTCAGCGACCTGACGCTGTGCCATTATCCGGCATTTCAAGATTGCCCGAGCACCCCAAAATTGCGCGCCCGCCTGGCGGCGGAATTGCCCCGGCATCTGGAGTGGGGCGTGCACGTCATCGCTGCACAGCACGACGATGGATCGCTGGTGCTCGGCGATTCGCATGAATATGGCAGCGATTTCGCGTTCGATCTCCGGGCGGACATCGAGGAGTTGATCCTCGAGGCGTTGAAAGGCTTCGCCCAGCCGCCGGACCCGCGCATTGCCGCCCGCTGGCACGGGGTTTATTTGAAAAGCAAAATCGGACAAACGCAGGTGGTGCTACACCCGCGCGAGCGCGTCACGATGGTCACGGCGATGGGCGGTCTGGGGATGACGCTCAGTTGGGGTATCGCGCAAAGAACGGTCGAATCCTGGAGCCGCACATGAGCATCGGACTTGTCGTCTTTGATTGGGCTGGCACGCTGGTGGATTACGGCTGCCGCGCGCCGCTGCTGGCGTTCCTGGAGGCTTTCGATCAAGCGGGTCTGCCGATCAGTGAAGAAGTGGCGCGGCGTCCCATGGGCGCCCACAAGCGCGACCACGCGCGGGAGATTCTCCATTATCCCGAAGTGGCCGCGCGCGTGCGTTCGACGCTGGCGCGTGAGCCGGATGAAGCATTGGTGCAGGAGATCTACGAAGCGTTCACGCACCGGCTGTTGGAGCTGTTGCCCACGTACGCCGCGCCGATTCCGGGCGCCGTCGAAACGCTGCGGCGGTTGCGGGATGGAGGCATCGCCATCGGGAGCACCACGGGTTACACGCGAGCGATGATGGATGTGCTGGAGCCGGTCGCGCACGCGGCGGGCCTCGCGCCGGACGCCTTGATCTGCTCGGATGAAGTGCCGCAGAGCCGTCCCGCGCCGTGGGCCTGCTTCCGGCTGGCCGAGCGCTTCGGCATTTATCCCATGAGCCGGAGCGTGAAGGTGGGCGATACCCCGGCCGACATGGCCGAGGGCCGGAACGCCGGAATGATCTGCGTGGGCGTGAGCGAGTCGGGAAATGAAGTGGGGCTGGCCCCTGAGCAACTCGCCGGGCTCGACGCCGCCGGACGCGCCACTCGGGTCCGCGCGGCCGAGGCGCGTCTGCGTGAGGCCGGGGCGCACGCGGTGTTGCCAAGCGTGGCTGAACTACCCGCGTGGGTGGAAAACGAAACGAAATGACGGCGCGCGCCGCGATCTTTGACGGCCCGGGCAAGCCATTTCGGCTCGTGGAAATTCCGTTGCCGGAGCGGCCTGGCACGGGCGAAGTGCTCGTGCGCGTGACGCTGGCGACGATCTGCGGCTCCGACCTGCACACGGTGGCGGGCCGCCGGCAGGAGCCGGTCCCGTGCGTACTCGGTCACGAAGGGGTCGGGTGGGTAATCGGCGCGGGCGCCGGGCGCGAGAAGTGGCTGGGCAAACGGGTGACCTGGACGTCGGCGGACAGCTGCGGCGTCTGCGCGGCCTGCGCGCAGTACGGTCTGCCGCAGAAGTGCGAGCATCTCTTCAAGTACGGCCATTCTTCCCTCGATGATGGCACCGGCCTGAACGGCACCTACGCCTCCCACATTGTCCTGCGGCCAGGCACACATCTGGTTGAAGTGCCGGACGAAGTTCCGGATGAGATGGTGGCGCCGGCGAACTGTTCGCTCTCGACGATGATGGCGGTGACGGAACATTTGCCGACGCCGTGCCACGTCGCGGTGGTGCAGGGGGCAGGCTTGCTCGGGCTGCACGGTTGCGCGCTGCTGCGGGCGGCGGGTGTCGGGCGGGTGCTGGTGATCGATCCCGATCGCACTCGCCGCGAGATGGCCGTGGCCTTCGGCGGCGAACCGATGGATGAAGCGGAGGTGAAATCCGGGAGCGTGGATGTGGTAATCGAAGTGGCCGGCGCGCCGGAAGTCGTCCCGGAGGGATTACGCATGCTGCGCACCGGCGGGCAGTATCTGTTCGCGGGACTGGTGCATCCGGACTCCGCGCTGGAGATTACGGGCGAAACGATCATCCGCCGATGCCTGACGCTGCGCGGCTTCCACAATTACGCGCCCCGCCATCTCGATCGTGCACTGGCCTTTCTCGATGGCGTTCCTCGCGCGGCGGCCGGACCGTGGGTCTCGCTGGTCAGTCCGCCCCTGCCGCTGGAACGCCTGGATGAAGCCATGGCGCTCGCCGCTTCCCGCCGCTGGGCGCGCGTCGCCGTGAAACTGGACGGCTGATCAACGTCTCCCGGTGAACACATTTTACCTCGCCGCGACGGGCTTTCCCGCGGTACGGTGATGGCCATGCTTCCCCCGAAATCACTCGACGAAGTCATGGCTTGCTATCGCGAGCGCGGCCACCGCGATTACGGCGAATCGGTCACGGAACTCCAGCACGCCTTGCAATGCGCGACCTTTGCCAGGAGCGCGGGTGAGTCGTCGGTCGTGGTGGCCGCCTGCCTGTTGCACGACTTCGGCCACCTTTGCCACGACCTGGGGGAGAAGATCGCCGAAGAGGGTGTGGACGCGCGCCACGAAAACATCGGCGCCAACGCGCTTGGCCACCTGTTTGTGGATGAGATTACGGCCGCGGCCCGGTTGCACGTCGCGGCGAAGCGCTATCTGTGCTGGAGGGAGCGGAGCTACTACGAAGTGTTGTCCGAGGCTTCGCGCCAGAGCCTGGCGCTGCAGGGCGGACCGATGTCTGAAGAAGAGGCCCGCGAGTTCGAACGGGAGCCCTTCCACGACACCGCGGTGCGGGTGCGCCGATATGACGAAATGGGCAAAGTAGCCGGCATGCAGACGCCGGATTTGGAATCCTTTCGGCCGTTGCTGGCAACCTTCCTGCGGCCGGCCGGCTGATGCCACCTTCGCCGCTCCAACGGTGGCTGACTCGACCCTGGTTCCTCACGCTCTGGTGCGTGGTGGCGGCGTTCGGCAGCTACGGCTGCATGTACGGCTTCCGCAAGCCGTTCACCGCGGGCAGTTACGAGGGCACACCGTTTGGCCTGCAATTGAAAACCTGGCTGGTCACGGCGCAGGTGCTCGGCTATATGCTGTCGAAGTTCATCGGCATCAAGGTCATCGCGGAAATGCCGGCGGCCCGCCGCGGCGCGGCCATGATCTTGCTGATCGGCGCGGCGGAATTGGCGCTGGTACTCTTTGGCCTCACGCCGCCGCCCTACAACGCAGGGTGCTTGTTTTTCAACGGCCTGCCGCTCGGTCTGGTCTACGGGCTGGTGCTCGGCTTTGTCGAAGGCCGGCGGATGACGGAAATCTTCATCAGCGGTTTGTGCGCGAGCTTTATCCTGGCCGACGGCGTGGCGAAATCGGTCGGAGCGACCCTGCTGAACTGCGGGGTCAGCGAGCGATGGATGCCCGGGGTGGCCGGTGCGATCTTCGCGGCTCCATTGCTCGTGTTTGTGTGGATGCTGCAACAGATTCCCATACCGGATGCGCGGGATGTGGCGGCGCGTTCCGAGCGCCATCCCATGACCACGGCGGAGCGCCTGGGAATGCTCCGTCGCCACGGCCTGCGTCTCCTGGCGATTATTCTGGTCTTTCTGCTCATGACGGTGCTGCGCAGTGTCCGGGCCGACTTCGCACCGGAAATCTGGAGCGGCTTGGGAATTCGCAATCAACCGGCGGTGTTCACGCAGTCGGAGAGTTGGGTGGCAATTGTGGTCATCCTGTTGAATGCCGCCGTGGTCCTGGTGAAGGACAATCGCCGGGCTTTCCTCCTGGCATTGGGCATGTCCGCGGTCGCGCTCGGCATGGCTTTGCTGGCGCTGGCCGGGCAACACCGCGGCGTCCTTCCACCGTTCGCATTCATGGTGCTCCTGGGGTTGGGCATGTACGTGCCTTATGTCGCCGTCCATACCACCATCTTCGAGCGTCTGATCTCCCTCACTCGCGAGCGCGCCAACATCGGTTATCTCATGTATCTCGCGGACGCTGCCGGCTATTTTGGCTACGCGGCGTTGATGCTCGGCAAAAATGCCTTTCCGTCCGGAGAAAGCTTCCTGACTTTTTTCATCCGTCTTTGCGTGTGGATCTTCGGCTTCGCCTTCGTGGCGTTGCTGCTGGCCTATGCGTTTTACGCCCGCACGCTGCCCCGCCAACAAGCGATCACGGCGCCAGTCGAGACGCTCCCGCCGGTTCTGGCCGGCGAATGAAGCTGATCGCGACGGACTTTAGGTAGGGACGCCAGGGCGGGCCAGCCGCCTTCCGAAAGCGCCGGAGCGCTGGCGCACCAAAACGCCAGCGAAACTGTCAAACAATCGGCAGCAGCGGAAACCTCCGGCCAAGCACTTTCTCGCCCGGCGCCTGGAGCCATTGCTCGAGGACGGTCGCGTAGACGCTGCGGAAGTCGACATTGAAGACCAGGTCGCCACGGTCGAGTTCGGTCAAACTCGGATATCTTCCATAAGTACCGGCTTTCACTTTTCCGCCGAGAATGAACAGCGGGGCGGCGGCGCCGTGATCGGTGCCGTTGCTGCCGTTCTGGGCGACGCGGCGGCCGAACTCGCTGAAGGTCAACAGGACGACGCGCTCGAAATTCCCCTGCGCCTTGAGATCCTTCGCGAATGCCGCGAGCGAATCGCCGAGCTCCCCGAGCAGCCGGTCGTGCGTGCCCACTTGATTCGTGTGCGTGTCGTATCCGCCTTGCGACACGTAATACACGCGCGTCGGGAGCCCGCCGGCAATCAAGCGCGAGACGAGTCCCAGGCCCTGCCCCAGCGGCGTGCGCGGGTACTCGGCGCCCGCTTGGAACTTCCCCGCGATGGCGCTGATTTTCTCCGAACTGACCTGGGCATCGAGTGCGACACGCTGGAGGAAATCGAGCGTGCTCCCGCCATGCGGTAGGGCCGCGCCCACCGCGCCGACCGTGGCGCCGGCGTGCACTTCATCGGGTTTGTTCAGTTCGCGGAAGAGCGCTTCGGCCGAGCGGCCGCCGCCACCGGCCGACCAGTGCAGCTGTTCGGGCCGGGCAAAAGCGATCCCGGTCGGGTTCTCCCCGGCGAAAGCCATGGGCATTTCGCTCCCGATGGCCACGCCGACGGTCGGATCGGCCCCCCGGCAGCAACTGTCGAAGTACCGGCCGATCCAGCCGTGGGTCTCGTAGCGTTCCGCGTCCGAGGCCGACTGCCAGATATCCGTCGAGCGAAAATGCGAGCGGTCGGGATTTGGGTACCCGACCCCCTGGATGATGCCGAGATGGCCGTCGTCGTAGAGGCCCTTCAACCCGGCGAGCTGCGGGTGCAACCCAATGAGATCGTCGATAATCAAAATCTGGCCCGGCTTGACGCCGATGACCGGGCGGGCGTTGTAGTAGGCGTCGTCCGCGTGCGGCACGACAGTGTTGAGGCCGTCGTTGCCGCCGGCCAACTGGAGCACCACCAGGATGGAGCCATCCTTGCCGGTCGGAGTTTGCACCGCGGAATCGGCGGCCATGGCGTCGAGGGTCATGAAGGTCTTTTCGAGAAAGACCGGCAAGGTCCACGACACGGCCGCGCCGAGCATGGAGGTGCGCATAAACTGGCGCCGCGTGTGCAGCGTGTTCGTGTGAGGTTCGGGGACAGAATGGCTGTGCTTCATGGCGGGAGGGTCAGGTGAGTTGAAACTCCGGCGTGCTCATCATCAGGTTGAGCAGGCCGCGGATGGTCTGGTCGCTGGTGTCGCCGTGCTGGTCGTCGAGGTATTTCAGAAACACTTCGGCTTCCTTCGCGGTGAGTGTTTCTTTTTGGAAAAGGCGGAAGCCGAGCGCCTGGACGAGCGCTTTGGGATCGGCCCGAAGCGCCGGCGGCGCGATCTTCGCGAGATCGAGCGGCTTTGGACGGCCATGCTCCGCCATCTGCGGATCGCCATTCTCCGCCATTCGGCCCATCCGCGGATCGCCGCTGACGGCCAGGGCGGCGAGGTTGTAACGCATCAGCAGGGTCGAGGCATTGATCCACGTCTTGCCGCCATCCCAGCCCTTCACATTCGGCGGGAGGAATGGCATTTGCCCGAGCGAGCGCAGCGTATTCATGGCGGTCCGGGCCGGCGGCAGATCCATGTCGAGTTCGCGCGCGGTCTGCACGTACCATTGGATCGGACTTTTAATCTGCGAGCGGATCGACGCCGCAGAGTAGAACTCCGCGCTGCGCAGGATTTCCTCCATGAGCGGCCGAATCTCGTAGCGGTGGTCGCGGAAAGTCCCAGCCAACTGCTCGACGAGCGCCGGCGCCGGGTCCTCGTAGGCAAAGAACGTCCACACTTTCCTGGCGATGTATTTCGCGCAGGCGGGTTTCTCGAGAATCATGTCGATGACGTCATCGGCGGTGAAATTGCCGATGCGGCCGAAGAACTTCTTCTCCCCGTCATCACGCTCGAAGTCGGCGAGCTGAAAAGACATCGTGCGGGGATTGATCTTGTAGCAGGTAAACGTCCGCGCGGCCTGCTGGATGTCCTCCTCGGTGTAGTTGCCGATGCCGAGCGTGAACAATTCCATGAGCTCGCGGGCGAAGTTTTCGTTCGGGTGGTTCTTGTGGTTCTGCTGCGTGTCGAGGTAGGAGATCATCGCCGGGTCACGGGCGATCGCCTTGGTCATGGCGCCGAAATTGCCGAGCGCATTCTGCCGCAAGGTCTCGTTTTGCTGCCAGAGACCGAATGGCTCACGGACCTTCAGCAGGCTCGTCGTGAAATGGCCGTGCCAGAACAGCGTGAGCTTTTCCCGAAGCTGGTTTGGGCTGCCCCACATGCGAGCGAGCCACCAGCCCACGAGCCCGTAAATCTGCTGCATTTTGCTCATTTGCTCCTTCTGCATTTTTTCCCGCCGCTCCGGTTCCGGCAGATTGCGCAGCATCCGCTGGTCCTCCATGAGGTCCTGGGGCGCGGCCCAATCGGGCTTGGGAAATGCCGCGGAGTCATCCGGGGCGTCGAGCAGGCGATGGACGGCGGTGTCGAACCCGGCCTGGTGCAGCGCCTCGATCTCCGCCGGTGTGCCGCCGAACCCCGCGCGGTTCAGCAAATGCGCCGCTTTGGCCGGATCCCACTCATGGGCTGGAAGGGGAGTGAGCATAACCACCTATGAACGCCAGACATCCGCAAAGGTTACGCAAAGAAATTAGCCCCAACGATTTTTGCCGGGGAAGTACCGGGATTCGTTGGAGCTGGAGTCAGGATCGCCGGGGGCCCGCGAATGTCAACGCAGAAAGTTTTGGGGCGGGCTGGTCAGGCCTTCGCGATGACCACAGCCGTCCCGTAGCAGAGAACTTCCGTCGCCGATCCTTTGCTGACCACCTCCGAGGCGTCGTAGCGAACACCGACGATGGCGTTCGCGCCGACTTGCGCCGCATGACTGACCATCTCGTCATATGCGGTCTGGCGCGCCTGCTCGCACATTTCGGTGTAAGCCCCGATTCGTCCGCCAATGATATTCTTGAGGCCGCCGATGATCCCTTGGGTAATGGTCGGCGCGCGAACGATGATTCCGCGGACAATGCCCTTGTATTCTACGATGGAGAATCCCTCGACGGTGAAGGTGGTGGTGACGGTCATTTTTCCGGGTTCTTTGGGGTTTAATTTGTGGGGTGACGTCCTCTCGGGATCTGCGCGGTCTTCCGCAAAAGCATCAGCGATGGGTTGAGGAACGGCGGATAAGAAGAGGGAAGCCGAAGTCGCTGGCAAGCCGAAAGCGCTCCCGGAGATTCGGCCGCATGGTTTGCGTCGAGCCCAAACCAGCCGGCCCTTAAATCGACGGGTGTTTCTGGTAGAAGTGGTACCGCGCGGTGATGTCCTCGATGTATTTGCGGGTGCTGGGGAAATCGATGGCGTGGAGGAGATCCGCGGCGGTGGCGTCCTCCCCACGGTTGGAGTCGGCGATCCAGCGCTCGACGCGCGCATGACCCGCATTGTATTCGGCGAGCGCAAATGGGATCGGGTCCGCCTTGTCCTTCCAGCGATCGAGCGCCTTCCGAAAATACCAGGAGCCGGCATCGAGATTGGTCTTGGGATCGAAAAGGTCGGTCGGGACAAAAGTCTCGACTTTCATGGCCCTGGCCCAGTCGCGCGCGGCGCCCTCGCTCACCTGCATGAGCCCGCGCTCCCCGCTGGTGCCGACTTTCTCGGTCTGAAAGGCGCTCTCGCGCCAGGTAATCGCCCTGATCAGCAACGGATCGACGCCGTGCTTGCGGGAGAGATCGCTGATGAGATCGTCGTACTCGTGGTAACGCGACCCGGCCAGCCAGGACTGCAGCCGATAGGTGGGATCCGGCGAAGTCCACAAGACCAATCCAGTCGCCGTGGATGCGGCGAGCAACACGGCGAACAGCAGGCGTTTGAGGAAACGGACCATGAGGTTTGGGTAGTCAAATGGCCGAGACAAAAAACTTCGACAAAAAAGCACACCACCGCATGCTCGGCGCATGCCGAAATACGCCCGCGTGCTGGTCGATGACTCCGCCGGGAAGGCCTTTGATTACGAGTTGCCCGCGGCGGTGGCCGCCGTGCTGCAACCGGGTTCGCGCGTGCGCGTGCCGGTGCGCACCCGCACCGCGCTGGCCACGGTGATCGAGTTGCTCGAGGAGACGGACGCGCCGGGCGTGAAGCCGATCGCCGAAGTGGTCAGCGCCGAGCCGATCCTCAGCCCGCTGCTCCTCCGCCTCGGAGAGTGGATGGCCGACTACTATTGCTGCTCGCTGGAAGCGGCCATGAAGGCCGTGCTGCCCAATGTCATCCGCAAGGCGGAGGTCGGACACCAAACGCGACTCTTCGCGCGGCTCGCACGGGAAATTGACGCCGAGGAGATCGAGAAAATCCGCAGGAAAGCGCCGCTCCAGGCGGCGGCGATTGTCTTTCTCCGCGAAGCCGCGGAGCTCGTGTCGCTGACGGATCTCGCCGAGAAGTGCGATGCATCCCATGCCGTGGTGCAGGCCCTGGTGAAGAAGGGCCTCGTTGTGACCGAGTCGGCGAAGATCGAGCGCGACCCTTTTGGCGACGAATCCTTTGTCCATGCCGCCCCGCTGGAGATGAATCCCGAGCAAACCGCGGTCTTCGAGCGCGTCCGCCACGCCATCGAGCAATCCGGCGAAACCGCGCCGAAGCCGATTTTGCTGCACGGCGTGACGGGCAGCGGCAAAACCGAGATTTATCTCCAGGCCATCCATCTGGTGCTCGAACGAGAGCAGTCGGCGATCATGCTGGTGCCGGAGATTTCGCTCACGCCGCAGACGGTGGAACGGTTCAAGTCGCGCTTCGCGGCCACGCGGCATGAAGTCGCGGTACTGCACTCGCACCTCAGCGAAGGCGAGCGCCACGACGAATGGCACAAGCTTCGCGCGGGCCGGGCGCGCATCGCCATCGGGGCGCGTTCCGCGATTTTCGCGCCGTGCGCGAACCTGGGCCTGATCGTGGTCGATGAAGAGCACGAGAATTCCTACAAGCAGGAGGAAACGCCGCGCTACCACGGGCGCGATGTCGCGGTGCTCCGCGCGAGCATGGAAAAGTGCGCGATCCTGCTCGGGAGCGCCACGCCCTCGCTGGAGAGCTTTCACAACGCACAGACCGGCAAATACGAGCTGCTGCGCCTGGTCGGACGCGTGGATGACAAAAAAATGCCGTTTATTCGTGTGATTGACCTGCGCATGGAATCAAAGAAGCACGGCGCCATCCTCTCCGAGCGGCTCATCACGGCAATCCAGGACCGGCTCACCAAGCGCGAGCAAACCATCCTCTTCCTGAACCGGCGCGGGTTTTCGACCTCCCTCATTTGCGAAAAATGCGGCCACGTGTGCCAATGCCCGAACTGCTCGGTGGCGCTGACATTTCACCGCGCTGCCGCCCGGACCGTCTGCCACATCTGCGGCTACCAGGCGGTGGCGCCGGTAAAATGCCCGGAATGCGGCGACCGCGGCATCAAATACAGCGGCACGGGCACGGAAAAAGTGGAGGATTCCGTGGGGCGTCTTTTCCCAACGGCCGTGGTGAAGCGGATGGATGCGGATGTGATGCAGCGGCGCGATGCCTATCGCGAGACCCTCCAGGCGTTCCGCACCGGCAAGGTCGATATTCTCGTCGGCACGCAAATGATCGCGAAGGGCTTGCATTTTCCGAATGTCACGCTCGTGGGGATCGTCAACGCCGATCTCGGCCTGCACCTGCCGGATTTTCGAGCCGGCGAGCGGACTTTCCAGTTGCTCACGCAGGTGGCTGGACGCGCCGGGCGCGGCGACGTGGAGGGCGAGGTCTTCGTGCAGTCGTTCACGCCATTCAGCCCGTCGATCCAGCACGCGCGGCATCATGACTTCGACGGGTTCTGGGAGCAGGAAATCGAGTTCCGCCGGCAATGGGACTATCCGCCCTTCACGCACCTGGTGCTCATCATCATTCGCTCGACGCACCAGCAGCGCGCGGGCTTTTCGGCGGAGACGCTGCACCGGCGGCTCAAGGAAGCTCTGCCCACCGGCACGACGCTGAGCGAACCCGCGCCCGCGCCGCTCGAGAAATCACACGGCAGCCACCGTTTTCACCTCATGCTCCGCACCCACGCGATCTTGAAATTGAGCCGCCAGCTCCGTGCGGTGCTCGACAAGCTGACCTTTCCCGAGGACGTCTTTGTCACCGTGGATGTGGATGCCTACCAGTTGCTCTAACCGTCTTCCGACCGCGATGGCAGCAGCATTTGGAAAGTGGTCTTGCCCGGTTCGCTCTCGAACCGCAACACGCCGCCCATTTGCTGGACGAAGCCCGCGGCGACAGTCAGGCCGAGCCCGGTGGCGCTTTGCTTTTTCTTCGTCGAGAAGAAAGGCTGGTAGATCCGGTCGCGGATCTCCTCCGGGATGCCAGGGCCATCATCGCTTACCGAAATGGAAATCCACTGGATCGCCTGGCGGGCCGGCGTCCCGGGCGGTTTGGACGCGACGCTGATCGCGAGATGGACGTGGCCACCCTGAAAGGTCGCCTCGATGGCATTGCGCACGACTTCAAAAATCGCGGATCGCACCCGCGTGCCATCCGCCCAGATGGCCGGCAGATGATCCGGGCAATCGATGGTCAGCTTGGTCTTGGGTCCGCACAGCACGTCGAAGGTCGGCCGCAACATGTAAATAAAATCGTGCAGATTGATCTCGCGCCACACCACGGTCGACGGCCGCACCAGAGAGTGCGTGCGATCCATCAGGTCGGAAGCGGCCCGCGCACCATCCTTGATCTTGGCGAGCCCCTCACGGGTCTCCCGGTCGAGCTTTTTGTTGTCGAGCAACAGGCCGAGATACCCATTGAAGAGGGTCAGAATGTTATTCATCCGGTGCGCCAGCCCGCGCACGAGTTGATCCTGAAATTCCGAATGTTCGATCTGCATGGGGCAGTGGTCAAAAAGCAGGTACTGTGCTTGACCGATCATGTTTTTTAAAACCGAGGTTGCGCAAAAATACGCATCTGTTTCAGCGTGAGGAAGGGGGACTTTTGTTCTGGTCATGATTCTTTTTCGAACCGCTCGGGGATCGAAGGAAGAAAAAGGATAAGAAGAGCAAAATGAAGAAGAGAAAACCCCTCCAGCCCTGATCAGTCAGCCACGACGCTGACTTCGCCGGCGGTCAAGCGGGTCAAGGAGCCGTCCGCCCCGCGCAGGAGCAGGTGCCCATCGGGATCGAGAGCCTCGGCCCGCCCTTCGAGCACGGTGCTGCCGAATCGCAACTGCACCCAGTGCCCGAGGAGCAGGCTGCGGCGGGTCGCTTCGGCGATGATCTCCGGGAAGGCTGAGGCGACCTGAGAAAGCTGGATGTCCAATTGACGGAGAACGTTGGCCGCGAGAGTGGGCCGGTCGATGGTGCGGCCAGTGGCCATCCGCAAGGAACCAGCTTTCTCCGCGAGCTCGGGAGGAAAATCGCCGGGCTCGTGGTTGACGTTCACCCCAATTCCGACCACCGCGAAAGGGTGTCCCGCCGAATCGACGCCGCTTTCCGCGAGGATTCCAGCCACTTTCCTCCCGGTGAGATAGAGGTCGTTGGGCCACTTAATGCCGGCGGCGAGGCCGATCGAGTTTTCGATCGCTTTGGCCAGCGAGACGGCGGCCCAAGTGGTCAGGCGCGGCCAGTTGGTGGTCGGAAGCGCAGGCCGCAGGAGCAGGGAGAACCAGAGACCGCGATGCGCGGCGGAAGCCCAAGCCCGGCCAAACCGGCCGCGTCCCGCGCTTTGGCGTTCGGCAAAGATCACGAGTCCGCCGGCGGCGCCCTGGCGTCCACGCTGCATCGCGACGTCATTGGTTGAGCCGGTTTCCGCGAAGACCACGATCTCGCGCACCAAGCCGTTGGGCTCGAGTCGGGAGAGTACGTCGTCGGCGATCACTCGATCCGGCGACCCGAGCAGGCGAAAACCAAGGCCGGGACGTTCCTCGATCTCGAAGCCCGCGCCGTGGAGTTCCTTCAGCCGCTGCTCGATCGTCCGGAGGGGTGCGCCCAGTTGCGCGGCGAGGTCTGTGGCGGGCAGGTGAACCTGCGATGCGCGCAAGGCAGCGAGGAGGCGCGCATCGAGGCTGATCATGTGAGTTCGAGCGAGAAATCGATGGCCGGAGCAGAGTGAGTGAGCGCGCCGATCGAAATAAAATCAACACCCGTCGCGGCGATCATCGCCACGGTGTCAAGATTGACGCCGCCGCTCGCCTCCAGTTGCACGCGACCGGCGGTGATCTGGACACACTCGGCGAGCTCGGCGGGCCGCATATTGTCGAGCAGGATGACATCGACCCCCATGAGCGTCAGAAATCGCCGCACCTGATCGATGGAGTCGGCCTCGATCTCGATACGCAGGCCGGGGTTTTCCGCCCGGCATTTGCGAATATCGCCCTGGAGATGTTCCAAATCCATTTCCGCGGCGAGGTGATTATCTTTGACCAGAACCATGTCAAACAAACCAAACCGGTGGTTTCGACCGCCACCAGCCAGGACCGCGGCCTTCTCGAGAGCGCGCAGGCCAGGAGTGGTCTTGCGCGTATCGAGAATCCGGGCCTTCGTTCCAGCCACGGCATCGACAAAGCGCCGCGTCAACGTCGCGACGCCGGAAAGGCGCTGGAGGAAATTGAGCGCGACGCGTTCCGCAGTGAGGATCGAGCGCACCGCGCCGAAGATCTGAAGGACAGTCTGCCCTTTTTCCAGGCGGCTGCCGGACGGAGACGCGATGTTGATCTCGATTTGTGGGTCCACGCGGCGGAAAACTTCGGCGGCCGTCTCCACCCCGGCCGCCACGGCCGGCTCCCGCGTAAAGATGCGCGCGCTGCGACGTTCGGGGCCGGCAAAATAGCGGGAGGTGAGGTCGCCGCGCCCAATATCTTCAGCGAGGGCGATGGCGATGGGATCGTGCGTCGTACGTGCGGCAACGGGCAAAACGTAGAGTGGCGGCTGTTCGGGCACAGACCTCTATCTAATTGGCCAGATCACCCCGCCGCAATGCCGCAATGGGCGTCGGGACCGCCGCGCGCCCTCCGCGGCGCTCTTCCTCAGAACAACTCCGGCTCCGGCGCGCGGTAAGTACTGCGCCCCCGGACGAGTGTCTCGAGCACCGCGTGCGGTCCGCCGCGATAGATACAGAGGCTGACGATGTCTTCCGCGGTCAGATCGGCGACGGCCCTGGCGCTCTGCCGATACGGGAGCAACGCGCCAAAATCCATGACCGTGATGTCCGCTTCCTTCCCGATGTCGAAGCTTCCGATGACGCCACCCTTGCCCAGAACCTCGGCCGCGCCTTGCGTCGCGAGGTGCAACGCCGCGGCGGGCGTAGGAACAGAAACGTCCGGCTCATAGAAGGAACGGGCCTTTTGCGATTCGATGGCCGCGCGCATGACCTGCCAGAGGTTCAGCTCCGGTCCGGCAGCGACATCGCTGCCGAGACCCACCCGCAAGCCGGCAGCCCGCACTTTTTCCAAAGGCAGGATGCCACTGCGAAGGAAAAGATTCGCCGTCGGGCAATGCGCGATGCTGGCCCCGGCATCTGCCAGGGCTTTGCGTTCGCGGTCACTCAAGTGGATGCAATGGCCAAGCACCGTGCGCGGTCCCAGCAGACCGCACTTTTCGTACACGTCCGTGTAATCCTGCGCCCACGGAAACTGATTGCGGACTTTTTCGATCTCCTCCCGGTTCTCCGCGAGATGGGTCTGAATCCAGGCGCCGTATTTGACGGCCAGTTCCGCCGCTCCCCGCATCAGCTTTTCGCTGCAGGCGACGGCGAAACGGGGGCTGAAGGCGTACTCGATGAGGCCTTGCGCCGCGCCATGCCAGGTCTTGCACAAGCGCTCGCTCTCGTGGAGCGAGATGGAAACGATCTTGGTCGGTTGCAGGTTTCCGTAGCTGCCGACGTCCATCATCATCTTGCCCATGATGATGCGCAGCCCGCTCTTCGCCGCGGCGTGAAAGGCCGCTTCGGTACTGTCCTCGTAAATCGCGGTGTAAAGCATCGCCGTGGTGGTTCCGTGGCGGGCCAATTCCGGGAAAAAGGCGCCGGCTACCCGCCGGCCCTTCGGGCCGGTGAACTCCCGCTCCAGCGGGAAGATTTGCGTCCGCAACCAGGGAAGCAACTCGCCGGTGCCCCGGGCAACCGCCGGGTACTGGGGGACGTGCGCGTGGAGATCGATCAATCCGGGGAAAATCGCCACCCGCTTCGAGTGCAGCCAGCGCACGGCATGTGGTCGCGGCTTGCGCGCCAGCGTCTCATAGTCGCCCAGCTCGGCGATGCGCCCGTCGTCGATCACCAGAGCCCCGTCGCTCCACGAGCGCAACCGACCGAACTCCGGCGCATCGATCAGGAAGCCGCGGAGGCCGAAAAGGCCGGAACCGGAGGCGGCAGGTGGGGAACTGGAAGCCGGGTCAGGGATCAAACGGGAGCGATGTCTGGAAAAAAGAATCCGGGCCGTGCATGCCAAGGAAACGATTCACAGCTAATCGAAGGACACATGCACGACCCGGAAATCCCCTAAACTTGCTGCTTTCGACAGGCTGCCAGGGGGCCCGTTCAAACTATTTTTCGATATTTTTCCGCAGCTTGGCAGATGGCCGATTTCTCCCATTCCGCCCTCTGTCCGAACCCCTGGGGGTACCTCTAGCGGGAGCCGGCAGCCTCGAGGGCAAGGGTGGCATTGCCGATGATCCCCGCCTCATTGCCCAAAACCGCCGGGACGATGCGAAGATTTTCGTGGATCAAGCCGATGGTACGCTCCTGGACGGTGCGCCGGACGGGAGCGAAGAGAAGATCGCCGGCCCTGGCCACTCCGCCGCCGATCACAATGACATCGGGGTTCAAGAGCCAGATGGCATTGGCCAGGGCACAGCCGAGTTCGACGCCGATTTGCTCCCAGAGGCCGGCGGCCACGGGGTCACCATCGAGTGCCGCCTGTTCGAGGTCGCGAGGGGTGCATTGCTCGACCGGCACCTCGCGTCCGGCAGCGCGATAGAGCGCCACGGCGCGGGCGGCAATCCGATGATTGCCGACGAAACCCTCCAGGTCACCCGGATTGTGATACGGCCCCGGCGCCCCGCGGAAATCGATGGTCGTGTGTCCGATTTCCCCCGCGGCAAGTTGGGCGCCTTTGAAGAGGCGGCCGTCGAGAATCAGGGCCCCACCCACACCGGTGCCCAGCGTGATGCAAATCACGTGGCGGCCATTCCGGGCGGCGCCGTATTTCCATTCGCCGTAGGCCATGGCCTTGGCATCATTCTCGATGATGGCGGTGAGGCCGGTGCGTTCGGCAAGGATCGCCCGCAGCGGGACTTCGCTCCACCCCGCAACGTTCGTGAGCGAATGAATGATCCCGTTGACACTATCCACGAAACCCGGCAGGCCGACGCCCACCGCTTCGATCTCGGGATGCGCCACGCGCAGGGCGGCAATGACGCCCAGCATTTCTTCGATCAGCGACTCCGAATTCTCATGAAGCTGGGTATCAATGACGTCGCCGTGCGCCAGCAGCTGCCCGTCGTGGACAACGGCCGATTTGATCGTCGTTCCGCCGAAATCGATGCCGATGGCTTTGCGTTCTGTATTCATGTAACAGGAACGATAAGCAGAAGTGGCAGCGGCTGGAAGCCGCTGATCGAAGAACCCAAAGCGGCCGGGATGCCGCGGCCACTTTCAACCGCATGCCGCCCATCGCACTCCTTGCTCGACGTCCCCATGACGAATGCAAGACTTGGAAATCAGTGAAAATCATCGAAAAAGCCTTGTCGTTGGCTGAATTAGACTTTACTGATTAAGACCTTCATGCCTCCTCCGCTTTCCGTCGTTCCGCCGCTCGACCCCGGATTTCTCCCTGCGGAATTGTGGAATCGGGACTATCGGGCGCGATGCGAGGACCATCCGGGCGCGCATTCCCTGGCCATCGCGTTGGAGCGTGCGGACGGCACCATTTCGCGCTTCGATACCAAGGTCTTGCCCCACGTCGAGGAAAACGCCGCCGCCAATCGCAAATATGTCGAACGACTCGTGAAGTTCCTCCTTTGGGCACGGGGCGGCTATCGCATCATCGTCGGGGGTGACGCGGCGATCGCGCAGATGATTCGTGAGATCTACTCCCCCTCGGGTGCGCGGAGGTTCGACTGCGAGTTCATGGGGACGAAGGTTTACGGACGCGAAATGACGGTCGAATCGTTCGACCTCGGGGCCATGCCCGACGCCAGGGAAGACACGATCCCCCTGGGCCGGCACCTCGACGGGTGCCGCATCGGCTTCGATCTGGGTGGTTCCGACCGCAAATGCGCGGCGGTGATCGATGGCACGGTCGTTTTTTCCGAGGAAGTGGCGTGGGACCCCTATTTCAAGAGCGACCCACAATACCACTTCGATGGCATTAACGACACCTTGCGGCGCGCCGCGGCGCATCTGCCACGGGTGGATGCCATCGGCGGCAGCGCCGCCGGCGTCTACGTGAACAACGAAGTCCGCGTGGCCTCGCTCTTTCGTGGCGTGGCGCCCATGGAATTCGACCGGCGCATCCGGCGCCTTTTTTTCGACCTCCAGAAGGCGTGGAACGGCGTGCCCTTCGACGTCGTCAACGATGGCGAGGTGACCGCCCTCGCCGGCTCGATGAGCATGGCGGAAAACTCCGTGCTCGGCATTTCGATGGGCACGAGCGTGGCCGGCGGCTACGTCGCCCGCGACGGGTCGATCACCCCGTGGTTGAACGAACTCGCCTTCGTGCCGGTGGACTATCGCGACGATGCGCCCATCGACGAGTGGAGCGGCGACCGCGGCTGCGCGGTGCAATATTTCTGCCAGCAAGGGGTCGCCCGCCTTGCGCCCCTCGCCGGCCTGCAATTCCCGCCCGGCATGAAATACCCGGAGCAACTCCTGGAGGTGCAGGAGCGGATGGCTGCCGGCGACGGACGCGCCCGCAGGATCTACGAAACGATCGGAGTGTGTTTTGGTTACACCATCGCGCACTTCGCGAATTTTTATGAAATTCGCAATCTGCTGATCCTCGGCCGCGTGACCAGCGGTGAAGGCGGCGCCGTCATTCTCCGGAAAGCCGCCGAAGTGTTGCGGGTGGAGTTTCCGTCGCTGGCGAAGACGCTCCAGCTCCGTACGCCGGAGGAAAAGGACAAGCGCCACGGACAAGCGGTCGCCGCCGCGAGCTTGCCGGCGCTGCGCCGATAACGTCAGGCTGCCGAAATGCAATTCGCCCTCCCTTCCGCCGACTTCTTCATTCCCGACGGCAGAACACCTGCCGAGGCGCTGGCCCGCGTCACGCATCTGGGCATCGGCGCGCACCAGGACGACCTCGAATTCATGGCCTTTCACGGTATCAACGCGTGCTACCAGAGCGACACCGATGGGTTCGGCGGCGTGACCTGTACCGACGGTTCCGGCAGCGCGCGGACCGGCGCGTACGGGCGGTACTCCGACCAGGAGATGATGGCGGTGCGCCGGAAGGAGCAGCGCGAGGCGGCGATCGTCGGCCGGTACGCCGCGATGATCCAGCTCGATTACCCGAGCAAGGCCGCCCGCGACCCGGCCGATTCGCGGATGAAAGAAGACCTCAAGGCGATTCTCTCGGTCGCGAACCCGCGTATCGTTTACACCCATAATCCCGCCGACAAGCATGAGACGCACCTCGCCGTGGTGGTGGCAGTCCTCCAGGCCATTCGTGAGCTGCCACCGGGGCGGCGTCCGCAAGCGGTGCACGGCTGCGAAGTGTGGCGGAACCTGGATTGGATGCCCGACGCGGAAAAAATCGTCCATGATGTGTCCGGACACGACAACCTGGCCGCATCGCTGAACGGGCTTTTTGATTCGCAGATCGCCGGTGGCAAGCGCTACGACCTGGCGGTGTTGGGCCGGCGCCGCGCCAACGCTACTTTTTTCGAGAGCCACGGCGTGGACCAGGCCGACGCGCTCGCTTTTGCCATGGATCTGACCCCGCTTGCACAGGACGACTCGCTCGACGTCATTGGCTACGTCACGGGTATTATCGACCGCTTCAAGGCCGACGTTACCGCCAAACTCCGGAAGCGGCTCGATTTGTAACTCGTGGAAATCATCATCCAACCGACGTCGGACGATGCGTCCGTCGTGGCCGCGCGCCACGTCGCGCGTCTGGTCCGCGAAAAACCAAACGCGGTGCTGGGCCTTGCCACCGGCCATACACCGCTGCCGATGTACCGGGAACTGGTGCGCCTGCACCGGGAGCAAGGCCTCGATTTCAGCGGTGTCACCACGTTCAACCTCGACGAGTACGTGGGCCTCCCACGGGAGCACCCCGCGAGCTATCACACCTTTATGTGGGAGAATTTTTTCAGCCGGGTGAATGTCCGGCCGGAGCGCATCCACCTCCCCGACGGGCTCGCGCCGCAAATCCCGGCATTTTGCCGCGGCTACGAGGAGGCGATTCGCAACGCCGGTGGCATCGATCTCCAGGTGCTCGGGATCGGCGGCGACGGACACATCGGCTTCAATGAACCTTCGTCGTCCCTGGCCTCGCGCACCCGCATCAAGACCCTCACCGCCGAGACGCGCCAGGACAATGCGGAAGCCTTCGGCAGTGCCGACAAGGTTCCGGTGCACGTCATTACCATGGGCGTCGGCACGATCATGGACGCTCGCGAAGTGCTGATGCTCGCCTTCGGCTCAAAGAAGGCCGACGCGGTCGCCGGAGCAGTGGAAGGACCGATCACCGCGATGAATCCCGCCTCGATCCTGCAAATGCACCCAGCCGCCCGGTGCATCACCGACGAAGCCGCCGCCACCAAGCTGAAGCGGATCGACTATTACCGCTGGGTCTACGACCGAAAGCCGGATTGGCAAAGGCTGTAGGCCCGCTCAGATTCTCTCCAGCTTGCCGGTGCTGTCGCCGAGCTTGTCCGCCTTTACGCCCATGCGATCGAGGAGCGAGAGGTAGAGATTCGTCATCGGCGTTTCCTTCTGGTATTCCACGTGCCGGCCGGGCTTGAGCGTCCCGCCACCACCGCCGCAGAGGAGCACCGGCAGGTCGTGGTGCTGGTGCGCGTTGCCATCGGCGATGGCGCTGCCCACCACGATCATCGAGTTGTCCAGCACCGAGCCGTAACCCTCTTTCATCGACTTCAGTTTACCGAGGAGATAAGCCACCTGCTCGATGTGGAAGCGATTGATCTGCGCGAGCTTCGCCTTCTTCTCCGCGCTGCCGCCGTGATGCGAGAGGTCGTGATGCCCTTCCTTGACGCCGATGAACGGGTAGGGCTTGTTGCTCCCGTCGTGCTGCACCATCATCGTCGCGATCCGCGTCGAATCGCTCTGCAGCGCCAGGGCAAGCAGATCGTACATCAGTTTGATATGGTCGGGAAATTCGCTCGGGATGCCTTCCGGTTTCTCCATGGTCGGGCGGGGCTTGGCCGCCTCGGCGGCGCTGAATTTCGCTTGCTGCTGGATGGCCACTTCGGTTTCGCGCAAGCCGGTGAGGTACTCGTCCACCTTGTGGCGATCGGTCGCCCCGAGGTTTCTCTGAAAGGCCCTCGCGTCATCGCGCACGACATCGAGGATCGAACTCCGGCAGCTTTCGCGCAGGGCGCGCCCCGCCGCCAGGTCGGGATCTTCATCACTGCTCGAGAAAAGCCGCTCGAAGATGAGGCGCGGGTCTCCGATGGCCGGCATCGGCGTGTTTTCATCACGCCAGGAAAGATTGTTTTGATACGCGCAGGCATAACCGGAATCGCACGAACCGGCCTGCCGCAATGACCCTTCACAACTCATCTCCAGCGTCGACAGGCGGGTATTCTTCCCAATCTGCGCGGCCGCCAATTGATCGACGGAGACACCGACCGCGATGTCCGCCCCCGAGGTCTTGCGCGGATGCACGCCGGTGAGGAAGCAGGCATTGGCCCGCGCATGGTCGCCCGCTCCATCGCCCAAGGCGCGCGCCTTGACATGCGCCAGGCCGCTCAGCACCGAAACATCCTGCCGCACGGGCTCGAGAGGCTGCAAAATCGAAGGCAGATCAAATCGGTCGCCCGCCGCCTTCGGTGTCCAATTCTCCATGTCGATGCCATTGGGGAGGTACATGAAAACCATCCGCCGCAAAGGGCCGCCGATCGGCGCCACAGCGGCCGCCTTCATCACGCTTGGCAGCATGCAATCCAGGAAGGGCAGGGCCAGCGTCACGCCCAAGCCGCGAAGGAAGGTGCGTCGCGGTAGATAGGCGGATTTGTTCGGGATGTGCATATCAGTCGTTGGGTTCTGACTTCGAACTGGCGATATCACGCGCCAGCCATTCCACGGAGGCGATCAACACTGGGTTGACACTGATGATCAGGTCATCCTTAGGGACAAAAAAGTGCAGTCCCCCTTTCCCCCCAGCAGCGAGCCAAACCATATCCGGAGATGCGACCTCGAACCGGCTCCCATCGGCAAGGGCGACGAAAAATGGCCGAAACGGGTCGGCCTTCATGAGTTCCCGCAGTTTCTGGATCATGGCTTCAGTGTAGAACTCGTTGTCCTGACCGGCAATGCCGCAGTGACAGGCCCGGCGGAGCCAGCTGCGGCGGTCTTTTTCGCGTTGATAAACTTGCGGTGGTCGCCTTCGCCGCGCCGCATCTGGAACGAGATGCTGTTGACCACTTCGAGGATGAGGTTGGAAAACTTCGGATCCTTGTCCAGCGAGCCGGCGATCTTCTCGATGGCCGTGCGGTCGTAGAATTCGAGCCCGCGTCCGAGGGCGTAGGTCAGCGTCTTTTCCGAGATGCAGCGCAGGAAATCGGGCCGCTTTTTCGTGAGCAGGATCGTCCGCAGCTCCGCCGGTCCCTGGAACTTCTCACCACTCACCAGTTGTCCCGACGGGTCGATGGCCGCGCCGTCATCCTGGTCCCGCCGGGCGCCGATGGCATCGAATTGCTCCATGCCAAAGCCGATCGGGTCCATGCGGGCATGGCAACTGGCACAGGTGGGATCGACGCGGTGCTGCTCCATGCGCTGGCGCAGTGTGCCGTGCAGTTCGGTGCGCGCCTTGTCATCCAGATCCGGCACCTGGGGCGGCGGCGGTGGCGGCGGCGTGCCGAGAAGATTCTCCAGCACGTATTTGCCGCGCTTCACCGGCGACGTGCGGTTCGGATTGGAAGTGAGCGTCAGGTAGCTGCCCTGGCCGAGAATGCCGCCGGGCCGGTCCGCCGGGACCGGCACCTTGACGAAGGCCTCACCCTCGACGCCCGCAATGCGATAGTGCCTGGCGAGCCGCTCATTGACGAACGTGTAATCCGCCCCGACGAAATCGAGCACGGGCCGGTCCTCGTGGATGATATTTTCGAAGAGCAATTCGGTCTCACGCTCCATGGCCGTGGCCAGCGCCTGGTCCCATTCGGGGAAAGTCTTCGCATCCGGCTGCACCAGCTTGAGATTGCGGATTTGCAGCCACTGGCCGCCGAAGTTTTCCACAAGCGCCGCCGCCTTCGGGTCCGCCAGCATGCGCTTCACCTGGGCATTGAGATTCTTGCGCAAAGTGCCGTGCTCCGCCTCGGCGAAAAGCGCGTCGTCGGGCATCGTGCTCCACAGGAAATAGGAAAGCCGCGAGGCCAGCGCCCATTCGTTGATCGGCGTGGCGACCTGCGGATTGTCGGGCTGCACCTGCAATTCTCCGCGGAAGAGGAAGTGCGGAGAAACGAGGATCGCCGTCAGCGCGGTCTGGACGCTCTGCTCGAAGTTGCCGCCCTTCAGTCCCGCCTGCTTGTAAATCCAGACGAAACGCTCGACTTCGTTCGACCCGAGCGGCCGGCGGAAGGCGTGTTTGCCGAAGTTCTGGATGATCGCCCGCGCGGCGTACTCGAGATTCGGTTGCCCGGCGCCCGCCTTGAAAATCCGGTACTGCGAATCGGGCGCTTTGACCGGCTGCGGCGGCGAGAAAAAGACGAACTGCCGGACCGTAAAGTTGCGCTTGATCTCTTTTTCCGGCTTCTTGTTCTTGTCCTTTGGATTTTGTTTTTCCTTCGGGCCGTCCGCCGGGGCCAGGGGATTCAGGACGTGGAGCATGATCGTGTGCGGACCCGCCTTGTCCACGTGCACGGTGCCCTTGATGGCTTCCTTGAAATCTTTGCGTCCCGAGAGTTCCAGGGTGCGCAGCGGCTGGCCGTCGAACTTCCACTCCATCTCGGTCGGATCGGCGCCCACCTTTTGCGATTCGAGCACCAGCTTGAGATTGTAGTCCCCGGCCACCGGCATGTCGATCTGCACCGTCGAGACGTTTTCGTCGATCTTGCGCGCGATTGGCGTCGAGCCGGTCTTCGGCCCGCCCTCGATCGTCATGAGGTCGACATTGATCTTTTCCGGACGCGGCTTGTGATCGTTGAGGATGGCCAGGCTCATCACCTTTTCGGCCGCCGCCAGATAACGCTCGAAAAGCATCGGCGACAACGTGAGCACGTCGCCAATATCGTCGAAGCCGTACCCGGAGTCGTCCGCCGGAAAGTCATCCGCCGGCTGGAAATCCACGCCGACGAGGTCATGGATCGTATTGTTGTATTCCACCCGGTTGAGCCGGCGAATTGTCACCCGGCCGGGATCGGGATTATCGGGATCGACGGCAAAGACGGCGAGATCGATCCACTTCATGATCTTCTCGCGCTCCTCGATGGTCGGTTGCTTCGCCTCGTCGTCAGGCGGCATCTCCCCGGTACGCAGGTTTTCGAGAACGTGCTCCCACGTCTTGTCATCCTTCAACGCCGCGGGCGAGGCGATAAACTCATCCAGGGCCAGGCCGCCTTTTTTCTTCCCGTTGCCGTGGCATTTGTAGCAGTAGTTCTGCATCAACGGTTTGACCTCGCGGACGAAATCCGGCGCCGCTGCCAGTCCACGGCCGGAAAGCGCGGCGAGGAGCAAGTACCGGAGGGAACGCTGAATTTTCACGGAACCGCGAGTTTAAACCCATCTTTGCCCCCCGTCGAGAGCGGGGTGAGGGCGCCACCCAGACGGAAATCTCCCCGATTCCTGGCCAGCGCATCGCCCGGATCACACGACTCCGCTGGATCTGTAGCGCGGCGCCTGCGGCAACCCGAAACCCGAAACGAGAAACCAGCGGAAAGTCCGCGGGCCGGATTACAGCCCCGTCCCGGCCTTCAGCGTTTGCCGGCCTTCGTAGATGACGTCTTTGTAGGTCTTCCCGCTTGGGATCATCGGCAACACGTGTTCGGTGTAAGGCACCATCACGTCCAGGACGTACGGCTCCTTCGCGTCGAGCATGCGCTGGATGGCCCCGGCGAGGTCCTTTTTGTGCAATACACGTTCGCACTTCACCGCGAAGCCTTCGCAGATCTTCACGTAGTCGGGATAAATCCCTGTCGGGTCTTCGAGGCTGCCCTTGTAGGTGTTCTTCGGATTGCCGAGGAAGGTGTGGCCGCGGTTGGAGCCGTAAAAGCGGTCCTCCCATTGCATGACCATGCCGAGCCACTGATTGTTGAGAATCATGACCTTGGCATCGATGCCTTCCACATGGGCCATCGCCAGTTCCTGAACATTCATGAGAAACGACCCGTCACCGTCGATATCGACCACTTCCTTGTCAGGAAAAGCCACCTTGGCGCCAAGCGCGGCCGGATAGCCAAAGCCCATCGAGCCGAGACCCGCACTGGTCAGGAGCGTGCGCGGATGGGTAAAATCGTAGAACTGCGCCGCCCACATCTGGTGCTGGCCCACGCCGGTGGTGATGATGGCATCGCCCTTGGTCAGCTCGTAAAGCAGACGGATGGCGTACTGCGGTTGGATAACGTCGTCGGTGTCGTTGAAAGTGAACGGGAACTCCTCGCGCCACGCGTGAATTTTCGCATACCAGTCCGGAAAGGCGGTGAACCGGGATTTCACCCGCTTTTTACCCGATTGCTCGAGCAACTCGTTCAGACGGCCCAGCGCGTACTTCACGTCGCTCAGGATCGGCAGGCGCACGACCTTGTTCTTGTTGATCTCCGAGTTGTCGATGTCGATGTGAACGATCGTGCCGTGCTTGGCAAACTCGCTGATCTTGCCCGTGACGCGGTCGTCAAAACGCACGCCGATCGCGAGCAAGAGGTCCGCTTCATTCACGGCGTTGTTCGCGTAGACGGTACCGTGCATGCCCAGCCACTTGAGCGACATCTCGTGCGTTTCCGGAAAACAGCCGATGCCCATGAGCGTCGTGGCCACCGGGATGCCAGTGCGCTCGACGAATTCCATTAACTCCGCCGATGCTTCGCCGGAAATGATGCCGCCGCCGCAGTAGATCATCGGCGCCTTCGCCTGCTTGATCAGACCCATGACTTCGTTCAGGGCCACGTCGTCCGCGTGTTTCACCGGGTTGTAGCCGCGCAGGTGCACCTCGCTGGGGAAGATCGGCTGGGTGGTCGCAAGCTGGATGTTCTTTGGGATATCGATCAGCACCGGCCCGGGCCGGCCCGTCTGGGCGATGTAAAAATCCTCTTTGACGACGCGCGGGATATCGTTGATATCCATCACGAGGTAATTGTGCTTCACGATCTGCGCCGTGACGCCGAATACGTCCGTCTCTTGGAACGCACCTTTGCCGATCATGGCCTGCGGCACCTGGCCGGTGATGGCCACCAGCGGCGTCGAGTCGAGATAGGCATCGGCAATCCCGGTCACCAGGTTGGTCGCACCTGGGCCGCTCGTGGCCATGACCACGCCCGCTCTGCCGGTGGCGCGGGCGTAGCCTTCCGCCGCGAAAACGCCGCCCTGCTCGTGCCGGGGTAGATAGGTCCGAATCTTGTCCTCCCGTTTGGTCAGCGCCTGGTGCATGTGCATCGAGGCGCCGCCCGGATAGGCAAAAATCGTGTCCACGCCCTCGCGAATAAGGCACTCGACGAGAATCTCGGCCCCGCTCATGGTCACGCCGCGCTCAGGCTGCGGCGTGGGTTTGGTCGAAGTCTCAGAGGTCGTTGCGGTCTGGTTCATGGCTGGATAAAAAGGGGGACGAAGTTAGCCGCAATCACGCTCCAGGGCAAGAGAGAAAGGCGGCTGACTCCAAACACCCGGGACGGCTACCCCGCAACACCCGACAGAGACGGCTGGCGCCGAACATCCAACATCCAACGTCCAATGGGCTCGGAGCCGTGCGCTGACTCAAATCCGACGACCGTATTCGGCGGAGGTCGATTCCCCATAACCTGCGCCTGGCTTCATCCCGCCCAAGTGCACCGTTGAACCCCCGTGCGAATCCGGAAGCGGGAAAATTGGATGTTGGATGTTGGGTGTTGGATGTTGGATGTTTGGCCGCCAGCCCACCCATGCTCTCACGTCTCCGAAACCTCATCCGCATCATTTCGCCAGCCGTCACGCTCCTCGCCGCGGCCACCCGGCTTTTCGCCGCCGAACTCGACGTCCTCGAAATCCCTGGCGTCACCCTGCGGGACAACCCGCTCGGAGACCCCGCGGCCCGCCATCTCGCCATCTTCAAGCCCGACGGCCTGAAGGACGACCAACCCGCAACGCTGGTGATCTATCTCCCCGGCTGGGGCAGTTCTTCGGAAGACGCCATCGCCGTGGGACGCACCGCGTGGTTTGGCGCCGTTGTCGATCAACTGGCCGTTACCCACCCCGTGCGCATCGCCGTGGTGGATGGCCGGTCTCGCTACGGCGGCAGCCAGTTCCTGAACTCCACCGCCACCGGGCGCTACGCCGACTACGTTGCCGAAGAAATCCTGCCGGTGCTCACCACCCGCTATGCCGGTGCGAAGACCGGCCCGACTCCGATCATTGCCGGTCACTCCAGCGGCGGGTACGGCGCCCTGTTGCTGGCCATCCATCGCCACGACACCTTCCCCGCGGTCGTCGCCCTTTCACCTGACAGCGATTTCGCCACCACCCACAAGCCTTTCACCGAGGAAGCCGGCGTACGCGCCATCACCCCCACCGATCTCACCGCCGCGGTCGCGCCGCCGGAATCCGCGCGTTTGCCCGTCGACGAAACGGCCCGGATGGTGATGGGCCTTTCCGCCAACTATACCCCCACCGCCGGCCAGCCCGGACGTTTCGACTGGCTTTACGACAAGGAAGGCAAATGGCGGCCCGAGGTCTGGCAACGCTGGCTCGACCAGGATCCGTACGTCATCGTACGCGACCATGCCGACGCCTTCGCACCGACCCAGCGCATCTATCTGAACGGCGCCGAGCACGACGAGTACGGCGCCAACATCGGTGCCGGCAAAATCCACGAAATCCTCAAAGCGCGCCCGTCTCCCTCGACCTTCTACGAATCCCCCGGCCTGCACGGCGACAATCTACCCGACCGGCTGGTCCGCGGGCTGAATTGGGTTTTTGGCAACACGAAATAGCGCCATTTATCACGGTGGGAGCCCGACGAAGGGACAAACCCAAGAGGGCGGCTAACCCCTCAGGCTGGCCGCGGGATCTGCTTGCGGAACGGGCGCGTGGTGCCGTGGGTCAAGCGAGACGCGCGGGCAGATGGGGATGAAGCGCTGCAGGAAGACGACGAGGTAAAAAACCTGCATGCGCCACCAGATGGGGAAGGTGTTGCTCAAGTTGCCGGCGAGGACGGCATTCACCGTGGCGGCGAGCTGCAGACGATCGGTCGGGCGGGTGATGACCTCGGCAAATTGCGGCTGGTACCAATGGTTCACGAAACGCAGATAGAGATCCATGACGCGGTTCACGGCGCGTTCGTAGCGCTGGAAGGCGGCGGCACCGGTGCGCGGATCTTTCAGTGCGGCGTCAAGGGCGTACGCCGCCTGTTCGCCGGAACGGATGCCGAGGAAAACTCCGGTGCTGAAGATCGGATCGATGAAGCCCGCGGCATCGCCCGCGAGAAGCCAGCGGTCGCCGCACAGGCGGGTATTGCGATAGGAATAATCGCTCGCGGAGTGCACCTCGGTGACGCGTTCCGCCGGGGCCATGCGGCTCCAGATCTCCGGCTGTTCGCGGAGGGCCTCTTCGAGCGCCTGCTCCGGCGGTTTCTTCAAGGCCTTGAAGTCGGCGATGTCCATGACGATGCCGATGCTCATCTTCGTGGCGGTGAGCGGGATCATCCAGAACCACCGATCGCGCCCGCGAATGAGCCGGATGAATGTGCCGGTGATCCCTTCGTCGCGTGCCACGTTTTCGTAGTGCGCGAAGACGGAGAACTTTTTGAGGTTCACGTAGCTCTTCTTGAGGTTGAAATAGTGGCCGACCACCGAGCCGCGCCCGCTGCCATCGAGCAGGTAGCGCGCGCGGATGGGTCGCGTGCCAGCGCGGTCGCGAATGGTGGCGGCGACTTCCCCGGGCGCGAAGGCCAGGCTCTCGACACTCGCTTCCTCGAGCACGGTGGCGCCGTTTTCCGCGGCGTGATCGAGCAGCAATTGATCGAACTCCGAGCGTGTGACCTGGTAGGCGCGGTCGTGTTTCGCATACAGGCCGTCCTTGAAGAAAATCTTCACGCTGTTGGACCCGCAGGAGGTGGTGATCTCGGCGCCGTATTTCTGGAGGAAGCGCGCGTCGAGTTTTTCGACGACACCGAGCCGCGCAAATGTGTCCATGCTGTGCGGCAGGAGCGATTCGCCGATGTGGAAGCGCGGAAATTTCTCACGTTCGAGCACGACGACCTTGTGTCCCTGGCGGGCGAGGAAGGTGGCGGCCGTGCTGCCGGTGGGGCCTCCGCCGATGATGGCGACGTCGTAGATGGGTTCCATGGTCAGGTTGCAGAAGTGGAGTTCTCTCCCGGCGGGGCAATCGCGGCCGCGGTGAGCGGCGGCGTGCCGCCGTCGGGCATCGGCTGCCGCCCCCAGGTGCGCCAGCCTTCGGTCAGTTCGAGGCGCATCCACGAAAGCAGGCAGCCGACGAGCCCCAGGAGATCGCCTCCCTTCAGCGTGAATCCGGGGATGAGGCAGCGGCGTCCACGATTGCTCCTGCCCAGGGCATTTGCCTGGCGGCGGCGCCGGGCCATGGCGGCAAAGCGCCGGTTGTAGGTCCGCATGAGGTGGAAGACCGGCCGGGATACCCGCACGGAAAAGGGCGGGATGAGGAGGGCGCGCTCGCCGAATTTGAAAGGCTGGGAAACGATGCCGAGATAGTAGAGGCCCAGGTCGAGGCGGAAGGCGAGACTCATGAGGTCCCATTCGCCCATGTATTCGTACTTGTCTTTGTAAACCGCCTCAAACCACGAGCGGTGGCTCAGCGCAAAGGCGCGGTTGTGCCCGGCGATGCGCGCCTCCATGGCCTCGCCCCGGCGCTGCGCCGTGATCAATTCCGCCGCGGCGCTGCTGGTGAAGGAGATCCAATCCATGCCCGGGCTGTAAAATGGGTCCATGAAGGCCGCCGCATCGCCGACCAGGACGAACCCGTCGCCGGCAAAGGTGGTGCTGTAGTAAGCGAGATTGCGCCGCCAGTGCATGTCTTCCTCGTCGTACTGCGCGTCCGCCAGCAGTTCCCGCCCGACGGGATGTTGCCGCAGGAAGCTCTTTAATCGCTCGCCGAGTTTGCCGCCGTCCTGCGGCCAGTCGACGAGCCGTTGATCGAAGACCACGCCGACGCTGACATCGCCACCCTTGAGCGGAATCCACCAGCTCCACCAGCCGTCGCCGATCACGTGGTTCGTTGCCGTCCCCCGGACGCTGTACGCCGCCGTGGCAAACTCCGGGTACTTTTCCGCAAACTCGCGGCTGTCCCAGTCCTTCACGCCTTTCCAGCGCGACCAGCACGCCGCGGTCGGATGCTCGGTATTCTGGCGCCACCAGCCGTTCTTTCGCGCGAGCAAGGCCGCAACCCCCGAAGCGTCCACGATCCAGCGGGTCAACAGGGTCCTGACCGTCCCGCCATGGCTGATCGTGACCGCCTGCGCACCGCCAGGCGCGAGTTCGACGTTCGTGACGCTCGCCGGGCGCAGGATTTCCGCTCCGGCCAGCCCGGCGCGACGAAGCACTTCTTCGTCGAAGGCCGCGCGGTCGAGCTGGTACGACGGCAGCCGCACCTGGTATTGTCCGCCCAGTTCACTGGCTTCGCCGAGTGATTTGACTTCGTCGTTCTCGAACCAGAAGCGCAGTCCCTGTTTCACGAGATGCGATTCGTTGAGATACTGGGTCAGCCCGAGCACCCGCCCCATGAAATAGGCGCTGACCTCGACGGTCGCCTCACCCACGCGGCGCGTCAGCCGGGCGGATTTTTCCACGATCAAGAGCCGTAATCCGGGATTGTGACGGAGCAACAAGATCGCGGTCGCCGCACCGGAAAGCGCCCCACCGATGACGACGACGTCGTAGTCCTTCACTGCATCTACAGGCTCGGGAGTCATGGTGGACAGGGACGCGGCCGGCTCCGGTTCATGAGCGGGACAGCTCCGGCAGTTCCGCGAAAGACGCGTTTCGTTCGCCGAAAAGCTTGAGCAATGGGCCGGTCAGGATCGTGGTCGCCAGGGCCATGATCACGAGCATGGTGAAGATGCGCGGCGAGAGAATGCCGAGGTCGTAGCCGATATTGAGCGCGATCAATTCCATGAGCCCGCGGGTGTTCATCAAGGCGCCGAGCTGGAGCGCCTCGGGCCAGCTGAAGCCGGTCAGCCGCGCCGCAATGGCGCTGGCACCGAGTTTGCCGACGCTGGCCACGACGATGATCGCCAGGCAGATGAGCCAGCCTTGCCAGTCATTGAGCAATCCGATCTGGGTGCGCAACCCGGTAAAGGCAAAAAAGAGCGGCAGCAAGAGAACCGAGCTGAAGTTTTCCACGCGCACCGCGAGCTTATGCCGGAAGCCGCCGGCCCGGGGCATGATGGCCCCCGCGAGAAAGGCGCCAAAGAGCGCGTGGATGCCAATCATTTCCGTGGTGAGGGCCGCCCCCACGGTCACGCAGATCACCGCGGCCAGCGTGCCTTTCGAGGGCTCGTCGCGGGCGAGTCGGGCGGCGCCGAGCCAGCGTGCCAGGGCCGGTCTGACGATCCAGACCATCAGCGCGATGAAAACCAGCACGAGCAGCAAATCCAACGCGCAGCCCACCACGCTGGAAGTGCGCGTGATCGCGACAATGAAGGCGAGCAGGCTCCACGCAGTCACGTCATCAACCGCGGCGCAGGTGATCGCCGTGCTGCCGAGAAGGGTCCTGGTCAGACCGCGCTCCTGGAGGATGCGGGCCAGCACCGGGAACGCGGTGATGCTCATGGAAATGCCCATGAACAAGGCGAAGGCCGTAAACGAGGCGCCGTGCGCCGCCAGGCGGCTGTAGAGAAAATAAGCGAGTGTCGCACCCAGAAGAAAAGGAACCACGATGCTCGCGTGGCTGACCACAACGGCGGTCGGCGCCTTGTTCCGGACGTGCTCCAGGTTCAAGTCCATGCCCACCGCGAACATGAACAGGCAAACGCCCACCTGGCTCAGGAGCCGGAGCGTGTCCAGGGAAGCGATGGGAAAAACCCAGGCAAAAGCCTGCGGCGTCAGCAGGCCAAACAAGGAAGGCCCCAATAAAACGCCGGCAATCATCTCTCCGACGACCGCCGGGAGGCCGAAGCGGGAAAGCACCCGACCCACGATCTGGGCCGCGCCAATGATCACGAGCAATTGCAGGAAGAGATGGCTGATGGGGTCGGCCGAGTTCTTCGAGATTCCCGCAAACATCGCCCCTACCGTGGAAACGCCCTCCACGACCGGAGACGCGGCCGGCGCGCCCGGCGGCGGGGCCAGCGTGGACCCACTCCGCAGCAGCCAGACGAGCGACAGGCTGGCGAGGGTCAGGATCAGGACGTAAGCGAACGAGGCCCGCTTCATCGGACCGCCTTACGGCGTGGACAGGGCTCCAAGCTCGGGCGCGGGCTCGCCGTAGGGCAGGTCCTCGGGCAGCGCCACGAATTCGCGGATCCAGTCCCAGAGCTGGGTGAAATCCTTGTTCACGTCGCCGGAGAGGCAGTCGGTGATGAGGCCCGCGGCGTCGGGATGGGCCTTGATGACTTCGCGGAAGGAAAACGCGGGATCGTAAAAGGCGTAGACGAGCTTGCGCATGTTCTCCACGCCCTGGCGGATGGTCGCGCCGTAGCCGGCGAAGCGCACCGGAGAAAGATCGCCGGTAACCAGCCCTTCGTGAACGGTTTCCGCGACCAACTGGCCGCTTTTGAGCGCGAGCATGACGCCACTGCTAAAGACCGGGTCGAGAAAGGCCAGGGCGTCGCCGACCAGCACCAGGCCGGGCGCGGCGCAGTAGCGGGAATGGCGGCTGTACTCGCTGGTGATGAAATACTCGCCGGTGCCTTTCCCGACGGATAGGCGGTCTTTGATCCAGAGGTTCTGCTCGACTTCGCGATGGAAGATTTCCTTCGGGTCCTTGACGCCGTCGCGGGTGAGGTATTTGCCCTCCGCGACCACGCCCACGCTGGTCATGCCATCGTGCTGCGGGATGTGCCAGAACCAGCCTTTCTCGGGGACGTAGGCCACGGTGGTGTCGCCTTCGTCGATGCCCACGCCTCGCTTGGAATCCCGGTAGTAGGTCCAGACGGCGATCTTGTTGAGATACGGGTCGCGCAAGCGCCAGCCGCGGAGGTTCGCGGTAAAGGCCTCCTTGCCGGTGCAATCGAGCACGATCGGCGCACGCACTTCGTAGGTGCGGCCCGTCGTCCGGTCGGTCGCTTCGACGCCGACGACCTGGTCGCCCTCCATGAGCAGGCGGTTGACGGACGTCTGCTCGCGCACTTCGGCGCCCTTCTCCCGCGCATTGTCGAGCAGCATCTGGTCGAATTCCGAGCGCAGCACCTGCCAGGACTGCGCGACGGTCTCCCGGTCGTAGCGCGTGAAAAAGTAGAATGGTTGCGACCGGCGGCCATCCGGCTGGACGAAGGTGACGCTGTATTTTTTGACAAAGTGCGACTTCCGCATTTTCGGGATCATGCCGATGCGCTCGAGCGGCCCGAAGGTGAAGGGGATCAAGGATTCGCCGATGTGGTAGCGCGGGAATTTCTCGCGCTCGAGCACGAGCACGCGGTGACCGTATTCGGCGAGGATGGCGGAGGCGCAGGACCCGGCGGGGCCGCCGCCGATGAGGATGGCGTCGTAGTCTTGGGGCATAAGCAGTGTGGGATTGAAAGTCAGGGGATGGTTGGCGCTGGTTCCGGGACAGGCTCGCAGGCGCCGTCGCCGGGGATCCGCCAGAAGATCAGGACGAACCCCAACGGAAAGAAAAACTGGAAGGCGAGGTGGGCGTTGTTCATCAACGGCGGGGATGGGGTGGAGAATCTCGAAGTGAGCAACTACCGTCCACCCTTTTGCTTGTAGCGGAAATAGAGATTTGG
>Ga0302325_10003708_pt1 | contig 35802 bp, 27 predicted proteins | sample Palsa_T0_2_FD_201948 | JGI IMG/M metagenome (GOLD analysis project Ga0302325, IMG submission 201948) | Peat permafrost microbial communities from Stordalen Mire near Abisko, Sweden - Palsa_T0_2 | ecosystem: Environmental > Terrestrial > Soil > Palsa > Peat permafrost | place: Sweden: Abisko...
CATGAAAAACAAAGTCTCTCCAAAGACAATCCGAAACGTTCGCAATACGCTGGCATCCATCCTCAAACAGGCTCGGGCGTGGGAATACATCACCCACGATGCTCTGGCCGGTTTGACCTTGCCAAGGTACAAACCAACGAAGAAAAGAGCGTACACGGCCGAACAGGTAGGGGGTGTCATCCTGAACGTTGTAAGGCGATACCGGTGTCTCTTTTTTCTATTCGCCGAGGCAGGACTCAGGGCTGGTGAGGCGGCTGGACTTCGAATTCCTGATGTTGACCTTGCGAATCGCAAGATTGACATCAGCCGCGCTGTGTGGCGGGGCCAAGAAGACACGCCCAAAACGGATGCAGGTGTTCGCCGATTTTCAATCTCGACTCAACTCGCAGAAATGTTGGCCGAGACAATCGGGGAACGAAAGCAAGGCCCCGTATTTGTCTCCAGGGCTGGTACTCCCCTGGACATGCACAACATCTGCAACCGGGCGCTCAAGAAGGCGCGCAAGGCTGCTGGTGTCGAATTCGGAGACCTGCACACGTTCAGGCATTTCAACGCTAGTGTGATGGATTCGCTGCACGTCCCTATGGCTGTGCGGCGAATGCGTCTGGGCCACGCAGGCGTATCGATTACAGACGGCTATACGAGTGCAAGTGAGAACGACGACAAGGAGGCTGCCGAGGCGATTTCTGCTTTAATTTTGCAGAAACTTCGAAGTTTGGACCCTAGTTGGACCCTCGAGGGGTCCAACGTAACCAACGCTCATGCATAACTTGGTGACAAACAAGAGAATGGCGCGCCTGAGAGGAGTTGAACCTCCGACCTCTGGTTCCGGAGACCAGCGCTCTATCCAACTGAGCTACAGGCGCACAAGGACTTACACTGACCGGCTAACTATATCGCCTTACCGTTGTCGTGCCAACATCAGAGTGTCGTAGAAGGGGGCGATCATTTTAGATTCACTCGGAGCGAAAACAAGTATGAAGCCAGGTCGCGGGCGGAAAGCGTGCAATCGCCCCCATTCTACACTTGATTGTCGCGTTCAGTTTCGCCTTTTCTTCTAGGGCCGGGTTTGATGACGCGATTTTCGCGGTTGTGGAAATTCAGAGGGGCACCCGTCCTCCCGCGAAAACATAGTCGTGCGGTTTCGGTTTCACCTGGCCACGGCGCCACTCCAGCATCCTCCTGAAGAATCGGAACCACCGGAATCGAATCTTCGCTGTCTTCATTCTTGGTGCCGCCGACCTTCGTTTGCCAGACGGCCCGGCGAATATAAAGCTTCCGATTCGATTCGTCCCAGTCCGACGAGCGAACGCTGCGCGCGTCGGATTGCCTCAAGCCAGTAAAAGCCAAAAACGTGATTACTTTAGACGCCGTCGCATCCGGCACATCTTCGAGCAGATGGGCGATCTCTTCGAGGGGGATAGGCGACACCCTGGAATTTCTGGGGCTTGCCCGGGACCTTTGATCCTTCACAGGATTCTAGCCGTCCAAGAAGCCTTCCTCCGGTTAGAAAAACACTGCCGGAGAAACATTAAATCTTTTGCTGAGTTTCTCGATATGGTTTTTGTTCAGTCCTCGGCGACCGTTCAAGATCTCGGAGACAACACTTTCTGATCCCAGCAACGGAGCGAGGTCCTTCTGGCGAAGACTGTTGGCAGACATCAGCTCTGACAATACCTCTATGGGAGACGCCTTGCGAATGGGGTATTCTCGCTCTTCGTAGTCCTCGATCAACAGTGTTAGAAGCTGTGCATAGCTTTTCTCTCGGAACGTCAGCTTAGGTTTACGCTCTAGTTCAAGCAAAAAGGAGATGTATCGGTCGTTCTGCGCGTCGGACGAAACCACTTTAGGCGCGCAAATACCAACCAGCGTGTATTTTTCAATCGCAGTCGCAATCATTTTTCCACCTACCTCTTGAATAGTCGGCGTGAGAGAGTATCAACAAAATGAAAACCTTTCGGCTCTTATATTTGATGTACGTTATCAACCGGCACTTGTTATGGCTAATGTCGAAAATGACGCAAGTTCCGACGGAATCAGCGCTATTGAACGTCTGTTGAACTTCAGGAAAATTATGCCAATTTGCAGACTTGGTAATTGTGTACCACGACTCTAGTGACACTTTCCATTCCGAGTGCCGTTGGCAAGCCTCTCTAATTCGCTTCCGACTGATAATTCTCACAACCGATCTTCGCATATTGCGAAGTCAAAGTAAAACCTTCTCAGCGGGGCGTAACTCATAAGGACAGCACCATTCCCGCCGATCATCGAGTGCTAACTCATTAGGCGGCATCCGTCACGGGAAAGCAGAAACTGTAGCCGTATTCCGCGATGGTGAGCTTCGGCAAGAAAGTCGATACGCCCATCGAGCGATCGGTCCCTCTTGCAAGTTATAGTATTTACAGTACGTTCCACAAGCGGATCGGTCGAATATTAATATTTGACGAATATTGTGTTTCGGTTGTGTGAACACAGCGTGTAGGATTCGTCAACATGGGGGCACGCAACTCTCACCGCCGCGATCTCTTTCACGCGGCCGGGTGGGGGCCTCGCACTTGGGGAACACATCCCAAAGGGGGTAGTTCATGATTCGAGAACATCTTAGGTGGGTAGTTATGGTCGCGCTCGCCATGAATCTAGCGATCGCGGGGCCGGCGATGACGGTTGCTGCACAAACAGTGAGTGATCCTGCCTTGCATTACAAGACGGCAACGCCGATCAAGCATGTCATCGTCATTTTCCAGGAAAACGAATCCTTCGATCATTATTTCGGAACCTACCCGTCTGCTGCAAATCCTCCGGGTGAGACGCCATTTATCGCCGCGGGAGGGACCCCGGCAGTGAACGGCCTCAACACCGGTCTAGTAACGAAGAATCCCAACGCGCCAACCGCCTCGCCTTTCCGTCTCGATCCCAGCCAGAACTATACCTGCGATCAAACCCACTACTACACCCCGGAACAGCAAGCATATGATTCCGGGCTGATGGACATGTTTCCGCAATTCACCGGAGCGGCATGCTCCAGCACAACTTATCCTTCGCTTTCGTCCTACGGAACCGGAGTGGTAATGGGCTACTACGACGGCAATACTGTAACCGCACTTTGGAACTACGCGCAGCACTTTGCGATCAGCGACAATTTTCATGGCTCCACTTTTGGTCCTTCCGCGGTGGGTGCGATTAACTTGGCGTCCGGCATGACCGGCGGCGTCAACTTCAGCAAAGACGATAGCTACCACGATCTGGCCAGTGACGTTGTCGGCACCACTATGGTCGGTGATCCTGACCCGTGGTACGAAGATTGTGTCAGCTACGATCAGGTTGGCCTCAGCGGCAAGAACATCGGCGACTTGTTGAACGCGAAGAATATTTCTTGGGGATGGTTTCAGGGAGGCTTCACTCCTTCCACCCCGTATGTCCCGGCCGAAGGCACCACCGCGGCCGTGCCGGCAACTTGTACCACCACCACTAACCGTTTGGATGGAACACCCGAAACGGCCTACGCCGGATACCACAATCCCTTCCAGTTCTATGCCAGCACCAACAACCAGCACCACATTCCTCCGTCCAGTGTGGCGGAAGTGGGGCACAACGGGCCGGCGAATCACATCTACGATTTGAGCTATTTCTGGCAAGCGGCACTTACAGGAAATCTGCCCGCAGTCACTTTCTTAAAGGCGGCTCGCGCTCAAGACGGCCATCCTGCAAACTCCTCGCCGCTGGATGAACAGCAGTGGCTCACCCAGACCATCAACAAGCTGCAATTGCTGCCGGATTGGGACGAAACCGCGGTGTTCATTGCGTGGGACGATTCCGATGGCTGGTACGATCACGTCATGGGACCGATTATGAATCAGTCGGCCACGTCTTCCGATCACTTGACCGCTGCCGGCGCCTGCGGCACGGGCTCCAATTCTCTCGCCGGTATCCAGGGACGCTGCGGATATGGTCCCCGTTTGCCGCTGCTCCTCGTATCTCCTTACGCGAGGCAGAACTTCGTGGATGGCGGGGTGCTGGACCAGACCTCCATTGCTCGATTCATCGAGGACAATTGGGGGCTGGGACGCATCGGCGCCGGATCGTTCGATACCATCGCAAGCGATGCTTCGCCGATGTTTGACTTCACCAATCTGCGCCACGACCGGGTGTTCTTGAATACCAGCACGGGAGTGGTAACCGCGATTCAGAATCTCCCTTAATGTAAGCGCACCATGAGCTTTGCGCCGGGGACCGGATTGGACCGATGTATCTGTTCCGACCCGGTCGTCCCGGCGACTTACCGCCTCACTTCCCTCGTTTTGCTCCCGCCGGGTTTCGTTTGGCGCATCGGTGATTTAAGGCACACCGCGCGCATAGACAGCAAATACTGGATTGCGCTCCGATTTTTGGTCGTGGTACGGTATCGTTTATAGGGTGCTCTCCAGCCTTCAGGCTGCCACCTACGAAGGGAAATGGTGGTTGCCAAAAAATATCTTGATTGCGGATAGCAGTGGGCCTGCTCGAATCGCGACGCGTCGCGCCTTGGAATGTCATCCCGGGTTAGAGGTCTGCGGCGAAGCCGTGGACGGACTTGACGCCGTTGAAAAGGCCCGTCAACTCAACCCGGATTTGATCACTTTGGCTCTGGGGATGCCCCGATTGAACGGTTTCGACGTCGCTCGCAAGCTCCGCGCCATGAGCATCGAAGTCCCCACCATTTTGTTCACCTTCTACGCGGATGCGATTCCGCCGCAAGACGCCCACACCGCGGTGGTCTGCAAGACCGATCCCCAAGCGCTCAAGCAGCACATCGAAAAGCAAAGTAAAAGCCGCAACACGCCTCACCGCTGCGATTTCCGTCCGCCCGCCACATCGGCGTTAAATTCCCCGGACTTCTTGCGTGGCACGGTCAACGAACTCCAATTCCCCGTCGTGCTCGCCGCCCAATGCTTCGCCAGAAATACAATTTGCCCCACGTGATAGGAGTAATGCGCGATCTGCCGGTTGATCGCTTGCATCACCGAATGCGGTTCAGTGCGAATCGTAATCGTGCGCGTCAAATCTGCTTCCGCCAGCGTGTCCAATGCATCGAAGACTGCCTTCCAGCCGCGCTCCCACATAGCCATCAACTCCACTCGGTTCTTCGGCGGCTCTTCGAATTCGGTATCGCGGTTGCGGTCGGGTTTCTCGCCGTCGGTGGTCAAGAAATCCGTCCACCGCGACCGCATATTCCCGGCCATGTGCTTCACGTTGATGGCAATCGAATTGGACTCCGCGTCGATTGTCGAAAATAGGGCCGCGTCCGGACACTGCTCGATCGCGCGTTCCGCGAGCCGCTTGTAGTGGCGGAATAGGCCCGCTGAATCTTTCACATAAGAGGTCGTCAGTTGGTGTGCCATGGCCCAATTTTGCTACCAGTTCCACCTCCAAGGCAATCCAGCCGGCGCACCCAACGAACTCCAAATGACCACCGAACTGATCGCTCCCAACCGCCTGGCTCGAATGGTACGTTCGAGTCCAGAAACGGGCCACCGAACCTGGGAGTAGATCGATGACCGCCAAAGCAGCGCTGCCGCCAATATCCCGAAAAATCACAATCTGCGATCCCGTCGAAAGCCCTGCGGATTCGCTCCGCTATCGTCCGTGCTTCCACCTAGCAACTCTGAGGAAAATGACAAATTTCCCAATCCAGGCGCCCGCGGGGATTAGATTGCGGATGTGCCTGATTCTAAAGGGCATGTAATTTCAGAATACAGGCAAAAAGCAGTTTTCACTTTTCGAATTTCGAGCGACCGCTTTTGCGGGTTCCCAAGCCCAGATCGAGGGTCACCTCAGGGAGGAACACACAAAAGAGAAGGGAGCCGACCAGAATCGGCTCCCCTTTTCCCTATCCATTATGAGTTGTATCGCGGGTTATGAGCGTTTATGAAGACTCCGCTACTTATTATTGGGCATCGACGCTTTCGCCTTCGATACGTCAAACGAGCCAAGGCCGGTAGTCAGATCGTACCCCGGCAGCGCCGTGTACAGCCCGTTGGCTCCCACAATGATGTCGTGGAATCCCACCGGTGACGCAACCGACGGCAATGCTACCGCACCGATGTAGAGCACCGGGCCGGCGAATCCCAACTTGTTCTTATGCGCGCTCTGCAAGCGAGCCCACACTCCCAGCGAAAGCGGGGAAAAAAGACTCGTGCCGCCGTAGCAGCACTGCTCGGTGCCGTCCAGCCAAATGGATACGCCGCGCTCAGGATCGGCGTCCATGGAGATATCCGGCACGCCCTTGCCCAGTGTGGACAACGTATTGACCGTAGATTGCCAGTAAGGCGAAGCCTCAAACTGGCTAAGCCCGCCGCCGCCCGCGCACCGGGTGATTTCGTCGTTCCAGGTTCCGTTGCTGTTGGTGAGCAGCGTGGTGCCGCCGGCGCCCAACACGTAAGGAGATGATGCCGGATACTCGACCATCGGAAGTCCTTCCCCAGGAACTCCGTTCTCCCCGGTCCCTACGATGCAAGCCGATCCGGTATCGCCGCTGGAGGCAAACACGGTCTGCCCCTGCGCGGCCGCTTCCAGGAACGAATTGTCATCGGCAACCATCGAGCCATCCAGGTAAGCGAAAATTTCGCATTCGCCGAAGGAAGCGCTGCCTGCGCGAGCCAGCTTTTGCGCCGCAAAGCGGTTGAACGACAGCGCCAGGTCCGAATCGCTCATCGACGTTGCCGCGTAGATGTACAGGGTCGACACAGTACTAGCCATTCCCGAGGAATATTGCGTGTCCATATCGAACTCGTCCGCGCCAGATGTATCTGGGCTGGCCAGTCCGACGGTTTCCACCTTCACCGGCACCTGCGGCAAAGCATTGGCCGTCTCCGCGAGGCGCAGATCGCTGATGACTCCGGTGACGTAGCCTTCCGCAAATATGGCGATCGGCGTCTTCGATCCGGTCGGAGTGGAGCCGACGTCGTAAGCCGTCTGCAAAGTCTGCGGCAGGTACGAGCCGGGATATACGGGGATCCAAGGAGGACGGCACTTGCGCCGCCGTCAGGTTGGCATACACCGCGGCGCCATTCACAAGAAAAGCTCCGAGTTGGGTATTGAAAGCCTGGCGCACGATAGCGGCGGGACCGTCGGCGGCGATCATCAAATTGTTCGCTTTGGCGGATACATTCTGAAAGCCGGCGCCCTGCAAATAGCTGACTACCGCCTGGACCTGCGTGTTCGAAGGCGCGTAGGAAGCCAGGAAATCGGAGGGCTCGAGTTCCGAACCATAGAGCGGGCGCCCGGCGTATTGATCTGTTGCAGGTATTCAACAAGAGCTGGCTTATTCTGAATCTGAAGCGCGACGTTAACGTGCACTGGGGTTGAGTCCGCTACGTTTCCTGCGGAGGTTGCACTGAGAAGGTGCGGTCCGATGGCTTGCTTTGAAGTTGTCACCCAAGTCTGGGCTGCCGCACTTCCGCAAATTAGAAGTGCGGACGTTGAATAAAAGATTAGCGCGATCAATGGCCGGGTATAAATTTCCATTATCGATCCTCCAAATCTTTTTTATTTACGGTTTGCTAAGCCGCCATCTGCTCTAATTCGCGGGCCTAATATATGAACGCATGGGACGAAAGCATGTGCGTTACCAAATGACCAATAGCCGGCAAATGATTGAATTCATTGAGGGTCATTCGAAACCCTATGCAAGAAACCCTATAGGTAATAGGCCGGGAAATTCGGCACACACATATAAATATTTCGTAGTCATAAGGTTGCCGCGACCTGTGAATCCAAATCGGGCTTTGAGTTGCCCATGAATAGCAACGCCCCCGGGTTAGCGGTCAGCGCACAGCTCGCCAGGCCGCCTCTGACGCAAGGAACGGTTGGCTCAAAAGTGGGGCTTGTGTACTCGCCGGGATGTGATGTGCTGGTGGCTTCGCATCCATATCCAGCCCCCCGAGCTGTGGCTGCCCGAGTGCCCTAGTGTTTTTCAGTTATTGCGGTTCTTCCTCTCAGCCTTCAAATTGCAGGGCACTTCTTGGATTTCAAAGAGGATGTTCAGCAGTTGAAGGCTTGCTGGGCGCGATCAAAGCGCGTCCGCTACGGAGGGGTGATGGACCGGTGTTCCTGGTTGCGACCTGTGAGTCTCGCAGTGTTGTTTCTGGTATTGATGGCGGCGACGGTGTTTGCGCAGGTGCCGAGCAGCACGATTAATGGCATCGTCACCGATCCCAACGATGCGGTGGTGGCGGGAGCTCGCGTGGTGGTCACCGAAACGGCCACCGGCGTGGTCCGCGAGACGAAGACCAACGGGGACGGCCTATACGGCTTCGCCGACCTTCCCGCCGGCTCGTACGACTTGCGAATTGACGCCGCCAGCTTTGCCGTTAACGAGATCAAGGGGATTGTCACGGAGGCGGGGCGCGCCACCACGCTGGATGCCAAGCTGCAGATCGCGGCAGTGGGCAGCACCGTCCACGTCACTGAGGCAGCAGGCACTGTGGAGCTTACCCAGTCCATGATCCAAGGGCAGATCGACTCCACCACGATTCAGAACATCCCGCTCAACGGAAGGAATTTTCTGGAGCTGGCCTATCTGGTTCCCGGCAACCGGCCCGCACCCACGTTCGATCCCACCAAGACCAACACGCTGGAAGTGAGCTCCGCCGGCGGGTTTGGCCGCGGGGGAAACATCACCGTGGATGGCGGCGACAACAACGATGAAGTGGTGGGCGGGACACTTTCGAATTTTCCAGCGGATTCCATCCAGGAATTTCAAATCGCGACCGGGCGTTTCACCTCGGAAGTGGGCCGCTCCGGCAACAGCATCATCAACGTCATAACGAAAGGCGGCGCGAACCAATACCACGGCTCGCTTTTCGACTACGAGCGCAATCGCCACCTGCAAGGCCTGCCGGCTACGTACGACCGCGCCCTTCCCGCGCCGGCATTCGATCGCCAGCAATTCGGCGGTTCGGTGGGCGGTCCGATCATCCAGGACAAAGCGTGGTGGTTCGCTTCGGTGGAATATCGCGACCAAAACGCCGCGCTGCAAACCGGCGCTCGCGATTTCGCTACCGATCAGATCCTGAATGCCTCGGCCCCGGCCCCGCTTCGTGATGCGCTGGTCTCCACCCGCTTCGACGATCAACTTTCCAGCCGCAACAGCCTGATGGTTCGCTACTCCTTCAATCGCTCGACCGACATCGGTCCGGCGTCCCCCGCGCAAGCGGAACCCGCATTCAGCGCCGCGGAGCGCCAGGATTCGCTCAACCGCTTTAATTCGCTGGTGGCCGGTGTCACCACTACCATTTCGTCCACCAAAGTGAACAACATCTCATTCCATTTCGACCAGTTCTTCAACAACATTCCGGTCTTTTCGAACAACGCTCCGACCACCGACCCGCCCCTGGGCTTGACCAATGAACTGCTATTCCCGGATCTGGCGGACGGCGAGAACTTCAATTTGCCGCAGGCGACGCACTTGAACCGATACCAGGTGCGCGACGGGTATGCATGGTCGATTGGAAAACACGCGCTGCGAATCGGCGGCGAGTTTCAGCAGTACAACGCGCATGGTCTGATCAATCCCTTCGGCACCGGCACGGTGATCCTGACGTCCGATTTTGGATTCCAGGACCTGAACGGTGACGGCGCGGTGAACGATCTGGACATTCCCATCGCGGTGAGCATCAAGAGCGTAGCGCCGGTGGTTCCGGTGCCGATACCGAACGTCGGTGACAGCTACGTCGCGGGCTATCTTCAGGACGATTGGCGGGTAACCCCCAAGCTCACCTTGAATTTGGGCCTTCGCTGGGAATACGATTCCGACCTCACCGGAACGGACAGCGACTCGGGGCCATGCTCGAGCCTCACCCAGGAGCCCACTCATCCGTGCGTGTGGGTAGCGAACGTGATCAACCTCAAGCACAGCCCGGACAAGAAGGATTTCGGTCCCCGCGTCGGATTCGCCTACGATCCCTTTGGCCGAGGCAAGACGGTAATCCGCGGCGGCTACGGCATTTACTACGATCGAATCATTCTGGAAGTGATGGGCGAACAGCGCGTTCAGGACGACCGCCAGCTCACCGTCCAGCAATTTGCCGGATCGAGTTGCACGTTCCCGGGCGGTCCTCCCACACCTAGTCTCGATTATTGCTTCGCCCCCGGCGCAACGTTCGCTCCGGGCAGCCCGACGCTCGCCAATCCGTTCAGCGGACCGAGCGAGGCGGGTGGTGTGGGCATAATCGCGGTGAGCAACGACACGCATCACCCGATCTTCCAGCAATTTTCGCTGGGCGCGCAGCAGCAACTGGGCAGTTCGTGGCTGTTGTCGGCCGACGGATTGCACGTTTTCGGCGAGAGGCAAATCATCGGACACTATCTGCGCAGCACCGACTCCAATTCTCCGGACGTTTCGTGCCCGGGCGACAACGTGCCGTGCACAGTCACCGATCCCCTCACCGGAATCTCCGACAACGTTACCTTGCTGCAGTCCGGCGCAAAATCCTGGTACGACGGTTTGATTGTGAGCCTGCAACATCGCCCGGTCACGGTGGGCAAGCTAACCTACCTCTACAACGTCAGCTACACGCTTTCGAAGACGCTGGATTATTCCGACGACGACCAGCTCACGAACAATAACGTGGACGAACAAGTGGACCTCGCGGAAGGACTCAACAGCCTGCGCCTGGAAAAGGGCTATGCCGCTACCGACGAGCGTCATCGCCTGACCGCCTACGGTTTGTTGCAGATGCCCTGGGGCCTTTCGCTCGCGCCCATTTACACTTTCGGTTCCGGCGTTCCCGCGGATACCTATCTCCCCGGGATCACTTCGCGCCTGCCGATTCTTTCGCGCAATGCCCTGGGTCGCGAAATTAAGAACAGCAACCAGCTCAATGCGGTCATCAACACATGGAACGCGTTGCCGTCGTGTCCCGCTCCGGCCCCATGCAATGCCGGCGGGCCGCTTGACAACGTGCCGAACAACATCAATTTTTTCAGTCCCTTCAGCTCGCTCGACATGCGCCTCACCAAGGATTTCCATTTCGGTGAACACATGAAGATCTCCCTAATCGGCGAAGCCTTCAACGTCTTCAACGCTACTAACATTCGCGGATCCAACAACGCTAATTTTTCCGGCCGCAACATTTCCATTCAGCCGGTGGGCGTCACCGAGTCCGGCTTCTACAGCGGAGTGAGCACCGCCGGGGGATTCTTCGGATCCGGCGGGCCGCGAGCATTCCAGTTTGCGGTGCGCTTTGAGTTCTAGGTGATGGCTGCGGACTCTCCGGCCATACCTGTTGCTACGGCGCCGGTGGCAAGCCTGCGCCGCCAGCTCGGTTTGGGTTCGGCAGCCGCCGCGGTGGCCGGTGAGGCGATCGGGGTTGGCATTTTCCTTACCCCGGCGGCGATGGCTAAGTCGCTCGGTTCGCCGTTCTGGTTGTTAGCGGTGTGGCTTGGCATGGGCGCCATGACCATGAGCGGCGCGCTCTGCTTTGGAGAACTCGCGGGACGCTTTCCGCGGCCGGGCGGATCGTACGTTTACCTGCAAGAGACCTTCGGGCCGCGCGTGGCTTTCTTGTATGGCTGGATGTGTTTGCTGGTGCTGGATCCCGGCCTCACCGCGGCGCTGGCCGCCGGCACGGCCGGATACGCCGCTTACATTTTTCATTGGTCGCCTGCAGTGATCAAGCTGGCTGCGATTTCGTGCATCTGGCTGCTGTGCCTGCTGAACGTCTTCAGCACGCGAATGAGCGCCGGATTTCTGCGGTCGATTACCTGGTTGAAATTCGGCGTGCTGGCTTTGCTGACGATCTGGGCGATCGCGTTTCATCGCGGCGAATGGTCTAATTTTCTGCCGTTCGTTGCGCAGCGTCCGGGCTCTTTGCCATTGGCTCCGGCGTTGGCCAGCGGCATGGTGGCGGCATTTTTTTCCTTTGGCGGCTGGTGGGACGTTACCAAAATCACCGGCGAAGTGCGCGATCCGGGCCGAACGGTGCCGCGCGCACTGGTGCTGGGAGTCCTGGCGGTCACCGCGGCTTACGTGCTGATCAGCGCGGTGTTCGTCTACCTCGTTCCGCTGAATCGGGTCACCTCCGACGACACGTTCGTGGCCCAGGCGGGAGAAGTGCTTTTCGGTCCGGCCGGCGGCGTGGTGCTCGCGGCGATCGTAATCGTATGCGTGCTGGGGAGTATGGCGGCGCTGATCATGTCCGCGCCGCGGGTGTATTTTGCGATGGCCCAGGACGGACTTTTCTTGCCCGCAGTGGCGCGGATCAGCCCGCGATTCGGGACGCCGGCACTGGCGGTGGCCATCCTGGGTCTGGTGTCGTCGTTGTTGGTGGTGCTTGGCACCTTTCAGCAGATCATCGCGTATTTTGTTTTTGTCGCGGTGGTGTTCCTGGGACTCACGGTAGTCGGATTGTTTTTCTTGCGCGCGCGGCGGGAAGCTCCCGGGCCAGCGCTGCGGACTCCCGGATATCCGATCACGCCGATCGTATTCCTGGCGATGGTGGCGCTGCTGCTCACGCTTTTGGTGGCGCACAGTCCGCGGGAGACGCTTCTGGGATGTGCGGTGGTTGTGGTGGGAGTGCCGGTCTATAGCGCGCTCGGCCGCAGGACCACTTAGAAAAACGCCGGCGTGACCGGTTTTTCATCGCCGTTGCACATTGCGAAAGAGAGCCTCCAGAGAGTTATTTCTAAAGCTTCAAAAGGAGATCTTCGATGGCACACATAAAATTGGCTGAGGGCATTCCGGGAATCGTGGGGCTGATGGTGTTCAGTCCGGAAACGGCAAAGCCGCTGAACGCGCTCGCGGAAGTTTTGCTGCGCGAGCCCAACTCGCTCAGTCCCGGCGACCGGGAAATGATCGCAACGTACGTATCGTCGCAAAACGATTGCTACTTTTGCCAGACCGTCCACGGCGCCGTAGCGGCGCACCATCTGGGTGGAAACGAGAAGCTGATCGACGACATAAAGAGCAACTTCGAATCCTCGCCCATCTCCGACAAGCAGAAATCGCTGCTGGCCATCGCCGGAAAAGTACAAAAGGGCGGGAAACAAGTGACCGCGGCGGACGTAGAGCGCGCCAGAAAACACGGCGCCACCGACAAGGAAATTCACGACACGGTGCTGATCGCCGCAGCATTTTGCATGTACAACCGCTACGTCGACGGCCTGGCCACCTGGGCTCCCCAGGGCGCTCCCGAAATCTACCGCCAGAGCGGCAAACGCCTGGCCGAGCAGGGCTACATCAACTCCATCGATGGATTGCCCGCGGCCGCCGGGGGATAGCGGCCCAGGACTCGATCAGTAATCGGAGATCTTCATGGGCTAAATCTCGGATGGTTTTTGGCAATCCGACGCTCGACTAGGTCAACAAATTCCCGTGCCTCGGCGACAATTTCTTCTGCTTCAGTGTGGGTAGCCACCGAGGCGTGATCGTAATCGATGGTGTTGCGCTTCCGCCGGCATACCTCAAAAAAATCGAGCGACCGAGCAGCCGCCGGACCAAGAGCGAGCAGCGCTGCTTCAAAAGTTATACGGTGATGGCCCACGGTGCTGGCAAGTCGAAACCCTGCGCATACGATGGACATCTTGGCAGTTTGCAGTGCGGCGTTGTAAGCAGTGGCAAATCGGCGATCGTCAGACAACTCGGCTATTGCTGCGTCTTCCAGGTCGCGAGCGATCAGAGCGCGTATCGCGTCCAATTCTTTCTTATTAGCCCTGTGCGCGTGGACCTTGCTTTCCGCCAGTAACCTTTTCCAACTCATCTCGCGAACCCACTAATGTGATGAGCTTACTCTCGACGACTGATTTAAGAAAGTGATCGCCAGCGTTCAGCTTCTCCGCGAATTCGCTTTCCGAGTATCGGGTGACGTGTACCTCCCGGTCCAATTGCCGCTCCACCCGCCGCAACATCGGGAGAAGATCAGCCAACGCGGCGCGCCCAACGACTAGGAGATCGATGTCGCTTCGAGCCTGCTCCTCTCCCCTGGCCACGGAACCATAGATCGCGGCCCATCGGATCTTGTCCCTGAATTTTTCGATTTCGATTTGCAGCACGGGGATGATTCCGGCGGTCTTCGAGAACAAAAGCCGCAGCTCGTTGAACACCGGCGAAGCGGCCTGCGCCTGGTAGTAGGTGCGCCGGCCGTCCTGGCGGCGATTCAAGAGGCCGCCCTTGGTGAGCGAGTCGAGTTCCCGCTGGAGGCTCGATGGAGAAGTGCCCAAGCGCGCGGCGAGCTCGGAGAGATACCACGCCTTTTCGGGAGAAAGCAGGGTGGTTGCCAGGATCCCCTGGCGGACCGCGGGGAAAAGAGAGTGCAAGATCGGCGACTTACGCATAATGCGTATATAATTACGCATTATGCGTAATATGTCAACGGCGGCCAAGGCATGCGTCTTACGCGCATGCCTACTCTATTGGGCGGCTTGGGCGGTGGTTGGGGCGCAGAACTTATCGAATGCGCTGATCAGTTCGTCGGCGATGCTGCCCGGATCGCGGCTTTCGATGTCGCGGCGCTCCAGCATGAAGACTACTTTGCCGTCGCGCATCAGCGCTACGGAAGGTGAGGACGGGGCGTAATTGGTGAAGTAGCTTCGGGCGTGCGCGGTGGCTTCGGGATCCTGGCCGGCGAAGACGGTGGTGAGAACTTCGGGGCGCGTCGCGTGACGCAACGCTTTGGCGATCGCTGGGCGCGCCTTTCCAGCCGCGCATCCGCACACCGAATTCACTACCACCAGGGTGGTCCGCTTTTCATTCTTCAGCGCGGCATCTACGTCCGCGGGCGTGCGCAGTTCGCGGAAGCCGATCCGCGTCAAATCCTCACGCATGGGCACAACCATGATCTCGGGGAACATCGGGCTCTCCTATAACTAGGGCGATTGGTGATTTTCGGTTTCGACGCTGGCCGGGTGTGCTCGGCTGGCCCGCAACCGCTTGAAAGATAGATTATAGCACGTTCGATTCGCGCGCAGTTCCGCCCCCGCGCGATGCCCGGCACGAGCGTTTCACGAGCCAGCGCTGCGGAGCGCCTCGCTTCTATCGGAAAGCGCTACAATCGTGGACTCGCCCTACCGCTGTATGGAAATCACTTGGAGACCAGATGGAACCCGGGAACCCCAGTTTGGAGCACTTGAAGCAAGGGATGCGCAAGAACTGGATGGCAGGTGACTTCGGAAAGGTAGCGTCGTTCATCGCGCAGGGCGCGGCGGAATTTGTCCAACGCCTGGATCTGCGGCCGGGCGCCCGCGTGCTCGACGTAGCCTGCGGCTCAGGCAACTCGGCGATCCCTGCGGCGCGAGCCGGAGCCCAGGTGACCGGCGTGGACATCGCCACGAATCTCCTGGAGCAGGCGCGCGAACGGGCGGCGGCGGAAAATCTGGGGGTAAAATTCGACGAAGGCGATGCCGAGCAACTTCCCTACCCCGACGCTCAGTTCGAGGTGGTAATTAGCATGTTTGGGGCGATGTTCGCTCCCCGCCCGGAGCTGACTGCCAAAGAATTGCTACGCGTGTGCCGGCCCAGCGGACTGATCGCCATGGCCAATTGGACCACGGAAGGGTTCGTGGGCCGGTCGTTCGTGGTCACCGCCCGTCATGTGCCGCCTGCGCCCGGGATTCCGCCGCCGCTGCTTTGGGGGAACGAAAATACGGCGCGAGAGCGATTCGCGAAGGGAACCTCGAAAATCACCATGACGCGGCGGCCGATTGAAATGCGCTACCCGTTTTCCCCGAAGGGCACTATGGAATTCATGCGGCAGAATTTCGGTCCGACGGCCGCAGCGTATGCAAAGTTGGACGCCGCGGGCCAAGCGGCGCTGGCCGCTGACACCGAGAAACTTTATGCGGAATGCAATCACGGGCCCGCCGGCGAGACTTGGGTGACCTCAGAATATCTTGAGGTACACGCGACGCGGGCGTAAGGCCCGAAGCAGATCACGCACAAGAAAGACTGGGATTGTTGCTAATTACGGTGAGGTTAATGGCGGTCGGCGTATACTTATTGAGAATAAAAAGGCCACCCCGTGGGGTGGCCGAAAACCTACCCTCGGGCACTTGCCTGCGTGAGCAGGTAGAGGGGACACCGAAGTATGCCCAACCAGAATACTGAAGCCATCATTACCAGTCAACTAACATGTTTGCTGACCGAATCCGAACTTGTGAACATAGACCGGCGCGTCTCGCTAGAACGGCTTGCTCCGTATTTGCTTGATGCTAGTCAAGATCGGCGATTCACCCTTCAGCTGTACCAATGGAACACCGCTGTCTCCGCATCTCTCTACGGTCTCTTGCAAGGCTTCGAGATCGTTCTTCGAAATACTTTCCACGAACTTCTTTCCAGCGCTTTTGCTCGAGCCGACTGGTACAGCATCGCTCCCCTCGACTCCGAGGGCCAACGCAGTGTGGCGGAGGCACGAACGCGGATCGAGCGAGAAGAAGGGGTAGCCACCCCAAGCCGAACAGTTGCCGAATTGAGCTTTGGCTTTTGGGTGTCGCTAGTGCGCCCGCGCTATGCCCAAAGTCTCTGGGACCCTCATCTCCACAGATCCTTTGTCAGACCGGTTAGGCGGGATAGTGTTTATCACGTTCTTGAACGCATCCGGAAACTTCGCAACCGCGTCGCGCATCGCGAGGTAATCATTGGCCGGAATCTAATGGACGACTACGCCGTGATTTTTCAATACCTCAATGGAATTTGCCCAGATACCGCGAGGTGGGTTAAGCACCATTCCACGGTTCTAGAAACATACAAAGCTCGCCCAAAACTCACGCCACCAGTTGGAGCCGACTCTTCGGCTCCCGCGATTTCTTAGGATAATTTTGTGCTGGGCCCCCGCGCAGCTTGCACTCGACCTGATAGGTCCAGTCGCAGCAATCCCCTCTCAACGAGAACCCGGAAGCCCCAAATTAAACTGTCGATTCATTCCAGGACAGGTGGATCGAATGGCTGGGGAAAATGATCGGGGGTGACTTGAACTGCGGCGGCGATGCGGCCGATCTCCAGCAGGCGTGCGGCCAAGTCCGGGCGATCCAGGGCGGTGATTTCGGTGAGTTCCGCGGGATCAAGCTTTAGTCCCAAGCGGCTTTCGAGCCACTCGGCCCACAGTACGGCATCGTAGCGCAGGTAGTGCAGCAACGGATTGCCGAGAAAGAGATTATCGCGGCTGAGGTCGCCCATTTCCGTATCGATCGGCCAGGGGGTGGGCGATTGCGACATCCATTGCAGCAGCGCCTGCACCAGCCAGTTGCAGTCCTGCATCATCGATTGCAAGGCTTGCACCGCCATCCACGCCGCGGGCATCTGCGAAAGTGCTTCCGATTTGTGGGCGAGTGCCGGCGAGCCGGTGCCTACCGAAACGAGCATCAAACGGTCAGCGCCGACCGGCCAGCGGAAGCCGTAACCTTCCAGCGTGGCGGTCATCATCAGCATTAGCGCGGGATTATTGTGCGGGCTGACGCCGCCGTCGACAAAAGCGCCGCGAACGCCTCGCGCTACCTCGATGAATTCGGGCTCGAAATAGGTGGGCGCGGCGGTGCTGGCGCGCAGCAAATCGGCCAGGCGCAAATCGCGGTTGGGCGTGCCGGTCTTGGCTGCGTCGTCCGGCGCAAAGTAGGGGCCGCGCGGATGATTGTGAAACACCCAAACGCTGCCCGAATCCAAGCGCTTGGCGAGGATGGCCAGCCCGCAGCGAATGCGATCGGAACCCAGCGTCTCCTTGCCGAATTGGGAGCGGATCGCCTCGCCCAGCATCTGTGCGCGGAACTTCGGAACGAGCATGCCGCCCATCCAGCGCTTGCGGCTGAATCCCTGCTTGGAAAGCGTGAGGTAGAGCTCGATCAGGCGCGCCGCAGGGAATCCCAGCGCGAGCCCTGAGGCGATGATGGCGCCGGTGGACGTGCCGCCGATCAGATCGAAATAATCCGAGAGAAGAAACTGAGGGTTGGCAGTGCGTTCGCGGAGCAGCAGCTCGATGCGCTCGAGGAATGCCAGCGAGATGACCCCGCGGACGCCCCCGCCGTCGAGCGCGAGAATGCGTTTCGGCGTGGGCGAATAGAAATGGCGCTCGCGACTTTCGCGCGATGAAAGCTCAGCCATGGCAAACACGCACCGGCGTGGGGCGAGGTTGGGCTGAGGATGATGGCTCGAACGGTGCGGTGCGGAAAGGAATTCTGTGCATGGTTAGGACGGCAGCGGGCGCAGCTGCCGCTACCCTTATAAATCAAAATCGGACGGATTGCTTGGAAGGATTTCGAAAGCCGGGAGGCGCGCGTTTAGGCGCTGAAACACCCAATCGCGGGGCGGATCACTCCACAGGAGTGCGAGTACGACGCCGGCGCCTTTTGTGGCGCACCCCACCAGGATTGGAGCGCCGGGGCTTATTCCGGGTTGCGCCGTGGGGCGGGGCAGGGGCGATGGCTTGATTAGGCGCCGGAGCGGGCATCGGGATTACGCCTACCTGAATGTTAGGCTGCCTCGGAGTTGTGCCTGCTTCGGCAGGCTTGGCGACCACCGGCGGGGTTGCGCCCACACGAGCGGCGGATTGCTTCCAAAGGCTTTCTGCCAGCGCGTCGGCGATGCGCGAGGTGGGGCGGTCTTGTGCGATCGAGAGTTCGATCACCGTCTGCATGCGGTGAGCAATGCGTTCGATGCTGGCGCGGCTGTCTTTGCGATCCTGCAAATAAAATTCGGCGCCGCGGATCACTCCACCGGCATTCGCCAGGTAGTCTGGCGCGTAAAGAATCCCGAGCCGATGCAGCTCGTCCCCGTCTTCCGGCTTGTTCAGGACGTTATTCGCCGAGCCGCAGATCACCCGAGCCTTAAGCGTCGGGATCGTTTCCGCGCTTATCACTCCACCCAGGGCGCAGGGAGCGAACACATTGCATATTGCGGTGAAAATTTCATCGGTGCTGACGATCTCCGCGCCGAAATCCTTGGCCGCCGCGCGCGCCCGTTTGCGGTCGATGTCCGCGACCACTAGATCGCAGCCATTTTCATGCAGAATTCGAGCCAAATGCATGCCCACACTGCCCAAGCCTTGAATCGCCACCACCGGTTCTTCGATCTTTGTGGCGGCCAGGCAGACGCGCATGGCGTGCCACACTCCAGTCGCGGTGTGAAGAGACAAATCTCCCAGTTCGGGTGACGTCTCATCGGCGCAGTATTTAGTGGTGCCGCGCACTTGCACCAGGTCGGCCGCAGTAACGCCCGCATCGGGACCCGTGAAAAACCGCCCGCCGCACTGCTCGACGAACCGGCCAAACTCTTGCATCGCCGCTTCGCGCTTCAATCCGGGGTGATCGATGATCACCGCTTTACCGCCGCCGCAAGGAAGCTCGGCCAGTGCCACTTTGTAAGTCATGCCACGAGAAAGGCGCAGAGCGTCGGTAAGCGCGGCGAGATCAGAGCGGTAGGGTTGAATCCGCACGCCGCCAACGGCAGGCCCAGCCTTCAAGCTGTGGATGGCCAGGAAGCCGGTAAGCCCGGTGGCTTCGTCTCGAAATGCGAGAACGTGCTCGTGTTCCTGCCCGGATATTTCGCGAACGATAGTCATCGCAGCTCCATCTGAATCATAATTTTGCGTCCCGCGCTCATGCCTTGGCCAGACTCTTGATCTGGTGAGCCAGTTTTTCCACTTCGTCGGCTTTTTGCAGCAGAGTAAGCGAAAGAATGTCGGCGGAATTGGTGCTATCGACTTCTTTCTTCAAGTCGGTGGCCAGCGTGTAGAGGCGCCGGATGTCCTGCTCGATCTGTTCCTGGTTGTGCTTGAGCATCTTCTTGTTATCGAACTTGGGCTCATCCGGGGTCTCGGGGTCGGGGTTGGAAGAACTCGGAGGCTTCACCTGGGCGCGAGAGAGATCGAGCGGCGCGACGCCGAAGAACACAGCGGCCAAACCGAAGGAGAGGAGGCCTTGCGCGAAATTTCTCCTGGCGTCAATCATGATGCCCTCCCAAGCGATTCCCGCGGTCCAAACCGGGCCGGGGGAGTGTTATACTTCGCTCCTTCGATTCTATGACCGATCCAATGACGCAGTGGACCGAAATCTTGGAGACGCGCGGGATGCGCCTGCTGGTGATCGCGGCGGCGGCGTTCCTGCTGATACGTCTGCTGAAGAGCATCACCTCGCGGGTGGTCGAGCGGGCCCGAACGCAAACGCGTTCGGCGCAAATGCGGGAGCAGCAAACCACCACGCTGGCGGGCATCCTATACAGCGTGGCGAGCACTGTGGTCGTCGCGGTGGCGGTGCTTTCGGCGCTGCCGGAATTGGGGTTCAATGTCACCCCCTTCGCCGCAGCCGCCGGGCTGGCCAGCCTGGCCGTGGGATTCGGGGCGCAGAGCCTCGTTAAGGACGTTATTAGTGGCTTTTTCATCATTTTCGAAGATCAGTACGTTGTCGGCGATGTCATCCGTGCCAGCGGAGAAATCGGCCGTGTAGAACATCTTACCCTGCGGCGAACGGTAATTCGCAACGAACGCGGATGGATGATCACGATACCTAACGGGCTGGTGGGGCAGGTGGCTAACCTCAACCGGGACTGGTCGCAAACCTTTTTGGACGTGGTGGTGGCCTCCAGTGAGGCCATCAGCCATGCGCTTTCGGTGCTGGAAAAGGTGACCGCCGACTTCCGGAAAGACGCCGATTGGACCTCTGCGCTAGTGGATGGGCCGCGCGTTCTCGGGGTGGAGTCAGTGACGCCGGAAGGCACGATTCTGAAGGTTCAGGTTCGAACGGCCCTCTTGCGGCAGGACGACGTGGCGCGGGAGCTGCGGCGGCGCATCAAGATCGGATTTGAAGAAGCCGGGATTACCTCGGCCCCGATGAACCGGATCGAGGTTTTCAACCAGCCTCCCGCCCCTTCCGGAAGCTAAAGAATCGGCTGGACTTCCCTGTCTGCCCACTTCATCCTCTCATCACGCTAGGGCTTTTTCTTCTTGCTCAACAGGCCATTGAAAATCGCGCCGGCATCGTGGCCCGGGGCGGTGGCAATGCCTTTAAACATACCGGTCAGGTCCGGCTCGAACTTGGGGTTGGCGGTGGTGCCGTGAACCAGGAACGGAACGCCGCCCGAACCCTGAGTGACCGAGGTGAGGGCGGCCAGTCCGCCGCGGACGGGGCCCGCGTCGCCCAATTTGGCGGTCATTTTGAAATTCAGCTTATGATCCGGCGCGACGGTTCCGCTCCCCGCAATGCTGCCCATTCCCTGCACGGTTACTTTCACGTCGTCGGCGCGGATGCCGTCGGGGCCGACGCTGAGGTTCGCGCTCAACTCCTGAATCATCGTGTCCGAGGATTTCGGCAAGCCCGCGAGCGAAGCCATACTGCCGAGCTTCGCGGCCAGATCGAATCCCGCCAGCTTGGCGTTCGAGAGGTTCACCGAGCCGGAGGTGGCTAGGCTATTGATCGCGCCTGTCCAGGTGAGATTGACGTCGAGCGTGCCCGACTGTAGCGATGACCCCGAAGGAAGCGTGATTCCAACCGCGGGCAGCACCGTCTGCAGATCCGGGGCAGGCATCTTGTCGCCGCGGAGCTTCATCTCCACGGTGGCTTGGTTACCCGCCATGCTGAACGTGCCGGCAAGCTGCGCCAGCGCCGTGCCTATGTGGATATCGCCCTGGGTGACGGTACTGGCCTGTGGTTTCCATTCGTACTCGGTGCTGTAGTCAACATCCATCGCGGCGGTGGATGGGGCGGCATTGCGAACGAATTGGAAGTCCACGGCGTGAATCTTGCCTTTCGAACGGACGCGCTGGCCATCCGACACAAAGTCGCCGGTGAAATCGAGAACGCCGCCAATCCCGGAAGCGAGCAGGCCGGACGAGGCCAGATTGAAATCCTTCCCTTTCAGGCTCGCGTTGATGGCCGTCTCTGCCAGGTTAGCCGTGCTCAACGGGCCGGCCTTACCCTCAATTTTGAGCGTCCCGTTCCCCGGAAGCTTTGCGGAAAGTGCGAATGGAAATTGAGAAGTGTAGGAAAGATCGGAAATCTCGAGTTCCACGTTGGGGTATTCGCTGGGCTTATTGGAAGAGCCAACATCGCTGATGCGCACATCGGCGCCATCGATCGAAAATTTATGAATCGAGGCATCCGAGCCAGATGCGTTGCCGCCGGACGCGGAGGCATCAGTCGGGAGAGCGGCGGGCGCGTAGGTGGACGATGTTACCGGAGAGCTCGCGCGCGCCGGTCCCAGCGAAGAATAGTTCCAGATGCCGGCCGTGGAGCGCAGCAGTGTCACCTGCGTCTGGCCAACGGAGATGTCGGTGATGTGGACCTGGTGCGAGAAAATCAGCTGCCGCAGCTCCACGCCCACCTTCACCGATTTCGCTCGAACGAAGGGCTCGCTGGCAAACGACGGATCATCGGCAACGGTGAGATCGTCGAACTTGACGCCTCCGGAGAAAATCGCCAGACGGACGTTACCGATCGAGACTTTCCGGTTCAGCGCCAGGCTAAGATCCGATTCCATCTTTGGACGGAAGCGATTGGCGTCAATGATCGAGGGGAGAATCAGGATTACGATCAGGGCGACGCCGGCGATGCCGCCCAGGAGCCCCAACACCTTCCATCTCATCAAAAAACCTCAGAGTCGACGCGCACGTACACTTCGCTGCCCGGAAAATGGCAACGAAAAATCGGCGATAATCCGATCGTGTGCGGCTACGGTCGATGACGCGCGCTAAGCGCCGAGCAGTTTTTTAGCGGCTTCCACTATTTTTTCGGGCGTGAAGCCAAAATGCTTCTGCAAATCCTTGATGGGCGCGGAGGCGCCGAACGTGGTCATGCCGATGGCGTGGCCGCGCAGGCCGATGTAGCGCTCCCAGCCCACGGTCGCGGCCTGCTCTACCGAAACTCTCGCGGTCACCGCAGGCGGCAGCACGCTGTCCTTGTATTCCTGCGATTGGCGTTCGAAGAGCTCCCACGAGGGCATGCTGACCACGCGCGCCTGGATTCCCGCCGCGGTGAGCTGGTCGTACGCCGCAACGCACAAATACACTTCGCTGCCGGTGCCGATCAGGATCACTTGCGGCGCGCCGTTTTTCGCGTCGGCCAGAATGTAGGCGCCTTTTTCCACCCCGCTCGCGGCTCCATATTTCGTGCGATCGAACGTCGGCAAGGCCTGCCGGCTTAGAACCAGCATCACCGGATGGCTGCGCTGCTTCATGATCACTTTGTAGGCTTCCACCACTTCGTTGGCGTCCGCCGGGCGCAGCACGATCATGTTGGGCACAGCGCGAAGCGCGACCAGTTGCTCCACCGGCTGATGCGTAGGTCCGTCCTCTCCCAAGCCAATGGAATCGTGCGTGAAAACAAAAATCACCGGAATTTCCATCAATGCGGCCAGGCGAATCGACGGCTTGCAGTAGTCGGTGAAGATGAAGAACGACGCAGCGAACGGCCGAATCTTCGAGAGGGACATGCCGTTGGATGCGGCGCACATGGCGTGTTCGCGAATTCCAAAGTGGAAATTGCGGGCGCCGTAGTGGCCGGGTTCGAAGTCTCCCACGCCATCAAAGGTCAGCCGCGTCTTGGTAGAGGGATATAGATCGGCGGCGCCGCCCATCAGCCAGGGGATGTTCTTGGCAAGGACGTTTAGCACCTTCCCGCTGGAGTCGCGAGTGGCCAGGCCCTTGGCGTCGGCTGGAAAAGTCGGGAGATCTTTATCCCAGCCTTCCGGAAGGTCGCGCGATTTCATCAAATCGAGCTGCTTGGCGAGATCGGGAAACTGCGCGCGATAAGCTTTCTCCTTGCCGGCCCACGCGGCGACCAGTTCGCGGCCGCGTTTGCCAAGGTGCGCCTGGAAATTTTCCGTCACTCCATCGGGGACCAGGAAATGCGCGTCCTCGGGCCAGCCATAAAACCGCTTAGTGAGCCTCACTTCCTCTTCCCCAAGGGCCTCGCCGTGCGCTTCCTTGGTATCGTGCCGGTTGGGCGAACCGTAACCGATGTGACTATTCACGATGATCAGCGTCGGGCGATCGTTGGTAGCCTGGAAAGCCTCAATGGCTTTGCCGAACGCAACAGTGTCATTGGCATCGGTGACGTGAATCACATTCCAGCCGTAGCCCTTAAAACGCGTCTCGACGTCTTCGTTAAACGCCAGATCGGTATTGCCCTCGATGGTGATGTGGTTGTTGTCGTAAATCCAGCACAGGTTGGCCAGTTTCAGATGGCCCGCGAGCGACGCGCCTTCGCTGGAAATTCCTTCCATCATGTCGCCATCGCCGCAGAAAACGTACACGCGGTACGTAAACAAATCGAGTCCCGGGCGGTTGAAATTCTCCGCCAGCCAGTAGCGCGAGAGCGCCATGCCCACGCTAGTGCCGCAGCCCTGTCCGAGCGGGCCGGTGGTGGCCTCCACTCCGGTAGTCAGGCCATATTCAGGATGCCCGGGAGTCTTGCTGCCGATCTGGCGAAAATTCTCGATGTCTTGCAGCGAGACGGCCGGTCCAGCTTCCGGTTTACCGTTGGCGTCGGTCTGCTTCACGCCCGCCAGATGCAGCAGCGAATACAGCAACATGGATGCGTGGCCGTTGGAAAGCACGAAGCGGTCGCGATCCGGCCATTGCGGGTCGGCGGGATCGTAGCGGAGATACTTCTGCCAAATGGTGTAGGCGATCGGTGCGAGAGCCATGGGCGTGCCGGGATGGCCGGAGTTGGCCTTCTGCACCGCGTCCATCGAGAGCGTGCGGATGGTATTGATCGAGAGCATCTCGATATCAGGCGCGGCGGTTCCGCCAGCGTTGGGGGATTCGGGGGTCGAAGGTCGAGTCTGGCTCATGGCGATGAAGTCCTTAGAGAAAGGGATTCTTCCGCGGGATGGAGGGCGAGAGCTGAGAGCATGCGCCAACCCCGGGGGAAATACATAAGTATCTTCGCTCAGGTCCAAGCCATTCGTCCAGTGGCGGGCGCAGCCAAATCAACGATTGCGAATTGACCCTTGCAGAAGTACAGTCGGTCAGCTTTTGGCGTCGCTGGGCCGAACTGCCGGACGGAACCAATTCTTGCGCCCGCCGGTGTGCTGCGGAGGAAAAGCGGAATGGCCATTCAAACCGGAACCAACGCACCAGCCGCGGGTGGCGGACTCGAGAAAACCAACACCGCCGCATTGGCGATGGTCACCACCTTGTTCTTCATGTGGGGCTTTCTCACCTGCCTGAACGACATTTTGGTCCCCCACTTAAAAGCCATTTTTGACCTGAACTACGCCCAAGTGATGTTGGTGCAATTCGCCTTCTTCATGTCCTACTTCGTTTTCGCGTTTCCGTCGGGAAAAGTGATTGAGTGGATTGGCTACAAAAAGTCCATGGTGCTCGGCCTGCTCACCATGGGCCTGGGCGCGCTGCTATTCATCCCCGCGGCCAACCTGCCTTCCTTCCCGGCGTTCTTGACCGCGCTGATTGTCCTCGCTGCGGGAATGACCATCCTGCAAGTATCCGCGAATCCCTACGTGGCCGTGCTCGGGCCGCCGCGTACCGCTTCCAGCCGCCTGAACCTCACCCAGGCGTTCAATTCGCTGGGGACCACCATTGCGCCCCATTTCGGAAGCATGCTCATTCTGGGCGGCGCCGTGGTGCTCACTTCCGCGGAAATGCTCCAAATGTCGCCCGACCAACTCCACGGCTACCGTCTGCAGCAAGCGTCCTCGGTGAAATTGCCGTACCTCGGTTTGGGGCTGGCGTTGATTTTGCTCGCCGTGGTCATCGCCATGTTCAAACTGCCGACCATCCCCGGAGTCGAGCGCGACATTCGCTCGGAAAGCCACTCATCGATCTGGAAGTACCGCCATTTGATGTTGGGCGCCTTGGGAATATTCGTCTACGTCGGTGCGGAAGTTTCCATAGGTAGTTTCCTCGTGAGTTACCTGAGTCAGCCCAATATAGGGGGTTTGTCCACCGCTGCAGCCGGAAACTACCTTTCCTACTACTGGGGCGGCGCAATGATTGGCCGATTTGTAGGTTCCGCGCTGTTACAGAAATTTCGCACCGGAAAGATGCTGGGCGTGGCCGCGGCGATGGCTTTTCTGCTAGTGGCGACCACGATGCTAACTTCCGGGCATGTGGCGATGTGGAGCGTCCTGGCCATCGGGCTCTTCAACTCGATCATGTTCCCCAGTATTTTCACTCTAGGGATCGACGGTCTGGGCCCCATGACCGGCGAGGGCTCGGGAGTTCTAGTGGCGGCCATCGTCGGCGGCGCGCTCATCCCGGAATTGCAGGGTTTAATCGCCGACCGGATCGGCATCCATCACGCCTTCTTTGTTCCCGCTATCTGTTACCTATACATCCTGTATTATGGGATTTGGGGATCTCAAAAAAAGGCAGCCGCAGGAACAATTGGCGCCGCAACCACGTAGATTACTTTGACGCACGCTGTCAGTATTGGGTCACTTGAGGTGTGCAAGCGTGAATTGGACCTGCCGTTGGCGTCCCCGGACCCGGCAGGGATCACTTTTTGTCTTCGTGGCCGCCAGTCCAGGCAGGGGCGTCGCTGGCCGGAAACGATTCCTCTGAGGATTCATCCACTTCAGCGTCGAGTTCCTTCGACGATGGCGACGGTGTCTCCTCTTGCTTCTGCTTCTGGGACGGTTTTCGATCCGGCTCGGGGCTCACGTTTCACCTCCTTGGTTTCACAGACTAGACATACTATTGTAGAGCAATCATAAGCGTCTAGGTGGCAAGCTATAATCCAGTAGCAGCGAAGAGCGGAGCCGGGGAGGGAACTCCGGATTCAAAATGGATAACCACCAAAACCTGCAGCCGAAGTTCACCGAGATCTACGGGACCACCGCGCGCTGGTTCCGCGCCCCCGGCCGGGTCAACTTGATCGGTGAGCACACCGATTACAACGACGGCTTCGTCTTGCCCGCCGCGATTGAATATTACTCCCGCGTAGGAGTGGCGCCGCGCCCGGACCGCAAGCTGATGCTGTATTCGGAGACCTTCCGCGAAACCTTCGACGTCGATCTCGACGATCCGCGTCCCGTCCCCCGCAAACACTGGGCCGACTATCCCCAGGGCGTGGCGTTGATTCTGGAGCGTGCTGGAAAGCGCCTGCGGGGCGCCAACCTGCTGATCGAGGGCGACGTCCCCATCGGAGCGGGATTGAGCTCCTCGGCGGCCCTCGAGGTGAGCGTGGCCCTGGCGCTGCTGGCGAATTCCGATATCGTCGTGGATCGCGTGGAACTGGCTAAGCTCTGCCAGCACGCCGAAAATGAATTCGTGGGAGCGCGGTGTGGGATCATGGATCAGTTCGCGTCAGCCTGCGGCGCACGCGATCGTGCGCTGTTGCTCGATTGCCGGTCCCTGGAGTTGCGCCTGCTGCCCATCGATCCCAGTGTGAGCCTGGTAGCCTGCAATACCATGGTCAAACACGAAGTGGCTCACAGCGAATACAACACCCGGCGCGCGGAGTGCGAAGAGGGCGTCCGGCTGCTCTCCCCTTTCCTCCCGCATATCCGCGCCTTGCGCGATGTCACCCTCGCCGACCTCGAAAAATACTCCAGCGCTCTGCCCGACGTAATCTATCGCCGATGCCGGCACATCGTCACCGAAGATGCGCGGGTGCTCGACGCCGCCACGGCGCTGGAGACCGGAAACTTGAAGCGCTTCGGCGAATTGATGGGCGAATCGCATATCAGCATGCGCGACGATTTCGAAATCAGCTGCCACGAATTGGATATCATGGTCGAAATGGCGGTCATGATGGACGGCGTGCTCGGCTCGCGCATGACCGGCGGAGGCTTCGGCGGCTGCACCATCAACCTGGTGCGCTCCGACGCGGTGAAGAAATTCGTCGGCGACATGGCCGGCTGCTACGAACGGGTGATCGGGCCGCGTCCGGAAATCTATGTTTCGCGGCCGGCGGAAGGGGCGAGCGAGTTTTCGATGGCGCCGCAAGAAACCCAACAACCGTGAGCGATTTCCAACTCCAGAAGCACCCGCACCGGCGGTTGAACGCCCTCACCCGCGAATGGGTGGTGGTTTCTCCTCACCGCACGCAGCGGCCTTGGCTCGGACAAACAGAAGCCCGGCCCGCCACGTCGACGCCCTCCTACGATCCCACTTGTTACATGTGTCCGGGAAACCACCGAGCCGGCGGCGCGCACAATCCCGTATACAAAACCACCTACGTATTCGATAACGACTACCCCGCCCTTCTGCTCGATACCCCGGCGGGCGGTTGCGACGTCCAGGGGCTGCTTGTCGCCAAGTCCGAGCCTGGACTGTGCCGCGTGATGTGCTTTTCACCGCGTCACAACCGCAGCCTCTCGCAAATGGACCCCGCCGAGGTCCAACAGGTGGTGGACGTTTGGACCGACCAATACGCAGAAATGGCCGCCATGCCCCAGCTCAATTACGTTCAGATCTTCGAGAATCGCGGAGCCATGATGGGCTGCAGCAATCCCCATCCCCATTGCCAGATTTGGGGCAGCGCGGCGATGCCCAACGAACCCCTGAAGGAGCAGGCATCGCAGTCCGAGTATCTTTCCCGGACCGGCTCGTGCCTGCTGTGCGACTACGTCGCCGCCGAGCGCCTCGCCAAAGAACGCATTGTCATCGAAAATCAGCATTTCATCGCGGTAGTTCCCTTCTGGGCGGTGTGGCCGTTCGAAGTTCTGGTGCTGCCGCTCCGCCACATCGCCACCCTCACCGAGCTATCCTCCGCCGAGCGCGATTCGCTGGCCAGGATTCTCCGGCAACTTACCTCCGGATATGATCGCCTGTTCGACGTTGCCTTTCCTTACTCCATGGGATTCCACCCGCAGCCGGCCGACGGGCCGCTCCATCCCGAATGGCATTTGCACGCCCATTTTTTTCCTCCGTTGCTGCGGTCCGCTACCGTGCGAAAATTCATGGTGGGATACGAAATGCTAGGCACGCCGCAGCGGGATATCACCGCGGAGACGGCGGCCGAACGCCTGCGAGAAAAGTGCGCGGCCGAACAAACTCCCCAGGGCTGAAAAACAATGCTGAACATTCGACACATCCACGAAGCGATGGCGCGAATCCGCGATTCGATTTTCGTTTCGCCATTCGTCTATTCCGAAACGTTTTCGCACCTCACCGGCAACACCGCCTTCTTCAAGCTCGATAACCTGCAGATGACCGGCTCTTTCAAGGAGCGCGGCGCGCTGAACAAGATTTTGCTGCTCACCCCGGAAGAAAAGCAGCGCGGCGTGATCGCGGCGTCCGCCGGCAATCACGCTCAGGCGGTGGCCTACCACGCCGTGAAGCGCGGCATCGCCACCCAGATTTTCATGCCCCTCACCACCCCGTTGGTGAAGGTCTCCGCCACGCGCAGCTACGGTGCGGACGTGATTCTGGTAGGCGCGAACTACGACGAAACCTGCGAGGCCGCGCTCAAGCGCTGTGCCGAACAGGACCTTACCTTCATTCATCCTTTCGACGATGAAGCCGTTATCGCCGGCCAGGGCACCTTGGGGCTCGAGATGCTTGATCAGCAGTCCGGCCTCGATGCCCTGCTGGTTCCCATCGGAGGCGGCGGCTTGATCGCTGGTGTGGCCTGCGCCATCAAGGAAACCAATCCCGGAATTCAGGTCATCGGCGTGCAAACTTCCAAGTTGCCTTCGATGAAAGCCGCCCGCGAACACAACGCCATCGTCACCGTCCCCGCCGCCAAGACCATCGCCGATGGCATCGCCGTCCGCACCGCCGGCACGCTCACCTTTCCGCTGGTGCAGAAATACGTGGACGACATCGTCACCGTCGATGAAGAAGAAATTGCCAGCGCCATCCTTTTGCTCCTGGAAAAAGAGAAGACCCTCACCGAAGGCGCGGGCGCCGCTGCTACTGCCGCCGCTCTTCACAAAAAGATTCCGCATCGCGGCAAGAAACTGGGCATCCTGATCTGCGGTGGAAATATCGACGTTACCCTGCTCTCCCGCATCATCGAGCGCGGACTCGTCAAAGACGGCCGCCTGGTCCGCTTGCGCATTCATCTGCCGGATCATCCCGGAGCTCTGGTGCGGCTCTCCACCGTTATCGCCGAGCAAAAAGCAAACATCATTCAGACCTCCCACGATCGCGCCTACTACGGTGCTGTTCTCGGAGATACCGTGATCGACGTCACCATGGAGACGCGTGGCCCAGATCACATCGCCGATCTGGCCGCGGCGCTGGAAGCCGCCAATTACCTGTCCGAGCGCGTCCAATAGCGCGATTTCCGAGGGGGAAGAGTTCCGTAGGTTGTACTACCGATGCGCCATCTCAAAATTCGTTCGGTACGGCGTCGCACCTAAGTCTTTTCGTTTACTACATGTAAAGTGGGCGATCCGTACAAATACGCAGGGCCGGCGTTTATTTTGTCTTGACACTGCCGCCCGTCGCGCCTTTAATGCTGCCTAACGATGTGTTTTGTCATGTTTGAGAAATTAGGCCAAGCTGGGTTTGGCCCGGTCACATGACATGTACCAAGGCACTGCAAGAAAGACCCATCCTCGATCTCTTCGCACTTCGCAAGGGCCTAGCGCCCCTCTGCCGTCCCCAGGTGATGAGCAAGTAGTCGAAGTCGACGCTAACGGTATTTGTGTGAATGTGTGGGCCACCGGCGGCGGAGAACTCGGCTCCAAAATTCTCGGACTGAAAATCAGCGATGTCGTTGGTGAGGATATCTACCGTTCCATTCAACCGTTATTCCGCCGTGTGATGGAAACCCAAAAAAGCGAAGTAGTCGAGCACGCTTTGCCGGTGGGTTCTGGCGAACGCCTGGTTCCGCTTCCGGCTGGTTCCGGTTGTCCGTCCCGACGGCTCCGCCAAACGGCTGATCATCCATACCAGCGACGTAACCTCCCATAAAGACGAGCGAGATGAATCGCAGCGAAAGACCGACACCATCCAGGCCCTGGTCCAGGCAGGTCGAAGCGCTACCACCGACACCGACGTCACCACGGTATTGGACGAATTCGCTCCCTACGCCATAAAAGTGACAGGAGCCCAGGGCGGTGGAGCAGGGTTCCACTTACCGGCATAGCTTCCTACTTCCACTACTATGACCACAAATCCGGGCAGCGCCACGACTATCCGTGGCCGGCCGGTGCTGGCATCGAGGGCTGGCTGCAGAACCACATTCAACCGTACGTCTCGAACGTCCCGCGTGACGACGCATTGATCCCGCCGGAGTGGGTCGCCGAATTCCACATGCGCAACGCGCTCTTCGTTCCGACCGTAGATGGCGGACCATCGGTCATCGGAGCGATCGTGGTTATCAATAAGCCCGGCGCCACCGGCTTCTCACCCGAAGACACCCGGAACGTAACCGGCTTGGCGCAGGTCGCTTCCGTCCACCTGCAGAACTGCGTTGCCTTTCGAAAGATCCAGCGCGCCGAACATCAACTGCACCAACTTTCCACCCGTTTGCTTCGCGCGCAGGACGACGAACGCCGGCATATCGCCAAGAACATGCATGACCGACCGGCGAGAATTTGACCGCTTTGCTCATGGGCCTGCGCCGCCTCACCCCGGAAGCGGACCAGCAGCGAATGCCCTTGGTGTGAGACTGTTTTTCCCTGGTGGAAAAAATCACCGACCAGATGCGTACGCTTTCCTACGTCCTGTATCCACCCCTGCTTGACGAGGTGGGCCTCGCCGCCGCTGTGCCGTGGTACGCCAACGGCTTTGCCGAACGCAGCGGTATTCGGGTCGCACTCGACATGTCCGAAGACTTTGGCCGTCTGCCAACCGACGTGGAAATCATCATGTTCCGCACTCTCCAGGAATGCTTGATCAATGTCCACCGCCACGCACAATGCACCCTCACCAGGATCTCTCTGGTTCGCAAGGTCCCTGGGCCATCCTCGAAGTGGCTGACAATGGATGCGGCATGCCTGAGCCTTTTCGGCATCAGGCCACCAACGGTCGTGGCCCTCTGGGTGTCGGCGTCGCCGGCATGCGCGAACTCGTCGAACAACTCAACGGACGTCTCGAGATTGAGTCGGCCATCGGACAAGGGACCAACATACGCATCGTGCTGCCCAATGGAAATGCTGCCGCTCACTCCGGCAAAAAAAATCGCCCGGATTCCCGGTGACACGCTGGCCTCCCGCCGCGCCCCCATCCTGACAATAAACCTCGCATTCGCGAACCATCGCCCCCATCACTCAATTCTGAAACAAACCCACCCCGCCGCCGCGCGAATCCGATAAAATCGCGGTCGACTGCAAATGGCGGGACTGCGTACGTTTTCCGTTCCTCCCTAAACCTCGTATGGTGCGAATGCCAATTCCCCGAACATGGCTGTGGCACGGCGTCCGAATCTCGGTCGCCTTGGCCATGGCGTATTGCGCCTATCTGGCGCTGCGCCAGGGCGTAGGCACTTACCAAGCCCGCAAAAGCACGCCCGCCGCGCTCGAAAAGGCCATCCATTGGGATCCCGCGAATCCCCAACACTACGACGCACTGGCTACTTTGATGCACCAGTATTCGGACCGCGAAGATCCCGCGGAAGTCGTCCGTCTTTCAGGCACCGCCGTGCAGGCCAGTCCAATGCAGGCCGACTACTGGGCAGACCTGGGATCGGCCTACGAATGGGCCGGCCGCACCGGCGATGCCTTGCGCTGCTTTGAACGCGCCCGAGATCTGTTTCCGCTGTCTCCAGACATTAACTGGCGTCTGGCAAACTTCTACGTCCGCGACGGAAAGACTGGCCCGGCGGAAGTCGCCTTGCAGCGCGCCCTGCTGGGTAATCCCGATCTGCGCCGGCCCGCATTCGCGCTCGGATGGGGAGCCACCTCCAACAATCAGGAATTACTCGCGCACATGATTCCGGCGCAGGCCGATGTGCTACTGTCTTATCTGGATTTCCTGATCGCCACAAAAAGAGTGGACGCTGCCAACCAGACCTGGGCGCGGCTGCTGGGTCTGCATCTTTCCTTCAAAGTGCGCGACGCGTTCCCCTACCTGGACACACTGATACAAGCCAATGACCCGGACCGGTTGGAGCAGGCGTGGACCGCGATGGTCGATCGATTCCCTGAGCAATTGCGTCCGCGCGTCGCCTATCCCAATCGCGTCATCAACGGCGGGTTTGAGTTCGAGATTCTAAATGGAGGGCTGGATTGGCGCGTCTTGCCGACACCTGGAGCCGCCGTCCGCGTGGATAGCCTCAATTTCTTTGACGGAGTTCATTCGCTGCGCATTCAATTCGACGGCAAGCATAATCTCGATTACGGGAACGTCCTTCAGTATATCCCGGTTCATCCAGGAACCTTTTATCGGTTTTCCGGATACATGCGCACGGAGGGCATCTCCACCGATAGCGGTCCGCGGTTTCAGATCTACGACGCGGAAGCGCCCTCCAGGCTGTTTGTCTCCACGGAAAATCTGGCGGGAAGCTCGAGTTGGTCGCCCGAGCGGCTGGAATTCACTACTGGACCCGACACCCGTTTGCTGGTCGTGCGCGTGGCTCGGCCATTCAGCCACAAGTTCGACAGCTTGATTGCCGGAACCGTTTGGATCGACCAGATCAGCTTGAGTTCCGCGGAATGAGCGCCTACCGAAGAAAACGAAAGTGCAGCGCGTACGAAACGATGGGGACTGCCAGAAGATGACTACGGAGAGGTTGGGCTGACCGCCGAGTTGTTGTTTCCATGTCCGGCAAGCGCAAGCGCCGCACCCGCACCACCAGCACCAACCACACCGAGCAGAATCCAACCAGCGGGAACCTTCTTTTTGCGATTGTTAGAGGGAGTGACCTCATCCCCAGGGGTCGGACCGGGTACCGGGGTGCCCGCGGTTTGCGATAGCTGGCCAGCTGCAGTCACCGAAACGGATTCGCCGGCCTTAATAAAAACGGTTTCGGGTCCTTCCAGCGCGATCACACCCACCGAACCAGTTACCGAAGTGATTTGGAAGCTGCCGTCGGCCAGATGTTGCATCTGGCACGTTGTCTGCACCGCGTTGGTATCCGCGTCTCCCGTTTCCGCCACCACTACAAACGTTCCCGCCCGCACCTTCATATTCGGCGCGCCCGGAATCGTGCTCATCACTACCATGCCGCTTTTCAGTTCGGCGACGAAGAGTGGATTCGCGGAAAAATCCAGTTGCGTATTGGCAGACGCTTTCACTGAACCTTGCCCGCCAATCGTAAATGTCGAGGACCCATCGGCGCCAGTTCGCATCGAGTCGCCGGTGAAAACGGTCATATCCGCGGTCGCAGGCACGTCGTTAACATAAACTTCGCCAGTCGACGTCAGCGATCCCAAGGGACGATGCTCCTGCGCCTGCTCTCCGTTATCGCTCGCATCCTGCTGCGCGGGCAAACCCAATGGAAACAGCAATGAGCAGATCACCAGCAGGGAAAGCGCGGAAATGGATCGATCTTGCATTGTCGAGCGCGAGCGAGAGCGCAGGTCAAAAACCAACCACGACCCCGTGAATCCCCGTGGCGTCACAGAATTTTCCGGAGGAAACATCCCCAAGTATTCTTACTCGTTTACCTCATTCATGTCTACGGTCAAGTTGCGGGCAATTGCGTAGTGGGAGACGCCGTTCCACTGCAGTCACCCGTTTCCCTGGAACTCGCACCTGGCAGCGATTTTCAACCCGGTGCTCTCCCCGGTTTCGGACTAGAATGTGGCACCGTATGAAGGCGTTGCACATCGTAAAAACTGCCCACGCCGCCAACTGGGTTTTGCACCAAGTGCGGGTACTCATAGCCGCAGGGGTGGACGTTGCGGTGGCACTTCCGTCGGTGACCGAAGGTCTGGCGCCGCAGTATCGCGCCGCGGGTGCCACCATTTACGAGGCTGACTTGAATCCCGCCGGGCGCTACCCGTGGAAGATTCCAGGCGTGATGCGCGCATGCCGCGAGTTGATCGCGCAAGTTCGCCCCGACATCATCCATACCCATCACGTAGGCACCGCCCTCCTGGTGCGTGCCGCGTTGGGGAAAAAATCTCCCATCCCGCGGGTCTTCCAGGTCGCCGGGCCGCTGCATCTCGAAAACAATTTCTTCGCCTGGCTCGATGTCCGCCTGAGCGGCCCTCAGGATTTCTGGATCGCTACCTGCGAATGGACTCGCAAACGCTACCTCGCCTTGGGGGTGGCGCCGGACCACGTTTTCCTGTCCTATGCGGGAACCGACGTCACTCCGTTCGGCGGCGAACGCACCGGGGTTCTGCGGCGCGAGCTGGGAATTCCTCCGGACGCTCCCACAATCGGCATGGTGGCTTACATGTACCCCCCGAAACGGATTCTAGGGCAGCATCGCGGGTTGAAAGGGCACGAAGATTTCATCGCCGCGTTGAGCCTCGTGCGGCAGCTCCGCCCGGAGGTGCGCGGAATTATCGTCGGAGGGGCATGGAACGGGGCCACGTGGTACGAGCAGCGCCTCCGCGATCTCGGCGCACAAACCTGCAACGGCTCGCTGTACTTCACCGGGACGAGGACAGACGTCGCCGCGATCTATCCGGACCTCGATCTCGCCGTCGTCCCCTCTCTATCGGAAAACCTCGGCGGCGCCGCTGAACCGCTGATCAGCGGAGTGCCGGTAGTGGCGTCGAATGTGGGCGGTTTGCCCGACGTAATCCGCGACGGCGAAACGGGCTGGCTGGTGCCCAGCGGAAACCCCCGGGCTCTGGCCTCCGCGATTGGCGATGCCCTGGACAACCGCGACGAAGCGCGATCGCGCGCCACTCGTGGCCAAGCACTCGCACGCCAGTTGCTGGATGTAGGCACAACCGGGCGCGAGGTGGCCCGAATCTATCGGCAAATCCTCGCGCAATCGGACGTCACTGCCACGCCAAAGTAAGGGCCCACAAAGTCCCACAGGAGTGATCCATTGATCGCGGCATCGGGTAAGCTCAGAATCTGAGCGTAG
>Ga0302325_10003709_pt1 | contig 35796 bp, 28 predicted proteins | sample Palsa_T0_2_FD_201948 | JGI IMG/M metagenome (GOLD analysis project Ga0302325, IMG submission 201948) | Peat permafrost microbial communities from Stordalen Mire near Abisko, Sweden - Palsa_T0_2 | ecosystem: Environmental > Terrestrial > Soil > Palsa > Peat permafrost | place: Sweden: Abisko...
ACGCACGGGGACTGGCGAGGTTCAGGAACGGGCTAGCCCGTTCCGGTGCGCCAGGGGGAACCGTGAATCGTCGCAGCCACCCACCGGCGGATGGACCGCCTGTGGGTAGCGTCAGCCGCGAATTCCAAAGGTAACAGCGCTCCGGGCTGATATCAGCCGGAGGCCAGTGCGCGGATCATCACGGTTTCGGTGAGGGGTCGCGAACCTCTGAGCTGCTCGAGCAGCGAGCGGCAGTGGCGCGGAGCCACCGGACGACTCAGGAAAAAGCCCTGCGCGTAGGTGCAGCCCTGCTCGGTCAGGATCTGCAGCTGCTCGAGGGTTTCGACACCTTCGGCCACGACACTTAAGCCCAGGGTGCGGCACATTTCGATTACGGCGTGCACGATCGGCAGGCGCGTCGGATCAGTGGCCAGATCCCGGATGAAGGCGCGATCGATCTTGATCGTATCGATTGGCAGTCGTGTGAGATAACTCAAACCCGAATAGCCGGTGCCGAAATCATCGATCAGGACCCGCGAGCCGTTGGCGCGCAGCCGCTCGAGTGTCCGGATGACGCGCTCGGGCTCCTTGAGCATCACCGACTCGGTGATCTCAAAGCACACCCAGCGCGGCTCGACACCGGCCTGCGAGGCCAGCTCCGCAAATGCCGTGACGAAATCACTGCGTTCGAGCTGGTAGGGCGAGACGTTGACGGCCACCGGCACAATGGGCACGCCCGCATCGAGCCAGGCACGCAGATCCGCGAGCACCATGCCCAGAGTCTGCTTGCCGATTTCAAGGATCATCCCGGTCTGTTCGGCCACCGGGATGAATTGACCGGGCGGGATGATGCCAAGCTCCGGATGCCGCCAGCGCACCAGCGCCTCCATCGAGGCCACGAGTCCGGAGCGCAGATCGATGACCGGCTGGTACTCGATGTACAGCTGGGAGGTGCCCATCGCATCGCGCAGCGCCTGTTCGAGCGCCACGGCTTCGCTGACCCGCAGGTTCATCTCGGCCGAGAAAATCTGGTGGCAGCGCTTGCCGGCTTCCTTGGCCTGGTAGAGGGCGATGTCGGCGTGCTTAAGCACCGTTTCCATGTCGATGCCGTGATCCGGATACAGGGCAACACCCATGCTCACCGAGACGTTCACCGACTCGCCATCGATCGCCATCGGCGCCTGCATGGCCGCCTGAATGCGCCCGGCCAGGTTGTCGATCGCGTGCACATCGGGCAGGAGCGTGGCCACGATCACAAACTCATCGCCGCCCAGGCGTGCGACCACATCCTGCACCGAGACGCAGGCGCGCAGGCGCTTGGCCACGACCCGCAGCAGGCGGTCACCGGCGCTGTGGCCGCGCGAATCGTTGATGGTCTTGAAGTTATCGACATCCAGATAGATGACGGCCACCAGCCCGTTGCTGGCGGCGGCCTTGCGCAGCACCCGCGGCAGGCGCGCATGCAGGTAGAGCCGGTTGGGCAGGCCGGTGAGCGAATCGTGCTGCGCGATGTGGAAGAGCTTGCGTTCATTCTCGCGGTACTGTTCGGCCGCCAGCTGCCGGTGTGTCACATCGGTGCCCACCAGACACAGGAGACTGCGCCCATCCTCCTCGAGGCTCGTGACCCCCACTTCCACCGGCACCGGCGCTTCGCTGCCGCGCGAGAGGCGCGAGGCCAGCAGCTGCCCGGTGCCGCGTGCTGCGGCCTGTTCAGCCAATTGCCTGACATCCAGATCGGGAAAGACATCGCTCAAGTAGCGCCGGCGCAATTCGCTCGGGCTCAGTTTGATCATGCGCACCAGTGCGTCATTGGCATCCACGATCTGCAGGGTGTCGGCATCGAGCAGCAGGATCAGCTCCTGCATCTGACCCGAGATGCGCTCGAGCCGCCGCTGGGCGTTCTCATGGGCCTTGAAGCTGTGCCGCAGGCGCAGGATCAGTACCAGCATGCTGGTGGCGAAGGCCAGGCTCAGTACCGCGATGCTGCCCAGCAGCCACCAGGTGGTGCGATAGCCGAGCGCATAGAGATCGCGCGGCTGGTCGGTTGCCAGCAGCGCCACCGGGTGGTTATCCAGATCGCGGATCAGCGCGTAGCCAAAGATATCGGAGTGGCCTTTGGTAATCGCATAGGCGTTGCTGTTGACGCCGCTCTGGGCCCATTTCAGCACCGAGGGTGGCAGCGCGGCAAAGCGCGCGTCATCCGCATCGGCACCGATCAGCGAAAATTTCAGCTGGCTGGTCTGGCTGATGCGCGCCAGATCCTCGGCACCGACGAAGCGTGCAAAGAGCATCACCGCATCGATCGGGTGCGTGCGATCGGTCTGGGAGATGCGCCGGGCTGCCACTACCGTCAGGCCGAGCGAGGTCTGCACGATGTGTTCGGTGGCCTCGGTCTCCTCAGGCGTGCCGGCACCGGCAACGAAGCCGCGAAACTGGCTGAGCAGTGCCTGCGGCGCCGGCGAGGTGAGAATGTTGGCGCGCCGATCGAGCAGTCCAGAGTAGATTCCCCTGCCGTTGGCACCGACGATCCACACCAGATCGACGTGCAAGGTGCCGAGGGTCTCGCGCGTGACATTGCCGCTGATGAATTTCGGATCGAGCGTTGCCACGTAGCGCACCGCATCGTCCCACTCGGCGTAGTCGCGATCATCGATACTGAGCTGATGCGCATCGGCCATGAAGGCCTGGTAGAGCTGCGTGGCCTTTTGCAGGGTGTTGCTGATCTCGATGCTCTGGAAGCTGCGGGTCAGCAAGGCGCCGGCCAGGGCGACGCTGAGTGCCAGCGCGAGCAGGCCGACGCCGCTCACGATGAGCAGCGGTCGGAGCTGCTCCAGGCGGCTCTTGGCCCCTGTCTCGAGGGCGCGAGGCGGATGCGTCATGTCTGGGCTTGGGACACCGTATTTAACAGTCCTATGATGGGACCCGGCGCTCTGCGGTGTCGTGACATTGGTCACGTTCGGGCCCCCCCCGATGGGGCAGCGGGGCGCCGTGCGCCGCTGCGGCGAGCGCTTTGGCGCGGGAATTTGCTCAGGTTGTGATCAGGTGCCGGCCACGGCGCCCCGAAGGCTCGGCGGCGAGCTCTGGGATCAGGAGCCCGAATCGGTCCCGGTCAGCCCCAGAATGGGGACTTCGACGATGATCGAGGTGCCCTTGCCGGGAGTTGCTTGGACCGCCGCCGTGCCGCCGGCGATCAGCGCGCGCTCGTAAATGCTCGAGATGCCCACGGTGCCAGGCCGCTCGGCACTTTGCTCAAGGGCGAAGCCGCGGCCATCGTCACTGACCGCCAGGCGCACGCAGTGCAGATCATGCTCGAGGCGCACGCCGACGTTGCGTGCCTGGGAGTGCTTGAGGATGTTGGTGAGGATTTCCTGGGCAATGCGGTAGAGGTGCGAGGCCTGCTCGTTATTCAGTGCATCGTCGATCGAGTCCAGGTGCTTATCAAACTGGATCGTGCTCGATTGGGCGACCTGCTCGATCAGCCGGTCGATCGACTCAGCCAGCCCGAACACGCCGATGCTGGTGGGCCGCAGATTGCGCGAGAGCGCGCGCACTTCCTGGATCGCCTCGGCGGTGCGGCTGATGATGGTCTGCAGGTGGCGGCGCACGTCGGCTGGGACCTCAGCGCAGGTGAGACCCAACTGCGCGTGGTTGGTGATCAGCGACAGGCTCTGCCCGAGGCTGTCGTGCAGTTCGTGCGCGATGCGGGTGCGCTCCTGCTCCTGCGCGGCCAGCAGGTCACGCGTGAACTCCTTGCGCACGCGCAGCTCGCGTTCCTTGGATTCGCGCTCAAACTGCTCGGCGCGTTTCTCGTTATCCACATCAATGACCGAGCCGCGCATGCGCACCGGATGGCCACTGGCGTCCCAGATGGCCTCAGCGCGCGAGCGACACCAGCGCAGCGTCCCGGCGCGGGTGCGCAGCCGATACTCCACATCGTAGGGCACGCGGTGCTGCAGGTGCAGCTGGAAGGCGGCATCGAGCCGCGCCCGATCCTCGGCGTAGATGAACTCGATGTACTCGGTGCGCGTGGTCGGCATTTCGGCCGGCGTGTAACCCATCAGCTCCCAGAACAGCGGTGAGAGGTAGGCGCGATCCGTGCGCAGGTCAAACTCCCACACGCCAACCCTCGAGGCCACCACCGCCAGCTGCAGGCGCTCTTCGTTGCGCTTGAGCTCGCTCAGATCCTGCAGCACCGCCAGTTTGTACAGCTGCTCGCCAATCGTGACGCTCGAGAGACTCACGAAGGCCGGGAACGGCTCCTCGGTGTCCAGGCGCTTGTGGGTCCACTCGAACTGGGTCGAGCCCTCTTTGTTGGAGCGGTCAATGTGCGCGCGCGAGGCCGCGACCGAATCGCGCCCGTCGGGCTGGCGCGGCGGCGAGAGCTGGTGGGGCTCCATGCCAACGAGCGAGCCATGATCCGGCCAGCGGAACATCTTCTTGGCCGTGGCATTGCTCTCGACGTAGCGGCCGTTCTTTGAGAGCAGCACCACAATGCTCGGATCATCAAAGAGTGTTCGGTATAGCGTATAACGCTGATCAACCGCTCCTGCCATCCGGCGCAGCAGCCACAGCACCCACAGGAAGGCCGCCGTGAATCCGAGCCACAGCGCGCTGGCATGGACGGTGCGGCTGACCCAGGGCGCCAGCACCGCCGCGCGCGACTCAAAGGCCACGCACAGCAAACCGTAACCGGAGACCTGGCGCACGGCATAGATACGCCGATCGCCGTAGTAGGGGCTCGTGCCATCGATGACACCGCCTTCGGGACCGACGGCGCCGAACTGCGCAAACAGGGGCGTCGCGGAGAGATTGCGGTTGGCCCGGCCCTGCGTCTTGGGGGGCGGGGTGACCATCAACAGTTCCCCGGCTGCGGAGATCAGGGCCATCGAGGCATCACCCTGAGTCATCGGCAGATCGGTCGTCTCCAGGCGGTTGAGGCTGACCAGGGCGCCGACCCACAGGTTGCGGCCGTCCCGATCCATCACACGCCGGGCGATCGGTACCAGGGCATCGCCGCCGGGGCGCAGTTGGGTCCAGGGCCCGACCCAGCTGCTGGCCGCACTTTCCAGGGATAATCCTTGTGCCCAGGCTGGGACCGGTACCACCTCTGGACCGGTTTCCGGGTCGGTCTGCACGAAGCGCCCGGGCGTGGCGAGGTAGAGCGAGGCCAGGAATTCGACCCCATCGCCGGTGGCGCCTGGGTTGCCGCCGACGAGTTTCGCACTCGGGCTGCTGGACAGGGGCAGCAGCGCGAAGCTCGCGGCGCGCACGCCATCATCCAGGATCGCCGCGACCTGGGTCTGCAAGGCCGTAGCGCGGACTGTCAGTTGCGCGCCGGCATCGGCGAGTGTCGACTGGCGGTCCTGGTAGCACTCCCAAAAGGCGAAGCCCCAGCCGGCCACCAGCAACGCCAGCGCATAGGCAGCCACTGAGCGGCGGACCAAGGCCGGCAGCCAGTCATCGAGCACTTTGCGCCCGTCGCGGCGGCTGAGCATGACGGGGATTTATCCGAGGTTTTTATCAGGGGAGGGGCGCACGGGCCGGACTATGGCATGGGCCTGATTTCGGGTCTACGCCGGGGGTTCGCGAGTGTGAATTGTGTAATATGCCGTGGGTGAGCCGGCGTCGATCCGGGCAGCGAGGGGACTCCAACGGCCTGTGGCCGGGGCCAATTGTACTGCTCGCCGAGGCCTTCCTTTCAGATCCAATTTGGAGTGGCACCGAGTGCTCAGCAGCGTTCGCGCTCTTAACCCCGGAGCCGCCCTCGACGCGCCAGCCGGCGACCACCTCCTGTCCCTGCCGCGCTGGCGGTCATGGCCGTGAGCAAGCCTGCGAATATCGCGATCATCGGGGGCGGCCTGATGGGCCATGGCATCGCGCAGGTCTTTGCGCTGCATGGACATACCGTGCGGGTCTACGACACGGCCGCGGCGGTGCTCGCGGCGCTGCGCGAGCGCGTGCGCCAGAACCTCGCCGAGCTCGGGCAGGATGTTCAGGCGGCCGAGCGCGTGCATCCCGCCCCGCTGCTGGCGCAGGCCGTGGCCGATGCGCAGGTGGTGTTCGAGGCCGGCCCCGAAAACCTCAAGATCAAGCAGCAGCTGTTCGCCGAGATCGAAGCCGCGGCGCCGCTGACGGCGCTGCTCTCGAGCAATACCTCGGTCATTCCGATCACCCAGATCATGTCGGGCCTCAAGCACCGGGAGCGGGCCCTGGGCACCCATTGGTGGAACCCGCCCTACCTCGTGCCACTGGTCGAGGTGATCCGCACCGCATGGACCTCAAGTGCCGCGATCGAGCAGATGAGCTCGCTGCTGACGGCGGTCGGCAAGACCCCGGTCACGGTCCAGAAGGATGTGCCAGGTTTCGTTGGCAACCGCCTGCAGCATGCACTATGGCGCGAGGCCATTGCGCTGGTGCAAAACGGGGTCTGTGATGCCGAGACTGTCGATACGGTCATCAAGGCGAGCTTTGGCCGGCGCCTCGCGGTGCTCGGACCGCTCGAGAATGCCGATCTGGTGGGCACCGATCTGACGCTCGCGATCCACAATACCGTGCTGCCGGATCTGGATCGCACGCCCACTGCGCTCCCCTACCTCGAGCAGCTGGTGCGCGACGGGCGGCTTGGCATGAAAAGCGGCGAGGGCTTTCGCAAGTGGACCCCGGAGCAGCAGGCGGCACTGCGCAGCAAGGTCACGGCGTACTTAAAGGATCTGGGCGAGCGCGGTATCTGAAGCCGACGCAGGAGTAGCAAGGACATGGCTAAGAAGCCGGGCAAAGTCATCATCACCTGCGCCATCACAGGCGCCATCCACACCCCGACGCTCTCGGATGCGCTGCCCTACCGGCCCGCCGACATCGCGCAGCAGGCGGTCGATGCGGCCAAGGCGGGGGCGGCGATCCTGCATCTGCATGCGCGCGATCCGCAGACCGGTGCGCCCACCGGCAACCCGGATATCTTTGCCGAGTTCCTGCCGCGCATCCATGATGAAACCGATGCGGTGATCAACCTGACCACCGGCGGCAGCCCGGAGATGACGGTCGAGGAGCGGCTGCGGGCGGCGCTGCGCTTCCGGCCCGAAATGTGCTCGCTGAACATGGGTTCGATGAACTTCGCCTTCCACGGCATGGTCGGGAAGATCGAGAAGTGGAAATTCCCGTGGGAGAAGCAGTACATCCTCGATAGCGAGCATTTCATATTCCGCAATACCTTCAAGGATGTCGCCCGGGTCTATGAACTGATGGGTGACTTTGGCACGCGCTACGAGCACGAGTGCTACGACATTGGCCATCTGTACAACCTGGCCTATTTTCTCGACAAGGGTCTGGCCAAGCCGCCGCTGTTCGTGCAGAGCATCTTCGGGATCCTGGGTGGGATCGGCCCGGATCTGGACAATGTGATGTTCATGCGCCAGACCGCCGACCGGCTCTTCGGCGAGGACTACGTCTGGTCGGTGCTCGCGGCCGGCCGCCACCAGATGCCGCTGATCACGCAGGCCGCATTGCTCGGCGGCAACGTCCGGGTCGGGCTCGAGGACTCGCTCTATATCGGCCGCGGGCAGCTTGCCGCCAGCAACGCCGAGCAGGTGAGCAAGATTCGTCGCATCCTCGAGGAACTGGGCTACCAGATTGCAACAGCGAGCGAGGCCCGCACCATGCTCGCGCTCAAGGGCAAGCAGGCCACGAGCATTCGCTGAGTGGCGCCGGCCATGGCACGCGCCGCGTGCACACGGCAAGGGATACGAGGCCGAAGCATCAGCGGGTGCCGAGCCTTCGAGCTAAGGGGATTCTAATCATCAGCAGGGCGGGGGCCCGAGGAGGGGATGATGCGGAGGCAGCAAATTCTGGTAGGGGTGGCGAGTGCGGCATTGCTGGCAGGCGCCGTGGTTCAGGCCCAGCAAACACAGCAGCCAGCGCCGGCACCGTTGAGCACGCCCTCGACGCTCGATTTCGTGCCGGACAAAATGCCCTTCAGCAACGGCTATGGCGCGCCGATCGGCGCCGCGCGGGCGCAGACGCTGATTCAGGCTGCGGTCGCCGAGGCGACCAAGCGCGGCTGGGCATTTAACATCGCAGTCATGGATTCGGGGGCCAACCTGGTGGCATTCCTGCGGATGGACGGGGCGCAGCTGGCCTCGATTCCGATCGCCGAGCACAAGGCGCGCACCGCGGTCAAATTTCGCCGCCCCACGCGCGCCTTCGAGGACGCGGTGCAGAAGACCGACTACAAGTACATGCTGAGCCTCGATGATGTCATCGCCTCGCGTGGCGGCATTCCGCTGATCGAGGATGGCAAGATCATCGGTGCCATCGGCTGTTCAGGGGGGACCGGATCACAGGATGAACTGATCTGCACGACCGCGGCGGCGCTCGTGAACAAGCCCTGAGGGGCAAGCGCTGAACTGCCAAGTACGGCATGGAGTGCGCCGCGGGCGTCGCCGGCCGCTTTGCCCGCAGCCTTTAACTGAGGATGAACCATGCTGAGGATGCCCATGCCACGCAAGCCGGGCCGGATCGGCGCCGGCTGCCCGAGCGCCTGGATCGTGGCGGCCTCTCTGGCCTGCAGCGGCCTGGCGACTGCCGCAGAACCGGAGGTGCTGATTGGCGCCTCGATTCCGCTCAGTGGTTCGCTGGCAAGCTTTGGCAGTTACGAGCAATGGGGCTACAACACCGCGGTCAATGACCTGAACACGGCCGGTGGCCTGATGATCGCTGGCCAGATGCACAAAGTGCGGCTGATCGTGCTCGATGACAAGACCGATCCCAGTGTCACGCAGAGCAATACCGAGACCCTCATCTCGCGCGAGAAAGTGGTCGCGATGCTCGGCTCGTGCACGCCGGCGCTGGTCAATGCTGGCGCACTGGTGGCCGAGCGGCACAAGATCCCGATGGTCACGCCGTGCGATCCACTGATGGCCTTCAAGTCAGTGCGGCCGTGGAAATATGTCTGGGACATCTTCTTCGAGGAATCGGAGCTGGGCTCGGCGCCATTCCGGATGCTCTCGGATCTGGGGATCCAGACCAATCACCGCGCGCTGGTCCTGCATGACAACGGGCCCGACGGCCAGGTCGTCGGTGGCCAGATCTGGCCCGAGGTAGCCGCCAAGAATCAGATCCAGATCGTGCAGAATTCTGCCTTCCCGGTCGACAACAGCCAGTTCACCTCGGTGATCGGCGCGGGCAAGAGCAATGGCGCTGATCTGGTGCTGGTCGATGCGATCACGCCCGCGGCGATTGCGATCCGCAAACAGCTGGCGGCGGCGGGCTACCGGCCCAAGCTGCTGGTGATGGAGAAGGGTGCCGAGCCGCAGCAGTTTGCGCAGGCGCTCGGCGCACTGGCCGATGGCGTGCTGGTTGGCGGCTACTGGGATCCGAGCTTTCCTTACCCCGGTGCGGCGCAGCTGGCCAAGCGCTTCGAGTCCGAGACGCATCAGAGCAGCAGCCAGCACATCGCCGATACGCTGACCGCGGCACAGGTCTTGTTCGATGCCATTGCCGCGGCGGGTAGCACCGATCCGGAGCCGATCAACGCGGCACTGGCGCGTACCAACAAGATCTATGTCACCGGTCCGGTCAAGTTCGATGCCCAGCACGCCTCGGCGCTCCCGATCGTGCTGATGCAATGGCAGAAGGGCCGCGCGCTGGTCGTGTGGCCGAAGAACCGCGCCAACGGCACGCTGCTGTTCCCGCTGCCTTGAGCCGGCCACAAGCGCGCCGCAGCCAATCACAACGCCATGGACCTGTTGGGCCTTGCCGATAATCTGATTTCGGGCGTGCTGCTGGGGGGCATCCTGGCGCTGGCGGCGCTTGGCCTCTCGATCGCGCTCGGTGTGATGCGCCTAGTGAACCTGGCCCATGGTGAGATCCTCGTGGGCGGGGCCTACCTGGGCTTTTATCTGCTCAGTATCACGGGTCTTGATCCGCTGCTGGCGCTGCCACTGATTGGTCTTCTCATGGCACTGCTCGTGTATCCGCTGCACCGGCTGCTGCTGGCACCGCTCGGAGCGCAGGGACCCGAGGCGCCGATGATGACGATGTTTGGCGTCTCGATCATCCTGCAGAACGCGATGCTGCTGCTGTTCAGCGCCGACACACGCTCGATCGATCGGCCCTATGCGGCCACGCCGCTACAGATCGGCGCGCTCTCGGTGCCGCTGATCTACGCACTGGGCTTCGCGATCTCGGTGGTGCTGATCATCGCCGTGCATCTGCTGATCACCCGCACGCGCTTCGGGCGCGAGATGCGCGCCAGCGCCGCCGATCCGCGTGCAGCCGCGGCGCACGGCGTGAATGTGCGGGGCATTCATGCGCTGAGCTTTGCACTGGGCGCCGGCTGCGCCGCGATGGGCGGGACGCTGATTGGCATTGCATTTTCATTCAGTCCTTCGAGCGGCGCCTCCTATCTGCTGAGCGGCTTTGCCATCGTAGTGCTCGGGGGTCTTGGCAACATCTTCGCCACGCTCGTGGCGGGCGTGGCACTCGGCCTGCTGCAGAGTCTGGGCGGCGCGCTCTTCGGGGATGGGTATCGCGAGCTGGTCGGGCTGCTGCTGTTCCTGCTGGTGCTGGCGGTGCGACCGCAGGGTCTGCTCGCCGGTCGCGGTGCCTGAGGCATGGGGCCGGCATCGATCAGCGCGGCTGCATCCGCACCGCCGCGCGCGCCGCCGGGCTTCGCGCTCAGCCTCGCGCTGCTGATCGCATTTGCCGCGCTTGCACTGCTCAGCGGCTGGGCGGGCGATTATGTGCTCGAGCTTGGCTTCCGGCTGCTGGTACTGATGACGCTGGCGGAAGCCTGGAATCTGCTGGCCGGGTACGGTGGCCTGGTGTCGCTGGGCACGGCCTCTTTTGTCGGCCTCGGCGCCTATGCACTGGTCGGCGCGATGAACCGCGGAGTGCCCTTGGCGCTGGCGTGGGCCGCCGCTGGCATCGCGGCGGCCTTGCTGGCACTGCTGGTCTCGCGGGCGGTGTTTCGGCTGCGCGGCCTGTATTTTACGGTCGGCACTCTGGCGCTGGCCGAGGCGCTGCGCCTGTTCATGGTCAACTACCAGCCCTTCGGCGGGGCGATTGGCCTGTTCCTCAGCCCGGACGCCCCGAGCCTGCGCGGCCTGTTCCTGCTGGCACTGGGACTGTTCGCGGTAGCGACGCTGCTGATGCAGCTGGCAACCGACTCGCGTTATTCGATCCTGCTGCGTGCGGTCCGGGATGATGAAGATGCCGCGGCCCAGATTGGCGTGCGGCCGTTTCGCATCAAGCTGCTGGCCTTCGTGGTTGCGAGCCTGCTGATGGGACTGGCTGGCGCACTGCAGGGACTGAAACTGGGCGCCGTCGAACCCTACGGAATGTTTGGCCTGCAGTGGACGGTCAATGTACTGGCCATCGTCGTCATCGGCGGCCAGGGGCAGCGCCTCGCCGCGCTGATCGGCGCGCTGTTTGTGGTCAGCCTGGGTGAAGTGCTGGCAGCCTACCCGGCCCTGCACCTGGCGATCACCGGCGTGATCCTGATCCTCGTGATCCGCTTTGCGCCCCAGGGTCTGGCCGGATGGGTGGTGCTGCTGTGGCGGCGCCTGCATCACGGGAGCCAGCGATGAGCGCGGCACCTCGCGAGGCCGCCGGCCCGCTGCTGTCCGTCAGCGGGCTCAGCAAGCACTACGGTGGCGTGCGCGCGATCGATGAGCTGGCCTTCAGTCTGCCCCGCGGCGCCGTGCTGGGCATCATCGGCCCGAACGGGGCTGGCAAATCCACGCTGATCGGCCTGCTCGGCGGTGCGCTGCGAGCGAGCGCCGGTACGATTCAGTTCGATGGCGCGGATGTGACGCGTGAGCCTGCTGCCGAGCGCGCGCGGCTCGGCATTGGCCGCACCTATCAGATACCACGGCCGTTCCTCGAGCTGAGCGTGCGTGAGAATCTGCTGGCCGGCCAGTACGCACTGCAGCCGCTGATTGCGCGCCGGCAGGCGATCGCGGCCAGCGATGCGATTCTGGAGCGTTGCGGTCTGGCCGATGTGGCTGATCTGCCGGCACGCGCGCTACCGCTGCTGCGACGCAAGCGCCTGGAGCTTGCGCGGGCGCTGGCGCTGCGGCCGCGGCTGCTGCTGCTCGATGAAGTGGGTGCCGGCCTCGTGGACTCGGAAGTCGGCGAGCTGATCACGCTGATTCAGGCGCTGGCAGGCGAGCTCGAAGGCCTGATCATCATCGAGCATGTGCTGCGCGTGGTGCGTGAGTGCTGCGCCCAGCTGATGGTGGTCAACTTCGGACGCAAGCTGGCTGAAGGGGCGACCCATGAGGTGCTGGCAAGCGAGCAGGTGGCGGCGGTGTACCTGGGCACTGCCCATGCAGGCGCAGTGACCGGCGCTGCGGCGCCGGCAGCGGGCACTCTTGGCGGCCTGGTGGCGGCAGGCCCGGAGCCGGCGGTTGCCAACGCGGCGCCGCTGCTTGAACTGCGCGGGCTGCATGCCGGCTACGGCCTGGCGCGAGTGCTCAATGGGGTCAACCTGACAGTCCACGCCGGGCAGGCCGTGGCGATCCTGGGGACCAACGGCGCTGGCAAGAGCACACTTGCCGGCGTGATCAGCGGCCTGATCAGACCGAGTGCCGGGGAGCTTCGCATCGACGGCGTGGATCGCACCGGCACCGCGCCCCATCTGATCGCGCGTCTCGGCTTCGCGCAGTGCATGGAGGGGCGCAGGATATTTGCGCCGCTGTCGGTCGAGGAGAACCTGCTGCTTGCTGCGGGGCGCGTCGGCAGGAGCGAGCGGCAGCAGCGGCTCGATCAGGTCTATCAGCTCTTCCCGGTGCTGCGCGAGCGACGCACCCAGGGCGGCACCTCGATGTCGGGCGGCCAGCAGCAGATGCTCGCCATCGCACGCGCACTGATGTCACGGCCGCGCCTGATCGTGTTCGATGAAATCAGCCTGGGCCTGGCGCCGCTGGTGATGGATCAGCTGTATGCGGCGCTCGCGGCGTTACGCGCCGCCGGCCTGACGCTCCTGATCGTTGAGCAGGATGTGCAGCGGGCCCTCGATCTTGCCGATGAAGTGCATGTGATGGAGCACGGACGCATCGCACTGTCGGGCACCGCGGCGCAGGTGCGCGAGAATCCGGTGTTGCGTCACCTCTATATTGGTACCGCGGATTGAGGCTCTTGGGTTGGTGAAACTCCGGTGGCACAGGTAGTTTAGCGCGGTGGCAACGGAGCGCAGTCAGGTCGCGGCGGCGAATTTGGAACCTTCACTGGGACCGACCTGTGGAGCTCAGAGAACGGTGTGCGCTCTGGCAGGGCGGCGCTCGTGAGCGTGCCGCCCGCAACGCCAAGTCCTACGCGACTGCAGCGCCATGAGATGCGCCGGCTGCTGCGCCTGTTGCTGCTGTGCCTGCTGCTGTATCTGGTGCTTTCCTATGGCGCGCTGCCGGCCGTGTGGCGATTATTTGAGCATCGCCACCCGGCGCTGAGCACCGTGGCCTCGCGCGCTGTGACTGGCGATGGCATCCCGGGTGATCCGTTGAATATCGCCTTCGTGGGCTCAGGCGCCGAGATGCAGCGCCGCCTGCTGGCTGCCGGCTGGTTGCCGGCCGATCCGATCACGATGCTCAGCTCCCTGCGCATCGCCGGCGACTCGATCGTTCATCGACCCTACGGAACGGCGCCGGTGAGCAGTCTTTATCTGTGGGGCCACAAGCAGGATCTGGCCTTCGAGAAAATGATCGGCGGCGATCCACGCCGGCGACATCATGTGCGCCTTTGGGTATCGGTCGAACATGATGATCTCGGGCGCGAACTGTGGATGGGCGCCGTCACGCTCGATGTCGCGGCTGGCGTCTCGCATCGCACCGGACAGGTCACGCATCATATCGGGCGCGATGTTGATCACGAGCGCGATCAGTTGCTGATTGATCTGCAGGGCGTGCCGGCGGCGCCGGTGCAGTGGATTGATGGCTTCCAGAGCGATCTGCGGGGCCGCAACGGTGGGGGTGATGTCTATACGACCGATGGACGCCTCCCGGTCGTGATTACGGTGTCCGAGCCTGCGCCGGCGGGCTAGCTGCACCGCAGCGGGATGTTGTTGCAAGGCACGGTGTGTGCGCACGGAGCGAGCTGTTAGGATCGCGACTTGGGCCGAAGCGTTGCTGGCCACACCAAGAACCAAATTCGGGGGGATGCATGCGAATTAGGACTGCACTGGGCGCGTTGTGCGCACTGGGACTGCTCATCGTGAACGCCACCGCGGCGGCTCAGGCCGTACCGGAGGCGATCCGCGCCGCAGTGGCCGATCCAACCCGTCCGGAAGCTGATCGTGCGCGCGATCCGCAGCGCAAGCCTGCCGAGGTGCTCGCCTTCGCTGGCGTGAAGCCGGGCGACAGGGTCGGCGAGCTGCTGCCGGGGCGCGGCTATTTCACCGGACTCTTCTGCCGCATCGTCGGCAGTGCCGGACACGTCTATACCTTGAATCTGAAGCGCACCGACCAGGCGATGCCGCCCCCGGGCGCGGGCGCTCCCAAAGCGCCGCCGCCGGCCCCGGCCGCTCCGCCCTGCGACAACATCACGGCCGATACCAAGGCGGCTGCCGATTTCGCGCTGCCGGCCGGACTGGATCTGGTGTGGACCTCGGAGAATTACCACGATCTGCATAACAAGATGTTTGGCCCGGCAGACATGCTGCTAGTGGACAAGGCGGTGTTCAACGCCCTGAAGCCGGGCGGCGTGTTTATCGTCGAGGATCATGCCGCTGAAGCTGGCTCCGGCGCGCGCGACACGGATACGCTGCACCGTATTGATCCGGCGCTGGTGCGCAAGGAAGTGCTCGCCGCCGGCTTTGTACTCGATGGCGAGAGCACGCTGCTGCACAACCCGAATGATCCGCACACCGAGGCGGTGTTCAAGCTCGAGGGTACGAGCGACAAGTTTCTGCTGAAGTTCCGCCGACCGCTCAAGTAGCAGCGAGGCGCTGGCGGCAGGCGAGGGCGGCGCGGGCATTTGCGCGATCGCGTCCGTTTCCCGGTCGACGCATGCATGTACAAGGCATGCCTACGGCTGCAGGCGCCTGCTTGTCCTCGCGGAAAATCCCCGGGCGACAGATCACGCTGGCCTTGTCGATCTTGTCGAGGGCGATCCCGACCTAAGCTTTCGTGTGCGGTCACCTGTGCATAAATGCCAGTGTGGTGTCGCCGAGCTGCAACGGCTGGCGCGAACGGCACGGATGTGATTCCTTGCGAGGTGCCGCTCGATACAAGCGTACCTTTTTTGATCAGCGCCGCGGCGCAGGGAGTACAGCGGATGTCGCAAGTGTTTCGGCGCATCGTCACAGGGCATGATGAGCGTGGGCAGGCGGTGTGCCGTTCGGATGAACTGCTCGATACCCGCATGATTCCAAGTGGCGAGGCTGCGTTCCGCGTGGCCTGGACTACGGCGACCGCCCCGGCCGATAACACCGATGAGACCGATGGCGCTACCCGCGCGACCGGACTGGCACTCAGAGGCGGATCGGTGCTGCGCATTGTCGATCTGGCGCCGCTCGGCCGCTCGCCGATGCACCGGACGCACTCGCTTGACTACGGCATCATTCTGCGCGGCCGCGTTGACCTTGAGCTTGATGGCGGTGAAGTGCTGCACCTGCACTCCGGCGACATCATCGTGCAACGAGGGACCAATCATCTGTGGTTCAACCCAAGTCACAGCGAGTGGACCCGCGTGGCCTTCGTGCTGCTCGATGCACTGCCGGTCAGCGCCAACGGCGCAATACTGGAAGAGACCCATCTCTAGCCGGGGGGCGATCCAGCGCGCCCTGGGTTGAAGCGCTTCAGACTTCCAGACGCGCGATAGTCGCCTGCATCGATCCGAGCTGGACCACAGCGCCGATGCGGGCGCCAAGCATCGAGCTCGCCAGCGGCGAGACGTAGCTCAAAAGGCCCTGGGCCGGATCCGCTTCATCCTCGCCGACAATCCGAAACGTCTTCTCGGTGCCATCTTCAAGTTCGAGCCACACCTGCACGCCAAAGCGCGCGGCGCTCGGCTCGGCAGCCGGGGTGATCAGGCGCGCGCTTTCACGGCGCCGCTGAAAATAACGCAGATCCCGGCCAATGCGCGCCAGCGCGCCCTTGTCGGCCGCAGCGCGCGCTGCGGTCCGCTCGGCTTCGAGCGTATGGATGCTGTGCTCGAGCAGCGCCAGACCACGTGCCGTCACGAAGTTCGCATGCGCACTGACAGCCCGCTCCGGGAGCGAGTCGGGATCCTGGTCAGACTCCTTGACGAAGGCGCGGCTCATGCGCCCGATTGTAAACCGGCGCGCTGCCGGATCGGTGTTTGCTGTGGCTTGGGGATCCTCTAATCTAGCAGCCGGGGCGCTGGGGCCTGAGGAGCTGTCGATGAAGACAATGCGAAGCAGACTTTCGGGCCGGGGTCTTGGATCTTGGTGCCTGCCCCGGTTGCTCGCGGTGGCGCTGGTCCCGGCGCTCGCCGGCGCAGCATCACCGCCGTGGTCGGATACACCGGCAGCCCGCCTGAAGGCACTGGCGCTGATCGAGACGCTAAACGCCCAGATCCTGGCCAGCAGCAGCGCGACGCTGACGCTCGAGAGCTGGTGCCGGGTGCATGGGCTTGCTGCCCCGGCGCAGGTCATCGCGCGCCGCCAAAGCGGAGCGGAGCTGGCACCGACTGATCAGCAGCGCCAGGAGTTGCAGGTGAGTGCGCAGGAGCCGGTGCGCTTTCGACGCGTCGAACTGCTGTGCGGCGATGTGCTGCTGTCGGTGGCGGATAACTGGTACGTGCCCGCGCGCCTGAGCGCCGCGATGAACACGCTGCTCGAGACCACGCAGACCCCGTTCGGCAAGGTCGTGCTGCCGCTCGCACCCCACCGCGAGACGCTCTCGGACTCGCTGCTGTGGTCGCCGTTGCCACTGGGTTGGGACTTAGTCGGCTCTGCAAGGAGCACCAGCGCAGCTGCCGGTACCCTGCTCGAGATGCCGGCGGCTCTGTTTGAGATCCGCGCAATCCTCTATACCCCGGAGCACCAGGCGCTCGCCGAGGTCGTGGAAGACTATCAGCGCGGGATTCTTGGCTTTGCCGAACCGACGCTGCCTTAGAGCATTGCTGCGGCGGCCACGCGTGCCGGCGCCTCGCTGCTAACGCCCGGCGTGGTTGCGGCTACCGCCAGCGCCGGAATGCGCATCTGGGCGCGAAGCCCGGGACGGTTGTCCAGCAGTTCGAGCTGCCCGCCATGGAGCTTGGCAACCGCCTGTACCAGGCTCAGGCCCAGTCCCACACCCGGGGACACGCGGCTCGCCTCGCCACGATAGAAACGCTCCGCCGCCCTGGGTTTTTCGGCATCAGGGATGCCCGGGCCACTGTCGGAGACGCTCAGCAGCGCGCTGCCGTCGGCCGCCCGCTCCGACTCGACGATGACAGTGCCCTGCTCACCGGCATACTTGAGCGCGTTGTCGATCAGGTTGCCGACCGCCTGGGCCAGCAACAGCGGATCGCCCGCGATGCACAGCGCGCCGTGGTCACGATAAACCAGCCGGACCTCCTTGAGCTCAGCCGCGGGCAGATAAAACTCCACGGCTTCGGCGAGCGTAGTGGACACATCAGTTTCTACGAACCCGGAGCGGCGCAGACCGGTATCCATCTCCGCAAGCCGCAGCAGCGCATTGAAAATGCGCATCACATGGTCGACATCGGCCACCGCGGCATCGATCTCCTCGAAGGTGCGTTCGGGACCCGGGCGTGTCAGGGAGAGCTCCTCGAGGCGCGAGCGCAGTTCGGCCAGCGGCGTTCTAAGATCATGCGCGATCGAGTCTGAGACATTGCGTACGCCACGGAACAGCTGTTCGATCTGCTCAAGCATGCGGTTGATTGTGCCCGAGAGCGTGTCGAGCTCATCGCCACCGCGATGCGCCGGCAGACGCCGGCTCAAGTCCCCCTGCACGATCGCAAGCGCTGTCTGGCGAATGGTCTGGATGCGCGAGAGGATCGCACGCCGGATCAGGATCGCGCCAAAGACACCAGCCAGCGAGAGGACACCCACAGCGACGGCCAGTCCATACCAGAAGCGATGCGCCAGCGGCTGGAAGCGCGACACGTCCCGGCCCACCAGCAGGCTATAGCCGCCCGGCAGATCAGTGCGCACCAGCACCAGCTCGGCCGCCTTGCCATTCAGGTTGGTCTTGATGGTGTAGGTGCCGCTGGCTGCCGGGATGTCGGCCGGCCACGCGGGAAGATTACCCGCGAGTGGCTTGAGCTGTGGGTCTGCCAGCAGCAAGATGCGCTCCTCGGGGATCTGCAGGCCGACGCGCTCCCTGATGAAGTCGCCCATGGCCGCGACGCCGCTGCGCTCGAACACGGCGCTGAGCCGTGCTGAATCCTGCTGCAGCACTTCGGCACGATTGTCGTTGATCGTGACTTGCCAGGCGTACCACAGTGGCGCGGCGAACAGCACGAGTGCCACGATAGCGAGGGCAATGTAGCCGGCAGCGAGCGTATAGGCCGAGGAGCGCATGGCTTACTCCTGCGCAGTGAGCATGTAGCCGGCGTTGCGCACCGTGCGCAGCAGCGGCCGCTCGCTTGCGGTGTCAATCTTCTGCCGCAGCTTGCTGACATGGACGTCCACGACATTGGTCTGCGGGTCGAAGTGGTAGTCCCAGACGTTCTCGAGCAGCATCGTGCGCGTGACGACCTGATCGGCATGGCGCATCAGATATTCGAGCAGCTTGAACTCGCGCGGTTGCAGCGTGATGGTGCGCGCCGCGCGTGTGGCGCGGCGCGAGAGCAGATCGATGCGCAGGTCTCCGACCTCCAGGGTCGTGATGCCGGTGCTGCCTTGCGAGCGGCGGGTCAGTGCATCCACGCGCGCCAGCAGTTCGCCGAAGGCAAAGGGCTTGGTCAGGTAATCATCGCCGCCGCTCTTGAGGCCGCGGATGCGTTCATCGACATCCGTCAGGGCGCTCAAGATCAGGATCGGGGTCTGCTTGCCGGCCTTGCGCAGGGCGGCAATGATGCCCAGACCATCGATGCCGCCAGGCAGCATGCGGTCCATGACGATGACATCATAGGGTTCGCTGGCCGCGAGGAATAAACCGTCGCGGCCATTATCGGCGTGGTCAGCCGTGTGCCCGGCCTCGGCCAGACCCTTGAGTACGAACTGACTGACACGCTCGTTGTCTTCAACCAGCAGCAGTTTCACTATGCATCCTCATCAGGCGGGGCTAATTCTGAACCCAAAGCACATTTCGCTCTACTGGACTGGCCGCAGTGCAGCTGCTGCAGCGCGTCTTTCACGTCGTTCGCGGCGGCGCACGCTGATCCGGTCCAGATACAGGTAGACGACCGGCGTCGTAAACAGCGTAAAGGCCTGGCTCAGGATCAGACCACCGACCATGGTGTAACCGAGCGGCTGGCGCAGCTCCGAGCCGGTACCGCGCCCAAGCATCAGCGGCAGCGCACCCAGCAGCGCCGCCATCGTCGTCATCATGATCGGGCGGAAGCGCAGCAGGCAGGCCTGACGGATCGACTCCTCGGGCGAGAGGTGCTGTTCGCGCTCGGCCTGGAGCGCGAAGTCGACCATCATGATGCCGTTCTTCTTCACGATGCCGATCAGCAGGATGATGCCGATCAGCGCGATGACCGACAGCTGGATCTTGAAGATCAACAGCACCAGCAGCGCGCCGACGCCAGCCGAGGGGAGCGTTGAGAGGATCGTCAGCGGATGCACGTAGCTCTCATAGAGCATGCCCAGAATGATGTAGACCACCACGAGCGCTGCCAGGATCAGGTACGGCTCGGTGGCCAGCGAGGCCTGGAAGGCCTGCGCAGAACCCTGAAAGCCCCCCGAGACGGAGGCGGGCAGGCGGATCTCGGCCGCGGCGCGTTGAATTGCGATCACCGCATTGCCGAGCGCGACGCCCGGGGCCAGATTGAAGGAAATCGTCACCGCCGGAAACTGGGCCTGGTGGTTGATCGAGAGGTAAGTCACGTGCGCGGTGTCGTAGCTGACAAAGGTTGACAGCGGCACCATCGCATTGGTGACCGGCGACTTGACGTACAGCAGGTTCAAGGATTGCGGATCCGCCTGCATCGCTGGCGGAATCTCGAGTACCACGTGGTAGGAATTGAGCTGCGTGAAGTACTGCGTGACCTGCCGCTGTCCGTAGGCGTCATAGAGCGTCTGGTCGATCAGCGAGGGCTGGATGCCGAATCGGGCCGCCTGATCCCGATCGATCTTGAGTGCGAGCATCGAGCTGCTGGTTTGCTGATCGGAGGCGACATCCTGCAGTTGTGGCAACTTTGCCAGACGATCGAGCAGGAGCGGTGCCCAGTGGTTTAGCTCATCCAGATCCGCATCCTGCAGCGTGTACTGGTACTGGGTACGGGTCAGCCGGCCACCGACGTTCAGATCCTGCGCGGCCTGCATATAGAGCGTGGCGCCCGGCACTTTGGCGATCTGAGGCCGCAAGCGGTTGATGATCTCATCGGCCGAAGCGCTGCGCTCGCCGCGCGGCTTGAGGCCAATGATCACGAAGCCGTTGTTGACCGAGCGGTTGCCGCCGATCGCGGTCGCCCAGCCTGCGACATCTGGGTCGCGGGCCAGGACATCGGTAATCAGGTGCTGACGGCGCACCATCTCGGCAAAGGAGATGTCCTGGGGCGCATCGGACAGACCCGCAATGATGCCGGTGTCCTGTTGCGGGAAGAAGCCCTTGGGCACCAGTACGTACAGCACGCCGCTGGTGCACAGCGTGATGAGGAAAAAGACCAGCGTAGCGCGCTGATGGCGCAGCACGAAATCCAGGCCGCGGGTGTAGGCCGCCACCAGGCGCTCGAAGGCCCGTTCGATCGCAAGGTAGGCGCGACCGTGCTTGGTGGCCTTTTCATTGCGCAGGAAAATCGCGCACATCGTCGGTGAGAGGGTCAGGGCCACGAAGGCCGAGACCGCGATCGTCATGGTGACAGTAATGGCAAACTCACGGAACAGGCGCCCGACGATGCCGCCCATCAGCAGCAGCGGGATGAACACGGCCACCAGCGAGATGCTGATCGAGAGAATCGTGAAACCGATCTCCTTGGCACCCCTGAGGGTCGCCTCCATCGGCGTGAGACCCTCCTCGACGTGTCGGTAGATGTTCTCCAGCATCACGATCGCATCGTCGACGACGAACCCAACCGCGATCGTCAGGGCCATCAGCGACAGGTTATCCAGGCTGTAGCCAACCACGTACATCAGCGCCGCGGTGCCGAGCAGTGACAGCGGCACCGTGAGGCCCGGGATCGCGGTCGCCCAGAAATTGCGCAGGAACAGGAAGATCACCAGCACCACGAGCGCGATCGTCAGCATCAGCGTGAATTCGACATCCTCAAGCGAGGCTTTGATCGTGGTGGTGCGATTGGCCACGACATCGACCTTCATCGAGGGTGGCACTGAGGCCAGCGTCTGCGGCAGCAACTTCAGGATCTGGGCCACCGTGGCAACGACATTGGCGCCGGGCTGCTTGTAGATCAGCAGCATGATGCCGTTCTGGCCGTTCTGCCAGGCAGCGACCTGGGTGTTCTCCGGCGCGTCGACCGCGACGCCGATATCGCGGATCCGCACCGCCGCGCCATTCTTGTAGGCGACGATCACATCATTCCACGGCGCGGCCTTGAGCAGCTGGTCGTTGTCGTAGACCGCAAAGCTGTGGAGCGCTCCGTTGATGGAGCCCTTTGGACTATCGACCGTCGCCGTGGTGATGACGTTGGCGACATCTTCGAGCTGCAAGCCGAGTGCGGCAATCTTGGCCGGGTCCACCTGGACACGCACCGCGGGCTTTTGCTGTCCGCCGATCGTGACCTGTGCAACGCCCGGGATGCGCGAGATCTGCTGCGAGACCACGTTTTCAGCATAGTCATCGACGGTGGTCACCGGCAGCACGGCGGAGTGCGCCGAGAGAATCAGGATCGGAGACTCGGCCGGGTTGACCTTCTTGTAGCTCGGGGGCGAGGGCAGGTTCTTGGGTAGCTGTCCGCCGGCGGCATCAATGGCCGACTGGATGTCCTGGGCGGCCGCATCGATGTTGCGCGACAGATCGAACTGCACGGTGATCTGCGCCGAGCCCAGGATGCTGGTCGAGGTCATCTGCGCGACGCCCGAGAGCGCGCCAAACTGGTATTCGAGCGGCGTCGCGACCGAGGAGGCCATGGTCTCGGGGCTCGCGCCGGGCAAGGTCGCGGTGACGACAATTGTCGGGAAATCCACCTGCGGCAGTGGCGCAACCGGCAACAGTGGAAAAGCGACTAGGCCAACCAGCAGGATGCCGGCCATCAGCAGCGAGGTGGCGATCGGTCGTTTGACGAAGGGTTCGGAAATACTCATCGGGCGTGTTCCGGCGCGCGGCTCAAGGGCTCTTGGGCGCGGCGGCGGCAGCATCCGCCGGTTTGACCACCGCCAGGCGGCTGCCTGGCTGCACGCGGTACTGGTTGCTGGTCACGACCATCTCGCCGGGCTTCAGACCCGCGGTCACCAGCGTAACGCCATTGAGCTCATCGCCGAGCGTGATCGGGCGCACCTCGGCGGTCGAATCGGCTTTCACGACGTAGGTGAAGGCGCCGTCGGGGCCGCGTAGTACGGCGCTCGAAGGGATCGTCAATGCATTGCGGTCGGTCTGTACCAGCATGCGCATCATCACGAACTCTCCTGGCCACAGCGTGTTGTGGGCGTTCGGGAAGCGCGCCTTGATGCGGATCGTGCCGGTCGACTGGTCGATCTGGTTATCGATCAGCGCGACGATGCCATGATCCAGCTCGAGCTTGCCATCACGCGAAATCGCCGTCACTGACACCGGACCGGCCGCCATCGCCGCGCTCACGCGCGGCAGCGCATCTTCGGGCAATGTGAAAATGCAGCTGATCGGCTGCACCTGCGTGACGACAACAATGCCGGTGGTATCGGCTGCATGCACGATGTTGCCCGGATCGACCAGGCGGATTCCGGTGCGACCCTGGATCGGTGAAGTGATGCGGGTGTAATCGAGCTGCGTGCGTGCATTCTCGGTCGCGGCCGCATCGCTCTTGACCTGCGCGGTGAGCGAGCCCACCAGACCGCGCTGATCATCAACGGTCTGCTTGCTGGCCAGATCCTCCGGCGCCAGCTGGACGTAGCGATCCAGATCGTGCTGGGCGCTGGCGAGCGTCGCACTGTCCTTGGCCTGGTTGGCGAGTGCGGCATCCAGTGCCGCCTGGTAGGGGCGCGGATCGATCTGTGCCAAGAGGTCCCCCTTGGCGACCATCTGGCCCTCGGTGAAGGCGACGGTGTCGAGCTGACCATCGACGCGCGCCGTAATCGTGTCGGTGTAGAGCGCCTGCACCGTGCCTAAGCCCTCGAGGTAGACCGGCACATCGCTGGTCTGCACTGCGACGGTCTCGACCTGGACGCCGCCCGGAGTCTTCTTGGCCGGTGTCGGGCGAAACAGCCCGGCCCACCAGGCAATGCCTAGTGCCACCAGGATCAGGAGTGCGCCAATGCCCCAGCGCTTGCGCGTGGAATCCGTGTTTCGCCATCCGTGCGTAGTCTCTTGATCCATGGGTGCCATCGTTGCCTTAAGTTTGCTGCCAGCCGCCGCCCAGCGCGTTGAACAGTCCGACCAGGGCCTGCAGCCGGGCGTACTTGACCTGCACCAGCAGGTCTTCGGCGCTGAACAGGGCGCTCTCGGTATTCAGCAGCGTCAGGATGTTGATCGTGCCGGCGTGGAACTGCTTCTGCGCGTAGTCGAAGGCGGTCTTGGCGCTGGTGACCGCCACCTGCTGGCGCTGCAGCTGGTCCTCGGTCTGCTGGAGCGCGATCAGCGAGTCCTCGACGTTGCCGAATGCCGAGATGACCGCCTTGTGGTAGTCGGCCAGCAGTTCGCGATAGCGCGCCTTGCTGTACTGGTACTGACCACTCAGGGCACCGCCCTGGAAAATCGGCTGCGTCAGATTCGCGCTGATGTCATAGACGCGGCTGATCGGATTAAAGAGTGTACTGAGGGCCTGACTGGCAAAGCCACCACTCCCGGTGAGCGAAATGCTCGGCAGGAATGCGGCTCGCGCCACAGTGATGTTGGCGTTGGCGGATTTCAGCTGCGCCTCGGCTTCGGCCACATCCGGCCGTCGCACCAGCAGTTCCGAAGGCAGACCCGGGGCAATCACCGGCTCTGACAACGCAGTCAGCGAGCCCTCGCCCAGCAGCAGGGCTTCGGGGTTCTGCCCGGTGAGAATCGCCAGCGCATCCTTAGACTGCCCGAGCTGCTCGAGCAGCGGGGGAATCAAGGCACTCAGGTTGGCCACCGTTGTCGCCTGCTGCGCCACATCGAGCGCGGTCGCGGTGCCGATCGACTGCTCGGTGCGCAGCCCCTTGAGGATGCCTTCGGCACTCTTCAGGTTGTCCTGGGCGTAATGCAGGCGATCGCGCACCTCGAGCGTCTGGAAGTAGGTGTTAGCGACGCTCGTGAGCACCGTGAGCCGCACGGTCTGCTGATCGAAGCGGCTGGCTTCTGCCAGATCCAGGGCCGCTTCGCGCGCTGCACGGTTCTTGCCCCAGAAATCGAGCTCATAGCTGGCGCTCAGCCCCGCGGTGATCTGCGAGGCCGTTTGCGGATTAGGACCCAGACCCGGCACGACCTGGTGCATGCGCGCCGCCCCGCCGTCGGCCTCCAGCGCTGGATAGAGCGGCGCGCCGGCAACGCGCGCCTGTGCATCGGCTTCCTCGACCCGTGCCAGTGCCGCCTTCAGATCATCGTTGGCGTGCTCGGCAGCCCCGATCAGCTGCAGCAGTTCAGGAGATTGGAACCCGTCCCACCACTGACTCGAGGGCCACGCCGGGTTCGTGCCATCGGCTGACTGCCAGGCCGTTGGCGGTGGCACATCGGGCCGGCGGTAGTGGGGTCCGACACTGCAGGCCGACAGCGCAAGGAGCAATGGCAGAGCGATCAATCGCAGGCCGCACTGGCGTGCGGCACGCGCAATTCGCGGCTCGTTACGATCGGCAGAGACGTGCATCGGATATAGGATCGGCAGCTTAACTGACCCGCAAAGATAAGACGGGGCGCATGCTGGCGAGCTTGGTGGATAATTAAAGAATATTTAACTAATAGAGTTAAATCGCACGCCCTCGCTCCCAATGGGCCGCCGATCACTTATTAGACACTTAAAAGTGCCCCTGCAGCCCCCGGCGCAGTTGGGCTAGGCTTTCGCGGACTCGCGCCGAGCCGCTTTCGGGGCCGCACTCCATTGAACAGGGGGCCGGTGCGGGGGGCAGGCATCGGATCCGTTGTTGGGGGGAATTCCAAGCATGCGTACCTGGCACCGCTCGATTATGACCGTCGTGGTGGTCGCACTGAGCTATTGGGTCGGCTCCGGCCTAGTGATGGGTATCTACGATTTGACCGACGACACCCAGGTCTGGGCGATTGAAGGCGGCGGCCCGGGCGCTCGCCTGACCGACGCTGCACGCTCGGCGCGGGCAATTCCGGATCCGGCTTCACTGGCCACCCCGATCAGCGCGGCGCTCGCGAGTGTCGGCGCGATGCCCTATGCGAGCGTGGACCTGCGCATGATTGGCGAGGAGCCGCGGCTTGAGTTCGCCGAGGCGGGCGGTGAGCGCGCCACGATGCGCCGCTTCTATGCCGAGACGGCAGCGCCGATGAGCCAGCAGGTCGCCGATGGCGACACCGGGGCAAAGCCGCCGGATAACGTCACCAAACGCACCACGCTCAAAGCCTGGCACCGCGGCAACATCATCGGCATGCCCGGTCAGGTGCTGGGACTGCTCGTCGGCCTGTCGCTGATCGCTCTGGTCGTGACCGGCGTGGTGCTGTATTTCAAGCTGTGGGCTGCCCGACGCAAGGCAGGCCGCCCCGGATTTTTCTGGACCGCAAAGGAAAGCCTGTGGCGCCGCCTGCATCGCTGGATCTCGATCCTGGCTGCAGCATTCATCTTCAACATCGCAGTCTCGGGCTCGATCCTGGCCTATGGCGAAATCCAGCTGAATATTTTCCTGCAGCATCACATCGGTGCAGCGCCGTACCCGCGGCCGACGCCGATGCCCGTGGTATCCGAAGCGCCGCTTCCGCACGATGTGAATGCGATGCTCGAAACCACCTATCGCGCCGGGCGGGTGTACAGCCCCAACGGGCGGATCACCGCCGTGCAGCTTGTGGTTCGCAACGGGATTGCTAAGGGGCTGGTGACCTTGGGGGGCGCCAAGCCGCACGTTCTGGCCTTCGATGCGCACAGCGGCGCCGAGGTCAGTGACTGGAGCACCGGCGGGGTGCAGGTCGGGCAGGGCTATTTCGCGGACTGGCACCAGGCGCTCAAGCGTTTTCACCGCGGCGACATCCTGGGGAGCTTTGCGGCCCGCTACGTCGACCTGGCAGCAGGCCTGGCGCTGCTCTACCTGGTGGTTTCCTCCTTCTTCCTCTACTTCGATATGCGAAAACGCCGGCGACAGACCGGGCGCACCGATTGGTTCTGGAAATAGCAGCAATCTGCGCGCCGGCGCGCGAGATCCGCAGCCGCGCTACCTGCGATCCAGCTAGGCGCGGGCAGGAATCTCAAGTCCCCGGATTACCGCGGGGCGCGCCAGGAAGGCCTCGAGCGCGCGCGTGACCTGCGGGAATTCGCTGATGCCCACCAGCTCCCCGACGCCGTAGAACCCAACCAGCGTGCGCACCCACGGGAACAGCGCCATGTCGGCGATTGTGTACGAATCACCCATCATCCAGGCGCGGCCCGTCAGGTGCTGGTTCATCACCCCGAGCAGGCGGCGCGCTTCGGCCACGTAGCGATCACGCGGGCGCTTGTCCTCGAAATCCTTGCCGGCGAATTTCGCGAAGAAGCCCAACTGGCCGAACATCGGGCCGACACCGCCCATCTGGAACATCAGCCACTGCAGGGTCTGATAGCGGCCGGCGGCATCCTTCGGGATGAACTGGCCGCTCTTATCGGCCAGGTACCAGAGGATGGCGCCAGACTCGAACAGCACGAGCGGCCGACCATCCGGGCCATTCGGATCCAGGATCGCCGGAATCTTGTTGTTCGGGTTCAGCGAGAGAAACTCCGGACTGAGCTGATCATTGGACTCGAAACGCACCAGATGCGGCTCGTAGGGGAGGCCGGTCTCCTCCAGCATTACCGACACCTTGATGCCGTTGGGTGTCGTCAGCGAATAAAGCTGGATGCGATCCGAGTGCTTGGCCGGCCAGCGCTTGGTGATCGGATAGGCGGACAGATCAGTCATGGCGGGCCTCGTGGGATCAGTGCGGAATGCCGGTGGCACGCCGAGGGGCGCTATTCTCCGGTGCCGGTGATGGCGAACACAAGCGCGCTGGCTGCTAGGCCCCTCGCTCCCGCGGCGATCGTGCGTTTGCGCGCCTCAGAGTTGCCGCACCGCCCTCCGGCACGGTAACTTGCGGCGCGGTCCAGTGCTGTCATGTGCTGATGGCCTCAGGAGGCTCCTCTGTCAATGCAACCCAATATCCTGATCCTGATGGCAGACCAGCTGAGCGCGCGAGCGTTGTCGGCCTATGGCAATCGTGTGTCGAAGACGCCGCACATCGATGGCTTAGCCGCCAGCGGGGTCGTGTTCGACTCCTTCTACTGCAACAGCCCGCTGTGCGCACCCTCGCGCTTTTCGTTCCTGGCCGGACGCCAGGTCTCGGCGATCGGAGCCTATGACAACGCGGCTGAATTGCCGGCGCAGGTGCCAACCTTCGCCCACTACCTGCGCCGCGGCGGCTACCAGACGGTACTGAGCGGCAAGATGCACTTCTGCGGCGCTGATCAGCTGCATGGCTTCGAGGAGCGCCTGACCACCGACATCTATCCGGCCGACTTTGGCTGGACGCCTGACTGGACGCGGTTTGAGCAGCGGCCGAGCTGGTACCACACGATGGACTCGGTGACCCAGGCGGGCCCGTGCACGCGCACCAACCAGATCGACTTTGATGATGATGTGGTCCACAGCGCACGACAGAAATTATTCGACATGGCGCGTAGCAAGGACAAGCGGCCCTTCTGCCTGGTCGCATCGATGACCCATCCGCATGATCCCTACGTGGTCCCGCAGCGCTACTGGGATCGTTACGAAGGGGTTGACATCGACATGCCCCGGGTCACGATGCCGATCGAGCAGCTCGATCCGCACGCGCGCCGCCTGCGTCATGTGTGCGGCCTCGATCTGCTGCCGGTCAGTGAAACCCAGACCCGGGCAGCACGTCGCGCCTATTACGGCGCCGTTTCCTACGTCGATGATCAGATCGGAACCCTGATGGGCACGCTCTCTGAGGCCGGTTATGCCAGGGACACGATCGTGCTGCTGCTCGCGGACCACGGCGATATGCTTGGGGAGCGCGGGCTCTGGTACAAAATGAATTTCTTCGAACCGGCCTGCCGTATCCCGCTGATCGTGCATGCGCCGCAACGTTACAGAGCCGCGCGCGTGGCGCCCTCGGCTTCGCTGGTCGATGTCCTGCCAACCCTCTGTGATCTCGCCGGCGTTGCCCCGCAGGGCTACGCCACGGCACTTGATGGCAAGAGTCTCGTGCCGCAGCTGACCGGCGGCGCGGCCGCAGCGGATGACACCGTGATCGGCGAGTATCTGGCTGAAGGAGCGATCGCACCGCTGGTGATGATCAAACGCGGGCGCTACAAGTTCGTGCACTCACCGGTCGATCCGGATCAGCTTTATGATCTCGCCGCTGATCCGGATGAGATCCATAACCTGGCCGGTGAAGCGCAGCACGCCGCGCGTGCGCAGGCACTGCGTGCCGAAGTGCAGCAACGCTGGAACCTGCCGGCGATCCATGCCGAAGTGCTCGCGAGCCAGCAGCGCCGGCACCTGGTGAACGATGCCTTGCGCCGGGGTCGCTACGTGCCGTGGGACTTCCAGCCGCTGCGCGATGCCAGCCGCCTCTATGTGCGCAACGATCAGGATCTTGGAGATCTGGAAGCGATGGCGCGTTTCCCGCCCTACAAGCTCGAGCATGCTTGAAAGAGCGCGATCCTTGGGCTACAACGCAGTGCGCGCTTGGCGCTAATGCCATGCGGTCGCGTGTGGCGAGTTTTTCTTAATTCACCATCTATATAAAGCAGCCGATTTTCATGAGCATTACCGTATCCCAGCTGACTCCCGCGCTCGGCGCCGTCGTCGAAGGTCTCTCGCTTGCCGAAGAGCTGCCAGTGGAAACCATCGAGCGGCTGAACGCGCTGATGGTCAAACATCACATCCTGTTCTTCCGCAATCAGGCGATCACGCCGCAGCAACAGGTCAGATTTGCCAAGCGCTTTGGCACGCTGCATGTGCACCCGATCTACCCGGAACTCCCGGATCTGCCGGAAATCATGGTGATCGACACCCATGCCGATTTCCTGCCGGACAATGACAACTGGCATACCGATGTGACCTTCAGCCCGACCCCGCCGCTGGCTGGCATTCTGGCCGCCAAGATCCTGCCAAGCGTCGGCGGAGATACGCTCTGGTCGAGCAATCTTGCCGCCTACGAGGCGCTGTCCGATCCCATGAAGCGCCTGCTCGAGGGGCTGACCGCGGAGCATTCGGTGGTCAAGTCATTTCCGGCCGGCCGCTGGGGTTCGGATCCGGCCTTCAAGGCCCGCTATGATCGGGCCGTGGCCAAGCACCCGCCGGTGACGCATCCGGTGATCCGCACGCATCCGGTCTCGGGGCGCAAGGCGCTGTTCGTCAACGAGGGCTTCACGACCCGGATTCATGAGCTCAGTGCGCGCGAGAGCGAAGCGCTGCTCGCGTTCCTGTATGCGCACGCGGGCCGACCCGAATTCATCCTGCGCTGGCACTGGCAGGTCGATGATGTGGCCTTCTGGGACAATCGCATTACGCAGCACTACGCGGTTGCAGACTACCTGCCCGAGCGGCGGCTGATGCACCGCGCGACCGTCAACGGCGATCGACCCGTCTAGCAGCCGCTCACTAGAGCTGCGCGAACTCGTGCGCTTCAGCGCTGATCGAGGACAATTCAAGTTTGCGGCCGAAACGGGCGCGAACCGCATAGGCCAGCAGCAGGATGCCGAGACTGATCACTCCGAACAGCAGCGGTACGCGCTGATCCGGGATGAACGCCATCGCGAGCACTATTGCCAGCATGCCCGCGATCGCGAGGTAAGTCAGATACGGATAGGCCCACATGCGTAGCCGCAGACGTGCCGGATCCTCGCGCTCCAGCCGCGCCCGCAGCTTCAGCTGCGAGAGGGCAATCAGCACATAGACAAAGATCGCCACCGTGCCGTAGGAATTCACCAGGAATGCGAACACCGTGTCCGGTGACACGTACGACATGATGACAGCACCATAGCCAAACACCGTGCCCAGCAGGATGGCCCGTACCGGCACGCCATTGCGGCTCAGCCGCGCCATCCCCTGCGGGGCATCGCCGCGCCGAGTCAGCGCGAATAGCATGCGCGATGAGGCATAGAGACCTGAATTCAAGGCCGAGAGCACTGCGGTGAGGATCACGGCATTCATGATTGGCGCCGCGTAGGGGATGTGCATGACTTTCAGCGCGCTGACATAGGGGGTTGTTATGCCCGCAGAGTTCCACGGCACCAGGCACACGACCAGCAGGATCGAGCCCACGTAAAACAGCAGCACGCGCGAGATCACGGAGTTCGTCGCTCGCGCTACTGCCTTGGCCGGTTCGGCCGCCTCGGCGGCCGCAATCGTCACAATCTCGGCGCCGAAGTAGAAGCCGGTGGCCGCAACTGCGCCCGTGGCAATCGGCAGCAGCCCGTTGGGCGCAAAGCCACCGTAAGCCGTGACATTGCCAACGCTGTGCGCCACGCCCGGCCACAACCCCAGCACGAAGCAGCTGGCCAGCACCAGGAACAGCACGATCGAGACCACCTTGATCGCAGCGAACCAGAACTCGAACTCGCCAAAGGATTTTACCGAGACGATGTTCGTGATGGTCAGCGACAGCAACAGGACCAGGCTGATCAGCCAGCCGGGCAGGTCAGGCAGCCAGTACTGGACCAGAGCGGCGCCGGCGACCGCCTCCAGGGCCACGACGATGACCCAGAAATACCAGTACATCCACCCGCACAGGAACCCGGCCAGTTCCCCCAGTTGTGGACGGTCATTCCAGGCCACGCGCGCGTACTCATAAAAGGAACCTACTGCCGGCAACGCGGCAGCCATCTCGCCCAGCATGCGCATGACCAGGACCACGAGTGTTCCGGTAATGAGAAACGAAAGGACTGCGGCCGGCCCTGCGGCCTGGATCACGACTCCGCTGCCGACAAAGAGGCCGGCGCCAATAACGCCGCCGAAGGCGATCATGGTCATGTGCCGCTGCTTGAGGCTGTGCTGCAGGCCGGTTGACGGAGGCGCGTCGCTCATCACTTATGCTCCCTGTCGCCGATCCGGGCTGTCCCGGGCGACAATGTCCGATAGTGCCATTTAACAGAGTGTGATCGATAGCCCGGCACGGCTCGGCCGAACCGCCAAGCGCAGCGGCGTCGTGAATGCGAAGCGGGCGCTGATGCCCGAGCGGCCACCCCTTGTACGCCAAGCTGATCAAACCAGTTCGCTGCTCTGTCGCAGTTCGGCTGCACTTGCGAACATTACGCTTGCGTAAGGTTAATGATGCGAGGTCAACGACTCCATGCTCGCAGCGTTGTCAGCACAGGGACACGCATCAAGAAGAATTTTATCTATGAACCTCCTGTGCTCTCGGCTTGCATGGATTTTTTTGCGCCTAGCAGCCGCCGGGCCACCTGGTGCGATGTGCATTTTACTTACACTCACTGGCTGCGGTGGCGGAGGCAGCAGTGCGGCTGGTGGCGGCCCGACAGTCCCGAGCGTTGCTGCAGCTGATGCCGCGCGGTTGCTCGATCAGGCGACCTTTGGTGTGGTGGCGAGCGATGTGGCCCAGGTGCAGGCGAGCGGCATCGACAGCTACATCAGCGTACAGATCGCACTGCCGGCCACACAATACACTGGCTATTCCTACACGCCCCACACCGCGCCGGTCGGCTGCATGGGAGATGGTTCGAATCCACCAGACGCATCCAGCATTTGCGCGCGTGATCAGTACTCGCCTTTCCAGGTGCAGCGAGATTTCTTCCTGCACGCACTCAACAACCCTGATCAGTTGCGCCAACGGGTTGCTTTTGCACTCTCGCAGATCATGGTGGTTTCAAGCGTCGAGATCTATGAAGCCTACGGACTTGCTGACTATCAGAATATTCTGCTGAACGATGCCTTCGGTAACTACAGGCAGCTGCTGCAGGATGTGGCGCTCAGCCCGACCATGGGCCATTACCTCGACATGGCCGACAGTGACCAAACCAATCCTGCGAACGGTACCGTACCCAACCAGAATTTCGCCCGCGAAGTGCTGCAGCTTTTTTCGATCGGATTAGTCGAGCTGAATCAAGATGGCTCGCAGCAGCTCGATGCGACCGGTGCGCCGATTCCAACCTTCGCTCCGCCGACGATCGAGGGATTCGCGGCCGTGTTCACCGGCTGGACCTATCCACCGCTGCCTGGCGCGAATTCGCAATGGACTAACCCGATCAACTTCGATGGCACGATGGTTTCTTTTCCCAATCACCATCAGGCAGGTACCAAGGCACTGCTCAATGGCTACACGGTCCCTGCCGGCCAGACGCCCGAACAGGATCTGAGCAATGCACTCGACAACATCTTCAATCATCCCAACGTCGCACCGTTCATCAGCAAGCAGCTGATCCAGCATCTGGTGACGAGCAACCCAAGCGCGGCCTATGTGTCCCGAATCGCGGCGATATTCGCCAATAATGGTCAGGGTGTGCGTGGTGATCTGAGTGCCGTGGTGCGAGCCATCCTTGAGGATCCGGAGGCGCGCGGCGTGGCGCCGGCCAGTAATCTGTTCGGGCACCTGCGCGAACCGGCACTGTTCATCACCGATACGATGCGAAGTCTTGGCGGACAATCCGATGGCGTGCTGTTGCGCAGCGCCAGCTCTGCGATGGGTCAACCGATCTTCGATCCTGAAACGGTGTTCAATTTCTATCCGCCGAGCTATCAGATTCCGGGCACGCAGACCCTCGCGCCGGAATTCGGCATCCAGAACGCCGCTACCGCGCTCGCCCGCGCCAATTTTATCAACACGGTGATCATGCGCGGCGGCGCCGCCGCTGACCCGACGGTCGCCGGCAGTACCGGCACCAGTATCGATCTGACGGCCCTGTCTGACGCTGGCAGCAATTCGGCATTGATCGCGCAGTTGAATCAGACCTTGATGCACGGCAGCCTGCCAGACGATGCAAGCGCCATCATTCTTAGCGCAACCGATACCGCGGCGGCGAATTCAACGGACCCTCTGGCAGCAGCGCGTGCAGGCAGCTACCTGATCCTAAGTTCCGCGCAATACCAGGTGGTACGCTGATATGAAACGCCGAACATTTCTTGGCCACGCCGGCGCGCTGGCGGGCACCGCGGCCCTGGGTCAGCTCGGTGCTCTGGCAGCGCACGCCGCTTCAGCCAGCGACTACAAGGCACTCGTGTGCATATTTTTGTACGGCGGCAATGACACCAACAACATGATCGTGCCGCTCGATGCGGCCGGCTACGCCAACTATGCGCAGATCCGCAGCTACCTGGCGCTACCCCAGGCCGAGCTCTTGCCGCTTGAGGTGTCTGGAGGAGCGCCGCTGTACGGCCTGCACCCGGCACTGCCTGGCCTGCAGTCACTCTGGGCCTCAGGCAACATGGCCATCGTGGCGAATGTCGGTACGCTGGTGCAGCCGCTGACCAAAGCCCAGTACCTCTTGACCACTACGGTCAAGCCGCAGAGTCTTTTCTCGCACATCGATCAGCAACACCAGTGGCAGGCCTCGATCTCGAGTACCTCCTCATCGAACAGCGGTTGGGGCGGAAGACTCTCGGATCAGCTCGCCTCGCTGAACACCGGCTCCAGCGTGCCGCCGATGATTTCGACCGGCGGCAACAATCTGTTTGTGACAGGCGCTGCCTCGCAGGCGCTGGTGATACCCGCCAGCGGACCGTTCGCCTTGAGTGGCTACTCTGGTGATACCGCGGACACGGCCCGTCTGTCAGCGCTGCAGCAGTTGTTGGGGGTCGATCAGAGCATCAATCTCGATCAAGCCGCGCAAGCGATCATGACCAGCGCACTGAGCAGCAGCGCCATCTTGAATCCGATACTGACGACCACCGATGCGACGCTAGCCGCGCGCTTTTCGGGCCTCACCAGCAATTTCGCGCTGCAGATGCTGGCCATCGCAAAGGTCATCGAGGCGCGGAACACCCTCGGCGCGAGCCGCCAGGTGTTTCTGGCAACCCTGGGCTCCTTCGATACGCACACGGACCAGCTGAATCAGCAGCAGACGCTGCTCGCCGAACTCGACGCTGGACTGAGCGCTTTTCACGGCGCGATGGCGGACATTGGGGCAGGCTCGAGCGTTACATCCTTTACGCTCTCGGATTTCTCCCGCAACTTCCTGCCCAATACCGGCGGCGGCACGGATCACGCGTGGGGGAGTCATCCGCTGGTCATCGGCGATGCGGTCAATGGCGGCAGCATCTACGGCACGATGCCCACCCAGGAGCTCTCAGGGCCGGATGATGCCAGCGATCTCGGGCGCTGGATTCCAACGATCGCCGTCGATCAGTTTGCCGCGACGCTTGCGAGCTGGATGGGTGCTGATTCGACGGCGCTGGCGACGGTATTGCCTAACCTGGCAGCATTCAGCCCGAGCACGCTTGGATTTATCTGATCGCTGGGTTCTCCAGCGAACAGGCGCTCTCGATTATGTAGCGCCGCGCCGCCAAGTCCGCCGCTGCTGCTGGGGGCGTTGCAGCAGTCGCAAATCCTCCGCGCCTGAATTGGCGTGGCGCACATAGCATGTCAAGATGACAGCGTGATGTCCGTGACGGTCAATTCGTGGTGGTCGCTGCTTTGCACGGTGGCCATTTTCAATATCGCGGCGTGGTCAATCTCCCTTGTGGCACTCAACCGTCGCCAGGGCGCGCTTCCGGCCAGGGTCTATAACGCACGACGCCTGCAGCTGTTGCTGTCTGCCGTCTATGTGTTTGGCTGCGCGTTTCGATCCGCGTTTCCGGTCTTCGATGTTCCGCGCTTCTGTCTGGTTGATAGCTGGCTGTCGAGCGTGATCGTCGGCCGTACGGTCGCAACCTGTGCGGAACTGTGCTTTGTTGGCCAGTGGGCGCTGATGCTGCGCGAAACCTCCAGGATGACCGGAAGCCAATTCGCCAGGAACGCCTCACGGGCGCTGCTACCACTCATTGCAGTGGCCGAGACCTGCTCGTGGTACTCGGTCCTGACCACTTCCAATCTTGGGCACGTCGCCGAGGAGTCCCTCTGGGGTCTGTCCGCGTTGCTGCTGGTAGCCAGCATGCTGGCAGTCTGGCCCCGCTGTGAGCGTAGCTATCGGCCCTGGCTGGTCGGTTGGTGCGCGGTGGGTGTGGCCTACGTGGCATTCATGTTCATGCACGATGTCCCGATGTACTGGTCCCGCTGGCTGGCCGATGGCGCCAGTGGTCGCCAATACATGAGCCTCCTCCAGGGCGTGCACGATACCTACCGACATCGGGTTGTCTCTTATCGCTGGCTCGACTGGAGGAGCGAGGTGGCCTGGATGTCGCTGTATTTCAGCATTGCTGTGTGGCTCAGCATTGCACTCGTCCATGCGCCGGTACCGGGTTCGCGCGCTCAGGCGCGAGTGCGCAGACTCGATCGCAGTTGAATGCCATCGTGCTCGGCGAACAGCTCGGCAACCCAATCAACGAACACACGAATTTTTGCCGAGAGGTGGCGATTCTCGGGATAGACCACA